>Ga0335081_10000405_pt1 | contig 77776 bp, 72 predicted proteins | sample Lox_Sample_35_FD_206713 | JGI IMG/M metagenome (GOLD analysis project Ga0335081, IMG submission 206713) | Soil microbial communities from Loxahatchee National Wildlife Refuge, Florida, United States - Lox_Sample_3.5 | ecosystem: Environmental > Terrestrial > Soil > Wetlands | place: USA...
TCGCCAAGATCGATAAACCTCCACCGGCCAGCACAGCCCAATCCAGATTCTCTCCTGATCAATTGGAGTTCTGCTATGGTTGATTTTCCCCGGACAGTCCTGCGCAAGCGGGGGAGGGTTAGGGAGGGGGAATGCTTCGTCGCTCCGCTCCTCGCAATGACGATGTACTGAGTACCGCCTCACTTCAAGCTCGCCGCAGCCTGGTGCACCAGGCTGGCGTCGATCACGTTCTTGAACGACAGCTGGCCCGCGTAGTTGAGCTCGCCGTGCTCGCGGTGCACCGTCTCCTGATCGCGCAGCTGGCCCTCGAACTTGGCGATGTCGAGATTGGGATCGATCGCGTAAGGCGTGGCGTTCTCGATCGCCGCGACCTTGAGATCGGTCTGCTTGGCGATCGAAGCGGCAACCGCGGAGTCTTTCAGATACGGGCCCTGCACGTCGCGCGCACCGCGCACCAGCGCGCGCAAGAAGCCGAGCGCCGCCTTGGGCTTTTGCTGCATGAACTTGGTGCCGAAGAACACGAACGTGGTGATGGTGCCGGTGCCGACGCCGTCGTCGGCCGTATCGAGCGCGGCGACACCCGCCATCCGCGCCGTGGTCGACAGCGGCTCGGGCAAAAATCCGGCGTCGATGGCGCCGTTCTTGAAGGCGACGAATTGCTGCGCGAAGCCGAGCGGCACGACGTTCAGCGCCTTGTAGTCGAGGTGATACTTGCGCGCCATCAGCGTGAGAAAATATTCGGTGATGTCGCCAGGCGCATTGATCGCGATCTTGTGGCCGGGAAAATCCTTGGCGCTGCGGATGGTGCCGGTGTCCCACAGCGCCTTGCGCACGAGCGGCTGCGTCGCCATCACCGCACCCTGGATGCCCATGGCGGCGACCACGCGCAGATCGAAACCCTGATGCGCGGCGTTGAAGAAGCCGGCGGTGGCAGCGCCGATTCCGACGTCGAGCTGGCCGCTCGCCATCGGCGCGATGGTGTCGAGCGCGCTGCGCACCAGGCCGGACTGCAGCGTGATGCCTTCCCGGGCGAAGTAGCCCTTGTCGACCGCGATGTAATACGGCGCCTGGGCGATGCTGCGCACCAGCTGTACCGTGACGGTCTGCTCTTGCGCCGCAGCCGGCATGCACAGCCCCGCCAGCAACAATGCCGCCGCGCAACGCTCGAGCATGGCGTCCTCCCGTTCTTTTTCGGCTCCGCTCGGTGCGGATGCTTCGGCACCAGGTTGAGGCGCTCGGTCCGACGCGCCTCTCACCGGTACGCGACGTGCAGCCTCTATCCCTTCACTCCAGCGCGGCGTCCGACTTCGGACCAGCGGGCAATTTCGCTGCGCAGGTAGGGCCCGAAACGCTCAGGACCCTCGCCGATGGGATCAAAGCCTTGCTGCTTGAGCAATGCGACGGCTTGCGGCGCGTGCATGGCCGTCTCTGCCGCCTTGGCGACTTTGTCGACGGCGGCCTGCGGCGTGCCGGCGGGCGCCATGAGGCCGAACCACAGGCTGGTGTCGAAGTCGGGCATCCCGGCTTCCGCCATCGACGGCACGTCGGGCAGCGCGCTCGCGCGCTTGGTCGACGCCGTCGCCAGGGCGATGAGCTTGCCGGCCGCGATCTGACCGATCACGGTGGATGCCGGCGAGAAGAACATCGCGACGCGGCCGGCGATCAGATCGTTGACGGCCTGAGGACTGCCCGGATAAGGCACGTTCACCAGTTTGATGCCGGCGCGCTGCGCAAAGTATTCCGCCGCCATATGCGGCAGGCTGCCGACGCCGGCATTGGCGCAGAGCACCTCATCGGGCTTCGACTTGGCGAGCGCGATAAGGTCGGCGACGCTGTGCACGTTCGACTGCGGACTGACGACCAGGACGACGGCGCCGCTGGCGAGCAGCGAGATGGGCGCGAAGTCCTTGGCCAGATCGAACGCCGTGTCGGGATTCATGACCTGGCTGGTGACGATCGACAGCGTCGACAAGAACAGCGTGTAGCCGTCCTTGGCGGCGCGGGCGACGTATTCGGCGGCGACGCTCGAGCCGGCGCCCGGCTTGTCTTCAACGACGATCTTTTGCCCGAGGCTGTCTTCCGCGCCGTTGGCGAAAGCGCGGCCGGTGATGTCGGCGGCCGTCCCCGGCGTGAAGCCGACGACCAGATGGATCGGCCGCGACGGGTATGCGGCCTGCGCTATCGCCGCATCCGCCAGTAACGGGGCCGCAATGACGCCCGTTGCCGTATGCAAAAAATTACGACGGGACAATCCGCTCATGTCCTGACCTCGTTTTTCCTCGCGCTGCCCAAGGGTATCCTTTTTCGCCGCTCGTCCAGAAGCGGCAGACTGTCACGCATACGTGGCGCAGCAAGCTGGAAGGTTGCAAAGTCCGACTTGCACTCTCCCACGAGTCCTGCAAAGCTAACAACTGGAGCAATAAAAGTATGTTAAGGGGGACGACATGAAAGGGCGGGTTACTTTAGCAGGCATTAGTCTGCTTCTTTTGTCACATTCACCGAGCTTGGCGGACGCCCGGTTCACGTACATGCTGCCACGCACGGTGCTTGATACGACTATCGTCTACACCTTTAAGAGCTGCAAAAATACTGATACGGGCGCCCAGCTCGAGATAAATATTACACCAACCATCGTTCCAAGAGCGATCCCAGACTTATACGCCGGCGCTAAAGATATCAATCCTAATGACTTGCAATCGTGGACACAGGACAGGAACGTTACGATCAAGATATATCCCACCTCTCATATCCTCCAGTCCTTCGCGTCGCAGCCCACCAGTGAAATCGGAACCATTATCACCAATGTGCTGGGAGGTGTAACCAAACTCGTCGCCGTCGGACTCGGCGTGACTGCCGCTGATCTGAAAACTGCTACGCCATCCAAATGCGGAGGTGCGCAAGAGACCGTCACGGCTATTACGAAGGCCCAGGGTCAGATTCGACAGCTGCAGGACGCGCTGGCTAATACGACGTCGCCGCCGGACGAGGCAACGCAGAAGGCCGATCAAGCGTTAATTCAGGCGCTGCAAAACCAAATTATCAACCTGCAAGCCGATCTGAGCAAGACGACAATCACCGTCAAGCATACAATTGATCCAGCTTTTACGCAGATCAAGCTCAGCGACAAGAAGCCGGACGCCACGAAGCCGTTCCCCCTTGATAAGGACGGCCTCATCGCCACCTTCGATCTCACCTCAGACCAGGTGTCGGCGGCGAACTGGTACGATAAACTCGGTGATGTCACACAGAAGGACTGGGCTAATCTCGAAGTGAATATGTATCTGGATTTTCCCAATTCGTTTCCTCATGCAGTTCCGATCGGCGTCAATAATCAATATCACCAGACGCCAATCACTAAGGGGGGGCCGGCCGACATGTATCGGGAGGCAGTCTATGTACCATTACAATTCTGGCGCGGGGTAAAGCCTGAGAAGACTCCGCCGGATGAAAAAGGACCGGTGGAACTCGGGTCGCCGCAGACAGTAGTGCTGGCCCAATATGGCATCACGCAGAGCCTGCCAACGGTGGCGCCGCCATTTCAAAGCTTCAAGTGGACCGTCAACTTTCAAGAAAACGGTGAGGTTATCGAATCGGATTTTTCGAGCCAATCAATATTGGTAGGCGCCACGGGAGCTTTTGGTTCGGCGGCCTCGGCGGCCAATTCTGTGGCTGGAGAGGTACGATCCGCGGCCAGTGCCGCAACGAGTGAGACCGCCCGCCTGACGGTCGAAAACAACGCTCTCACTCAACAGGTCAACAACATCAACCTTCGCCAGCAACTTGAGCAATTGATCGCCAAGGGGCTTGCTCCGCAATAGCGGTAATGGACGGTCCAACACCTTCGGAAAAACATATCCGAAATCTTCTTCCGAGAGCTTGGCGGAGCGACCCAGACCAGCCTCGGGCGACCCATTGGCGAGGAAATGCGCGGGTCGCAGCACATTTAGCGCTCGCGTGTGTTCTAATCCAGCCGCACCGCCTGGCCGGTCGCGACTGCGCGCTCGATGGCGTAGGTGGTTTTCAGATTGAGCATGGCCTGCTCGGCGGTGGCGTGGATCTGGCCGCCACGGCCGGTCGCGAGAAAGTCGAGCCACGAGCGCGTCTCGTTGCCGAGCGGGCCCCAGAAATCGCCCAGCGCCCAATCGCCGGCGGTGTTGCTGCCGAGGAACGCCAGCTCGACCGAATGGCCGGGCACGTAAGGGTGCGGGATGCCCTTTTCGGAAAACAGCACATGCTCCATGTGGTCGTCGTCAATGAGCATGACGCCGTCGGAGCCCAGAAGCTCGACGCGATCGGATTGCCCTTGGGTCGGATAGCGCGCCGGCAGCGCGTAGCCGATGCCGAAATTGACTACCGCGCCGTCGGCGAAGGTGACGAGCGCCCAGGTTACATCGTGGGCGCTATAGCCGGCGTCGCGAAAGATGCCGGACTGGCCGCGCGCCACGACCTCGACCGGCCGATTGCCTTCCAGAAACCAGCAGACGAGGTCGACGTAATAGGTCAGCACATCGAGCACCGGCGTGGCGTGCGGATCGCGCTTGAGGATGGCGAAAGTCTGCGCCCGCGAATTGTAGACGCGGGCGAGCCCGCCGCTCACCTTGCCGAGCCGGCCATGCACCATCTGCTCCTTGGCGCGCAGAAAACATTCCTTGAAACGGCGGCTATAGCCGACGCGCAGCGTGCCGCCGGTACGATTGAGCATGTTGATGATTGCTTCAGCATCGTTGAGCGACAGCGCCAGCGGCTTTTCGACCAGCACCGGCTTGCCGAGCTCGAGCGCCTTGCAGACCGGCGCGGCGTGCTCGCCTTCCGGCGTTGAGACGAACACGGCGTCGACGTCCGGATGGGCAATAACTTCGTCGTTGTCGGCGGAATGAAAGTCAGCGCCGGCTAGCTCGGCGAGTTTTTTGGCGTGCGCCGGCTCCTTGTCGGAGACGGCGAGAAAGCGCACCGCCGGATGCTTGGCGGCTAGCCGCGCCCGCAACGTGCCGATGCGGCCGGAGCCGACGACGGCGATGCCGAGTTGTTTGGTTGTCACGCGCCCGGCCCCCTTGGCACGCCCTATGCCACTCTCAGCGCGCCTTCCGGCAGCCGGCGCCGCACGCGGTCCTCATCGACCTCGATGCCGAGGCCCGGCCGGTCCGGCACGACGGCGTGGCCTCCTTCGATGCGCAGCGGCTCGGCGGTGACGTCTTCGGCGAGGCCCGCATTGGTCAGCGTCAGCCCCCAGGCGAGCGCCGGGACGGTTGCGGCAAGATGCAGCGCCGCCGCCGACGCGATGCTCGACTCGCCGGTCTTGCAGGACAGATTCACCTTCATGCCGAGGCGGTCGCACAGGCGGCAGGCGTCGCGCATCGCGCGCAGGCCGCCGAGCTTGATCGCCTTGAGGCTGACGCCGGCGGCGGCGCGGCGCGCGCGATGGCGCTCGATGTCGTCGAGCGAATGGATGCCCTCGTCGGCGCCGATCGGCACCGGGCTTGCTGCGGCGACGCGCGCCATGCCGTCGAGATCGTGGGCATGGACCGGCTGCTCGAAAAAATCGAGCCCGCAATCGCCGAGCGCGGCGACGTAACGCAGCGCCTCTTCGACGCTGAAGCCCTGATTGGCGTCGGCCGAAACCAGACATCCCTCGCCGCTCGTCTCGCCATGGCGCTTGAGCAGGGCGCAAACCGCGCGCGTGCGCGCAGCATCGGCCTCGGGTCCGCTCAAACCCACCTTGATCTTGAAGGCGCGATAGCCGGCGGCCCAGCGTTCTTGCGCCTCGCGCAGGTCGTCGGCGTCAATGCTGGAGCCGAGCACGGCAAGAACGGGGATACGGCTGCGCAGCTTGGTGCCGAACAATGCATAAAGTGGCCGTGCGGTGGCGCGGGCGACGAGATCGTGCAGCGCCATCTCGATGGCGGCCTTGGCGGCGTTGTTGCCGTACATGACGTCGTTCATCGTGGCCGTCGCGGCAGCGAGCTCGTCGGCCGGAGCGCCAACGAGCGGCGGCGTCAAATGGCGCACCGCCGCGATCATGCCGGGCACGGTTTCGCCCGTCATGGTCGGCGCCGCGGCGGCCTCGCCCCAGCCGACATGACCGTCGTCCGAAGCAACGCGGATCAGCATATTGTCGGCGCGCGCCACGGTTTCGCCCGCCATGGTCACGGGCTTGTGCATCGGCAGGTCGACCGCAATCGGCTCAATGGCCTTGATTTTCACGTCTTTCTCCGAATAACGCAGGCCGGGGCGGCGCCATGGTGGAGCAAGAGGCGGCGGCGCACCAGATGTATCTGCATGGCAAGGCCACCGCCCCGTCCGGCAGCGCATAGTTAAGACGACAGCGCGTTGCGTTGCATATTCAAGACACGGAGCCCCAACGATGCGAGCAAAGATCGTGACAGTCCTGGCCGCTTTGGCGGCCTTCTTGGCGCTCGCAGCCGGTCCGACCACGGTCAGCGCCGACATGACGCCGGTTGGGCTTTGGCAGTCCGTCGATCAACAGACCAAGCAGCCGAACGGCTGGTTCCTGATCGTCGACCATGACGGCGTCTATGACGGCATCCTCGCCAAAATGTTTCTGCAGCCCGGCCAAGACCCGAACGTGGTGTGCAGCCGCTGCAAGGACGATCGCCACAACAAACCGTGGCTGGGGCTGGAGATCGTCCGCGGCATGCGTCCTGCCGGCGACAACGCCTATGACGGCGGGACGATCCTCGATCCACGCGACGGCAACATCTACGATGCCGAGATGAAGCTGTCGCCCGACGGCCAGACGCTGATCGTGCGCGGCTATCTGGGCATCTCGCTGCTCGGCCGCAATCAATATTGGACGCGGCTGCCGGATTCCGATTACGCGCAACTCGATCCTTCGATCAAAGCGCTTGCCGGGGGGAACGCGGGGAGTTCGTCCAGCCATTGAGCGACGGCTGGGGGGTCGATTCGTTCAACCACGCCGCTGCACCAGTCCTCACGCCTCGGCCAGCCGCAGGCCGATCAGGCGCTCGAGCGCCGACGGGTTGCCGAGCAGTTGCGCGGACGGGCCGGAATGGACGATGCGGCCGCGTTCGAGGACGAGCGCGGAACGAGTCAGCGACAGCGCGATGTCGGCGTGTTGCTCGACCAGGATGAAGGCGCCCTCGCCTTGCTCGGTCATGCGGCGGATCGCGGCGGCGAGCTCCTCGACCACGATCGGCGCCAAACCTTCGAGCGGCTCGTCGAGCAGGAGCAGCGCCGGGTTGGTCATCAGCGCGCGGGCAATCGCCAGCATCTGCTGCTCGCCGCCGGATAATTGGTTGCCGAGATTGCGCCGGCGCTCGGCGAGCCGCGGAAACAGGTCGTAGACGCCGGCGAGCGTCCAGCTTCCGTCCTGCGCGGCGACGGTGAGGTTTTCCTCGACCGTGAGCGTGGCAAAAATCTCGCGCTCCTGCGCCACCCAGCCGATGCCGGCGCGGGCGCGGCGGTGCGGCGGCTCGCCGGCGATGTCGGCGCCGCGCCAAACGATGCGGCCGCGCGCGACCTGGGTGTAGCCCATCAAGGTGAGGATCAGCGTCGACTTGCCGACGCCGTTGCGGCCGAGCACGGCAAGCGAGCCGCGCTCGGGCAGATCGAAGCTGATGCCATCGAGCACGATGCCGGCCCCATAGCCGGCGCGCACGTCGCGGAGGGAGAGGAGCGGTTCAGGCATGGGATTTGTTAATTGCTTGAAGCAGGCAGCTAACTTCCACAGTCCCATCTCTGCATCGGCTCTGCGCCGTCGATCGCAATGGCAACAAAAAGTTTCGAAAGGATTGTTTTGTCAAGGGCGCGAAGCGCCGCCTTCGGCGGTCAAAGACCCTTGACAAAACAATCCTTTCGAAACACGCGGCCGCCATTGCGATCGACGGCGTTCTCTGATCGTCGAATTTATCTTGAACGCACAACGTCATCGCCCCACCCCCCGGTGCCGCTCGCCGAGATAGACGGCGCGCACGCGCTCGTCGGCGGCGATGTCGGCCGGCGTGCCTTCGGTGAGCACGCCACCGCCGACCATGACGATGACGCGCGAGGCGAACCGGAACACCAGCTCCATGTCGTGCTCGATGAACAGCACCGTGATGTCGCGCGACAGGCCGGCGATGGCGGCAAACAAATCGTTGCTCTCGTCGCGCGGCACGCCGGCCGCCGGCTCGTCGAGCAGCAAGACCTTGGGCCGGGCGGCGAGCGCCAGCGCGATTTCGAGAAGGCGCTGCTGGCCGTAGGCGAGCTCGCGGGTCGGGCGGTGGCAGATTGCGGCGAGGTTTAGGGTGCCGAGGATGCCGTAAGCCTCGTCGACCTCGTCGCGATAGGCGGTGAGCGGCCGCCACCAGATGCGGGCGACGCCGCGGCGCTCGCACAGCGCGAGCGTCACCGATTCGAGCGCGGAGAGATGCGGGAACAACGAATTGATCTGATAGGTGCGCACGAGGCCGCGGTGCACCCGTTCCTCGGGCGGCAGCGCGGTAATGTCGTCGTCGCCGAGCAGGATGCGGCCGGCGTCGGGGCGCAGCATGCCGGTCATCAGATTGATCAGCGTGGTCTTGCCGGCGCCGTTCGGCCCGATCAGCGCGTAGCGTACGCCGGGCGGCAGCTCGATCGCGACGTCGTCGGCGACGACCAGCGAGCCAAACCTCTTGTTGACGCCGCGCGTCGACAGCGCCGCCGCGCTCGCCGCCGTCGCGCTCACGGTGCGCTCGCCCACGGCCGCTTGCGCGATACGGCCGCTTTGGCGCGCTCGGCGACGTATGTCATGCCGCCCAAAATGCCGCTCGGCAGAAACATCACCACGCCGATGAGCAGAAGCCCGATCCAGAAATACCAGAACTGCGGATTGAGCCCGGAGAATTGGTCGCGCGCCACCATGTAGACCACTGCGCCGATCAGCCCGCCATAGAGACGGCCGGCGCCGCCGAGGATGAGCATGACCAGAACGTCGGCCGAGCGCTGGAAGCCGAGCGCTTCGAGCGACACCGTCTCGGTGGTCTGCGACAACAGCGCGCCGGCGAGCCCGGCGATCACCGCGGCGATGGTGTAGATGGTGCGGATATGCGAATGGGTCGGCGCGCCGATCGCCGGCATGCGCGCGCCGTTCTCGCGGATGCCGCGCAAGGCGAGCCCGAACGGCGAATGGATGATGCGGCGCGCCGCGACAAAGACGACGAACAGCACGGCGAGCGCATAGCTGTAGGCGGTGTAGCCGTAGAGATCGAAGTCGATCTTGCCGAACAGCGGCCAGGTGTGGATGCCCTGCAGCCCATCGAAACCGCCGGTCAGCCAGCTCGCCGCATTGGCGGCTTCCTGCAGCAACAGGCCGAGCCCGAGCGTAATCATGATGAGCGCCAGATGACGAAAGCGCGCGATGATGAAGCTCGTGACGTAGCCCAAAATGCCGGAGGCGATGCCGGCGATGACGAGGCCGGTCAGCGGCTCGCCCCAGCCGTGCACCGAGACGAGGCCCGCCGTATAGGCGCCGACGCCGAAATAGGCGGCGTGGCCGAGCGAGACGATGCCGGAAAAGCCCAGGATGAGATCGAGCGACAGCACGAACAAGGCGGCGATCGCCACCTGGCTCGCCAGCACCAGATAATCGGGCGCCAGCACGAACGGCAGCAGGGTGGCGAGCCAGAACGCGATCTCGGCTTTGCGCCAACGCGCTTGCGCCTGCAAGACGGCGTGCGGGCCGCTGATTGTTTGCGTCGTCACCCGAATACGCTTTCAGATTTGCCAAGACGTCGTGTCCCGGATGCGGTGCAGCGCGAAGCGGTGCACCGCTGATCCGGGACCTTCGCAAGCTCGGCGTTGGCAGGTTCGGAGTTTGTAACGATCCCGGGTCTGCAGCGCACCACTTCGTGCTGCGCTGCGCCCGGGAAACGAGTCTGAGGCAATGTCGTCACGGCCTAGCGCCTCCCGAACAGGCCGGTCGGCCGCCACATGATCATCGCCAGCATCACCACGTAGATGAGAATCGAGCCGAACGCCGGGATGTAATACTTGCCGGCCATGTCGGCGACCCCGAGCAGCATGGCGGCGGCGAACGAGCCGGCGATCGAGCCGAGCCCGCCGACGGAGACGACGATCAGCACATAGATCAGATACGTCAGCGCGAACGACGGATCGAGGCCGAGCATGGCGATGGCGAGCGCACCGCCGAGCCCGGCAAGGCCGCTGCCGAGCGCAAACGTGACAGCGAACAGCGTATCGACGTCGATGCCGAGCCCGCGCGCCATGCGCTGATTGTTGACCGCGGCGCGCACCTTGGCGCCGAACCGCGTGGCCTCGACGGTGACGACAAGCAGAACCGTGATGGCGAGCGCGATGGCGATGAGGACGAGGCGGTAAACCGCGAAATCGAGCCCCACCAGGTGCAGCGAGCCTTGCAGATAATCAGGCAGGTGCACCGGCTGCTGGTCGGTGCCGTAGATGTAGGCGGCCGCCGCGATCGAGACGAACACGATGCCGATGGTGAGCAGGCACTGCGCCAGCTCGCCGGCATGATAAAAACGCCGGAAGAATACGCGCTCCAACACCACGCTCGCGGCAGCCGCCGCGACAAAGGCGAGCGGCAAGGTGGCGAAGAACGGCCAGCCGGCATCGTTCATCAGCGTGACGGTGACGTAGCCGCCCAGCATGGCGAAGCTGCAATGCGCCAGATTGACGAAATTCATCATGCCGAGCGTCACCGACAGCCCGACCGACATCAGGAACAACAGCATGCCGTAGGCGATACCGTCGAACAGCATGCCGAGCACGGGAAGCATGGCGGCTCGCCTAACCCATTCCGAGGCTGAACTGCACCATCGGCGTCATTGCGAGGAGCCCCGAAGGGGCGACGAAGCAATCCAGGGGTGGTGCGAGCCGCTCTGGATTGCTTCGCTAAGCTCGCAATGACGATTCAACATCACCGGAGAGCGCTTCTAAAATACTCGTCCCCGCTTTCGCGGGGACGAGCGTAAGTTAAGCCGATCACTTCGCCGCGTGCCCCGGATCTTTGACGTTCGGGATGGCGTCGATGTCGACGTTGCGCAGCTCGTTGCCGACTTTCTCGACCTTGCGGATATAGACCGTCTGCACGACGTCGCGCGTCTCCGGATCGATCGACATCGGGCCGCGCGGGCTTTCCCAGCTCATGCCCTTGGCGGCGGCGATCAAATCCTCGCCGTCGGTCTTGCCGCCGGTATTCTTCAGCGCCGCGTAGATCAGATGCATGCCGTCATAGCCGCCGATCGAGAAGAAGTCCGGATTGCGGTGGTAATCGGCGTTGTAGGCTTTGACGAACGCGGCGTTGAGCTTGGATTGATGATTGAAGTCGTAGTTCGACACCGTGAGGATGCCGAGCGCGCCGTCGCCCATGCTCTTGAGTGCGGTCTCGGAGGCGAGCGCGTCCTGGCCGAGGATCTTGATCTTGTTGGTATCGATGCCGCGCTCCGCCAGGGCCTTGCCGACCGCGGCCGGCTGCGCGCCGCCGGGGACCCAGATGTAGATGGCGTCCGGGCTCACGTCCTTGGCGCGCTGCACGAAGGCGGAAAAGTCCGGATTGTCGACCGGGAAGCGCACCGAGCCGGCGATCTCGCCGCCGGCGTCCTTGAAGCCCTTCTGGAACCAGACCTCGGCATCGATGCCCGGGCCGTAATTCGACACCATGGTGTAGACCTTTTTGATGCCGTTCTTGGCCGCCCAGGTACCAAGCGTGTAGTTGAGCTGCGGCGTGGTCGAGGAGGTGCGCGCCATGTAGGGCGACTTGGTGGTGATGATCGAGGTCGCCGCGTTCATGACCACCATGAATTTCTTGGCTTGCGCTGAGACGTCGGCGCCGGCGAGCGCGTTCGGCGTCAAAATCCAGCCGCCCAAAATGTCGGCGTGATCGCGGACGATGACCTCCTGGGCAAGCCGCTTGGCGATATCGGGAGCGATACCGCCGGTGTCCTTGCGGATGAGCTCGATCTTGCGCCCGGCCACGGCATCGCCGTTCTGCTTCATGTAGAGCTTGATGGCGTTGTCCATCTGCGTGGCAGTGTCCGCGAACTGACCGGAATAGCACATGATCAAGCCGATCTTGATCGTGTCCGCCGCGGCGGCCGGATAAAGGCCAAGCGCCGCCAGCGCGAGAGCGAACGCACCGGCGCCGCCGATGACGACTTTTTGCATGACTTCCTCCCAGTTCTTGCGAATGGTCAAGGCGATCCGCAACGCCTATCCTCGTTCAGGTCGCGGCCGAGTGCAACGTGCCAAAACGCGCAATGGCAGGTGGGACGCGGCCCGCTCAGGCGCCCGAGTTGTCTCGAGCGCGCAGCATCTGTTGAATGGGACATAGCCGCACGGGGAGAAAGACCATGCCAGCCGGCAAGACCTACGAAGCCATCAAAGTCGAGAAGGACAACGGCATCACCTGGCTGATGATCAACCGGCCCGACAAGCGCAACGCCATGAGCCCGCAGGTCCATCTCGAAATGGACGAGGTCTTGGACGAGCTCGCGGTCGACCCGGCGACCGAGGTGCTGGTGCTCACCGGCGCCGGCAACAACGCATTTTCGGCCGGCCAGGACATAAAACTTTATTTCCGCGCCAATGCCGGCGACCCGGCGGCGCGCCACAAGCTGCGCCGCGCTTCCAATAACTGGCGCTGGCAGAAGCTCTCGACTTTTCCCAAGCCGACCATCGCCATGGTCAACGGCTATTGCTTCGGCGGTGCGTTCACTCAAGTCTGCGCCTGCGATTTCGCGCTCGCCGCCGATGACGCCATGTTCGGGCTCTCGGAGATCAACTGGGGTATTTTGCCGGGCGGCATCGTGTCGTGGAACGTGGCGCAGACGCTGAACTTCCGCGATGCGCTTTATTACGCGATGACCGGCGATTCGTTCGACGGCAAAGAAGCCAAGCGGATGGGTTTCGTCAATTTCTCCTATCCGAAGGAGCAGCTGCGCGAGGAGACTATCAAGCTCGCCAAGAAGCTGATGGAAAAGAGCCCGGCGGCGATGCGCTACACCAAGGAAGCGATCCGCGCCGTGCGCTTCATGAACGAGCCGCAGGCGGCCGATTATCTCAACGCCAAGAGCGACGCGCTGCGTTACAACGACAAGGAGCACAGCCGCGAGGAAGGCATGCGGCAGTTTTTGGATGAGAAGAGCTATCGACCGGGCTACGGTCATTTCAAGCGCAAGCGGGCGAGCGCGTAACCGCAATGGCCCAACGACGACCATCGGCCGGCACCGTCGACGACGACGCGGTCGCGCATTTTGCGCGGCTCGCCGGCCAATGGTGGGACCCGCGCGGGCCGTGGGCGACGCTGCACCGCTTCAATCCGGTGCGCCTTGCCTATATCCGCGACCAGGCCGCTGTATATTTCTCCCGAGATCCGGGGCGGCTCGACAGCTTGCACGGTTTGCGCATCCTCGACATCGGCTGCGGCGGCGGGGTGCTGAGCGAGCCGCTTAAGCGACTCGGCGCCGAAATGGTCGGCATCGACCCGGGAGCCGACAGCATCGCCGCCGCGCAGCACCATGCCGGCGAGGCCGGCTTGGCCATCGATTACCGCTGCACTACCGCTGAGGCGCTGGCGGAAAGCGGCGAAGTTTTTGACATCGTACTCGCCATGGAGGTTGTCGAGCACGTCGCCGACTTCAATTTGTTTATCGAGAAAGCAGCCGCGCTGGTGAAGCCCGGTGGGCTGATGTTCGTCGCCACGCTCAACCGCACCATCAAGAGCTTCGCGCTGCTGATTGTCGGCGCCGAATACATTTTGCGCTGGATTCCGCGCGGCACGCACCAGTGGGACAAGTTCATCACGCCGGACGAGCTGGAAATCGCACTCGAGCGCAGCGGCCTGTCCCTCATCGCCGAGACCGGCGTGATCTACAATCTGCTCGCCGACCGCTTCCAGCTCTCGACCGACATGGACGCCAACTACATGGTCGTCGCGGAGAAAGCGGCGTGATCGCGTTTTCCTGGCTGTGGGCGATCTTCACAATCGTCGCCGCATTCTTTCAGACCTTGCGCAACGCCATGCAGCGCGAGCTGACCACGAGCCTCGGCACGGTCGGCGCCACTCATGTGCGTTTTCTGTTCGGCTTTCCGTTCGCGCTGATTTTCCTCGCCGGCCTTGCGCTCGGCACCGACGTGCCGCTGCCGCGGCCGGGGCTGACGTTCTGGCCCTGGGTCATCGACGGCGCCTTCGCCCAGGTCGCCGCCACCGCGCTGATGCTGGTCGCCATGGGCGAACGCTCGTTCGTCGTCACCATCGCCTACATCAAGACCGAGCCGATCCAGGTCGCCATCTTCGGCCTGATCTTCCTCGGCGACGCGGTGACCTGGCCGATGATGACCGCGATCGTGGTCGCCACTGCCGGGGTCATCGTCATGTCCGCCCGCGCCGGCATGATCGGCGGCCTGCGCCCGACCCTGATCGGGCTCGCTTCCGGCGGCATGTTCGCGCTGTCGGCAATCGGCTACCGCGGCGCCATTCTCAGCCTGCACCTGCAAAATTTCGTCATGGCGGCGACCTTCACCTTGGTGATCGGGCTCGCCATGCAGGCGATCGTGCTGTCGCTTTATCTGTGGCTGCGCTCGCCCGCAGTGCTGACCGCCATCATGCATTCCTGGAAGCCGTCGCTGTTCGCCGGCTTCATGGGCGCGCTCGCCTCGCAGTTCTGGTTTCTGGCGTTCGCGCTCGCCACCGCCGCCAGCGTACGCACGCTGGCACTGATCGAGGTCCTGTTCGCCCAGCTCGTGGCGCGCTTTGCCTTCGGTCAGAAGACCACAGCGCGCGAGGCCATCGGCATGGTGCTGGTCGTCGCCGGCGTCGTGCTGCTCATTTTCGAGCATTGACCAACCAACGTATTTGCTGATCTGTCATGGTCCGCGAAAGCGGACCATCCAGTAAACGCCTTGCCATCCGTGATTACTGGATCATCCGCTTGCGCGGATGATGACATGCAATGGGTTTGTGCTTATTAACTGCGAACGGCGTCAGCGATCAATTATGATCGTCGGGCAGCACCGGCAGCGGATGAAATTCGATGCCTTCCTCGTGCAACGCCTTGGCGTCGTCGGGCGAGGCTTCGCCGTAGATCGAGCGGTGCTCGATCTCGCCGTAATGCATCTTGCGCGCCTGCTCGGGAAATTGCGGACCGACATAGTGCGCGTTCTTAGTGACGTGGTCGCGCAGTTCCTTGAGCTTTTTGCGCAGCTCGCGCTCCTGCGGCGACGTCATCGCCACGGCGGACTTGCCCGGCGGCAGCGGCATTGGCGGGAGCGGCGAGGTTGAGGGCGGTGGCACCTGCGGCGCAACTGGTTGCGGCGCGGGGGGCGCGGCCTCTTCAGAATCGGCGCGCACCAGCCGCGGCGCCATGATGGCTTTCTCGACCTTGGTCGAGCCGCAGACCGGACAGCTCACCAGGGCGCGTTTCTGCTGCTTGTCGAACGCTGCCGAATTGGCAAACCAGCTCTCGAATTGGTGGCCGTCGGCGCAGCTCAGCGCATAGCGGATCATGTCGCCTCCCGCACCGTGTGCAGATAGGCCGGCTCCGCCATCGGCTCGACCAGCTCGAAACGCCGGCCGTGGCGCAGCGACGGAATTTTGGCGCGCGCCATCGCGGCTTCGGCGGGGTCGATTTCGGCCATGACGATGCCGGGCTCGGTGCCGCCTTCGGCCAGCACGCGGCCCCACGGATCGACGATCAGCGAATGGCCGTAAGTCTCGCGGCCGTTCTCATGCTTGCCGCCTTGCGCGGCGGCGAACACGAATGAGCCGTTTTCGATGGCGCGAGCGCGAACGAGCACGTGCCAATGCGCCTCGCCGGTCTGCCGGGTGAACGCCGACGGAATGGCCAGGAACGACGCGCCGGCCTCGGCCAGCGCGCGATAGAGCGCCGGAAAGCGCAGATCGTAGCAGACGGTGAGCCCGAGCCGGCCCCACGGTAGATCGGCCACCACGGCGAGCTCGCCCGGCCGATAGGTGTTGGATTCGCGGTAGCTCTCGCCGCCGGCGAGATCGACGTCGAACATGTGGATCTTGTCGTAGCGCGCGACGATCTCGCCGCTGCGGTCGATCAGAAACGAGCGGTTCACCGCCTTCTCGGGCGAAGCCTTGATGGCGAGCGAGCCGAGATGAATGAAGATCGAAAGCTTGCGCGCCACCTCGCACATCGCCGCCAGGGTCGGATCGTGCTCGTCGGCGCACAGGCTGACGAACAAGCGGTCGCGCTTGACCTCCATGATGTTGGTCATTTCCGGCGTCTGCACGTAATCGGCGCCGGCGCGCTTGGCCTCGCCGATCGCGGCCAAAATGGCGTCGAGATTGACGTGCGGATCGCGGCCGGAACGCATCGCGATGAGGGCGACCTTGAACGTGCTTGGTGCGCTCATGCCGGCTCCTCCTTGGCCACGGCAAGGAGCGCGTCGAGCTTGCCGGCCTGTTCGAGCGCATAAAGGTCGTCGCAACCACCGATATGCGCGGCGCCGATGAAGATCTGCGGAAAGGTGCTGCGGCCGCCTGCGCGCTCGATCATCTGGCGGCGGGCTTGCCGATCGCGGCTGGCGTCGATCTCGTGGAACGCCACGCCTTTGCTGGACAACAGCTCCTTGGCGTCCAGGCAAAATGGGCAATAGGGAATCGTGTAGATGTCGACCGCGGCCATGATGCTCAATGTAAGCGCTGCCTTGAGCTTTCCCTATATGGCCGTTCGCCCCGGATCGGCAACCCGGGCGAATACCAGCACGTCCACATTGGCGGCGCCGGCGCGGTTGAGCGCGCGAGCGCAGCCATCGACTGTCGCACCCGAGGTTAAGACATCGTCAACGAGGACCAAGCGCCGGCCGGCGACCTCGGCCCGGCCGCTGTCCGGCACTTTGAACGCGCCCTGGATGTTGCTGGCGCGTTCGGCGCGGGTCAGCCCGACTTGCTGGGCGGTGGCCTTGACGCGCTTGAGCGCGCCGGCGGCGACCGGCACGCCGCTCTGCGCCGAGACCGACGCCGCCAGCATGGCCGATTGGTTGAAGCGCCGCGCCCATTGCCGGCGCCAGTGCAGCGGCACCGGAACGAGCGCGTCGGCGTGCGCCAAGAGCTCGCGGCCGGCATGGCTGATCCAGCGTCCCATCATCGGCGCCACGTCGAGCCGGTCACCATATTTGAGCGCATGCACCAGCGCCCGCGAAATCTCGTCGAAGCGCACCGCGGCGCGCGCCCGATTATAGGCCGGCGGATCGGCGATCGCTTCCATCGACAGTACGCCGGGACCGGGATCATACTGGAACGGGATGCCGAGGCGCTCGCAATACGGCCGCGTGATGAAATTAAGCTTCGACCAGCATACCGGACACAGGCCGCTCGTTTCGACCGGTTCGCGGCAGGCAGCGCACAGCGGCGGCAACGCAACGTCGAGCGCGGCGCGGCACAGCGCGCGCGCCGCGTCGGCGACGCGGCGCATGCGCGTTGTCAGAATTAAGCCCGCCGAGCCCATCATGGCTCCAGCGTACTGCTTCGCGGCAGCGTTGTCATTCAAAGAACTTGCCTCCGGAGGTGCGCGATCCAGCATTCGGTGCGTCATTGCGAGGAGCAAAGCGACGAAGCAATCCAGCCTTTTGCTCCGAACCTGGATTGCTTCGCGGAGCTTGTCATCGGGCCGGCCACTTCGGGCCGGACCCGTTGGCTCGCAATGACGAATGTGAGATGCCGTTGATGCCCGAGAGCCCGCTCATTTTCGATCGCGTGCTGATCCGCCGGCGCCGGCGTCGCGCCCGTGCTCTCGGCACGGCGACGTTTTTGCTCGACCGCGCCGCCGCGGATTTGGCCGATCGGCTGGCCGCGGTGCTGCGCCGGTTCGATGTTGCGGTCGATTTGGGCACGCCGGGCACCGCAGTGCGCGAGGTTTTGGCGCGGCTCGGTTCGGTCGGGACGATCGTTTCGGTGGGCGCGGCCGACGTGGTGCCGGAAGCAGCAAGAGCGGACCAAAAAGTCGTCGCCGACGAGGAGGCGTTGCCGTTTCGCGACGGTTCGCTCGATCTCGTTGTCTCGGCGCTGGCGCTGCAATTCGTCAACGATCTGCCAGGCACGCTGATCCAGATTCGCCGCGCGCTGAAACCCGACGGCCTGTTCGTCGCCGCACTCGTCGGCGGCGAAACACTCGCCGAGCTGCGCCAAGCGTTTGCCGCGGCCGAAAGCGAGATCGAGGGCGGCGCCTCGCCGCGCGTGGCGCCGTTTGCCGACGTCCGCGACCTCGGCGCGCTGTTGCAGCGGGCCGGCTTCGCGCTGCCGGTGACCGACGTCGACCGCGTCTGCGTCCGCTACGATTCGGCGTTGGCGCTGATGCACGATCTGCGCCGCATGGCCGCCACCAACGCGCTGGTCGAGCGCCGCCGCATGCCGTTACGCCGCGCTACGCTCATCCGCATGGCCGAGATTTACGGCGCGCGCTTTAGCGATGCGGACGGCCGGCTGCGCGCCACGTTCGACATCGTCTGGCTGTCCGGTTGGGCGCCGCATCCAAGCCAGCAGCAGCCGCTGCGTCCGGGCTCCGCCAAGGCGCGGCTCGCCGATGCGCTCGGCACACGCGAGATATCGGCGGGCGACAAGGCGGGGCAGTGATTTTTATGTAGCCCGCATGAGTGCAGCGATATGCGGGATCAAGCTTCGCGGATTAACGTCGAGCAGCTCCCGAATGTCGCTACTTCATTGCTGTGGCGACGCTCGAGTACAGGCCCTGCACGCTCGAGCCCAGGCTCACGATGGTGGTGGCGATCGCGACCGCAATGCCCGAGGCGATGATCGCGTATTCGATTGCAGTGGCGCCGCTGTCATCGCGGAGGAAACGGCGGAGGTTTGCCTTAGCGGTCGCTTGCGGTACTCGATTCAACATTTGGCGCCCCTTTTTTCTTCGACTCACAACAGCGTTGCAAGATGCGGGATCAGGGGCTCGTCGGCAGGCGGCATCGGATAGTTGCGCAACTCGTTCGGCCGCACCCATTTGAGCCTCTGCTGCTCCTGCGCCGCGACGATCCCTTCCCAGCGCCGACACACATAGAGCGGCATGAGCAGGTGGAAGTCGGGATACAGGTGGCTCGCGAACGTGAGCGGCGCGAGGCACTCCTCCTTGACGACGATTCCCAGTTCCTCCCTCAGCTCGCGGATCAGGCTCTGCTCCGGCCGCTCACCCGCTTCGACCTTGCCGCCGGGAAATTCCCACAGCCCCGCCATCGCCTTGCCGGCCGGGCGCTGCGCGATCAGCACGCGCCCGTCGGCATCGATGAGGGCGCAGGCGGCAACCAGGACCAGCTTGACGCTCACGACCTGCCCTCGATGTAAGCAATTGTTGGTAAAGGCAGCTTCAATCCAATCTCACACAGCGTCAGATTCGCCGCGACGGTTAATGCAGACTTACCGCGGGCGGTTGGCAAGTTCGAGTACCGCGTCGGCGAACGCGCGCGGCGCTTCGGCCGGCGGGTTGTGGCCGATGCGTGGCAGCACGCGGCGCGTGAAGGGGCCGGTGAAGAAGCGGTGATGATGCTCGGACCCGGCCGGCGGCTGAATGCCGTCGACCTCGCCCTGGAGCGCAATGGTCGGCACCGCGATTTTGGGCTGCGCGACGAGTTTTTGCTCGATCGCGTCGAGCGCCGGATCGCCGGGCGCATAGCCGAAACGATGCCGATACGACTGAACCGTCACGTCGACAAAATCCGGATTGTCGAACGACGCGGCGCTGCGCTCGTAGGTCGCGTCGTCGAACGCCCAAAGTGGCGACCAAATTTGCCAGATGTAACGGATGAGGGCGCGGCGATTTTGCGTCAGCCCGGCGCGGCCGCGTTCGGTGTGAAAGTAATATTGATACCAGAAGCGGTGCTCCTGGGCCGGCGCCACCGGCTTCACCGACGCGGCGATGTCCTGGATGTTATAGCCGTTGCCGGTGACGAGCCCGATGACCCGCTCGGGCCACAGCGCGGCGGCGATGCAGGCGGCGCGGCCGCCCCAATCGTAGCCAGCCAGCACGGCGCCCCCGATGCCGAGCGCGTCCAAAAACTCGCGCAAATCGTTGCCGAGCGCGGCCTGCTGGCCGGAGCGCGGCGTCGCGGCCGACAGAAACCGCGCCGGCCCGAAACCGCGCAGATAAGGCACGATCACGCGGCAGCCGGCGGCAGCAAGCGGCGGCACCACCTCGTCGTAACAGCGCGGATCGTATGGCCAGCCGTGCAGCAGAATAACCGCTACGCCTCCGGCGCGACCGCTTTCCTCGAAAGTTATTTCGAGCGTCGGAGTACGAACCTGCTGCCACGCCACGCCTGACGCCGGGCTCAAGAGCGGTAATCTCCGTTGATCGCGACGTAGTCTTTGGTGAGATCACAGGTGAGCACGCGGTCGCGGCCTTTGCCGAGGCCGAGCGCGACTTTGAGCGCGATCTCCGGCTTTTGCATCGCCGCCGAAACCGCTTTTTCGTCGTAGGCCGGGTCGCGCGCGCCCTTATGGGCGACGCGGATGCCGTTGAACCAGATCGACAGCCGGTCGCGGTCGGCGGGCTCGCCGGCTTTGCCGACCGCCATGACGACGCGGCCCCAATTGGCGTCCTCGCCGGCAATCGCGGTCTTCACCAAAGGCGAGTTGGCGATCGACAGCGCGATGCGCCGCGCCGAGCGTTTTGATCGCGCGCCCTCGACCACGATCTCGACCAGCTTGCGCGCACCTTCGCCGTCGCGCGCGATTTGTTCAGAAAGATCGGCGAGCACGGCGTTGAAGCTCTTGCGGAACGCCGGCAGCCGCGGGTCGTTTAAGCGCGTGATCTTTTCGACGCCGCGCCGCGCGGCGGCGCCGGTAGCGAAGACAAGCAGCGTGTCCGAGGTTGAGGTGTCGCCGTCGATGGTCACGGCGTTGAACGTATCCTCGACGCCGTCGCGAATGAGGCCGCGCAAGACCGCCGGCGCGATCGGCGCGTCGGTGAACACGAAGGACAGCATGGTGCCCATGTCGGGGGCGATCATGCCGGCGCCCTTGGCGATGCCGCAGATTGTGACCGCGGTCGCGCCGAACCGCACCATGGCGGCAGCGCCCTTGGGAAAGGTGTCGGTGGTCATGATCGTCTTGGCGGCCGCGTCCCAGCCGCCCGGCGCCGCGTCCGCGGTGAGCCGCTCCATCACGTCGCCGAATTTGCTGGCATCGAGCGGCTCGCCGATCACGCCGGTCGAAGCCAAAAACACCTGGTCGGGCTTGCAGCCGACCGCGGCGGCGGCAATGTCGGCCGTCATCGCGGTCGCGGCCTTACCGGACTTGCCGGTGAACGCGTTGGCATTGCCGGAATTGACCACAAGCGCGCCGGCGCTGCCCGCTTTGAGGCGCGCGCGGCACCAATCGACCGGCGCCGACGGACATTTCGAGCGCGTCAGCACGCCGGCGACCGCCGTGCCGGGATCGAACACCGCGAGCAGCACGTCGGTGCGTCCGGCATAGCGGATGCCGGCCGCGGCGGTGGCAAGCCGCACGCCGGCAACCGGCGGCATTTGGGGAAAGGACGCGGGCGCGAGGGGAGATATCGAGGAAGCCATTTGCCGTCACCCTTAAGGCGCAAAGCGCCTCGCATGACGGTAATAGCGCCGATATAGCCAAGCTACTACTTCTTCACCGGCGCGGCGGGATTGAGCGCGCCACCAGGCGCGGCAGGCGCCGGCGGCTGGTCGAGCCGTTCGATCTTGGCGGTCTTGCGCAAGTTGTCGACCAGCTGCGCCTGGGCGCGGTGCGCAACGTAATTTTCGATCTGGCCCTTGACCTCGTCGTACGTCGGCGTCGGCTTGATGCGCTTGTCCTCGACCTTGATGATGTGCCAGCCGAACTGGGTGTGCACCGGATCGGAGATTTGACCCTTGTCGAGCTTGAACGCCGCGTCGGCGAATTCCGGCACCATCTGGTCCTTGGTGAAATAGCCGAGATCGCCGCCATTCTGCGCGCCGCCCGGATCCTTGGATTTCTCCTTGGCGAGGGTCGCGAAGTCGGCGCCGCCTTTGAGCTGCGCCTCGATGGCCTTGGCTTCGTCCTCGGTGGGCACGAGGATGTGCCGGGCCCGCACCTCCTGCTCGTTCGCCATCTGCTTGACCGCTTCATCGTAGACCTTGTGCATGGCCGCGTCGTCGGTCTGCGCGGCCTGGCCGGCATTGCGCAACAGCGCCTCCATCAGCACCTTGTTGCGCTCGAATGCGACTTGGTGCTGGACGTCGGGCTTGTCGCCGAGCTTCTGCTGCTCCGCAGCTTGGGCCAAGACGATAACGTCGGTGAGATAGGTGATGAGGTACTCGCGCTTCTGGTCCGGCGCCATCTGCGCCGGGATGCTGGAGCCGACCTCCTCTTGGGCGAGCGCCAGATCGCTTTGCCGAATGTCGACGCCGTTGACGCGAGCGATCACCTGATCGGAGTCCTGCGCGCGGAGCGCGGCAGGCGCCGCGAGCGCGGCGACGAGCGCCAGCACGCCAAGCAGGCGGACGAGGAAAGCGTATCGTAAAGTCATCGGCATCATCCTTGTGTCGCGGGCGCGGCGCCCGCATCAACGTTGCGGCTCTGTCAAGACGCTGCGCCGTCGCCGGCTTGGCCGGCCTGCTCGGCTGGACTGTTATCTGCCTCTGGAGCATGGCCGGGCGGCTGTCGGGCGCGGAGACTCGCCGAATTGGGCGGTATTGGCAACCGTAGAATGACCGACGGCCTTAACGAGCGCGTGAATTTCCGGTCGCATTGACAAGAAAACCACCCCCCCATATCTCTGCCTGAGAGTCTGGGCGGTGATTGCTTCGCATGTGTCGGCTTTGCATTGTCGCCTCGCAGAAACCCGAATAGCGCCGCATTTTCCGCAACTTGGCCATTGCACCAACGCGACGAGACGAATTATGGGCGCCGGGTCGCGGACAGCATGGGCACGCTTAGCGCCGTGTCGGGTCCGTCACCAAGCGGAAGGATGATGTTGCAATGATCGGCGCGGTCGCCCGCAAGCTTTTCGGTTCCGCCAATGATCGCCGGATCCGCTCGTATCGGCCTCGCGTCGAGGCGATCAACGCGCTCGAAGCCGAGCTCGAGCAGCTCTCCGACGAGGCCCTGCGCGAGCGCACCGAGGCGTTCAAGCGCGAAGTCGCCGAGGGCAAGGCCCTCGACGACCTCCTGGCGCCGGCCTTCGCCACCGTGCGCGAAGCCGCCAAGCGCACGCTCGGCCAGCGCCATTTCGACGTGCAGCTGATCGGCGGCATGGTGCTGCACGAAGGCAAGATCGCCGAGATGAAAACCGGCGAAGGCAAGACGCTGGTCGCCACCTTGCCGGTCTATCTCAATGCGCTCGCCGGCCGCGGCGTTCACGTCGTCACCGTCAACGATTATCTGGCCAGGCGCGACGCCGAATGGATGGGCCAGATCTACAAGTTCCTCGGGCTCTCGGTCGGCGTCATCGTGCACGGTCTCGACGACGAGCAGCGCAAGAAGGAATACGACTGCGACGTCACCTACGGCACCAACAACGAGCTCGGTTTCGATTACCTGCGCGACAACATGAAGTACCGGCTCGAGGACATGGTGCAGCGCGGCCATGTCTACGCCATCGTCGACGAGGTCGACTCGATCCTGATCGACGAGGCGCGCACGCCGCTGATCATTTCCGGCCCGCTCGACGATCGTTCCGAATTCTACAACACCATCGACGCCTTCATCCCCAAGCTCGACAAGACCGACTACGAGGTCGACGAGAAGCAGCGCACCGTCAACCTCACCGAAATCGGCATGGAGCGGATGGAGCAATGGCTGCGCGACGCCGGCCAGCTCAAGTCCGATTCGCTCTACGACGTGGAGAACGTCTCGGTCGTCCATCACGTCAATCAGGCGCTGCGCGCCCATAAGCTGTTCGCCCGCGACAAGGACTACATCGTGCGCAACGGCGAAGTCGTCATCATCGACGAGTTCACCGGCCGCATGATGCCGGGCCGGCGCTATTCGGAAGGTTTGCACCAGGCGCTCGAGGCCAAGGAGCACCAGCCGATCCAGCCGGAGAACCAGACGCTCGCCTCGATCACGTTCCAGAATTACTTCCGCATGTACGAAAAGCTCGCCGGCATGACCGGAACGGCGGTGACCGAGGCCGATGAGTTCATAGACATCTACAATCTCGAAGTTCTGGAAATTCCCACCAACATGCCGATGATCCGCGGCGACGACGACGACGAGGTCTATCGCACCGCGACCGAAAAATACCGCGCCATTCTGGCGCTGATCGAGGACTGCAAGAAGCGCGGCCAGCCGGTGCTGGTCGGCACCACCTCGATCGAGAAGTCGGAAGCGCTTGCCGATCTGTTGCGCCAGCAGGGCTGGGAGCAGCACGACTTTGCCGATCCCAACGCCTTCGCGGCGCTCTATTCGGGCGACGAGGGCGCCTCCAAGGCCAAGGTGTTCGCCATCCTCAACGCCCGCTATCACGAGCAGGAGGCCTATATCGTGGCCCAGGCCGGCGTGCCGGGCGCCATCACCATCGCCACCAACATGGCGGGCCGCGGCACCGACATTCAGCTCGGCGGCAACGCCGACATGCGCATCCGCCAGGAGTTGGCCGACATCGAGGACCTGCGCGAGCGCGACAAGTCGCCGGGCGCCGCCGAGATTCGCGGCCAGGTCGCGCGCCTGAAGGAGAAGGCGCTCGCCGCCGGCGGCCTTTACGTGCTCGGCACCGAGCGGCACGAGAGCCGGCGCATCGACAATCAGTTGCGCGGTCGCTCCGGCCGCCAGGGCGACCCCGGCCATTCCAAATTCTTCCTGTCGCTCGAAGACGACCTGATGCGCATCTTCGGCACCGACAAGCTCGACGGCATGCTGCAGAAGCTGGGGCTCAAGGAGAACGAGGCCATCATCCATCCCTGGATCAACAAGGCGTTGGAGAAGGCGCAGCAAAAAGTCGAGGCGCGCAATTTCGATATCCGCAAGAACATCCTCAAGTTCGACAACGTCATGAACGACCAGCGCAAGGTCATTTTCGACCAGCGCGTCGAGTGGATGCAGGACGAGGCGGTGGCCGAAGTGGTGGCCGACATGCGCCACACCGCGATCGACGATCTGGTCGCCAAGCACGTGCCGGAAAACGCCTATCCGGAGCAATGGGACACGCAGGGGCTTCGCGAAGAGCTCAAGCGCGTGCTCGGCATCGACCTGCCGGTCGACGAATGGGCCAAGGAAGAAGGCATTGCGGACGAGGAAATCTTCACCCGCGTCGAAAACCGCGCCGACGAGCACATGGCCGCCAAGGCGGCCCAATGGGGCTCCGACGTCTTGCGCTATATCGAGAAGTCTATCCTGCTGCAGACGCTCGATCATCTGTGGCGCGAGCACCTGGTCATGCTCGAGCACTTACGCCAGGTGATCGGGCTGCGCGGCTACGGCCAGCGCGATCCGCTCAACGAGTACAAGGCCGAAGCGTTCAGCCTGTTCGAGAACATGAGCCAGAGCCTGCGCGAGGCGGTCACCGCGCAGCTCATGCGCGTCGAGGTCATGCCGGCGCCGCCGCCCGAAGAGCAGGCCACCATGCTGCCGGTGATGGAAGCGCACAAGGCCGATCCGCTCACCGGCGAGGACGAAATGGCGCTGGCCGCCGCCGGCGGCGAAACGCTCGCCCGTCTCGGCATCGGCCGCGGCAGCGCCGCCGGGTTCGGCCGTTCCGGGCCGGCCACGGCCCTGGCGACGGGCACCGCTCCGGCGCCCACTCGCAATCCGCAAGACCCGACGAGTTGGGGCAAGGTTGGCCGCAACGAGCCCTGTCCGTGCGGCTCAGGCAAGAAGTTCAAGCACTGTCACGGCAGGTTCCAGTAACAGGGAGTCAGGCATCAGGTGTCAGGTTGGGACCACTTGATTCCTGAATTCTGATCCCTGTTCCCTGACTACTACATCCCCCAACGGCTATCGAAGCTGCCGGCCGGCACCACGGGTTGGGCGCCGCTGATCAGGCCGTTGCCGCTCGCCGGCGGCGCGAACGCGGCGGCCTGTTGCTGCGGCGCCGGCTTGGCGGTTTGCGCAACCGCGGGCTCGGGCTTCGCCGGCTCATTCGACTTCGGCCGCAGCGCTGCGGCAGCGGCCGGACCTTCGTGGACCGCTTGCCGCGATTTTGGTGCGATCGCGCCGGCATTCGCCGTCTGCACGGCAGCCGGCGCATTCGCAACCGGCTGATCCGCATCGTGCCGCGAGGCGAACAGACTGCCGAAGAGATTGCGCAAGCCGCCGCCGGGCGGCGCCGGCGGCTCGGCGATTGCGGCGGTCGTGTCGGTCTCCGAGCCGGGCGGCGGCGAAATCGCCGGCGGCAGCCGCCCGGGCTGCAGCGGCGGCACGTGCAAATGGCCCTCGTTGTCGTACGTGTAGGTCGGATTATCGAGCTTGGCGACGAACACGCGATTCATGCCGCCATCGGTCCCGGTTTCGAGCGGCGCCACCGGCACATTGTCCTTCACGAGCTGCGCGAACATGTACTCGTCGTGGCGCTGCTTCTCCAACGCCGCCTGGGCGATGGTCGGATCGGTCTCGTATTGCGGGCAGCGCCCGGTCGGCGTGAAGTTCAGCGGCTTGGTCGAATTGCCCGGCGCCACGGCGTCGAACACGTAATGCCGTTCGCAGACGTCGACTTTGGGCTCGAGGTGCGACACCTCGAAGTGGTCGTAGCCCTCCTTGATCATCTGCCAGAACGGCATGTTCGGATTGTTGCGATGGCGCGCCAGATTGGCCGGCGTCATGCGGAACGGATAGGCCTGGATCTGAAACTCTTTCTGGCCGCCGAGAAACGCTTCGCGCCCCAGCGCGTAGATCTCGCCGATCTCCTCGTCGGTCATCGCGTAGCAGCCGCGCGACGAGCAATCGCCGTGGATCATCAGAAACGCGCCGTGGCGGTTGTTGGCGCGATCATAGGCGTTGGGGAAGCCGGTATTGATGGCGAGGTAGTAGTTGGAATTGGGATTCATCAGGCCCGGTGTGATCGCATAAAAGCCTTCGGGGGCCTGACGGTCGCCCTCCTTGACCTTCGGCCCGAGATCGCCCGACCAGCGGCAGATCGGATAGACTTTCAGGAGCGCGTAGCGGCCGCTGGTGTCCTGCTTCCAGACTTCGAGCTCCGACTCCTCCTTGAAGAGGCGGACGAGGATCGGCGAGTCCTTGGGCATGTTCTTGGTCTGGAGCAGCGCCAGCATTTGCGGCGACAGCTCCTTCATCGCCCGGGTCGGCAGGTCGTAACCTTCCTCGCCGAAACAACCGCCAAGCGCCAAGGCACCGGCGAGAACCGCCAATGTCATCAACGCGCGCCAACGCGGCGCGCGGACTCTTTGGGCGCGGTTCAATGCGATACTCCCCGACGGATGGACCATCCCCATGCCATCACTGGTCTAATGGTTATCCCTAAGGGGTGGCTTTCGCAAGGCGCCGGACGGATGCCGCGCAGGTTGGCGCTGCGGGGGATAACGAACGGTAAACTTTCGACAAATTTGCCCGGAGAATCCAAGGTTCTAGCGACGTTTGGAGCAAATGCTGGCGGCGCGGGTCGCCTGGCCGCAGTGGATCGATCCCGGCAGAATCGTGGCGGCCGTGTGGCAGGCTGGCCGCGAGCTGACTTTTAGGCTAGCGCTCGTCCGATCGCGGTGAATTTTTCTCGCCGCAGCCGCACGATGGTGGCGCGGTCGAGCGCGCGCAATTCGGCAAGCGCGGTAGCGATCGCCTTGCCGGCCGCCGCAACGGCGGCAGCGGGCTCGCGATGCGCGCCGCCGACCGGCTCCGCCACGATGGTGTCGATGACGCCGAGCCGCAACAAATCCTGCGCGGTGATCTTCATCGCCGCGGCGGCATCCTGCGCGCGCGCGGTGTCGCGCCACAGGATCGAGGCCGCGCCTTCCGGCGAGATGACGCTGTAGATGGCGTGTTCGAGCATGATCACGCGGTTGGCGGTGGCGATCGCCACGGCGCCGCCGGAGCCGCCTTCGCCGATGATGGCGGCAACGTTCGGCACGCCGATTTCGAGGCACGCTTCGGTCGAGCGGGCGATGGCCTCGGCCTGGCCGCGCTCCTCGGCGCCGATGCCCGGATAGGCGCCGGCGGTGTCGATCAGCGCAATCACCGGAATGTCGAAGCGATCCGCCATCCGCAACAGCCGGGCCGCCTTGCGATAGCCTTCGGGCCGCGCCATGCCGAAGTTGTGCGCCAGCCGGCTTTCGGTGTCGGAGCCCTTCTCGTGGCCGATGACGCAAACGCTTTCGCCCTGGAACCGGCCGAAGCCGCCGACGATGGCGGCATCCTCGCCGTGCTTGCGGTCGCCGGCGAGCGGCGTGAAATCCGCGATCAGGGCCGCGATGTAATCGAGACAATGCGGCCGCTGCGGATGGCGCGCGACCTGCGTCTTCTGCCAGGGCGTCAATTCGCCGTAGAGTTCCTCGAGCGCGGCCGCCGCCTTCGCTTCGATCCGGCCGATCTCCTCGCCGATGGCGATGGCATCGCCTTCTTCCTGCAGCGCGCGCAGTTCCTCGACCTTGGCCTCCAACTCGGCCACCGGCTTTTCGAAATCGAGATACGAGCGCATCAGGTCAACTTATTGCATCAGCCCTGAATGTCACGCCGGTCCGCCAGCGGGTGCAGGTCGCGCACCAGACTTTTCAGGCGTTCCTCCAGTACGTGGGTGTAAATCTGCGTGGTCGAAATATCGGCGTGGCCGAGCAGCGTCTGTACCACGCGCAAGTCGGCGCCGTTGTGCAACAAATGGCTGGCGAAGGCGTGGCGCAAGACGTGCGGGCTGATCTCTCCGGCGCGCAAGCCGGCCGCGGCGGCGAGCGCTTTGAGCTCGCGCGCGAAGTGCTGCCGCGTCAGATGTCCGCTTTCGCCGAACGATGGAAACAGCCATTTGGATGGGGCGGATTGCGCTTCGCCGCCGGCTTCCGCGAGCAGCGCCAGATAATTCTGCATCGATCGTTTCGCCGCGTCGTTGAGCGGCACCAGCCGCTCCTTGTTGCCCTTGCCGCGCACCACGATGACGCGGGCGTCGCGGCGCGCCGCCGAAGCCGGTAGCGCCACCAGCTCGGAAACGCGCAGTCCGGTCGCGTACAGCGTCTCAAGCAAACAGGCGAGGCGCGCAGCGCGCAGCCGCCGCGGCAGCGGCGCGCCCGGCTCGGGCAACGCGGCGGCACGCAGCAGCCGGTCGACGTCCGCGATCGACAGCGTCTTCGGCAGCGGCCGGGTGCGCTTCGGCCCTTCGAGCACAGCCGCCGGATCGTCGCGGCGGTGCCCTTCGGCATAGAGAAAACGATACAGCTGGCGGATCGCCGACAGCCGGCGCGCAACAGTGGCGGCGCTCAAGCCGCGCCGCGTCAATTGCGCCAGGTAGTCGCGCAGCTCCTCGGTGTCCGCGTTGGCGATCGTGCGGCGGCTGCCGGCGAGATACGCGACGAAATCGTCAAGGTCGCGGCGGTAGGCCGAGAGCGTGTTGACTACCGCGCCGCGTTCGGCCGCCAGCATATCGAGGAAAAGACCGATCAGCCGCTCGTCGACATGGCGTGCCGCCTGCCCGCGCCCTTGAGCCGCGCTGCCGGTGCCGGCCTTGGCGCCGCCCTCATTGGTTCTTGAAGAACTTGGTCGGCGAGATGGTGACGCTGATCTCACGCGGCTTGGGTTGCACGAAATTCGCTAACGAATATAGACCGGCATAGACAAGGCCGCACAAAATCGCCAGCACGGTCAGTAAGCGCAGCAGGCTCGGCATCGCAACAACGCCCCGGGCTCGTCCTATTGGTGCCGGTGCAGCGGACCGAGTACGATCATGTCCGACCGGGTCTGACAAGGGCTCCACTGCCGCAGCGGGACGGCGGGCGAGAGCCGCGCACAAGAGTGCACATGACTGATATTGCGTTGCAAAATGACGCCAATGGGGCCGTGCCGGCGGATGCGATCCGGGCCGCGCTCGGGGGCCGCTCGGTGGTCCTGGTCGGGATGATGGGGGTCGGCAAGTCCTCGATCGGCCGCCGGCTCGCCACCCGTCTGGGTATCCCGTTCGTCGACGCCGATGCCGAGATCGAGAAGGCGGCCGGGATGAGCATTACCGACATTTTCGCCCGTCACGGCGAAGCCGATTTCCGCAGCGGCGAGGCGCGGGTCATCGCGCGGCTGCTCGACGCCGGGCCGCAGGTCTTGGCCACCGGCGGCGGCGCCTTCATGAACGAGGTGACGCGCGCGACCATCAAACGCAAGGGCGTCTCGATCTGGCTTTCGGCGGAGTTCGAGGTGTTGCTGCGTCGCATCGCCAAGCGCAAGAACGAGCGGCCGATGCTGCAAACCGATAATCCGGACGAGACGTTGCGCGACCTCATCGCGCTCCGCGAGCCGACCTATGCGCTGGCCGACATTACCGTGCAGTCGCGCGAGGTGCCGCACGACGCGATCGTCAACGAAATCGCCGCGGCGCTCGCCGGTTTCTTGAACGTGGCGGCGCCGCCGCCGCGGAAGGACGGCGCATGAACGAATTGACCGGCAGCGATCCGGGCCTGGTCGAGGTCAAGCTCGGCGCGCGCAGCTACGCCATCGTAATCCGGCGCGGCCTGATCGGCTCGCTCGGCGAGCTCATCGCGGCGCTGCGCCCCGGCGCCGGCACCTTCATCGTCACCGACACGAACGTCGCCGCCCACGTTCTGCCCGCCGCGACGGCGGCGCTCGAAAGCGCCGGCATCAAATACGGCAGCATCGTCGTCCACCCCGGCGAGGGCTCGAAAAGCTTCGCGGTGTTCGAGCAGCTCTGCGAAGCAATTGTCGGCGCGCGCATCGAACGCAGCGACCTCATCGTGGCGCTCGGCGGCGGCGTGATCGGCGATCTCGCCGGCTTCGCCGCCGCCGTGGTGCGGCGCGGCTTGGATTACGTCCAGGTGCCCACAACGCTGTTGGCGCAGGTCGATTCGTCAGTCGGCGGCAAGACCGCGATCGATTCCCGCCATGGCAAGAATCTGGTCGGCGCCTTCCATCAGCCGATCCTGGTTGTCGCCGACACCGCGTTGCTCGACACACTGCCGGTGCGCGAATTCCGCGCCGGCTATGCCGAAGTGGTCAAATACGGCCTGCTCGGCGACGCCGCCTTCTTCGCCTGGCTCGAGACCAACTGGCGCGAGGTCTTCGCCGGCGGCGCCGCGCGCGACCACGCCATCGCGGTGAGCTGCCGCGCCAAGGCCGACATCGTCGCGCGCGACGAGCGCGAGACCGGCGACCGGGCGCTCCTCAATCTCGGTCACACCTTCGGCCACGCGCTCGAAGCGGCGTGCGGCTTTTCCGACCGGCTGTTGCACGGCGAAGCCATCGCCATCGGCATGGCGCTGGCGTTCGAATTCTCGGCGGCGCGGCAGGGTCTGCTGCCGAAAGCCGAGGCGGCGCGCGTCATCCGGCATCTCGCCACCGTCGGATTGCCCACCAAAATCAGGGATATTCGCGGCGCGCCGCCGACGCTCGATCGGCTCATGGACCTGATCGGTCAGGACAAGAAAATAAAGCGCGGACAGCTTACATTTATACTGGCGCGCGGCATCGGCGCGGCCTTTGTGGAAACCGGGGTCGATGCCGCCGAGGTGCGCGGATTTTTGAGCGAGCGGCTCACCGAGCGATGATTTTGCGATGACGCTTCTGGATTGGCTCACTGTCGCGGCGATCGCGATCTGCCTGCTGTTGTCGGCATTCTTCTCGGCCAGCGAGACGGCGCTGACCGCATCGTCGCGCGCCGCCATGCTGCGGCTGGAACGGCAGGGCAGCCGCGACGCCGGCATCGTCAACCGGCTGTTGGCGACCCGCGAGCGCCTGCTCGGCGCCATCCTGCTCAGCAACAACCTCACCAATACGGCGGCTTCGACGCTCGCGACCGGGCTCCTGCTGACATTGTTCGGCAAAGCCGCCATCGTCTATGCGACGCTGATCATGACGGTGCTGATCTTCGTGATCGCCGAGGTGCTGCCGAAGACCGCCGCCTTCAACATGCCGGATCGCATGGCGCTGGCCGTAGCGCAGCCGATCGCCCGGCTGGTGCGCTGGTTTCTGCCGATCCTGGTCGCGGTCGAATGGCTGGTGCGGATCATTCTGCGCGCCTTCGGCATGCCGGTCGGCAAGCTGCAGTCGATCCTCTCGCCGCGCGAAGAGCTGCGTGGCGCGGTCGATCTGCTGCATCGCGCCGGCGTCGTCGAAAAGCTCGACCGCGACATGATGGGCGGCGTGCTCGACCTGCGCGAGCTGACGGTCTCCGACGTGATGGTTCACCGCACCAAGATGGTGATGCTCGACGCCGACGAGCCGGCGCGCGACATCGTCGACGCCGCGCTCGCCGGGGCGGTGACCCGGCTGCCGCTGTGGCGCGGCTCGCCCGACAACATCATCGGCGTGCTGCACGTCAAGGATTTGTTGCGGGCGCTGCACGCCGCCGGCGGCGATGCCGGCAAGATCGATATCGCCAACCTGGCGAAGCCGCCGTGGTTCGTGCCGGACACGACGCCGCTCTACGAGCAGCTCAAGGCGTTCCGCGCGCGGAAAACGCCGTTCGCGCTCGTGGTCGACGAGTACGGCGAGCTCGAAGGCTTGGTGACGCTCGAAGACATCGTCGAGGAGATCGTTGGCGACATCACCGACGAATACGACATCGCCGTACCCGGCGTGCGGGCACTGCCGGACGGCTCGGTCAATGTCGACGGCGCAGTCCCGATACGCGATCTCAACCGGGCGATGGACTGGAATATTCCGGACGACGAGGCGACCACGATCGCGGGCGTCGTCATCCACGAGGCGCGCTCGATCCCGGAGCCGGGCCAGAGCTTCACGTTTCACGGCTATCGCTTTCACGTCCTGCGCAAGAGCCGCAACCGCATCATCGCGCTGCGCGTCACGCCGCTCGCCCGCAAGGTGACGGCGAAGGCGGGCTGAGCTTAAACTCCCTTCCCCTTGTGGGGGAGGGTTGAGGTGCGGGTCGGGAGGAAAGTCATTAGCGTCGACAGTTGCGCGTCGCCTCGCGACCCCCAACCCCTGCCCCCCCCCCACAAGGGGAAGGGGAAACGAAAAAGGAGAGCAGAAATCATGGCAAACGGCAGCTACGAGACGGTCAAGATCGAGCGCGACGAGGGCGCCAATGCCGGCATCACCTGGGTGATCCTCAACCGGCCGGAAAAGCGCAACGCCATGAGCCCGCAGCTGCATTTCGACATGGCCGACGTGCTCAACGAGCTGGAAAGCGACGCCCGCACCAAGGTGCTGGTGCTCACCGGCGCCGGCGAAGCGTGGTGCGCCGGCCAGGATCTGAAACTCTATTTCCGCGATCTCGACAACAAGCCGGCCGAGCGCGCGCGCGCCGCCTGGGCCAGCCATTACTGGCGCTGGCAGAAGCTGTTCACCTACGCCAAGCCCACCATCGCCATGGTCAACGGTTTTTGCTTCGGCGGCGGCTTCACGCAACTCATCGCCTGCGACTTCGCCATCGCCGCCGAGGACGCCAAGTTCGGCCTCTCCGAGGTCAATTGGGGCATCCTGCCGGGCGGTTTCGTCTCCAAGGCGCTCACCGACGCGCTGTCGCTGCGCGACGCTGTCTGGCTGGCAATGACGGGCGAAACCTTCGACGGCAAAATGGCGGAGAAGATCCGCCTGATCAACAAGGCCGTGCCGCGCGACAAGCTGCGCGAAGAAACCGTGGCGCTGGCGCAGCGGTTGTTGAAGCTCAATCCCGAGGTTCTGAAGGCGACAAAAATCGCAGTGAAGAACGTGCGCTCGGTTCCGCACGAGCAGGCGGCTGATTATCTCCAAGCCAAAAGCCAGGAGATGCGCTTTCAGGACAAGGAAGGCGGTCGGTCCAAGGGCATGAGCCAGTTCCTCGACGACAAGAGCTATCGGCCGGGTTTTGGGCCGTATGCGCGTTCGACCGAACGCGCATAAGCGGCGCGGCGCGCTCACCGGAAAGGCAAGTCAAGATGGATACGCAGACCAAGCCGAGAACTCTCGACATCGGACCGGCACCAGCGCCGATCGATCCGGGCGTCCGCATCGGACATGTGCATCTGAAAGTCGCCGATCTCGAACGCGCGCTGGCGTTCTATTGCGGTGTGCTCGGTTTCGAGCTCACGCAGCGGCGGCCGGGCGCGGCGTTCATTTCCGCCGGCGGCTATCATCACCACATCGGGCTCAACACCTGGGAAAGCCGCGGCGGCGCGCCGCCGCCGCTCGGCTCGACCGGGCTTTATCACCTCGCGATCGTTTATCCGAGCCGAGCAAAACTCGCCGACGCGCTACGCCGGCTGATCGAGGCCGATATTCCGCTCGAAGGCGCGTCAGACCACGGGGTCAGCGAGGCGCTCTATCTGCGCGACCCCGACGACAACGGCGTCGAGCTTTATTGGGATCGGCCCAAAGAGCAGTGGCCGCGCACCGCCGACGGCAAGCTCGCCATGGTCACCGAACGGCTCGACCTGCGGGACTTGTTGAGCGAACTGGAGCGGGCGCGGACGTAAATCGCGCAAGGCAGGCTACATCCCCTCCCCCGGCGCGGCGGCGTGGATGGCGAGCGCGTGGACGCCGCCGGAAAGCTCGGCTGCTAACGCGGTATTAATCATGCGGTGGCGTTCGACGCGGCTCTTTCCGCGGAACGCGCCCGACACGATATAGACTCTGAAATGAGTCTCGCCGCCCGGGCGGTGTCCGGCATGGCCGACATGCTGGTGCGATTCGTCCTCCACGCGCAGGCTCTCGGGGGCGAAAGCCTTGTGCAACTTTTCCATGATCGCATCGCGCGTTGCCATGGCGGGCAGCGTTAGCCGGCGCAAATCGCGCCCGTCAACCGCCGTGGCGGCAAGCATGGCTGCATCGCGCGCATTTGCCGCCTGTCAAGTCTTGCGGCTGACGCAATAGCGCCCGCATAATCGAGATCGATGACGACCAATTCACCGCTGTTCGACCGCATCCGGGTCAAGCCCGACCGCGACCGTCGGCTGCGCGAGGAATTGCCCGGCTGCCAGTGGCCTGGCTGCGGGGCGCCCGCGACCCACCGCGCGCCGAAAGGCCGGCTGCGCGCCGCCGAATATTGGCGGTTCTGCCTCGAACACGTGCGCGAATACAACAATTCGTACAATTTCTTCGCCGGCATGAGTGACGACGCCATCGCGCGCTACCAGAAGGAAGATGTCACCGGCCACCGTCCGACCTGGAAGATGGGCTCGCTGGGCGGCCAGCGCGGCCGGCCGGGCCGCGCCGGATTCCGGAGCGCCGGCTGGGCGGCCGAAGACCCATTCGAGCTGTTCGACGGCGGCCGCGCCAGTCGTACAAAGCCCGCAGCCGAGGGACGCAAGATTCTCAATGCCCAGCGCCGCGCCCTCGACACCCTCGGCCTTGAAGCCGATGCCTCGCGCACCGATATCAAGAAGCGGTTCAAAATGCTGGTAAAACGGCATCATCCCGACGCCAACGGCGGTGATCGCGGGTCCGAGGACCGCCTGCGGGACATCATCGCGGCATACAACTACCTGAAGGCCGCCGGTTTTTGCTGAGCCTCGTAGCTCAAGCAGTGCGGCCGCAAGGCGCAGTGGCCCAGTAACGCTGCCGAGTGGGTTTTTGCACCGGCTGCTGCCATGCAAAACCGCAGGCGGGCTGCGAGCTTCTGCCTGTGGGTGACGGGTTTCGCAGCGCCGAGCCTTTCTGCTAGATGTACGGCGCAATTCGACCGTCGGCAGCCTTGCTGCCTCAACCCCGCTCCGCAAGCGACCGGAGCCCGGGCAGGCCGCCTCGGAGGTTGCCGTGGTCACGGAGGAGCAATGACTCTCGCAACAGAAACGCAATCCGGCCTGCCGGACATGAAAGTGTCGATCCGCCAGCTGTTCGGCATCGACAGCGATCTCGAAGTGCCGGCCTATTCGGAGCCGGACGAGCACGTCCCCGACGTCGATCCGGATTATCGCTTCGATAAGCCGACCACGCTCGCCATCCTCGCCGGCTTCGCCCGCAATCGCCGCGTCATCATCAGCGGCTATCATGGCACCGGCAAGTCGACCCACGTCGAGCAGGTCGCGGCGCGGCTCAACTGGCCGTGCGTGCGGGTCAATCTCGACAGCCATATCAGCCGCGTCGATCTGATCGGCAAGGACGCCATCGTGATCCGCGAGGGCATGCAGGTCACCGAATTTCGCGACGGCATTCTGCCCTGGGCGCTGCAGAACAACGTCGCACTCTGTTTCGACGAATACGACGCCGGCCGGCCGGACGTGATGTTCGTGATCCAGCGCGTGCTGGAATCGTCCGGGCGGCTGACCTTGCTCGACCAGAACAAGGTGATCAAGCCGCACCCGGCGTTCCGGCTGTTCGCCACGGCCAACACGGTCGGGCTCGGCGATACCTCGGGCCTCTACCACGGCACGCAGCAGATCAACCAAGGCCAGATGGACCGGTGGTCGATCGTCACCACGCTCAATTATCTGCCGCACGACAACGAAGTCGACATCGTGCTGGCCAAGGCCAGGCACTACCGGACCGCCGAAGGCCGCGACATCGTCGCCAAGATGGTGCGCGTCGCCGACCTGACGCGAAACGCCTTCATGAACGGCGACCTCTCGACGGTGATGAGCCCGCGCACGGTCATCACCTGGGCCGAGAACGCGGAAATCTTCGGCGACATCGGCTTTGCGTTCCGGCTCACCTTCGTCAACAAGTGCGACGAGCTGGAGCGGCCGCTGGTCGCCGAGTTCTATCAGCGTTGCTTCGGCCAGGAATTACCGGAGAGCGCGGTCAATGTGGCGCTGAGCTAACGAGGCACCTGCCGGCGTTGGAATGACGAGTGAGCATGTCCTCCAACATCAAGCCCAAGCCACCCGTAAAGGACGCGCCGACCGAGCCGTTCAAGCGCGCGGTCGGCGTCTGCCTGCGCGCCATTGCGGGCAAGGGCGATCTGGAGGTTTCGTTCGCCGCGGAGCGGCCGGGGCTTGCCGGCGGCAAGGCGCGGCTGCCCGAGCCGCCGCGCCGGCTCAATGAGCGCGAGGCCGCCATCGTGCGCGGCCACGCCGATTCGATCGCGCTCAAACTCGCCTGTCACGATCCCGCCGTGCACCGCAAGCTCGCGCCCGGCGGCCAGCAGGCGCGCGCAGTATTCGAAGCCGTCGAACAGGCCCGCGTCGAGGCGATCGGCGCACGCCGCATGGGCGGCGTCGCCAAAAACCTCACCGCCATGCTCGACGACCGCTTTCATCGCGGCAAGTTCGACGAGATCACCGACCGCGCCGACGCCCCGATCGAGGATGCGCTGGCGATGATGGTGCGCGAGCGCCTCACCGGCCAGGTGCCGCCTACCGCGGCGCGCAAGCTGGTCGATCTGTGGCGGCCGCTGATCGAGGATCGCGCCGGGAAAAGTCTCGACCGCCTGGAGCGCGTGCTGACCGACCAGCGCCGTTTCGGCGACGTCGTGCACGACCTGCTCGAGTCCCTCGACATGGGCGAGGATCGCTCCAGCGAGGCCGACGAAGACGAAGGCGAAGAGGGCGACGAAGACAGCCGCAAGGACGAGCAGGGCCAGGACGGCGATGCCGCCGACTCGGCCGACGCCGAGCGCATGAGCATGGAGGCCGAAGCCTCCGCCGACGAACTGCCGGACAGCGCTTCGGAGGCGGTCGATGCCCCGGCCGCCGAAATGGCCGACGATGCCGAGATGGGCGATTCGGAGACGGCGGCCGAGCCATGGCGGCCGCGCCATCGCGCCAACGAGCCGCGCGGCCCGGATTACCGGCCGTTCACCGCCAAATTCGACGAGGTGGTCGGCGCCGAGGAGTTGTGCGAGCCGGAAGAGCTCGACCGTTTGCGCGGCTATCTCGACAAGCAGCTATCGCACCTGCAAGGCGTGGTGGCGCGTCTGGCCAACCGGCTGCAGCGGCTTCTTCTGGCGCAGCAAAACCGCGCCTGGGAATTCGATCTCGAAGAAGGGCTCCTCGATCCGGCGCGGCTGTCGCGCGTCGTCGTCGATCCGTTGCATCCGCTGTCGTTCAAGCGCGAAAAGGACACCGATTTCCGCGACACCGTGGTGACGCTGCTGCTCGACAATTCGGGCTCGATGCGCGGCCGGCCGATCACTGTCGCCGCCACCTGCGCCGACATACTGGCGCGCACGCTGGAGCGCTGCGGCGTCAAGGTCGAAATTCTCGGCTTCACCACGCGGGCCTGGAAGGGCGGCCAGTCGCGCGAGGCGTGGCTCGCCGCCGGCAAGCCGGCCAATCCTGGCCGGCTCAACGATCTGCGCCACATCATCTACAAGTCGGCCGACGCGCCGTGGCGGCGCGCGCGCAAGAATCTCGGCCTGATGATGCGCGAGGGCCTGCTCAAGGAGAACATCGACGGCGAGGCGCTCGATTGGGCGCACCGGCGGCTGTTGGCGCGGACCGAAACGCGCAAGATCCTGATGATGATCTCGGACGGCGCGCCGGTCGACGACTCGACGCTGTCGGTCAATCCCGGCAATTATCTGGAGCGCCACTTGCGCTGGGTCATCGAGGATATCGAGACCCGCTCGCCGGTCGAGTTGATCGCCATCGGCATCGGCCACGACGTGACGCGCTATTACCGCCGCGCCGTCACCATCGTCGACGCCGAGGAGCTCGGCGGCGTCATGACCGAAAAGCTCGCCGAGCTGTTCGCCGAACAGCCCACCGAGGAGCGCATCGCCCGGCCGTCACGGCCGCGGCGGCTGCACTCCTAGCTGTTGCCTCTTTGCAAACGGGCGAGGCGCAGCTGCGCCGCTCGGGTGATTTCGGCCACAGTAGGCGTACAGGGGGGTACGCCAGCGAATGTTCCCCACCCGCGATTCCAATCTCGACACCGACGCCTTGGCACACGAGGTGCTGGCGCACTATCCGATCGGCGAAATCACGCGATGCCGGTTTCACGCGCGCGGCCTCAACGACACCTACAAGGTCGAAACGAAGAGCGGCAAATCATACTTCCTTCGGGTTTATCGAGCCGGTTGGCGTACGCGTGAGCAGATCGAGGCCGAACTTACCGTTCTGCAGCATCTTGCGCATTGCCATGTAAGCGTATCGACGCCCGTCATCAGGACCGATGGCGCATTGTTGACGCCGCTCGATTGCGCGGAAGGCGAGCGATGGGCCGTGTTGTTTACTGCCGCGCCAGGCGAAGAGGTCGACTTCAAATCGTATACGCAAGGGCAAGCCGGCCGTTATGGCGAGGTAGCGGCCGCTATTCACGGTGCGGCCGATGGCGTAGCGGAGAATTTTAAGCGCGCGGCGCTCGATCTCGACCTGCTGCTCAACGAACCTTTGGCACTCATAGAGCCGGTGATCGCGCACCGGCGCGCCGACCTCGCCTACCTGGCGGTTTTGGCTAAGCAGCTTCGCAACAACATCGAAAACGCGCCCGGGCTCGAAAAAGGTTTCTGCCACGGCGACCTGCACGGCCACAACGCCGGCTACGCCGACGAAACCTTCACGGTCTACGATTTTGATTGCTGCGGCTGGGGCTATCGCGCCTACGATCTGGCGGTCTTTCCTTGGGCGTTCGCGATCGGCGAACATGCGCCGGACCGCATCGAATCCATGGCGCGAGCATATCTGACCGGATATCTGCGCCATCGCGCCGTCAAAAGCGTCGATCTCGCCGCGATCCCGACCTTTGTGGCGATTCGGCAGATTTGGCTGACCGGCCTGCACGTTGGACTTGCCGACCGGTTCGGCTGGGGCTTTCTAAATGATCGCTACTTCGATCGACAATTGAGAGTATTGCGCAATTGGCAAGAGCACTTTCTCGACCGCCCGGTCGAGGACTGGCTTCCCCGCGGATCGTCCTGATTACACCCCCGTGCGCCGTTCCGGCGTCGGGGTGAAGAAAACAAACAAGTTGGCGATGACGATCGTGCCGGCCAGGAACAAAAACACGACGTTGAGCCCATAATGGTCGGCGAGGATGCCGCCGCTCACCGGACCGACCGCGGCGCCGAGCGCCTGGCTGCCGAACAGGATGCCGATGCTGGTGCCGCCCTGGCGCGCCGGCGTGGCGTCGAGCAGCCAGGCCTGCAGCACCGAGCGGACGGCAAACAGAAAGAAGCCGAGAAAGGCGACGAGAATCACGAAGGCGCTCGAGCGGCCGGCGAACGCCATGCCCAACAGCACCAGCATGGTCATCGCCATGCTGCTGACGATGATGCGCTGGCGCCCCATCTTGTCGGAAAGGTGCCCGGCGAGCGGCGTTACCGCAAAGCCGGCGGCTTGCAGCGAGAACATGCACAGGCCGACCCATTTCGGCGAATAGCCCATCTGCCGCGCCAGGTAGAGCGGCAGGAACGTGAGCAGCGCGCTCTGCGTCATGGCGCGGAACGCCGAGCCGAGCGAAATCATGACCAGCGTTCGGTTTTTCAGAAGCTCGCGCAAATCCTTCAAGCGGGCGCGCAGCCCGGACGCGAATGGAACGTGCTGCCGCGTTGCGCCGCCTTCGCCGCCGACATTGAGGCCGCCGACCAAGAACAGAATCGCGAAAGCCATCAGGATGCCGGGCACGATGTTGACGACGACGACATTGCGCCAGCTCATGCTGGCCAGCAGAAATCCGGCGGCCAGCGGCGCCAGCGCATCGCCGACATTGCCGCCCATGCCGTGAATCGAAACGACAAAACCCTTGCGCTGCGGAAACGAGCGCGCCAACAGCGGAATTGCAGTCGGGTGCCAGAAATTATTGCCGATGCCGACGAGCCCGGCGCAGCCGAGCAGCGTCCAGTACGAGTGGGTAAAGCCCATCAGGAGGTATGGCGCGCCGACCCAGCACAGCGCCAGCGCCATCAACAGCCCCTTGCGCGGCACCGCGTCGGCAATCATGCCGCCCGGCACGTTGGACAGCGATCCGCAGACGAACTGGCAGGTCAGGATCGAGCCGATCTGGCCGTAGCTCAAGCCCAGTTCGTTACCGATCAGCGGCAGCAGCAGGTAGAAGGTGGCCGGATACCAATGCGTCAGCATGTGGCCGAACGAGATCAGCCATACGTCGGCGAACGGCCGCGATGTCTTGGCCGCAATGGCGGGAGCGGAGATTTCAAGCGTGGTCATTGCGGGAGAGCTGCTCCGCCAAATGGGGCGCGCCGGCCCGGATTGTTTGTTTCAGCCGGGACTATGCACCGCCTTGTTTTCTGTCAAGAAATTTTGCCGGACCGTTAGCGCGGGCATGCGCTTTGGGCGCAGGCCGGCCGCAAATGCGCATGGCCGACGCCGCCGACAGCGCAGTCACGAACTTATCGAGGCACTGTCGCGATGAGCGCCGTAGGCGGGAACGAAGATCTGGATCAAATCGGCCGCAAGCAGCGGTTACGCGGCAGCGGCGCGCTTCTTGAGGACTTCGCGCTTGAGGTCGCGAACCCGCGGCGACAGCTCGGCGTCCTTCGCCTTGACCAGGAAGGCGTCGAGACCGCCGCGGTGATCGACGGTCTTGAGCGCATTGGCGGAGATGCGCAGCCGCACCGAACGGCCGAGCGCTTCCGACATCAGCGTCACGTTCAGCAGATTCGGCAGGAAGCGCCGCTTGGTCTTGCGGTTCGAATGGCTGACGCGATGGCCGATCTGGCGCGTCTTTCCGGTCAGCTCGCAACGCCACGGCATGGCTGAGAATCCTCTGTATTTTCCGCGCCCGGCGGCGACTGGAAACAACGGTCGATGCAGGTTTGCGCAGCCTATAGAGGGGCTTCCCGGTCACCGTCAAGCGCGCACCCGCCACCCGTGAGTTGGAGCGCCGGCAACCGCAGATTTAGGGAAAACCACAGAAACGACGCAAACCCCCGACAAGAGACTTGCACAAGAGACTTGCACAAGAGACTTGCCAAGTTCCGCACCGGCGTGCATTGGCCGGGGCTCCGTAGCGGCAGCGCCGATTGCTCAAGCCCGATGGGTCCGAATTAATTTCAAGGACAAAAGCGTCTTGGCCCTGCCCCGTCAGCTATCTCGCTATGTCGTGCCCAGCGCGCCCGCCGCCACCGCCGCGGCCGCCTGCCTGTTGGCGGCGCTTGCGGCGGACGCGAGCAACGTCGCAGGCGCGCAAGGCCGGCTCGAAGCCGAATACGTAGCCACTGTTGCGGGCATCCCGATCGGCCACGGCAATTGGGTGGTCGAGATTTCCGACACCGCCTACTCGGCCGCAGCCAGTGGGGCGACTGCCGGGCTGTTGCGAATCTTCTCCGGCGCGCGGGGCAGCGGCGCCGCGCGCGGCACCATGAGCGGCGCCGGTCCGGTGCCGACCAGTTATGCCGCGACCATCATCGACGACCGCCATGTCGACGAGGTGCACATCGCGCTGACCGGCGGCAACGTGACCGATTTCAGCGCCGAGCCGCCGCTCTTGCCGCTGCCCGACCGTATCCCGGTCACCGAGGCCGACGTCCGCGGCGTGGTCGATCCAATGACCTCGGCACTGTCGCGCGTGGCCGGCGGCGGCGACCCGGTCAACCCGGCGGCCTGCCAGCACAGAGTCGCCGTCTTCGACGGCCGCGTCCGCTACGACCTGCACAGCGAGTTCAAGCGCATCGAAACCGTCAAGGCGGAACGCGGCTACGAAGGACCCGCGGTGGTCTGCGCGCTGTATTTCCAGCCGATTTCCGGCTATGTCCCCGACCGTGCGGCAGTCAAATACCTGATCGAACTGCATGACGCCGAAGTGTGGCTGGCGCCGATCGCAGGCACCCGCGTGCTGGTGCCGTTCCGCGTTTCAATGCCGACGCCGCTCGGGACCGGGGTGTTGCAGGCGAAAGAGTTCGTCACAGTCGCCCAGCCGGCGCATGCTCTTGCCAAGACCCAGTGACTGGCAGCACGATGCTTGCGACGGCGGCCTCCACGCGGCACCGTCCCCGTTATCCACAGGAGGGTTACGCTTGACTCTTTGCGGAATCGCGATCGCGCGCCGCGTTAACGTTCCGGGTGTGGATGACCGATGTGAAAAACGCCTCCGACACCCGATCTGGTATTGCCTTGCGCCGGGCTTGCCATATCTCGCGGTGAACAAAGTCGAACAACTTGCGAGTCAGCGATTCGGCCGCGATTCGTTCCAGACTCGTTCCACATCTTAAGCACAGCGACGAATGAGACTTTACATCGTCGCGTTGTGATACAAGGGCAGCCTTGCGGTGGCCTAAAGCCGCCGCCTCGGATCTCCGCTCTGCCTTCGACGACGTCAATGCCGGACCCCTGAATGCCGATTTCGTTTTCGCCGCCTGCCGATCGTGAGTCGCGTGCCCGCGGCGCCGGCGTCACCGCCGTCCTTGGACCGACCAATACCGGCAAGACCCATCTCGCCATCGAGCGCATGCTGGCGCATTCGTCGGGGCTGATCGGGTTGCCGCTGCGGCTGCTGGCGCGCGAGGTCTACAACCGCGCGGTCGAGCGCAGCGGCGCCGACGCGGTGGCGCTGATCACCGGCGAGGAGAAGATCAAGCCGCCCAATCCGCGCTTCTGGGTCGCGACCGTCGAGGCCATGCCGCGCGATCTCGATACCGCGTTCGTGGCGGTCGACGAAATCCAGCTCGCCGCCGATTTCGAGCGCGGTCACGTCTTCACCGACCGCATGTTGCATCGGCGCGGCCGCGAGGAAACGCTGGTGCTCGGCGCCGCCACGATGCGGCCGATCGTCGAGCGGCTATTACCCGGCGCCAGTATCATCAGCCGGCCGCGACTGTCGACGCTGAGTTTCGCCGGCGAGAAGAAGCTGACGCGGCTGCCGCGCCGCTCCGCCATCGTCGCCTTCTCGACCGAGGAAGTTTACGCCATCGCCGAATTGATCCGCCGCCAGCGCGGCGGCGCCGCCGTGGTGCTGGGAGCGCTGTCGCCGCGCACACGCAATGCCCAGGTCGAGCTCTACCAATCCGGCGAAGTCGACTACCTCGTCGCCACCGACGCCATCGGCATGGGGCTCAACCTCGATGTCGACCACATCGCGTTCGCATCCGATCGGAAATTCGACGGTTATCAGTTCCGCAAGCTCAACCCGGTGGAATTCGCCCAGATCGCCGGGCGCGCCGGACGCGCCACGCGCGACGGCACCTTCGGCACCACCGGCCGCTGTCCGCCGTTCGAGCCCGAACTCGCCCAGGCGCTCGAAGCGCACACGTTCGAACCCGTCAAGCTCGTGCAATGGCGCAACACCGATCTCGACTTCTCCTCGATCGGCGCCTTGCAGGCGACGCTGGCGGCAGCGCCGAGCGAAGCCGCGCTGGCGCGCGCACCGGTCGCCGAAGACATTTTGGTGCTCGATCATGCCGCGCGCGAAGACGAAGTGCGCGCGCTGACCAGAACGCGCGCCGACGTCGAACGCCTATGGGACGTTTGCCAAATCCCCGACTACCGCAAGATTGCGCCGGCCAACCACGCCGAGCTTGTCATCGCCGTCTACGGCTTCCTCATGCGCGACGGCCGCATCGATACCGACTGGTTTGCCCGCCAAGTCGCCATGGCGGATCACACCGACGGCGACATCGATACGTTGTCGACGCGGATCGCCCATATCCGGACCTGGACTTTTGCCGCCAACCGGCCGGACTGGCTCGCCGATCCGGAACACTGGCAAGAGGTGACGCGCGGCGTCGAGGACAAGCTGTCCGACGCGCTGCACGAGCGGCTCACCGAGCGGTTCGTCGATCGCCGCACCAGCGTGTTGATGCGGCGGCTGCGCGAGAACGCCGAGCTCGAGCCGCAAATCAACAAGACCGGCGAAGTGATTGTCGAGGGCCATGTCATCGGCCGGATCGACGGTTTCGTCTTTGTCGCCGATGCCGCATCGGGCGGATCGGAAGCCAAAGCGCTGCAGAACGCCGCGCAGAAAGCGCTCGCCGGCGAAATCGCTGCCCGCGCGACGCGGCTTGCGGCGGCGACCGACGAGCAATTTGTGCTCGCCTCGGACGGCACGATCCGCTGGACCGGCGCGGCCGTCGGCAAGTTGCTCGCCGGCGAAGAAGTATTGCGCCCGCGCCTGCGTCTGATCGCCGACGAGCAGCTCACCGGCGCGCCGCGTGACGGCGTGCAGGAACGGCTCGACATTTGGCTCAAAACGCACGTCGAAAAAGCGCTCGGGCCGCTGTTCGAGCTTGCAGCGGCGGCCGATGTCACCGGCATCGCCCGCGGCGTGGCGTTCCAGATCGTCGAGGCGCTCGGTGTGCTGGAGCGAACGAAAGTCGCCGACGAGGTCAAAGGCCTGCAGCAGCCCGATCGCGCTACGTTGCGCAAATACGGCGTGCGCTTTGGTGCCTATCACGTTTACACGCCGGCGCTGCTCAAGCCCGGCCCGCGCGCGCTCGCCGTGCAGCTCTGGGCGCTCTCGCATGGCGAGGCGCAGTCGCAAGCGATCGACGAACTGTTGCATCTGGCGGCGAGCGGCCGCACCTCGATACCGGTCAATCGCGACATCGATCCGGCGCTCTATCGCATGGCCGGCTACCGGGTATGCGGCGAGCGCGCGGTACGGGTCGACATTCTCGAACGCCTTGCCGACCTGATCCGGCCAGCGCTGGCTTGGCGCGACGGCGCTCCCGGACCGAAGCCCGCGGCGGCGTTCCCGGGCGGCGGCTTCACCATCGTCAACGGCATGACGTCGTTGATCGGCGCTGCCGGCGAAGATTTTGCTTCGGTATTGCGGTCGCTCGGCTACCGCATGGAGCTGCGGCCGAAGCCGCCCGAACCGGCGCCGCCGCAAAAGGATCAGGAGAAAGCGACCGAAGAGGCCCCTTCGCCTGACGCGGCGATGGTTTCGAACCAGGCAGGAGCCTCCGACACCGGCTCGGCATCGCCTGAAAGCCCATCGGCTGAAAGTCCGTTGCCAGAAAACCCGTTGCCTGAAAGTCCGTTGCCCGAATCGGCCGAAATTCCTTCGCCTCTCTCGGCCGAAAGTCTATCGGCTGCCGACGAGCCACAAACCGTGCAGGCGAGCGGTGCTGAAGCCGAGTCGACGACCGAACCAGTCGCCTTCGCCGACAACTCGACGGCAGCTGCGCCGCATGAGAATGCCGCCGCCGAGCCGGCCGCGGAGGTCGCAACGGAGCCGACGCCCGCTGCAGCAGAACCGATCATGGTCGAGGTTTGGCGGCCTGGTCGCTCCGACAGACCACGGCGCGCGCGCGAGCGCCACCGCGACAGCCGCGGACACCGCCCGGCGACGCGGGGCGAAGCGGCGCCGGCACAGCACGGCGAGGTCCAAACTGCGGAAGCGCCCACCGAAGAGGCCGGCAGCGCCGCATCAAGCCAGCCGGAACGCCAGCCGCGTCACCGCCGGCGCCAGGACCGCGACCACCGCCGGGAGCGCTCCGACCGTCCTCAGCGCCCCGATCGCCCGCCGCGCGAGCAAGATCGCCGGCCGCCACGGCCTGCCCGATTCGACCGCCGCGAGCGGGAAAAAACACCCGACCCGAACTCGCCGTTCGCCAAGCTCGCCGCGCTCAAGGCCCAGCTCGAGGCCGAGGCCAAGGAGCGCCGCTAAAGTGGCGGCCGAAATCGATCGGCAACGCATCGATCGCTGGCTCTGGCACGCCCGTTTGGTGCGTACCCGTGGCGCCGCGGCTGCGCTGGCGGGTGCGGGTTATGTACGGGTCAACGGCACGCGCATCGACGCGCCCGGCCGCATGGTGCGCAGCGGCGACGTCATCACTGTGGCGCTGGACCGCAGCGTGCGGGTGGTCAAAGTGCGCGGATTTCGCGAGCGCAGGGGTCCCGCCGGCTCAGGCGACACGCTATATGAAGAACTGACGGGATGAGACCCCGCAAGGCGGGGCCGGCCGCGGGCGGCGAACTTGCACACCACCGACCCATGCGCTAGGAGCGGGGCCCGCCAAAAAGCGATTTAGAGTGCGCAGATGACCTATATCGTCAACGACAATTGCATCAAATGCAAATACATGGACTGCGTCGAAGTCTGCCCCGTGGATTGCTTCTACGAGGGCGAGAACATGCTCGTCATCCATCCCGAAGAGTGCATCGATTGCGGCGTCTGCGAGCCTGAGTGCCCGGTCGAGGCGATCAAGCCCGATACCGAACCCGGCGCCGACAAGTGGCTGGCGCTCAACGCCGAATACGCCAAGGTCTGGCCAAACATCACGACCAAAGGCGAGCCGCCCGCCGACGCCAAGCAGTGGGAAGGCAAGCCCAACAAGTTCGAAGAGCATTTCTCGCCGAACCCGGGCACAGGCGATTAGCCGCTCGCGAAAATCGCGAATTCCGGTCATTAACTATTGTTAAGAAACGCCCGCATGCGACGGTTTCGCCAGCGCATAAACCTTTGATTTTTGCGGAAAATGTGCTATAAGGGGATCATATAATGAAAAACACCCCCGATATCGCGCTTCACCCCATTGTGGAGCCAATTTGTCCGGGGATTTTTCGAGGAATCGTCAAAAGAGGCGTGTGAACCACGCGAGAGCAGTGGCAGAGAAAACTCGTCATCGTTCTAAGAAGAGTGCTGCCGGGATGACCCGGAAGGCGACAAAATCCTCCTCCCGCGCGAGCCGGAGGCCGTCACGACCCACGCATGTAATCACCCGTAACCGGGTGGGCGTGGCAAAGCCCGCGCAACGGCGCAAGCCCGAGGCGGAAGGAGCAACTTTGGGAATGAACGTGAAGAAGACTACGCAGCGACAAGGCTTCAAGACCAACGAGTTCATCGTCTATCCGGCCCACGGCGTCGGTCAGATCGTGGCCATCGAGGAACAAGAGGTCGCCGGAGCCCGGCTCGAACTGTTCGTCATCAACTTCGTCAAGGACAAGATGACGCTACGGGTGCCGACCGCGAAGGTCGCTTCCGTCGGCATGCGCAAGCTGGCCGAGACGTCGCTGGTCAAGCGCGCACTCGAGACGCTCAAGGGCCGCGCCCGGATCAAGCGCACCATGTGGTCGCGCCGCGCCCAGGAATACGAGGCCAAGATCAATTCCGGCGATATCGTCGCCATCGCCGAGGTGGTGCGCGACCTGTACCGCTCGGAGACCCAGCCGGAGCAGTCCTATTCGGAGCGGCAGCTCTACGAAGCGGCGCTCGACCGGCTGTCGCGAGAGATCGCGGCGGTGCAGCGGCTCACCGAGACCGAAGCGGTCAAGGAGATCGAGGCCGCCCTCGCCAAAGGTCCGCGCCGCGGGCCCAAGCCCGAGACCGACGACGAAGCCGTGGTCGCCGAAGAGGCCGCCTAAGCTCGTCAGTTTTCCCCAATCGACAAGAGGCCCGGCATCACGCCGGGCCTTTTTGTTTTGCACGCTTGGCTTTCAAAGCGCGGCGAGTTCCGCCGGCAAAAATCCTCCGATTAGTCATAAATTAAGCTTCATTTGAAAGGACATAGCTAACCAGCAGGGGACCTGAGGGGGCGCCAGGCATGCGGCGGACGCGGCGGAAATCGGCTTGGCACGGCCGACTGATTCTGACCCTCGTTGCCGTCGGCATCGGATATTTGATCGGCAATTGGAACGCGCAGGCGGTGCGTAGCGGGGAAACCGCTTCGGCCGCCGAAGCGATTGCGCTGCGTTTCCCGCAAGCCATGAATGTTGCGCAGGCGCAGCCGGCACCGGAATCCCGTGATGATGCGCCAGCCGGCGTGATCGGTTCGACCGAACTGGCGTTGTTCGAGCCGGCGCCGATGCTGCCGCAACGCGCCATGGCACCGCCGCCGCCGGCAGAGCCGGCCACCGCTGAGCCAGCGCAGCCATCGCCTGCTCCGCCAGCCGCCGCCGTCGCCCTGGCCGACCCGTCGCCGAAGCCCGCCCAGCTGGCCGCGATACCGAAGCCGCATCCGGCCGTTTCGCATGCCGCCAATCGCCCGGGCTACATGCTCGACGACGCACAGATTGCCAGCATCAAGCAGCGCTTGCATTTGACACCCGAGCAGGAAGAAATGTGGCCTGCGGTCGAAGCCGCGTTGCGCAACATCGCCTTTGCCAGAACGCATGAGGCGCGTCGGCGCGGCGCTCGCCCTGGAGCGCTCGATCCCAACAGCAGCGAAGTGCAGGATCTCAAATCCGCAGCGATTCCGCTCTTGATGAGCTTTTCGTCCGAGCAAAAGGACGAAGTCCGCAATCTGGCCCACGTCATGGGCCTCGATCAGCTCGCCTCGCAATTTTGATCGCTGGATCGGCCATATCATTCATCGTCATGCCCTCGCGAAGGCGAGGCATCCAGTAACCTCCTGAAGGTTTTGTGATTACTGGATCGCCCGCGTTCGCGGGCGATGACATGAAAGAGCAAGCCGTATTCCGGACCTTACGACCAGCCGTAACGCGATTTGGCTTCCGGCAGCTTTGGTGACGGCCGCAACGCGCGGGCGCATTTGGTCACGATGACGGCCAACAGCGCGAACCAGAGCAGGTCGCCGACTTCGAGCCTGTTGGCGACCGCGAAGCTGTAGGCCGGCTCGTAGAGAAAATAAGCGGCCGACGCCAGCGCTGCCGAGGCGCCGACCAAGGCCGCCACGCTGCCATAGACCATCGCCACCAACGCGATCAGCGGCAGATAGACGAAGATCGGATGGTGCAGGCCCGTCCTCGCCAGCTTGAAATACAAGAGGGCGACCGTGACGGTGCAGACGATGCCGAGCGATACCGCAATGGGTACCGCCCGTTGTTTCTTGGGCATACGCTTCCCCCTTGGCCGTTCTCATTCGGCCTTGGTTTCATCATAGCGCAGCCGATTGGGCCGGAATAGGCGGAAACGAGCGGATTTTCCCCCGCTTTCGGCGAGGGTTAAACGAGTTATTCGACGACCATTTTGACTTCGCTGCCGGGTTTGAGCTTGTCCCCGGGGTCGAGGCCGTTGAGAACGCGGAAGCGCTCGACCTGGCGGTCGGGCACCGCCATTTTCGCCGCCAGTTTCTCGACCGTATCTCCCGGACCAACCTTGACCATGCGCAGCCGCAGCGGCTTCGCCTCCTCGATTTCGGCAAGCGACATGCGGCGGAACGTGCCGACCGACTCGCGGAAGGTGCGGTCGATGTCCGCATTGAAGCGCTTGGCGGCGAAGATGAAGCGATAGACGTCGCTGCCGAAGCGCAGCGCATAGAGCCTAAAATCCCACTCGTCGCCCTTGGCGGTCGCGGTCGCGCCCGGAAAGCCGTTGATGGTGATGTCCTGCACGCTCGCCGTATCGATGTTCTCGATCCAGCCGGAGGTCAGATAAGCCGCGAGGCTCTGCTCGGCCGGTACCCGCACCACATCGAGCCGCAGCGCGGCGCCGCCGCCATGCTTGACGCCCAGCACCGCCTGCGCGGTGTTGTCGAGCACGAAGCCCTCGGGCGCCGTAAACGTGAAGCCGAGCCGCGGATGCAGGAAGCGCCGGCCGCGCACGAAGCCCTCATTCGGATCCTCGCCGTAGACCATGCCGTCGATGTCGCCGAGATAAGTGTCGTGCGCCTGGGCGCGCTGCGCCGGCGTATCGTCCGCCGGCGGCTTGTATTGGCGGGCGGTGGCGAGCGCGTTGGTGATGCGCTGCGGCGTTGCCGGATGCGACGACAGAAAGTCGGGCGCGCTCGGATTGATGGCCGAGGACTGTTTGCCTTTCAGCTCGGAATTGCGCTCGAGCGACGCCAGAAAGCGCACCGCGCCATACGGATCGTAGCCGGCGCGCGAGGCGATGCCGATGCCGATAGCGTCGGCCTCCAGTTCCTGCTTCTGCGAAAAGCTCGCCAGCCTCAGCTTCGACCTGGCGAGCGCCAGCGCGCCCGCTTCCGGATTGCTGACCACGTCGGTGAATACGCGGTTGCTTAGATCGGCGTCGCGGATCTGCTCCTCGCGCAACTCGGCGTGGCGGGCGATGACATGACCCATCTCGTGGCCGATCACCGAGGCGAGCTCGGACTGATCATTGGCCAGCGCGATCAGGCCGCGGGTCAGGTAAAGCTGCCCGGTCGGCAGCGCAAAGGCATTGACCGAGCGCGAATTGAGCATGGTAACGCGATAGTGCAGGTCGGGCCGGTCGGACGCCGCAACCAAACGCTCGACCAGCTGCTCGACCATGGCTTGCAGCCGCGGATCGTTGTAGACGCCGCCATAGGTCGCGAGGATGCGCTGATGCTCACGCAGCTCCGCGGCCGACAGCTCGGGCTCGGCCGGGGCAGGCTTGACGGCAGCCGGCGCAGCGGCCTGCGGCGCGCCGATATCCGGAGCGACCGAGCAGGCAGCGAGCAGCAGCGCCGCCAGCGCAACGCATGCTGCGCCGGCAGCTACGCGGCCCGCATGGCCCGCAAAAAATCCCCGTCCCGTCCCCGTCACCGCATCACCCGCGTCTCGTCGCGGTCTAGTGTCTCGATCTGCTCCGGCCGCACCGCCTCGATGAAGGGCGCACGCCACCGGCCGCCGGCAAGCCCGCCGCGCGCCTCGATGAAGCCGCGCACCCGCACCCGGCTGCCAGAGAGCCCGTGAACGTCAACACCCGACGCCGCGAACTTACGCTCGTTTCGCTTCCGAATCGTGACTGTGAAGTCTTCGGACCAATGCCGCCCGAAATTCACATAGATCGTGGCGCCGCTGCCATGCACCGACACCACATCGCCTTCCACGAGCGCAAAGCGGCCGCGCCGCGCCAGAATATCCGCCGGCTTGTCGGCCCGAAGCGGGTCATAATACGGATCGGCCCAAAGGCCAAGCTTCGCTTGGCGCGCCGCCTTTTCCACGCGCAGGAGTTCCGCCGCGCAATTTGCTTCGCCGACGAGATCGCCGACGCGGGCAAAACCCTGCGCCAGCAATTCGGCCTGCGCCGAACGCGGCGCAAGCGGCCGCGCGATGTCCACATAGGCGAGGAGCCGGCCGTAACGATCTGAGGCAAATTCGGCACGCCGCAGAATCACTGGCGCGCCGCCGAGCAGTTTTGCGAGTGCGTCTCGGGCGGCCGCACCGCCGCCGGCGGGCACGTCGTCGGCTTTAACGCCGGTCTCTTTGGCGCCAGTGACTTTAGCGTCGGTGTCTGGGGCAGACGGCGGCGGCGTCTCGATGCCGGCCAAGCGCACCTCGCGGCCGTCATCGAGCACGAAACTGCCGCCATCGACGACCCGCTTGGCGTTGCCGCGCCCGATCTCCTCGCCGCCGCATGGGACCGCGGCAGCCGCCGCCTTCGCGGCTTTCTGCGCAATCGCCGGACAGCTGCCAATGCATGACAACGCGGCCAAAACAGCCGCAACCGAACGCACGCCCCGCCTACCCATCATGACGACAAGGCAAAGGCGCGAATACGGCGGCACTACGGCGGCAAACGGCGCACGCCGCCCGTATTTATCACAGTGCAGCCGCGCTTTGCGCCGCGCTTCCCGACCAATTAAACAGGCCGTCACGGCGTGCTATCGACGTTTTGTTCGGTACCGGCGTCGTACACTCCGCACGCCGGAATTCCCGATCGGTCCCGTAGCTCAGCCGGATAGAGCAGCGGTTTCCTAAGACGCACTCGGCTGTTTCATATTTCCTCATAGCTATCAGAAAGCCTGTTTCATATTTCCTCATAGCTATCAGAAAGCCCCGGTTTTTGGGGCTTTCTCGCATTTGTGCGATGTATATACTTCATCAGAGCAAACTGCCTCTACACACGCTCTTTGAGAAACAAATCGGAACAAAAAGGGCGCGGCGCCGGCAAGAAGAGCGATATCGCGGCGCGCGCCGACCTGATCCGGATGCAACTCGCGGACGGGACCACCGACTACGATCGGCAAAGGCTGCGCACGCCATTCTCGCCGCGAGCGACTGGGCAAACCGCGGCGTGTACAGTTCCACGCCTGCGTGTTTTTACGGGAAAATCATCTTTTGCGTTGATCGGCGATTAAGCGCGTGTTATGAGTCATAAACATAAAAATGACGCTGCGCATCCCATCCGGGGGACGGCGGGCGGTTCACATAGCGACCCCGGGGAGGATGTCACGATGTCACGCAAAGACAGCAATGACAGCTTGTGGGTTCGAGACAACGCGGACAAAGGCAAGTTGCGCGACGCCGAACGCGCCCGCAAGAATCGCCGCGAGCTGCAAGGCGCCCTCAATAGCGGCGAGGTATCGCGCCGCGAGCTCATGAAATGGGGCCTGTTCACGGCCGCCGGCACTATCGCGCCGATCGGCGGGCTCAGCCCGTTCGTGCGCAGTGCTCATGCCTTCGGCGGTGGCCATGGTTCCAACGGCAGCGGCGTTCCGACCGGATTGCCGGCCAGTCCGACCTTCGGCGTGACGCCGTTCAGCGAACCGCTGTACCGCTTCGATATCCTGCCGCAGGGTTCGATCGCTACTCCGATCGTGTCGCCGTTACCTGGGGTCATACCGGTCAATCCGACGCCCTTGAGCCCGGTCCCCACGGCGCAGGCCAATACGACCCAGCAGACCCTCAATCCGGCGCTGGGCACCGGGACCGGACCGATCGAAGGACGTCCGCCGGGATCCATTTGGGCGCACCAGCAGTTCGCCACCTTCCCACCGGCCTGGGCGATCGAGCTCACCACCGGGAACGTGACCACCAACAATGTCTATAGCCCCGGCGTCGCGTCCAACTTCAATAACAACATCAACCCGGCATCGCCGGTCCCGGCGGCACTGTCCGCCGCTTCCGCCTTCCCGGTCCAGACCAACAACTCGATGTGGACGTTTGCCGAGACATTTCCGCCCAAGCTGATCATGGCGCGGTACGGCCAGCCCATCCTGTTCCGCCACCATAACGGCACGCCGTTCGATATCACCCAGAACGGCGTCAACAATTTCGGCCGGCATACGCTCACCACCCACGAGCACAACGGCCATCATGGCGCGGAGAATGACGGCTTTACCGGCGCCTATTTCTATCCCGGCCAGTTCTACGACTATCATTATCCGTGGACGCTGGCGGGATGGACCACCATCAACACGGGAGCGACCGACCCTCATGCCGGCGCCCCGAACGGCAGTGGCGGCATCACCAAGGTCCCCGGCGATTACCGCGAGACCATGAGCTCGCACTGGTTCCACGACCACATGTTCACGTACACCGACCAGAACGTGTACAAGGGCATCGCCGGAATGACCAACATCTACAGCTCGATCGACCGCGGCAACGAGGGCATCAACGACGGCATCAATTTGCAGCTGCCGAGCGGCACGGCGGCCGATTGGGGCAATCTGCAATACGACATCAACCTGATGTTTGCCGACAAGGCCTGGGACAGCAACGGCCAGCTCGACATGGATACCACGCAGTTCGACGGCTTTCTGGGCGACCAGATGACCGTCAATCTGTGCTGGAAGCCGTATCTGCAGGTCTATGCGCGCAAGTATCGCTTCCGCCTGCTCAACGGCTCAGTGTCGCGCTTCTTCGTGTTTGCGCTGAGCGACTCGTCGAACATGACGTATATCGCCAATGACGGCAATCTGTTGCCGGCTTCGGTGAGTGCCACTCAGCTCGACCAGCTCGGCATCGCCGAGCGCTACGACATCATCGTCGACTTCTCGCGCTACAGCGCCGGGACGAAGGTGTACCTGGTGAACCTGCAGGAGCAGACCGACGGCAAGGAGCCTGGTCAGATTCTATCGGTGTCGCAGGCCATGCAGGGCGATTCCAACGACCCTGCCGTCGGCCCGTGCCTGCAGTTCCAGGTGATAGGCGCCCCGCCTACCAGGGACCTGAGCGTCATTCCCGCGACGTTGATCCCCAATCCGACCTTGCCGACGGCGTCGAACACGCGGACCTTTACCTTCGACCGCCACGGCCAGATCACCACCAACGATCCGGTCACGACCTACGAAGGCCAGGGCGACTGGGGCATCGGTACGCAGAATGGCGGTACCAACACGTCAGATCAGGGCCAAGACAACAATAACAACCGACAGCAAGGTCAAAGGAGTCAGGGCAACGGCAACAACGACTCCCGCCAGGGGCTGCTGGCGGATTTCGGCCGGATCACCTCGGCGCCGAATTACGACACCATGGAGGTCTGGACGCTGGTCAACGCCGGCAATGGCTGGGACCACCCCATCCACATCCATTTCGAGGAAGGCCAGATTCTGGCGCGCAGCGGCGGGGGCGGCAACAACAACAACAATAACAACAACAACAATAATCCCCCCGGCACAGTCAACGGCGTTCCGCCGTGGGAGCAGGGCCGCAAAGACGTCTATCGGCTGCGTCCGGGCGGCGCCGTCACGGTCGCGATCCAGTTCCGCGATTGGGGCGGCATGTTCATGGAGCACTGCCACAACACCATGCATGAGGACAATGCCATGCTGATGCGGTGGGAGATCAATAACGCCGGCGGCGTGTTCCTCAATCCGTTGCCGACCCCGATCCCGTCGCCGAACGGCGTCACCTTCGAGGCGCCGGACGAGATCCTGGCCGGCGCGTTCCCGCCGAACAACAGCACCAGCAACGGCAGCGCCACCGGCCGGTAACGGACAATTCGGCGGCCGCCCATGGTAGGTCCATGGCAGCCGCCGGGCTTCCAGCTTAAAATTGCGGCGGGTGGCGTTCACCCGCCGCACCGTTGGGACAAGGGGGCCGGGGCGCGGGGGCGGGCTGTGACCGGCTCGTTTTGCTTGTTGGAGGGAAAGCATGCGCGACATGACGCTGCCCATGATGCTGCCGAAGAAATGGCTGCCGCGGAAATGGCTGATGTCGATTGTGGCAATGTCATTGGCGGTCGGCGCTGCGGCGATTTTCGCCACGGCCGCGTCGGCGTCGGGCCGGCTTGGCCAAAACGCCAATATCCCGCTCATCACGCAAGACGGCCAGACCGTCCACTTTTACGACGACATGATCAAAGGCAAGATCGTCGCCGTCAATTTCATCTATACTAGCTGTCTTTTTACCTGCCCGCTGGAGACCGCGCGCCTGGCCCAGGTGCAGCGCCTGCTGGGCGGCCGCGTCGGCAAGGATATTTTCTTCTACTCGATCAGTATCGACCCCGGCCACGACACGCCGGCGGTGTTGAAGGATTACATGGCGGACTTCGACGTCGGCCCCGGCTGGACGTTCCTGACCGGCAAAGCGGCCGATATCGACATGCTTGCGGTGCGGCTCGGCCTGACCGACGATCCCAGCATCACGTCCGGTCCCGGCCGCGACATCGACGGCCACACGCCGCACCTGCTCATCGGCAATGAGACAACCGGCCAGTGGCTGCGCGACTCGTCGGCGGATAATCCGACCATGCTCGCCCACCTGCTGGTCACGTTCGTCGGTGGTGGCCCGGTTGTTGCCTCGGTTGCGCCGTCGGCCAATCCAGGCCACGCCAACGGCGCGCCGCTGCGGCTCAACACCGGACAGTATCTTTTCGCCAAGGAATGCGCGGCGTGCCACACCGTCAACGGGCAGGGCGGCAACGTCGGTCCGGACCTGAAAAACGTGACCCGCGTCCGCGATCGCGACTGGCTGGAGCGCTACATCACGGCGCCGAACAAGATGCGGGCGGCCGGCGATCCGATCGCCGTGCAGCTTGCCGCGGCTTACAAGGTGGTGATGCCAAATCTGACCGTCGGCGACCAGGATCTCGCAGCGATCATTGACTTCCTGAGCGCGCAAGCCGGCCCGCAGAAAACCGGTTCGCAATAGCCGGCCGGAGCCCGGAAGCACTGGAGCACTGCGACATTGCGCGCCGAGGATTGGGGCTCCTTCGATTTCAGCTACACGCTCGATCTGCGCCGCTTGATTCCGCATATTCTCGCCATCGAGGAATACAAGGCGGCGGCGCTCGGTGCGGTGCTGCCGCCGCGCTGGCTGGAAGTCCCGGAGGGATTCGCTCCGGACTCAGTCGACGATTTAACACTGTCGCCGGACTCGTCTGTTGCATCCCCGGAAGATCAGTCCGCCGTTGTTCCGAAGCGGTTGCTGGTCCGCGACACCAGCAAGGCCAGGGACTGGATCAAGCAACGCTTCCCGCCGGGCAGTGCGCCGCTCGAATTGGCCGACATTCTGACGCTACACTGGATGGTCGCCGAAGAGCACGGCGTCAAGGGCCCAACGGCCGGCGCCCTGCGGACCAAGCCAACCGAAGTCGGCAGAGAGCTGGTTGGCGGTATTCACCACGGCGCGCCAGTGAAACAGCTTCCGCATCTGATGGACCGCTACGTTGAATTCATCGACGGCGCGACGTTGCGCAGCCTGCCGGCCGTGATCCATGCGCTCTTGGCGCACTTTTTCCTCGATACGATCCATCCCTTCGTCGACGGCAACGGCAGAACGTCGCGGCTGGTGGCGGCGGCGATTCTTTCCCGGTACGGCTACAATGTGCACGGCAGCTACGCGCTGGTGCGATATTTCTATCGCCACGACATGCTCTATCACACCATCCTGCAGCGGACTTGGAAGCGTTGCCCGTTCGAGGTCACGCCGTTTGTCGCCTTCGGCATGGAGGGCTTCGTGCTGGAACTCAAGAGCGTCGACAGTTTCATCAAGATGAAGTTGAATCGGATCGGCCGGGACATCGCCGTGCCCGCCTTTCGCGGGCGCATCGGCGCGCGATCCCGGCCGCTGAATTAGCCTCACCGCATCGGCCCGATATTGTCATGACAATCGCCAAGACGGCCGGGATGGTGTTGATCGCACTGGGCTTGCTGCCGGCGGCGGCGCTGGCGGCGCCTCCGAGCACGGGTCTTACGGCGGCTTTTACCCCGGCCAGTCCCACCGTGGGCGTGACCGAGGTCACCATCAAAGGTAAGGCGAGTGCCGGCGCCAAAGTCATCGACACCTCGACTTTTCCGGACGGCAGCGTCCATATTTTTACCGTCAAGGCCGACGCCGCCGGCGCCTATACGGACGGTCCATTCGTGCTGCAACAGCTCGGCACCTACCACGACGTTCTGCGCGACGAGTCAACCGGGGCTTCGACGACGATCTCGTATTCCGGCGCCGGCGATTTCAGCGTCGCTGTCGACCCCGCCGCCGCAACCCTCACGACGGCACAGGGCGACTTCAGCATCGGCATCGACCCGGCCAACGCGACAATGCGGGCGGGATTGGAAGCGCGCCTCAAGGTGACGTTCACCAGCGTCGGCGGCTTTGGCGGCGAGTTGGTGCCGCAGCTGCCGGCCTCGTCCGAAATACCGGGAGCAGCCGTAACATGGTCGGCGTCGCGGCTGAGGGTGCCGCCCAACGGCTCAGTTACTGCCGTGCTGACCATCCTGACCTTGGTCGGCACGACGCCCCGCACCTACCCGATCGCGCCGCAGGGCACGAGCGGCTCGGTCACGCACGCCCTCGAGCCGGCCATCGACCTGAAAATTACCCCGACACCGCCGGGCACGATCACGGCGATGTTTTCTCCCGACCACCCGATCGTCGGCGTGACTAAGGTCCGCATCCAGGGCAGGGCGACCCCCGGACAAGCGATCGTTGACACTTCCACCTTCCCCGACGGCGTCCGCCATGACTTTTTCGTGAGCGTGACGGGAGGCGGAACCTACGACGACGGTCCGTTTGTGTTGCGCCAACTCGGCACCTACCACGACGTTCTGCTCGACGGCGCCACCGGCGCCACGACCGAGATATCGTATCAGGGCGTGGGGGACTTCAGGGCCGCCGTCGACCAGACGAGCCAGACCGTGGCGCGGGGGCAGGAGGCGAAATTTCAGGTGACGTTCAAAAGCGTGGCCGGCTTCGCCGGCACCATAAAGCTCGCGGTGACGGACCTGTCCAAGATTCCGGGTGCGACGGCGTCGTGGACCCAGCCGGCGGTGACAGTGCGTTCGGGCGACTCGATCGCAGCCGGTTTGACCATCAAGACTTCGACCGCCACGCCGGCCGGCACCTATGCGCTGACCGTCCAGGGCACCAACGGCTCGGTCACGCACGCGTCGGACATCAGCCTGACGGTCAAGTAGCGCGCGCTATCATTTGCGCAGATAGAAAAGACTCCGCTCCACCTGAAGCTCGCACTCGCGAAATGCCTGGGCGAGGGCTTCGAGCAGGTCGGTTGCCGCCACCGTGTTCTCATGCAGGGCATCGCGGGCAATGTCTCCCGCCAGGCCATGCAGGTGGACCGCCGCCGCGACGCGCAAATCCTGCAGCAGCATGTGTTGAAGCCCGGCTGGCGCCGCGGCACCGCCTCTCGCCAAAGCCGCGCCGATCATGCCGGCAAGCACGTCGCCTGAGCCCGCCTTGGCCAGCGCGGCACTGCCGCTCATGTTGATCCAGGCCTCGTCGGATGCGCCGGCAACCACCGTTCGCCAGCCTGTCAGCACGACGCAGGCGCCGGTTTCCTTGGCCATGCGCCGCGCCGCCGCCACGCGGTCGGCCTGGATGTCGGCGATTGCAGCGCCCGTCAGCCGCGCCGCCTGTCCGGGATTCGGTGTCAGGACGTGGAACGGCGTCGCCCCGCCAGCGCCGCCGCGCGGCTTGAGCTCATCATAATGTCCCTCAAACGCCTTCAAGCCATCGTCATCGAGAACCAGCGGCAGAACGCAATCGTTCGCCAGCCGCCGGACGAAGGCTGCGGTCTCGGGGTGGCGTGAAAGCCCCGGGCCAACAACGACGACATCCTTGCCGGCGAGCAGCGCGCCGATCTGATCGCTGGCCTCGACCGAGATTGTGCCGGCATCGGTTTGCGGCAGGCCGCGGGTCATGAGCGCTGCACTGAATCCCGCAACCGTTGCCTCGATCGATTTTGGGCACGCCACCGTCACCAGGCCGGCGCCGGTGCTCATGGCTGCCAAGCCCACAAGCGCTGCGGCGCCGGCTTGGCCCTGCGAGCCGGCGACCACCAGCACATGACCGAATTGATGCTTGTAAGCGTCATTCCGCCGCGGCGGGAAAGCAATTCCCACCTCCTGGCCGGTGATCATGCCGAGCGCGGTGGAGTTGGCAACGAAAGCGGGCTGGGTGCCGAGTTCGCTGACGGCGATCGGGCCGGCGGTCAATTCGCCAAAGACATGGGCCGGCTTGGGCGCCACCAAGGCGACGACACCGTGAGCAAAAACCATGTTGCCGCCGGTCTCGCGCAGCGCAATCGTGCTGTCGGCATCGGCGCCCGAAGGCACATCAACCGCAACGATGGTGCCGGAAGCGTCATTGATGGCCGCGATCGCTGCTGCGGCGAGACCGTCAAGCGGCGGCTTGAAGCCGGCCCCAAGTACGGCGTCGATGACCAGATCGGCGCCAAGCGCCTGCTGCACGGCGGCGCTGGCGAAATCCACCGCCTCCGCGATCCAGATCGGCTGCATATCGGAACCCAAGCAAGCCGCCACGTCGGCGCTGAGCTCGTCGGCTTGCTTCGCCAGAACGATCACCGCGACCGTCTCGGCTAGTCGTTGCAAAGCCTCGGCGGCGATCAGCCCGGCGCCGCCAGTATCACCCGTGCCGCAGAGCACGCAGACCGAGCTGAACTTGAACTGCGCCGCGCAAAATTGCGCGACGGCATAGCCGGCCCGCCGCATCAAGAGCTGCGGGTTCGCCTCCGGCCCGCTGGCCGCTGCGCGCACTTCATTGCAGGTGAGAATTCGCATCGGCAAACTACGAGGCGACGAGATATTCGTCCGGCCGGATGCGGATAACTTTGCGCATCGCGCGCAACGGGGCAATGCTTGCCAATTCCGGATCGGCAAAATCGGTAAACAGCGGCGGCCGCGGCGCCATCAGCACCGGCTCCTGGAAAAAGCGCGGACCATAGGGAGCGATTTGCGCGAAACCCGGCGCGTCGCGGATGACGCATGGCACATGCGAGAACCCCGCCTGCATCAGCCGATAGAGCCGATGGCGGCCGCCGGACAGAAACAGTCGCCCGGCATGACGCAACACCACCACGATATTGGGCGGCGCCGCGACCATGAAACTTACGATCAGCGGCCCATCCTCGCCCTGCTGCCCGGCGCGCAGGCTCACCACTTCGAAGGCGGGGTGGATGTCGACGATGTTGACCGACTTTTGCGCGTGATCGACGCTGACATGGAACGGCGAGGCGTGCTTGGTCGCGAAGCAAAGTTGCAGCGCGGAGATCGGCTGCGAAGCATCGAGACTTCCTCCGTCAAGACTTTCCGCGTAGCGGATGTCGAGGCTCGGATGAAAGGGAATGAGCTTGGCGATTTCCACCAACTCCGCCGTCCAAGTGCCTTCCGGGAAAGCGGCTCTGCACTCGGGCTGTGCCATGATACGGCGGATTTCGGCGATCGCTTGCGCATCCTGCACGGGCAGGGTCGCGGTCGCGGCGACGAACGGCGCCAGCGTCCGGATGCGCGACTGGGCTCGCGCCCGCTCCTGCATCAAATCGCCGACGGCATCGGGATGAATCCCCTGGTCGCGCAAGAACTCGCCGGCTTGATCCTCGGTATGATGCCCAAGCAGCACCGCATGCCGCCGGTAGCCATCAGGAATGTCGCGCCGCGCGCCGGATTCGCCGGCGTTCGCGGAGTGGCGTCTGTCCACCATCCGGAAAGTGGCTTCTGGTCCCGGTGTCATTTCGGCCCCCAGTTCGGCGACGTGCAAGACCAGCCATTGACCGCATCCGAGGCGCGATTGCCCATGCGGCATAAGGCTTTGCAGCTTATTACGCCGAAGGGAGAGTGCCAACGGAGGTCGCATCGTCCCCGTTACGCCGCGCAGCGGCGCGACGTTGCCCTTACGCAACGCGCTTGCGGTTCCACGGCATGGCGCGGGTCGGTCCGCCCCGGCATCCCAACGCGCGACCTCTATGCGCTCATCTCAAAGTGCGGACGACGCCGAGCGGCGTGGCTATCCGTGGGGAGCGATTTTTTTCAAAGGAGTTTAGGGTCCGAGCACCAAAATCACTTGAACCGTAAATTGTATGCGATAAGACTTCAGAGAATTACTCGCATGGCCGCCTGCAATGTCTGACGAATTCCAAGACAACATCTCGATTAGTCTCATTTATATCATTGTGACGGTTGCATGCTGCGTGATGGTATGGTCGGCCCTTAGGCCAAACCCTGGTCCCATGAAGCAAACGCAGCAACAAAGAATTCTCGCCATCCTCGAAGCCGTCCGCAGCAACGATCACGACATCGCCGAAGAATACCTGCGGCGCCATCCGACCGGCCACGGCATCAGCGCTCGATACTTCAAGCAAGCCATGCTCATCAGCGAAACGAACGGGCGGATATCGGAGTTGAGAACCGCACTTCAGAACAAGAACCTCACGATCGAGAGCAGCACCGTGAAGGACGCGTACGGCTTTCGGTATCAGCGCTTAAGAGAACTGCCAGACGGCCTCACTACTCAAAAGCGAGCGGAGACAAAAAAGAGACAGTTTGCGGCGGCCCAATAAATTCTATAATTAAATCAAGACGGTCCCGTAGCTCAGCCGGATAGAGCAGCGGTTTCCTAAACCGAAGGTCACAGGTTCGAGTCCTGTCGGGACCGCCACTTCACTGAAGCGAGCCAAGTTGGGCTTCGATTGATTCTTAAATCACGCTGCCGCTCCCACGATGGCTTTCGCACAATCTCGTGCAATCTGCAGATAGAAATGTCCAATCTTCCGCCGGACGTGATGAGAGCAAAAGCTAGTTTTAGTATAGCATCAGTATGTGCGGCTTCATCTTAGGGGAGGGCATTGTGCCGAATAGGATGGCTTCAGCGTTTAGAAAATGGATGGATGAGCTGTCAGCTCCGATCCTTGGAGAGGGGCTATTGAACACTATCTTTGGCGGATTTCTTGGAGCTTGGGCCGGAACATTTTTCGGCGAGTCCAGCATCCATCTTGCGAATGGGAAAGTTGCGTCGCAGCTCATCGAAGCGGCCCTGACCATAGGATTTTTGATATGTTGCGCCCGAGTGTCTGCCCTTGGCATCGTCTCAAGACGCCCGCTGATTTGGTTGTCGGTTTCGCTACCACCGATCTTCGTTGCGTTCGGAGTACTTAACTACGGAGATCCAGACAACAAAAATGCGGCTGGGTTGGCAGGGATGCTCCTCGCATGGCTGCTAACTTATTGGCTCCTGGCGATCCTCAGTCTCTTGCTTCGAAGCAGAAGCGCGTGATGTCTTTCGTCTTCTTGATCGCGATGGCAATTGGGAGAACTACTTCCACAAGCTGAGCGGTCGCAATTTTCCCGACGTGGCCATCCTCGACCGCAGCTATCGAGTCACATCCTCGTAAGGGATACCAGACTGGCGCCTCTTGCCGAGCTTCGGCAACGGGAACTTATCGACCGTGCGCTTTTCCTGCTTCTCGATAGACCGAGGCGACCCGCTTTCTTGATTCTCGTGGGAGCGCCCTGTACGCTGGCCCCGCTCCGTTGAGGTCAGCCATCCTAACTGACCACCCCGCTTCCCACAACAACAACCAACTCGCAATTTTCAGATGACAAGCACCCGAAAAGACGAGGCCGCGTTGCTGCGCGATGCGGCGACGCGCAACGAGTTTCTCAACCTGCATGAGATCGTCGCCAAGGCGCGGCAGAACCTCAACCAGAACGAATGGGACTACATCGTCGGCGGCGTCGAGAGCGAGACGACGCTGCGGCGAAACCGCATGGCGCTCGATTCGATGGCGTTCCGGCCGCGCGTCTTACGCGACGTCAGCAAGGTCGACGCCACGACCGAGATTCTCGGCCGCAAGCTGCGGCTGCCGATCGTGCTCTGCCCGGTCGGCTCCTTGGAAAGCTTCCATCCCGAGGGCGCGGCGCCCGTGGTCAAGGGCGCGGCCGAATTCGGCGTCGCCCACATGCTCAGCTCAGTCTGCGATCCAGGCCTCGAAGGCGTCGCCAAGGCAGCGCCCGAGGCTTTGCGCATGTTCCAGCTCTACGTACGCGGCGACGCCGCCTGGGTCGACGATTTCGTCGCGCGCGCCGTCGCCAACACATACGCGGCGTTCTGCCTGACCGTCGACACCGCCCATTACAGCCGGCGCGAGCGCGATATCGCCAAGCGCCACATCACCGGCGGCCGCCGCCGCGCCTCGGGCCGCGAGTACCAGGAGGCGCTCGACTGGCGCACCGTCGAGCGCATCAAGTCGAAGTTCAAGATTCCGCTGGCCATCAAGGGCATCGCCACCGCCGAGGACACCAAGATCGCGCTCGATCACGGCGTCGAGTTCATCTTCGTCTCCAATCACGGCGGCCGCCAGCTCGATCACGGCCGCGGCTCGTTCGACGTGCTGCCCGAAGTGGTCGACGCGGTCGGCGGCCGCGCCAAGATCATCGTCGACGGCGGCTTCTATCGCGGCAGCGACGTGGTCAAGGCGATCGCCGCCGGCGCCCATCTGGTCGGGCTCGGCCGCATGCAGTGCTACGGGCTCGCCGCCGGCGGCCAGGCCGGCGTGATGCGCATGCTCGAACTCCTCGAGGACGAGGTCATCCGCTCGCTCGGGCTCCTTGGCGTCACCAGCCTGGGCAAGCTCGATACCTCCTATCTGCATCCGGCACCGCCGACCCATCAGCCGCACGTGTTCAGCGCCTTCCCGCATCTGGAAATCGCGCCGTACCGGTATTAGCGGGGTGCGCGTCATTGCGATGAGCGAAGCGACTAAGCAATCCAGAACCGTGCCGCGCTACGCTGGATTGCTTCGCTTCGCTCGCAATGACGATGTTAAATCCACTCAGGTCGTGGAGCGCCGTCGATCGCAACGGCGGCGAAAAGTTTCGGCCGCCGTTGCGATCGACGGCTTTCTCTGATCGCCACTTTGACTGCGTCGCGCCACCTGTCCATCGGTTGCTGTATGGATTTTGATCTCCATCCTGATTGCGGCGTCAGCTACACGGTCTCCAACCGGATTGCCCGCATCACCCTTAACCGGCCGCCGGTCAATGCGCTTACGCTCGACATGATCCGCGGGGTGATCGCCGCGCTCAAGCGCGCCGCGGATGACGAGGCGGTGCGGGCCGTGATCCTAACCAGCGCACTGCCGCGACGCTTCTGTGCCGGGCTGCAACTCGATGTCTTGCTCGGCCAAAGCGCCGAAGCCATCCGCGAGCTCGTGGGCGCGCTTTATCTCGACCTGCACGATGCGCAGCGCGACCTCGGCAAGCCGTCGATCGCGGCGGTCGGCGGCGCCGCGCGCGGCGGCGGCATGACGCTCGCCATTTCGTGCGACGTCATCCTGGCCGGAGCGGGCGCGACCTTCGGCTATCCCGAGATCGACATCGGCGTCCTGCCGGCGATCCATTTCGCGCATCTGCCGCGGATCGTCGGCCGGCATCGCGCCTTCGAGCTGTTGTTCAGCGGCCGAAGTTTTGGCGCGCAGGAAGCGTTCGAGCTCGGCCTCGTCAGCAAGGTCGTTGCCGATGCCGAGCTTGCCGACGCGGCCTACGCGCTTGCCAACGAATTCACCGCGCAATCGCCGGCCGTCATGCGCCTGGGCCGCGCCGCTTTCATACGGCAGAACGCTGACGACGAGCGGCGGCGCATCGCCGACGCGGTCGAGGATTTTTGCCGTGCGGCGACCAGTGAAGCCGCCCAGGAGGGCATCCGCGCCTTCATCAAAAAGCGCAAACCGAACTGGCAATCGTAAAACGAGGACGCGTGAGGCACATGAACTTGCAGCTCAGCATCGGCATCACCGACAATCCACGCACCTGGCCGATCATCGACGGCACCGTCAAACCGGACGGCATCGATCTCATCCCCACCGTGCTGCATCCGTCCGAGCTGTTCTGGCGGCAGCTGCATTTCGCCGAATTCGCGGTGGCGGAAATGTCGTGCTCGTCGTTCATGATCGCGCTCGGCCGCGGCGATGCGCGCTTCGTCGGGCTGCCGATCTTCACCACGCGGCGGTTCTTCCACACCAGCATCCTGGTGGCGCGCAAGGCCGGCATCAACAAGCCCGCCGAGCTGAAGGGCAAGCGCGTCGGCGTGCCCGAATACCAGCAGACCGCGGCGTTGTGGGCGCGCGGCGTGCTGCAGCATGAGTTCGGCGTCGCGCCGGCGGACATCGAGTTCTGGATGGAGCGCACGCCGGAGAAGAGCCACGGCGGCGCCACCGGCTTTACGCCGCCGCCGGGCGTCGTGGTCAAGCAGATTCCAGCCGACAAAAGCATCGGCTCGATGATGCTCGCCGGCGAGCTCGACGCCGCGCTGCATTATCTGTCCGGCCGCAACCTGGTCGACCGCAGCCGCGCCGATCTCGCCAGCCATCCCGATTTCAAATATTTGTTTTCCGATCCGATCGCCGAAGGCATCCGCTATTACCGCAAGACCGGGTTGTTTCCGATCAACCATCAGGCGGTGGTGCGGCGCGATGTTTTCGAGAAGGAGCCATGGGTGGTGCTCAACCTGCTCAAGGCGTTCAACCGCGCCAACGACATCGCCAATGCGCAGCGCCTCGAGCACGTCGACTATCACCTCGCCACCGGGCTGTTGTCCGGCGACGCCAAGACGGCGCTCTTGCATCACGGCGTCAAAGCGAACCGCAAGGTGATCGAGGCCATCGCGCAATATTCGCTGGAGCAGGGCCTCACCCAGCGGCCGATCAAGATCGAGGAGCTCTACGCACCGAACGCTCTGGAGTCGTAAACACCATTTTCTGCTTCCCGGGCGCAGCGCAGCACGAAGTGGTGCGCTGCAGACCCGGGATCGTGACGAACTCAGAGTGTGAAAAGGTCCCGGATCAGCTGTTCACCGCTGCGCGCTGCACCGCATCCGGGAAACGTAGTTCGCTCCACTCACTCCGCCGCGTCGGCCTTCGCGCTCGCATCTAAAGTCGCGTTGCAAGCGACCAGCGCTTCGATCTCGCTCTCGGCAAGCCCGGCCTCGCGCAGCACTTCGATGCTGTGCTCGCCGAGCCGCGGCTGCAGCCGCTGCGAGGTGACGGAGGCGCCGCCGAAGCGCACCGGCAGGTCGGTGTAGAGAATCTCGCCCTCGCTCGGATGGCTCGCGCGCCGGAAAAAGCCGGACGCGGCAAGCTGCGGATCGCCCATCACCTCGTCGAGGCTCGACATGCGTGCGGCCGGAATTTCGCGCTCGCGAAGCAGCGAAAGCCATTCGTCCGTGGTCTTGCCGGCGATCAAGCTGCCGGCCAGCTCGTACAGCGCGACGACGTTCTTGGCGCGCGCGGCGATGCTGTCGAAGCGCGGATCGGTATGCAGCTCCGGCTTGCCGACGATGTCCCAGAATTTCCGCCAGTGCGCCTGGGTGTAGGCCATCATGCAGATATAGCCGTCCTTGGTCTGGTACGGCCGCCGCCAGCGCGCCAAGACGCGCGTGTAGCCGAGCGCGCCGAGCGGCGGCACGAAATTGTGCCCGAACAGATGCTCGCCGAGCACGAACGACACCATCTGCTCGAACATCGGGATTTCGACGAAGCCGCCGCGGCCGCTGCGCTCGCGCGCGAACAGCGCGGCCGACACCGCGCCGACGATGGCCAGCGCGCAGGTCTTGTCGGCGAGAATCATCGGCGCGTAGAGCGGCTCGCCGGCGAGGCCGGACATCAATGCCGCAATGCCGGACTGGCCCTGGATCACGTCGTCATAGGCCGGCTGGCCGCTATACGGACCGCCGTCGCGGTAGCCGTGCAGCGCCGCATAGACGAGCCGCGGGTTTTTGGCGCAGACCGCCTGGTGCGAAAAGCCGAGCTTTTCCATCTTCTGCGGCCGCATCGAATGCACCAGCACGTCGGCGCTCGCCAGCAAGCGCCACAGCGCCGCCTTGGCGCGGTCCTGCTTGAGATCGAGCACCAGCGAGCGCTTGCCGCGATTGAGCCCCATGAACAAAGCCGCCATGCCGGGCGAGCGCGCCGGCCCGGTATGGCGCGGCGCATCGCCCTCCGGGCTTTCGATCTTGATCACGTCGGCGCCCATGTCGCCGAGCATTTGGGTGGCGAGCGGCCCGGCCACCACCGCGGTCAGATCGAGAATGCGAATGCCGTGCAGCGGTCCGGCCATGCGTCATGTCCCGCGTTGAAACGCCGGCATCACTTCGCGGGCGAACAGCTGCATCGACTTCTGCGCTTCGGCAAAATCGAGCGTGCCGAAATTGATCTGCAACGAGGCGTGCTCGAACTTGCCGATCTTGTCTTCGAAGCCGCGGATGATCGCCTTGATCTCGTCCGGCGTGCCGACCAGCGCGCCGCGCGCCTGGATCTGACCCTCCAGGGTGAAATTCTTCATCCGCGCGATCGATTCGTCGTAACCCTTATAGTCCTTCGAAACGGCGCCTTGGGTCCATTCGCCGGCAGACTCGAACAGCGCGACGAAGTAGTCCTCGAATTGCGGGCGTGGAATCTCGCGGGCCTTGTTCGCATCCTCGTGGCAGAACATGTGAAACGCGATCATCACCTCGCCGTCGCCGGGATGGCCGGCATCGCGCCACGCCTTGCGGTAGACCGGGATCAGATCCTTCAGCGGCCCGATCGGTATAGACATCAGCGCATGCCCGGCGCGGCCGGCAAATTCGAAGGAATCCGCGGTGCGGGTCGAGGCGATGTAGAATTTCGGCCGCGGCTTTTGCGTCGGCCGCGGCAGCGAGGTGACGTTGTCGAACGAATGAAAGCGGCCGTGGTGGCTGACGTTCTCCAGCGTCAGCAACAGCTCGATCTGCTCGAGGCCCTCGCGAAACCGCGCCACGGACTCGTCGGGCGAAATACCGAAGCGGCGGAATTCGTGCGGCAGGAAGGCGCGCGCGAAGCCGACATCGAAGCGGCCGCCCGAGATGGCATCGAGCATGGCGATCTCGCCGGCAAGTTTCAGCGGATTGTTGAACGCCGGCACCACGGCGCCGGTGACGAGCCGCATCTTTTTGGTGCGCTGCGCGGCAGCGGCCAGAAACAGCATCGGGTTGGGGCTGTAGCCGCCGTAGCGCTCGAAATAGTGCTCGACCGAGCGGGCATGCGTATAGCCGAGCGCGTCGGCCTCCTCGGCGATGTCGAGGCTTTGCGCAAAATATTCGGCGGCGCTTTTGTGCGCCGGACGGAAGTTGGGAAAGAATTGGACGCCGAACTGCATTTTTGCCCGCTCCCGGTGTCCTTAGAACGGTGCGTTGACGTGAACGTCAAGGCCATGGGCGGCGACGATGCCGCCGACCTGGTCGCTGCGAAAGATGTGGGCGTCCACCACGGCGCCGAGGTCGCGCGTCAGTTCGGCTGCCGTGCGATCCGCTTTCGGCTTGAGCTGCGCGCTCAGATAAGCGCCTTCGAGGCGGTTGAGCTCGACCAGCGCCTTGCCGAACGGCGCCTGCATGCGTTCATAGCGCGCAAGCCCGATGTCGAGATCGTCGCCAGCCGCCCGGATGCTGTCGGCGAGGCAGGCGGCGTCGAGGGCCGCCTTGGTGGTGCCGGCGCCGGCATGCGGGCGCGCCACGAAGGCGGCGTCGCCGGCCAGAACCACGCGTCCGAACACCAGGCGCGGCGAGGCGAGATCGTAGATCGGCTGGAAGAACGGCGCGGCGCGTATGAAGATTTCGGCGACCTGCGGCGCAATATTTGCTCGCGCGTCAGCCTTGATGCGGGCGATCACGTCGGCCCGGATCAGCGGCGGCGGAATGCCGGCGGCGTGATAACGGCCCACCGCATCGGTGCTGATGTCGACCAAAGCCTCGCTGCCGACCGGCCGATACCAGACGATATTGTAGGCGCGCCGTCCGACCGCGGTGTCATTATCCTGCCCCGGCACCGCATAGCTGATCAGCTGCTCGCCTTCCGGCAGGCAGAAGGCGTAAAGATCGACCATCTCGCGCCACAAGTTGGGCGGTACGTCGGCCTCATCGAGCACCGCGCGCCACGCCACGTAGCCGGCATAGACCGGCGCAACGTCCGGCAAAAACTGCGCGCGCACCGCGGAACGAATGCCGTCGGCCCCCACCAGCAAATCGCCGCGTTCGCTGGTGCCGTCGGCGAACAACGCCGCGACGCCGTCATCGTCCTGCGTCACCCGGACGAGCCGTTTGCCGAGCCGATACGCGTGCGCCGGCAGGCCATCCAACAAGGCGCGATAGAGCCGCGACCAGCCGCTCAGCGTGCGCCCGGTCGGCCGTTCGATGACGACGTTGCCGTTGCGGTCGAGGCAAACAGCCCGGCTCGGCATCAGCCCCATCGATTCGTCGAAATCGATGCCGGCGCGCTTGAGGATGCCGATCAGCTGCGGATGCGTGCCAAGCCCGACGCCGCGGCTCGCGAGTTCCTCCTCGTTGCGCTCGAACACCACGGCGTCCCATCCGGTGCTGCGCAACAAATGCGCCGCGATCAGCCCGCCGAGCGAGCCGCCGATGACCAGCGCGCGCCTCATCTGATCCCCCCCTTCTTGTGGGGGAGGAAGAGCTGCGCCGTGCCAAGGATCACGGCATCGCCCAGGACATGTCGTCGTGACCGGGCTTGTAGTCCATGTTGGTGGCGGCCGGATTGCGGTTGATCAGCGGCCGGCCGTACATCGGATTGGTCTGGCTCCGCGTCTCGTGTTCGACGGTGAACAGCACTTCGCGGGTGTCGAGATCGATCACGTCCTTGAAGCGATATTGGTACTGATTGTCCTCGATGGTGATCAGGCCAAGCTCAAGCAGCCGCCGATACGGCCCGGAGAAATCCGTGATGTAAATTTGCACGTGATGCTTGTCGTAGGGCTGCTCCGGCGCGTCAGTCTCGCGGAAATAAAAATACTGCTGCTCGCCGACCTGAACGCGCGCTTCCGGCCCGGCGCCGTTCTTGTGCACCTGCGCCGGCGCCTTGAGCACCTCGCGATAAAAGCGGGCGATGCGGTCGGCGGTGCCGGGGCGCACGTCGAAGCGGACATACGGCATGCCGAGCATGACGCGGCCGAAGCGCTCGGCGTCCGGCGTATGGACGTGGATACGGTTGCCCCACGGGCAGACGGTTTCGACGCAATCGTTGCTTTCGCGGAAGTCGAATTTGGTGCCGTCGAGCTTTTTGCTTTTGCGCACCTTGGCGAGCCGGTCGAGCAGCGCTTCGCGGTCCGGCGACACCAGCCCGACCACGCCGCGCAGCACGTCGGGCGAGCCCATCGGCAGGTGGAACTGGCTCATGCCGACATTGATCCACATGTTGCCCGAGCCGGTATTGAGGAACGGGTCGCGGGTATAGCCGAGGCCTGTAACGTAATAATCGGTACCGTGGTGCTGGTCGGTGATGCAGACGTTGACGTGTCCGATGCCGACGATATTGCCGATGTCCTCGGCGCTGCGGTCGTATTGTTTTTGCGGCTTTTGCAACATTGGCGGATCCTTCCTGAATGGCGCCATACTAGAGCATATTGCGGCGGCCTGAAAATACGCTTTGCAGCCGGCGCAGCGCGCATCAGACACGCGTTACGAGCAGAGGATGAGCCATGGCACCGAACGCCTTCACTGTCACGCGCTTCGAACATCGCAGCCATCCGGTGGCGTCGCGGCGCAAATTCGCGCGCCGCCTGATGTTCGCGATTTTCCTGTGGCTGCTGCTGACCTTCGTCGGCCTCGCCATCGGCATGGCCGGCTACGCGTATTTCGAACACATGTCGGTAGTCGATGCCTATGTGAACGCGGCGATGATCCTTTCCGGCATGGGTCCGGTCGGCGAATTGAAGACCGCGGGCGGCAAAATCTTCGCCGGCTCCTACGCCATCTTTTCCGGGCTTATCATCATCATCGCCACCGGCTTCATCCTGGCGCCGGTGTTTCACCGCGTTCTGCACCGTTTCCACGTCGAGACGACGGGCGAATGAAGAACTAGTCGGTCGGCTCGATGCCGGCGGCGCGGATCACTTTGCCCCATTTCACGCTTTCCGACGCGATGAAGGCGCGGAATTCCTCAGGCGTATCCGATTGCGCCACGATGCCGATCGCCTTGAAGCGCGCCGCCGTCTCCGGCCGCTTCAGGTCGGGGCGCAACGCGTCGCTGATCTTGTCGATGATCGGTTGCGGCGTGCCGGCGCGGGCAAACAGGCCCTGCCAGCTCTTGGCGTCGTAGCCCGGCACCGTCTCGGCCACGCTTGGCACGTCCGGCATGTCGGGGCTGCGCGTGTTGGCGAGCATCGCGATCAGCCTCAGCTTGCCGGCCTGAATGAGCGGCAGCGCCGGTGCGAGGTCGGTGAATTCCATCGAAATGTTGCCGCTCGCCACATCGGTCAGCCCCGGGATCGAGCCCTTGTAGGGAATGTGGCGGATCGAGACGCCGGTCATGGTCTTGAACAGCTCGGCGAAAATCTGGTGCGGCGTGCCGATGCCGGCCGACGCATAGGTCAGCGCGTCGGGTTTTTCTTTGGCGAGCGCGATCAGATCGGCGACCGATTTCACCGGCAACGACGGCGAAACCACGAGGCCGAACTGGGTGAGACCGATCAGGCCGACCGGCTCGAAGTCCTTGGCCAGATCGTAGGACACGTGTTTCTTCAGATACGGCAGCAGCGTGATGACGCTCGGCGCGTGCAACAGCGTGTAGCCGTCGGGCGCAGCCTTGGCCGCATAGGCGATGCCGATTTCGCCGCCTGCGCCGGGGCGATTCTCGACCACGAAACTACCATGCAGCGCGCGCTGCAAAACCTCGGCCTCGTAGCGCCCCAATATGTCGGTCGAGCCGCCCGGCGTAAACGGCACCACGATGGTCACCGGGCGGCTCGGGTAATCGTCCGCCGCGAGCGCGGGCAACAGTACGAGAGCGATCAGCGCGCAGGTCGCAAACGCCGATGCAGCGGCCAGCTTCCGCGTCATAGTCATGGTGTCCTCCGCGGGACAGCAACGCTACACCGATGCTCCGCGCTCATACAAGCTAGCGCGCGCCGAGGCTGGTCTCGCGCCCGAACGGTGCTAAGACTGCCGTGCCGGGTTGGAGACATTGGTTGCGGGGCGCGGTGTCGAGGGTTTGGTCAAAAATCATGATGGCGTCGCGCAACGGTATCGAAGCGCGCGGCCGCACCGCCGACATCGATTACCGGCTGCTGCTTCCGCTGCTGTCGACTTCGGTGATCATCCAGACGGTGTACGCGATTGTTCGCGTCACCACGTCGTACCGCGCTATCGAACTCGACCTGCCCGTGGTCTGGCTCGGCGTAATCTCGGCGACGTTCGCGGTGCTGCCGATGGTTTTGGCCGTCTGGGTCGGCCGTCTGCTCGATCGCGGCCATGACGCGGTCGCGGCCTGGATCGGCTCGGCGCTCTTGGTGCTGGCCTGCGCCGGCTTCTGCTTCTGGGCCAATTCGATTGCGGCGCTGCTCCTGCTCACTGCGTTGTTCGGTATCGCGCACCTGTTCCTGATGGCGAGCCAGCAGATGCTGTGCATCCGCTGCTCCGGCCCGCGCGGCCGCGACGCCGCGTTCGGCAATTACGTGGTGTCGAGCGCCATCGGCCAGGGCCTCGGACCGTACGTGGTCGCTTGGATCGGCGGCTCGGCGACCTTGCCGCCGACCCGGCCGCTGTTCGCCATCGCGCTCCTCATCTCGATCGTGTCGCTCGTGACCGCCGCCGCGATCCGGCCGGCGCCCCAGCACATGATGCCGCCGCCGAACAAAGAGGTGGTGCCGGTGCGCACGTTGCTGCGGCAGCGCGGGCTGATGGCGGTGCTGGTCGCGAGCGTCATCACCATCACCTCGCAGGATTTGCTCACCATTTACTTGCCGCTCCTTGGCGCCGAGCAAAACATCGACGTGCGCAGCATCGGCGGCCTGCTCACCATTCGCTCCATCGCCTCGCTCGTTTCGCGATTGGGCTACACGCGGATCCTGCGTCTTATCCCGCGCCAGCCGCTGACCTTGATCACCATGACGGGCGCCGCGATCGGCTTTGCCTGTTTCGCGCTGCCAATACCGCTCTCCGCCATGTACGCCGCCATGACGTTTCTCGGCCTGTCGCTCGGCATCGCCACGACGTTGAGCCTGACCAACGTGGTCGATCTCGCATCCGCCGCCGCCATGGGCACGGTGATGTCGTTGCGCATCACCGGCAACCGGCTCGGCCAGGCGGCGGTGCCGTTCATCGCCAGTCTGATCGCCGCCGCGACCGGCGTCGCCGGCATCTTCGCCATCATCGCCGCGAGCCTCGCGGCATCCGGCGCCTCGGTGCATTTCAGCAGGCAGGAGCAATAAGGCGCCCGCACCTTACCGCTTGATCTGCTCCAGCTCAGGAAACGGCGCGTAGGTCGCGGCGAGACACGGCTCGCGCGGCGCATCGACGAAATCGTCGAAGCGGCCGGCAAGAAACACCGCTTCGACCTGCTTGATGCCAGCATAGTTGCCGTTGTCGCGCTTGCCGTTGAAGCGCAGGCAGACCACGTAGCGCGTGCCGTCGCCGACTTCTTTGAGCATCGGCTCCGCGATCGAGGCATCGCGGATGCCGCTCGGATCGTTCAGATAAGCGTGCATGGCGGCGAGGATGTCGGCCTTGTAGTTCGCCGGATAGGCGTGAATGCCGCTATCTGCATCGTCTTCATGCCCGAAGTGCAAGCCGCCGCGCGCGCAGGCGCCGAGCAGCAATGCTGCAGCCGTGAACAATGCGGCACGCCATCGTGCGCCGTCACGCTTCATCCGGTCTCCATGCTGCCCGGCCGGCTGCGCTCATTAAACCGAAACCGAGGGCCGAGCGCCACAGGCCGCCGCATTCAGATCGGCACCGCCATCGCCTCGAAGGCACCGTCGCAATTGATCAGGTCGACGCGCTTTTGCACGATGCGGAACGTGTCGCCGTAACGGCGCAGCCGATGGCGCTGGCGGCCGGCGAACAGGCGCTGCGCGTCGTCGCGGTACTCGGCCATGATGAAGGTCGAGCCGACCACGTATTCGCCCTTGGCCAGGTCGGTCTCCTCGATCACCAGATTGCCGACGATGTGCGCGGTGCGCGACGGCGGCGTCTGCACGTGGATGCGTGGATGTTCGAGCCGTTCGATGCGCGTCTTCATCAGCTCGCGGTCGTCGTAGAACAGCGAGGCTTCCTCGAACGGGCTCTTCTGGTCGGGCGTCGCCGGCACCCAATAGGTGCCGTCGTCGGCGAACAGTTCCATCCAGTCGCGGAAGCGCCGCTCGTCGAGGAGGCACGCTTCGTGGATCAAAAACTCCTCGAACGCCGCACGGTCGAGACCCGACGCGGCCAATGATTCGCGCGCTGCGAGCGCCATCACGCCGCCTCGCCCATGTAGCCGACCCAGGCCTTGTACTGGGCGCGCACCACCATCTCGTGGGTGGCGAGCCCGCGCGTGGCGTTGGTGGCGCGGTCGGGCTCTTCGGCGCCAAGGCCGCGCGAAATATCGACCCAGTCGGTCAACCGGCTCTGCAGCCCCTTCTGCGCGCGCACAAACGATTCCAGATCGTCGGTCTGCACGAACGACGCCGCCGAATGGGTGACGTTGAGGAGCCGGATATTGCCGAAGTTCATCGCCGCCGGCGCGCCGACCAGGCGAACGGGAAAGATGTTGACCTCGGTGCGATCGACCGCGATCGGCTTGATCACCCGGACGTGGATGTTCAGCCCCATGATCGACATGTTCGGATAGATCAGCGAATTGTGCAGGCGCGGGGTGAGGATTTCGGCGGCGCGTTCGGCGCCGACTTTGTCCGCGAGCGCGCGCTTATATTCATCGAACGCCGGGCTCGAGCGCTTGCCGTCGTCGAGCGTGGTGTTGCTGGTCCAGCCGTGGCCGTTGCCGACGGTAAAACTCTTGCGGTCCTTCCACGACGCTGCCGTTTGTTTCTTCTCGGCCTCGACCACGATGGCGCCCTTCTGGTCGCCCTCGCGGCGCGCGAACTGCACGCCCTGTTTGTTGACAGTCGAGGCGTGGCCGAACGGCACGTGATAGGAGTCGAGCACGTTCTCGACCTGGAGCTTCCAGTTGCCGTTATAGACGTAGCGATGCATGCCGGCATCGAGCGCCAGCTCGCCATCGGGCGCGCGGTCGACCAGATCGTCGATGTTGCCCTGCATCGGGCCGATATGGTCCTCGAAGCTCGGCCCCTTGACGGCGAGGCTGGCGAACACGAAGCCGCGATATTCGCCGACGCGCGGCGCGCGGGCGAGCCCGAGCGCGTCCTTGTCAAAACCCTCGCCGCAGCCCTCCGGCACCGGCACGGTCGCGAGCTTGCCGTCGGTATCGAACGACCAGCCGTGATAGCAGCAAGTCAGCCGCTGGGCATGGCCCTTGCGCTCGTTGACCACCTTGGCGCCGCGATGGGTGCAGCGGTTGAGCAGCACCTTTATCGAGCCGTCGCGATGCCGCACCATGATGACCGGCTGGCGGCCGAGATCGGTGGTGATGTAATCGCCCGGCTGCGGCACTTGGCTCCCATGGCCGACATAGAGCCAGGCGCGGCCGAAAATGCGCTCCATTTCCAATTCGAAGAGCTCGGGATCGGTGTAAACGCGCCGATGCACGCGGCCGGGCTCCACGAGCTTTCCGATTTCGTCGGCGTGTCCGTTGCGCATGAGTTAAACCCCAACTCCGGAATGTCATGCCCCGCGCAAGCGCGGCATCCAGTAATCACCGGCGAACTGGATAGGCTGTCGGCGCACCGCACGCTCAATGATTACTGGATCGTCCGCTTGCGCGGACGATGACAGGGACGGTATGGCATTCACTCCGCCGCGGTCTGGTGCGCGAAGTTCTGCACCTGGGCGTTGATGAGCTGCAGCGGCGACGCGGTTTCCTCGAGCATGCCCCAGCTCTTGAGCCAATCGTAGGTGCGCTGCAGTTCGTCGGCCGGGATCGGCGCCGGATCGCAGACCACCAGCCGGCTTTCGCGCAAGTCCTCGACCTTGAGCGCGGCGATCTCCGGATCCTTGTTGGCGTAGTAGTCGATGAAGTAGTGCATGTACGCCTTCTTGTTGGCGTTGATCCGGCGCACCGCCTCGCGCACCGCGCGATTGAACGCCGCGTAGGTCTCGGCGTCGACCCGATTGGAGGCAACTTCGGTGCCGTGGAAGAACGCCGAGCAGATGGTGCGGCAGCCGTTCTTCTCGGCGAGCGTGATGTGCGGCTCGGTCAGCGTGGTGGCCTCGATCTCGCCGCGCATCATCGCGTCGTAGCGATAGCGCGAGCCGTTCGGTGCGCGGCACAGCTTGATCATCTCGCGCGGCACGAAGCCTTCCAGCATGTGCAGCGCGATGTAGTGGGTGCCGAAATAGAACGGCACGCCGATCAGGCGATTGGCGAGCTGCTGCGGCGTGTAGACCGGCGAATCCGGCCGCACCACGATGGCCGAGTAGGCGATGATGGCGCGGCGGCCGAGCTGGCGGCTGTTCTGGTCGGTGTCCTGGACGCGGCAGTAATTGCCCCATTCGCAGGCGTTGTACATGTCGGCCTTGCCCTGCTCGAGCAGCTTGCCGTGGCTCGCGAACGGATCGACGCCCTTGGGCGAGGTGACGTTGACCTCGACCTTCTTCTCGACCCCGGCTTCGCGGTCGGCCCATTCGATCTCCAGCCCTTCCTTGGCGAACAGGCCTTCGTCATAGGCGACGAGTTCCGGCAGCCCCTGGAATGGCGCCGTGGTCTCCAGCACGAGCTTCTTCATTGTTTTCTCCGAGCGGCTTGATTTTACGGCAAATCGGCTCGCCGACCTTAGTCCCGCGCAGCGGTCGAATCAACAACGCGCGCCCATCATATGGGCTCTGAATATGGGCTCTGATCGCAGCGCATGCATGTCCGGCCCTCACGGCGAAACTTCTTCCAGCACGCCGAGAACGGCGGTGACGGTGACGTGCCAGCCCGAATACGGCAGGCGCTCGAGACGCGCGGCGATCGTCTGCTCGGTCAGCGGCAAAATTTCAGCCATCGCGTGCCATCCCCCCTCCGCAGACCACGACGTTTCTTCTTCGTCGAACGCGAAGCGTCAGCTGCGACGCCCCCTTTCTTATCCTCCCCCACGAAAGTGAGGGAGGGGGGACCATCCGGAGCGAGCAAAGCGAGCGGAGGATGGTGGAGGGGGCGCAGGCCGTGACGCTCGCGCCTCCCTCTCCCCGCGCGCGGGCAGGACTGTCCGGGGAAAATCAACCATAGCAGAACTCCAATTGATCAGGAGAGAATCTGGATTGGGCTGTGCTGGCCGGTGGAGGTTTATCGATCTTGGCGATTGGGCGGCGGGCGAACAGGAAT
>Ga0335081_10000406_pt1 | contig 77695 bp, 64 predicted proteins | sample Lox_Sample_35_FD_206713 | JGI IMG/M metagenome (GOLD analysis project Ga0335081, IMG submission 206713) | Soil microbial communities from Loxahatchee National Wildlife Refuge, Florida, United States - Lox_Sample_3.5 | ecosystem: Environmental > Terrestrial > Soil > Wetlands | place: USA...
CTCGCCGCGTTCGGAGGGGTCATCTTCCTGGCAGAGGTCGTTACACTTCGGCTGGTGATCGCCTCAATGCTGGTTCTCGGCGGCGTTGCGCTGACCGTCATTGCGAAGGAACTGAAAGCGGAACATGCGGCAGGCAAATCCTAAGACGCCGTTGTAGCCCCCCTCCTGCAACCTTCGTATCAATAATCGCAGTTTCCCGCCAACGGGTGGCGTTGACGACTGCACAAGCCGGTGGTACCCTATAAATAAAGGATTTGAATTGTCCCATTTCGCCTGCTCGGGATTACACGGATAAGAGAAGATGGGAGGATTTTTAATGGCCGGAGGAACGATCTGGAAGGGATTCATTCATTTTGGGGATTCGGACGTGCCCGTGAAGCTGCACACCGCGGTCAGGGAAGAGCGGATCCAGTTTCACCTCCTGCACAGCCGGGATCAGGCACGGTTGCGCCAGCAGATGATCTGTGCCTATGAAAAACTGCCGGTGTCCGCGGAAGAGCAAGCCAAAGGGTTTGAAGTAGAGGACGGGAAATATATCATCGTCGATCCGGAGGAGCTCGAACAAACGGCTCCGGAAGGCAGCCGGATGATCGAGGTCCATGAATTCGTCAAAACCGAACAGATCGACCCGCTCTTCGTTGACCGTGTCTACTACCTGGAGCCGGATAGTACGAACATTCAGGGAAAAGGATACAGCGCGCTTGTCAGGGCCTTAAAAGAGATGGGGGTGGAAGGCATCTGCACGTGGACCATGAGAAAGCGGTCCTATCTCGGGGCCTTGCAGGCGAGCGGAAAAGGTCTTCGTCTGAATACGCTGCGGCATGCCGACGAAGTGGTACCGGTGGCATCGCTTGCCTTGCAGCAAGCTCCCCTGTCGGAGAAAGAACTGAAGATCGGGAGCGAACTGATCGACAAGTTGACCGCTCCTTTCGAGCCGCAGAAGTTCGAAAACGAGCATCAGAAGAAGCTGCAGGATATGATCGAGAAAAAAGCCCGCGGGGAAGACGTTACGCTCCTGACCCCCAGGAGACTGAAACCAACAGAATCAGACCAGCTGCTTCAGGCACTTGAAGCGAGTCTGAAAAAAGCCGCCTGATAGGAAAGCTTCTAACCCCAGAGGAGACAGAGAATGAGGAATCCTTAAAAATAAATCGATCTCGAAATTCTCGATGGTCTCTGTGGTTACCGTTTAGACGTCAAGCAGGAGAATGACATGGCAGTTCAGGGAATATGGAGCGGGACGATCAGTTTCAGCCTGGTGGCCATACCGGTACGCCTGGTTACGGCCATAAGGCCCGGCCATATCTCCTTTCACCTGCTCCACAGCAAGGATTACTCTCCTCTGTCGCGAAGAATGTTCTGTCCGAAAGAGGGAGCAATGGTCCCCGCGGATGAGATCATCAGGGGATACGAGATCGTGCCCGACAAATACATACTGATGACGGACGAGGAGCTGGAATCCGTGTCCCCGGAACGGAGCCGCACGATCGAGATCCTCGAGTTCATCGATATGAAGGAAGTAGACCCGATCTATTATGATCACCCTTACTACCTCGTTCCTTCGAAAGGGGGCGAAAAAGCCTATCAGCTGCTGGTCGAGGTGATGCACCGGACAAACAAGGCCGGGCTCGCGAAGTTCGTGCTGGCTGAACGCGAGTATCTGGTGGCGGTGACGAGCAAAGAGGGAGCGCTGGCCCTGACCACACTTCATTACAGCGACGAAATACTTCCCGATGAAGACATTTCACCGAAGAAAGGAAAGATCGAGGCCGAAGAGGAAAGCAGAATGCAAAAAAGCATTGAGCAGATGATCGAAGACTTTGATCCGGGGAAATATGCGGACGAGCGCCGCAAAAAGCTCGTGGCTCTCCTGGAAGCGAAGGCAAAAGAGAAGGCCCCGGTCGAGGCTCCTGCAGTGGCGGAAGAAGAGGGAGAGGGTCCGGCCGATCTGGTCGCTGCGCTGGAGGAGAGCATGAGGAAAGTGAAGGAGAACAGGTGAGCAGAACATTTGTCGAAATGGAAGGGAGGAGACTCCCTTTATCGAACCTTGAAAAGGACCTCTATCCCTCTTATGGTTTCACGAAGGCCCGCATCCTGGAATACTATCGCGGGATTGCCCCGTTCATCCTGCCCCATTTGAAAGACCGGGCACTGACATTAAAACGCTATCCCGAGGGGGTGGAAAGGGATTTCTTTTTCGAGAAGCGTTGTCCTTCTCACCATCCGGCCTGGGTGAAAACGGCGGAGGTCCCCCAGGAAGGCGGAGAACCGATGACGGTCTGCATGGTCAACGACCTGGAAACGCTGATCTGGGCCGAGAACCTTGCGTCTCTCGAACTCCATGTGCCCCTGGCCAGGACCGGATCGTCTCAGACGCCCGATTCCATGGTCTTCGACCTCGATCCCGGCGAGCCGGCGAACATTCTCGATTGTGCCCGAGTGGCGCTCATCCTTCGGGACCTGCTCTCCCGCATGGGGCTTGTTGGCTATGCAAAAACCTCGGGGCAAAAGGGGCTCCATGTATTTGTCCCCTTGAACCGCAAGGAGACGACCTTTGAAGATACGAAGACATTTTCAAAAGCCGTTGCAGAAATCATGCAGAAACATTATCCGGACCTGGTGACCGCAAAAATGGCGAAGCAGGAGCGGAAAGCAAAGATATTCATCAACTGGTCCCAGAATGACGCTTCGAAAACGATGATCTGTGTTTATTCCCTGCGCGCCCGGGAAAAACCGTATGTTTCGTTTCCGCTCGAATGGGAGGAACTTGAGAATCTGGCCGGGCTTGGCGACCCGGAAAGGCTGCAGGTCATGCATTCGGAAGCTGTTCGCAGGGCGGAAGAAAAGGGAGACCTTTTTCAAGAGGTGCTCGTGAAAGAACAGAAACTGCCTCATCTATAAAGGCCAGAACAAAAGCGGGATCCAAAAGTCGTCTCACGCGAAGGCGAGGAGAGCACAGAGGTAAGCGACGAGACATGGAAAGGGGATTAAAGGAATACGCATCCAAACGGGAATTCGAGAAAACACCCGAACCGAAACCGGGCCTTCAACATGAGGGGGGCCGCCTCAAGTTCGTCATTCATAAGCACGCGGCACGGGCCCTTCATTATGATCTCAGGCTGGAGTTGGAAGGGGTGCTGAAAAGCTGGGCCGTGCCGAAAGGTCCATCGCTTGACCCTTCCTTGAAACGCCTGGCTGTCTTGGTTGAAGACCACCCCCTCGATTACAGGGATTTCGAGGGCGTTATCCCGGAGCACAATTACGGTGCAGGAAGCGTCATCATCTGGGACAAGGGCTATTATCATCACCCCGCCACGAACGACAAGGACGAAAGCGAGAAGCTCCTTCTGGAGGGATTTAAAAATGGAGATATAAAGTTCATACTCGAAGGGGAAAAACTTCACGGTGAATTCGCGCTGGTAAAGATGGGCAGGGACGGAAAGTCGTGGCTGCTCTTGAAGAAAAAAGATCGGGACTCTGCCAAGGAAGATATTCTTAAGGAGAACCGCTCCGTAGTGTCCCATAAGACGCTGGAGGAGATGCTCGAGACCAACACGGCTAAATCGTTCAAGCAAAAAAAATCAATCCAGATCCGTGTGCACGAAGCACTGGAAAGCGAGGACCTGAAGGACGCGCCGATCAGGCCGATGCGAAAGGCTGTACGACCGATGCTCGCGACCGTGGCCGAGTCACCCTTTGATCATCCGGACTGGATCTTTGAAGTGAAATGGGACGGATACCGCGCCTTAGCCGAAGTCCGGGACGACGGCGTTTCCCTCTATTCGCGAAATGGAATCTCGTTCAACAAGAAATTCTCTCCTATCGTGGCGGCGCTTCGAAAATTCGGATCTAACGCTGTGCTGGACGGCGAAATCGTCGTGGTGGACGATCAGGGCAGGCCTGATTTTCAGATGCTGCAACATTACCAGGACCTCGGAAGCGGTCATTTGCTCTACCACGTTTTCGACCTCCTCCACTTCCAGGGACATGATATGACCGGCCTGCCCCTGCTCAGGAGGAAAGAACTCTTGAAAAGAATTCTCCCCTCTTCCCCAAAAATACGGTTCAGCGATCACATCGGGAAAGAGGGCGTCTTGTTTTACAACGTCGTCAGGGAAAAGGGCCTGGAAGGGATCATCGCCAAGCAGGCTCAAAGCCTGTACGACGCGGGCAGAAGAAGCCGGCAGTGGCTGAAAGTGAAAACACGGCTCACCCAGGAGGGCGTGATCGCTGGTTTCACGGAACCGGGCGGTGGGAGAAAACATTTCGGCGCACTTGTGCTGGGCCTCTTCGATGGGGACGAATTGATGTACATCGGTCACGTCGGAGGCGGGTTCTCGGAGAGAGATCTAAAGGATATCCACGAACAATTGGCGCCCCTGATCCAAAAAGAATGTCCTTTTAAGGTGACTCCGGAGACCAATGCCCGCGTTACCTGGGTCAGGCCGGAGCTGGTCTGTGAGGTTGGTTTGTCCGGCTGGACTGAAGACGATGTCATGAGGCAGCCCGTTTTCCTGCGGCTGCGCGAGGACAAAGCCGCCCGCGAAGTAGTGAGCGAGAAACCACTGATAGGCGACGGGGGAGGACCTTAACCACAGGCGGCTTCGCCGCACACGGGTAAATACTATTTTTTAGGTTCAGGATTCAAATCGGTGTTTATGTTTCTCGGTGTGTCCGCGAAGCGGACCCGTGGTTTCATGCGTATTGTCTTTTCTTGGCGTTCTTCAGGACATCAAGGTGCAGGGCTTTGTTTTTACGAATGTATGAGGAGGTAGATCATGAAAATCCACGTCGGTACAAGCGGGTTCGCGCATAAGGAATGGAATGGGAAATTCTATCCTGAAAAGATCTCGCCCAAGGACATGCTTCGCTTCTATGCCGAACGCCTCAACACGGTTGAGATCAATAACACCTTTTATCACATGCCCAAAGAGAGCGTACTGACGTCCTGGGCGGAACAGGTCCCCGATGATTTTGTGTTCGCGCTCAAAGCGCCCCAGGTCATAACGCATATGAAACAGCTCCGGAATGTGTTCGAGCAGACCGGGTACCTCTTCAGGTCGCTGTCAATTCTGGACAAAAAGCTGGGGCCGATCCTGTTTCAGTTTCCTAAGAGTTTTCGTGAGGACCGGCCTGCGCTGGCAGACTTTCTCCCTCTGATTCCTGACAACACGGCCTGCGCATTCGATTTCCGCAGCCCGACCTGGCTCGATGCTGAAACTCTGGACCTCCTTCGTGAAAAAGGATGCAGCTGGTGCATCGAGGATACTGACGAGAACCCGATCCAGGAAATTATCAGCACTGCGCCATGGGGGTACCTGCGCCTGCGCCGTTCCGATTACGCGGATGCTGATATGTCGCAATGGTTGGAAAAGATCCTCTCGCAAAAATGGGAGAGGGCCTTCGTGTTCTTTAAACACGAGGACGGACCCGAAATGGCAATGCGGTTCCAGGAGCTTGTCGAATCGAGGGGGAAACCAAGGGAGGCAAGAATAAATAAAGCTCGTTAGTGAAGTTTAAATTGAAGCGGAGAATCGTCAAAAGGAAGTGATCGATCATGAAACCGGTAGATATCCTCGAATGGACGATGGGGTGGGCTTGGCCTATTATGACCGGCATCGCGGTCCTGATGGCCTTGAGCGTAGCGCGGATCATGAGCTGGGATGAGCAGGACCTGTCTCAGGAAAAGTCATCCGGTCCGATCCCGGGCAAGAACTGTGTCTGTCAGTGTGGCTAACAATGAACATCGCTGTCGGTGACGGGGACAAGGGAATAGGAAGATGACCACCGGGCGGGCATTCCGCGGTGTTCGAGTGCAGTTCAGAATGAGCGGAGAACGCCGAGGGCGCTGGTTCGCAGAAGGGTCTCCTGTCACGTGAAACTACTTTCTGCTTTTCAAATACTCCTCCATGATCGCCGGCCCCGCGCTGGTCCCGATGCGTTCCGCTCCGGCCTCAATGAGCGCGGAGACAGCGGCAAGGTCGCGGATCCCGCCCGATGCCTTGATGCGGCACTGGGAGCCGACGGCCTCACGGATGAGGCGGAGGTCCTCGACGCTTGCACCCCGGGAGCCGTAACCGGTCGAAGTCTTGACGAACTCGGCTCCGGCCTTTGCGGCTATTTTGGAGACGCGAACGATCTCGTCGGAGGTGAGGCTGCCGGTCTCGATGATGACCTTGTGCACTTTTTGCGGCGTCATGGCGATAACGTTCTTGACGTCGATCTCCACGAAATCGTATTTCCCCGACTTCACCATACCCACGTTGACCACGATATCGAGCTCGGAGGCCCCGTTCTTCATCGCTTCCATGGCCTCGACGATCTTTACGGTCGTCGTGCTTGCTCCGTGGGGAAAGCCGACCACGCTGCAGACCTTGATCAGGCTGTTGGACAGCCATTCGCGGGCCCGGGAAACGTGGCAGCTGCTCACGACAACGCAGGCGAATCCGTATCGCTTCGCGTCCTTGCAGGCCCGGGCGACATCGTCGATCGTCGTTTCCGGCCCGACGACCGTATGATCGATGAGCTGGGCTAGCTGGATTTCGTCTTCAAACATCGACGCACCTCGTCTTGATAGGCCCTCCGCAGGACCGACGTAACCGGGCCAGGCGTCCCCTTCCCCACGGGCCGGCCATCGACCGTAGAGACCGGCATGACCTCGATCGTCGTGTTCGTAATGAAACATTCGTCTGCTTCGTAGAGGTCCCGGGGGAGGATCGGCGCCTCCCTCGTCTCGATCGATTCCTTGCCGGCAAGCTCCAGCAAAAGCCCCCGCGTGACGCCTTCCAGGATGCCGGTCTGGAGGTGGGGTGTGTAGAGAACTCCGGCCTTCACCAGGAAGATGTTGCTGATCGTGCCCTCCGCGACATAGCCTTCCCAGTTCAGCATGATCGCTTCGTATGCTCCCGCACGGATCGATTCGATCTTGGCAAGGATGTTGTTCAGGAAGTTCGTCCCCTTGATCGAGGGGTTAAGGGCGAGCGGATGATTGCGGCGCGTCTTCACTATCGCTACGGAGACTCCGCGTTCATAGTAGCCAGCCGGATACGCCGTGAACGGCTTCGCGATGATCACCATGGTCGGGGCCGGGCAGAGGGCGGGGTCAAGCCCGATCTCTCCGGTCCCCCGGGAAACCTGAATGCGGACGTAAGCATCGCCCAGCTTGTTCGCACTGATGGTGTCCAGCAGCGCCTTGCCGATATGCTCCAGAGGAAGGGGAAGGTTGAGGGAGATGGCATCGGCGGAGCTTTTCAGCCGCAGCAGGTGCTTGTCCGCGAGGAAGAGCATCCCGTCGTACGCCCGCAGGGTCTCGTAGATGCCGTCGCCGTAGAGGTAGCCGTGGTCGAAGACGGACACCCTCGCATCCTCTTTCGGAACAAGGTTGCCGTTCAGGTAGACAAGCATGGACAACCCTATCATTAAAGGAATCGGGTGTCAAGACGGGATGAGGAGCTGAGGACTTTGCAGCAATCCGGACAGGCGGATGAATTGCTCCCGCAAGCATTCATCCTGAGCGTGTGCAGGATTTCAGGGAAGGGCAAGGCGAGAATCTGCACACAGTATCATCCTGATGAATAGGGCGGCGATTGAGGAAACCCGGCCATTCTGCTTCATTCGTGCATCAGGAGCTGACCGCAAAGCGCACTTTTTCCTTTTTGCAGATAATCTGGATCACGTTCCGGCCTGACATCGCGGCCGAGGGCAGTCCGCCTCCGGGCTCCACCCAATGTCCGGCCATGTAGAAATTGTCCAGCCCCGGCAGGGTCTTCCGCATGGGCTTTCCGAAGAACCAGGTCCGGGGGGTCACCTGCCAGCCCTCGAAACTGCCCCTCCAGTTCCCCGTGTACCGGACGAAGGTCGTCGGTGATGCCACATCCCGCATCTCGACCTGGCCGGCCAGGCCGGGAAACCGCCTGTCGAGGATCGCGATGATCCCGTCAGCAACCTTTTCCTTCTCGGCTTTATAGCGGTCGTCATGCTCACGGAGACTTCTCCAATACTCAAAGTCGGTCCGCAGCATCACGACCAGCAGGGTCTTGCCCTCGGGTGCCAGCACGGGATCGTAATTGTAGATATGCACAGGAATGAACTCGTGCTCCACGCCGCCGACCATGAAGGGCCTCGTGAGTTCCAGGGCGAAGCTTGTTGACGGAGGGATATCGGGAAAGGTCCTGTTCACGCCCAGCGCGATGTACACGAGGGGCGGGAAGGGGATCAGCTTCTCATAGTAGCCCCTGATCACGTCGTCCAGGTACTTCCCTTCGAGCATTTCAAAGATGGTCGCGTGGCCGTCGGCCGCCGAAATCACGTAGTCCGCGCGATGCTCCGAACCGTCCTCGAGCCGGATGCCCACGGCGCGGCCGTTCTCGGTCAGGATCTTCGCCGCTTTTGCCTTGTACTGGATCTCGCCCCCCAGCGTGAGATAGCGCTTCTCGATGGACCGGGCGAACTCGAGCGACCCTCCGAGCGGGTACCCCGCCGCCCTGTTGTGCATCAAGGCAAGGGTCATGAGCATGAAGGACATGGGGAAGTCCGGTTGAAAGAGCTGCGAAAACGCTTTCCGCACCAGCGGGTCCCTGAACCGCTCCCCGAACTCCCTGAGGGAGATCCGGTTCCATTTCCAGAGCATACGCAGAAGCGGGAATTTTGTGACAACCAGCTTCAGGAGGTCGAAGAGGTTCGATACCTCGGGGGCCTTTTTCAGCGGCGGTTCCATCCGGGTGCACCTGCGAACGGCGGTGATGAACTCGTCGATGACGCCGCCGTCCTCCGGAGCGATTTCCCGCAGGTGCTGCTCCAGCCTGTCGATGTTGGTCGAGACAATGAATGTTTTTCCATCCGCTCCTTCGTACCGCGCGTACTCGTCGTAATCGACGAAGGCCGTGCCCTCGAGCGCACCGAGGTCCTGCCAGATCCGGTAAAAGCCGGATTGCGGACCGGAGCCGACCAGCCAGTGGATGCACCCGTCCACCGTATATCCCTGCCGCTTCCAGGCGGTGCAGAGCCCGCCCGGCTTCTTCTTGTGCATCTCGAAGATATGCGTGCGGAATCCGTTCATCTGGCCGTAACAGCCCGCAGAGAGGCCCGCGATCCCTCCCCCGATGATAATGATCGTTCTTTCAGGCATGGGTCACCTCCTGCGTACGATGATGCCGCATCACACCTTGTCCAGCTTCCGGAGGAATCCGAACATGTCGAAACCTGAGGCGATCAGCTCCCGGGTGCGCCCGATCTTCTTGGCGTCCAGGATGCTGCTCTTGCCCATGCGGTGCTCGATCTTGTTGATGGCGCTGAAGGTATCGTCCGGAACGGACAGGATGGGCACCCCGCGCGACTGCGCCTTCCCGAGAACGACCTCATTGGTCTGGAGCCCTCCCGTCAGGATGATGCACTTCGTCGACGTCTCCAGCGCCGCGAGCTGGATGTCTGACCGGTGCGCACCGGTGATGACGGCCTTGTTCGGCGTTCTCCGGAAATAGTTCAGCGCGCTGTCGACATCCATCGCCCCGATCAGGAAGTTCTCGACGAATTCCTGCAGCCGGTCCTCGCAGCAGAGGACCTTGCCGCTCAGTGTCTCATTCAGCTCGGCAACGGTCACGGATTCCAGGAACTTGTCCCGGGGGAACACTCCGAAGACAGGCACTCCCTTTTGCTCCAGGAACGGCCGCACGGTCGTCTTGATGTGGTCCATCATCGTTGCCGGCACCTTGTTCAGCACTCCGCCCAGGAACCGGTTCCCGAGCAGGGTGCGCGCTCCGAAGAGGGCGTCGGCCGAGATGTCCCCGCGCCACGCTTCGACCACGAGGACCCGTGCTTTGAGGGCCTCGGCGAGCGAGACCGTGTCGAGGCCGAGCAGCGAGCCATCGAAAAAGTCGCCGGCGCCGCCGATGATGATGAAGTCCTTTTTTTTCAGGGTCCCATAGGCGGACAGGACCTGCTTGTTCACGTCCTTGAGCTGCCCCTGCAGAAGCAGCGTCAGGTTCTCGTAGGTCTCGACAAAGGGAGAGATGACCTCTATCGGCTCAGCCAGCTCCAGCGATTGCCGCATGAAGAGCGCCGTTGCATCGTAGACCTCCTTGCCCATCTTGACCGGTGTTTTCCCCAGGGGCTTGATGTAACCGATCCGATAGCCCTGCTCGATCAGTTTGAGCGCGACCCCGAGCGCGACAAAGGTACGGCCGGCGTAACCCGCTGTGGATGCGATGAGAATAGGAACCATGAAGAGCCTCCTCGGATTATCAAGAGTGACGATCGACGGATGACGTCGAAAGCGCTTTTTCTCTTTAATGCTGATGCTGTCACTTTTCCGGCTGCCTGAACACGATCCGTGCATCGAGGGCAACGGCGCCCCGCTCCCCCACCAGAAGCGGATTGACGTCCAGCTCCTGGATCTCGGGGAAATCGGAAATGAGGCAGGACAGGTGCACGATGTTGTTCGCGATGGCATTGATATCCGCCGGCTTCTCACCCCGTGCCCCCCGCAGCAGGCCGCTTGTCCTTATCTCGTTCACCATGGCCACGGCGTCGCGCCGGGCGACCGGCACGATGCGGAAGGAAACGTCCTTCAGGACCTCCACATAGATGCCGCCCAGTCCGAACATGATCATGTGACCGAAGGTGCGGTCGAAGGTGACGCCCAGGATCACCTCCCTGCCCCCCTGCACCATCTCGGACACCATCACGCCCTTGATGAAGGCGTCGCGCATGAGACGCCGGGCGTTCGTCGTGATCTCGGTGAAGGCCTCTTCCGCCTCCTGTCCGGTCCTGATATTGACGCGCACGCCGCCCACGTCGGTCTTGTGCAGGATGTCCGGCGACGATATCTTCATCACGACGGGGAAGCCGATCTTCGCGGCGACCCGGGCGGCCTCGGCCGAAGTCTTTACGAGGGCGTGGCGGGGAAACTGGAAGCCGTAGAAGGTGAGGATCTGCATGGCTTCCTCTTCGCCCACTTGGTAGATCCCGGACCGCAGGATCGACGCGACCGCTTCCGCCGCGGCATCGAAATTGTACCAGCAGGTGCTGAGCTCTTCCGGAACGACATTCATCCACGCCTGCTGATCGGCCAGACGCTTGAAGGCCTTCACGGCAAGCTCGGGGTAGGAAAAGTTCGGAAGCGAAGCTGCCTTCAGCCGCTCGATCGCCGGCCGCACCCGCTTCTCGCCCATGAAGGAGGTGATCACGGGCTTTTCGGTCGATCTCGCGGCCGCGATCACCACATCGGCTGTCCGTTCGATGTCCGTCATGGCCTGGGGCGTCAGGATGACCAGGATGCCGTCCACGTTCGGATCGCGGGTCGCCTGCTCCAGCACGGCCGCATACCGGTCCGAGGTGGCGTCGCCGATCACGTCGACGGGGTTAAAGACGGTGGCGTTGGGCGGAAGCTTTCTTGCCATGGCCATAATGCTTTCCCGGGTCATGTGCGGCAGATCGACGCCGAGCTTCTCTGCGGTGTCCGCGGCGATGATGCCGGGGCCGCCTGCGTTGGTTACCACAAGCAGGCCGTTGCCCGCCGGGATCTTGCCCTCGGAAAAGGCGAGGGCCGTGTCGAACAGGTCCTGTACTCCCTGGGCCCGCATGATCCCGGTCTGGCGGAATGCCGCATTGAAGGCGACATCGGAGCCGGCAAGGGCGCCGGTGTGCGACGATGCCGCCCGCGCCCCCGCCTCGGTGCCTCCCGACTTCAGGAGGATGATCGGCTTAAGCTTCGTTGCCTTGAGCGCTACCTCCATGAACCGCTTGCCTTCCACCACATCCTCGATATAGCCCAGGATGAGGTTCGTCTCGGGATCGTCCATGAAGTACTCGATGAAGTCGATCTCCGACAGGTCCGCCTTGTTGCCAAGGCTGACGAATTTGGAGAACCCGACCCCGTTCCCGATGGCCCAGTCCATGATAGCGATGCCCATGGCGCCTGACTGCGAGAAGAAGGCGATCCTGCCTCGGGGGAGCATGTCCGCTGCAAAGGTGGCGTTCATGCTGTTCGCCGTATTGATCAGCCCGAGGCAATTTGGTCCGAGGATCCGGATCTTCCGCTCCCTGCTGATCTTCTTGAGATCCTCTTCAAGGAGCGTCCCCTCCTTGCCCGCTTCCTTGAAACCGGCGCTTATAACAATTGAGGAACGGATCCCGGCGGCCGCGCAGTCCCTGAGGGAATTGGGAACGAACGCCGCGGGGATCGCGATGATCGCGAGGTCGACCGGTCCGGAGATCGCGGCGACGCTCGGATAAGCCTTCAGCCCCAGGATGTTCCCGCCCGACGGGTTGACGGGATAGAGCCTGCCCTGAAAATTGAACCGGATGAGATTCTGCAGAACGGCGTGACCGACTTTGCGTGAGTCCTGGGATGCACCGATGACCGCGATGGAAGAGGGGTTGACAAGCGAGTCGAGCATGATGCTGTAAGTGTAGTTGAGAAATCAGGGATGGTCAAGTGCGGATGACGTCAAATCGGAAAGGCGAAGGGGACCTCCCCTCTGCGGAAGAAGAGAAGGGGGTATTTCGAACTTGCCGGAAAAGCCATATTCGGTGTCGGCGGCGGGAGATGCTCACGTGCAGGCCGGCTCTTGGCCTGGTCCCGGTCGTCAAAGGCCTCGCGTTTTCGCTTCGAGAAGGTCATGACGATGGTCCGTCAATGGACCGCGCCGGGTATTTTCGAGGAACCGTGAAAAAATCCGCCCCTGCAGCAGGGAAGAAGCGGCGCCCTTTGCCTTTTTTAGGTGCTTGCCCCGTTTCCTGCTGTGCTACACTAGAGGGTGAGGAGGTGGGGATTCATGATGGCCGGGAATAATATAGAGAGGCGACATGCGTCGATGCGCGCGATGCGTGCCTTGTATCCTGAGAAATTTCCGGTGGAGGAGCGGATCTTCAGGACCATTCATCCCGGGAACAGGATCTTCATCGGGACGGGATGCGGCGAGCCCCAGTACCTGGTCCAATCGCTTATCAATTATGTTCAGTCCCACCCGAAGGCGTTATTCGACGCCGAGCTGTTCCAGGTATGGACCCTGGGCGTGGCTCCCTATGGCGATGCAAAATTCAAGGATATCTTCAGGTACAACTCCTTTTTTATCGGCAACAACACCCGGAAGGCCGTCAACCAGGGTCTTGCGGATTATACGCCCGTCTTTCTCTCCCAGGTGCCGGCGCTGTTCCAGAAAAAGCTCGTGCTCGTGGACGTCGCCCTGATCCAGACCTCGCTGCCCGACGACCATGGATTCATGAGCCTCGGCATCAGCGTCGACATCGTGAAGGCCGCGACGGAGAACGCCTCCCTCGTGATCGCCCAGGTGAACTCCCGTATGCCGCGCGTCCTGGGCGAAACGTTCATCAATATCAAGGATGTGGATTTCATCATTCCCCACGACGAGCCGCTGCTCGAATTCCGCGACACGATCTCCGACGAGATCGCCCAGAAGATCGGCACCCATGTCGCCCGCATCGTGCAGGACGGCGACACGATACAGGTCGGGTACGGCAGCATCCCGAACGCGATCCTGGCCCACCTGGGGAACAAGGAGCATCTCGGCGTGCATACCGAGCTCTTGACCGATGGCATTGTGGATCTCATGCAGCGACGCGTGGTCGACAATTCCCTGAAGGAACTGAACCGGGGCAAGACCGTCGCGGCCTTCTGCATGGGGACCAGGGAAACGTATGAGTATCTCCATGACAATCCGGCCATCGAGTTCCGGCCCGTGAATTACACCAACAACCCCACGGTTCTTGCGCGCCAGAAGAACATGACCGCGATCAACAGCGCGCTGGAAATCGACCTGTCGGGCCAGGCCACGGCCGAGTCCATCGGCAGGACCTTCTACAGCGGCATAGGCGGCCAGGCGGACTTCATGCGAGGCGCCATCCTCTCCCCGGGCGGCAAGACGATCCTGGCCATGCAGGCGACCGCCGAGGAGGGAAGAGTGTCGCGGATCGTGCCGTTCCTGCGGGAAGGCGCCGGCGTAACCCTCTCCCGGGGGGATATCCATTACGTCGTGACCGAGTACGGCATCGCCTACCTCCATGGCAAGAACATCCGGGAGCGGGCCATGGAGCTCATCGCGATCGCCGACCCGCGCTTCCGCCAGGGGCTCATCGACGAGGCCAAGGAGCGGAGGCTCATCTACAGTGACCAGGCGTTCATCCCGGGTTCGAAAGGAGTCTACCCTTCCGAGCTCGAGTCGTACCGCACGACGAAGACCGGGCTGCGCCTGCTCCTGCGGCCCGTGAAAATGTCCGACGAGCATCTGCTGAAGGATTTCTTCTATTCCCTGTCGAATGATTCCATGTACCGGCGCTTCATCTCGAGCAGGACCGACATGCACCACGAACGCCTGCAGCCCTTTGTCGTGATCGACTATACGAAGGAAATGGTCATCCTGGCGGTGCTGCAGGAGCAGGAGAAGGAAGTGATCGTCGGCATGGCCCAGTACCTGATAGACGAGACGTCGCACACCGCCGAAGTCGCATTTGTCGTGCGGGACGACCATCAGGGCAAGGGCATCGGCGCCGAGTTGCTGACCTATGTGACCTACCTCGCCCGGAAGAGCGGCCTCCTCGGGTTCGCTGCGTCCGTCCTGATCGACAACCGGCAGATGATCCAGCTCTTCGAGAAGATGGGGTTCATCATCGAGAAACGGGCCGAGGAGGGCATCTACGAACTGAAGATGTCATTCCGGGACTGACCATTCTGGCGGTTGCCGGGGCTGCTTTCGCCTTGCTCGAACCGCCTTTCCCCATTCGTGACGTGTCGGGCGTGTCTGATGCGGGACGATTTCTCTCACGTCACCAGCCTGCCGTTCGTCATTCTGTTTTCTTTCCGCATGACAATCGAAGAAACCACCCCTTTTTCCGTGTTGCGGTTTTTACCCGGATTGTGTAAGATTCCTCGAAAATGTATATTCTCAAACGGCTGCTCCTCTTCATTCCCACGCTCCTCGGCATCACCGTCATCACGTTCCTGTTGATGCGTTCAATGCCCGGCGACCCCGTAACAATTATGGCTGGCGAACGAGCAACGCCTGAGACCATTGCGCGCATCCGCGCCGTGCTCGGCCAGGACCGGCCGGTTGCCCTTCAATATTTCAATTACCTCAAAGACATCGCGACCGGGGAACTAGGAAGGTCGATCTACACGAACCGTAAAGTCGCTGATGATCTGCTCCAAAAATTCCCGAACACGGTGAAACTCGCGTTCGCCGCCATGCTCTTCGCATCGGTCTTCGGAGTCAGCATGGGGGTCTTCTCGGCGGTCAGACAGGGCACCTGGTGGGACCGCGCAATGACCCTCCTGTCCGTCGGGGGCATCTCCATCCCGGTCTTCTGGCTGGGCCTGGCTCTCATGCTGCTTTTCGCCTTCAAGCTCAGATGGCTGCCCCCGTCCGGCATGGGGAACGGAGACCCGGTTTATCTCATTCTTCCGGCAGTAACGCTCGGGACCTTTTCATTATCGTACATCGCCCGGATAACGCGGTCGTCCATGCTCGAGTCGCTCGCGCAGCCTTACATAGCTGCGGCGCGGGCCAAGGGGTTGACCGAGACCAGGGTCGTCCTGAAGCACGGGCTTAAGAATTCCCTGATCCCCATCGTGACGCTCATCGGCCTTGACCTGGGCTCTTACCTGAACGGCGCTGTGCTGACGGAAACCATTTTTGGGTGGGACGGACTGGGCCGGTACGCCCTGGACGGCATTCTGAAGCGCGACTATCCGGTTATCATGGGCGTCGTACTGTTCGGGGCCGTCGTGTTCGTGAGCATGAATCTTCTGGTCGACATCTCCTACCGCCTGCTGGATCCGCGGATACGTATCAAGGAGGCGGGCTGACGTGCTGAAGGAACTCCACTGGAAGGACGTGACCAAGAACATTCCGGCGCTCGTAGCCCTTTGCATGATCGCAATGCTGGTGCTGACTGCCGCGATCGGCCCCCTGCTGGTCCCTTATGACCCGCTGTCCATGGACCTGGACAGCCTGAAACAGCCGCCCAGCCGTGCCCATCTGCTCGGGACCGACGGCAAGGGCCGGGACATCCTCTCCCGGATTGCCGCGGGATCCCGAATCTCCCTCGCCATCGGCATCATTGCCTCGGTGTCGTCCCTGGCCATCGGCATCGTTTTCGGATTGATCTCCGGCTATTTCAGCGGAAAGATCGATGCGGTCCTGTCGCAGGTGTTCGATGTCTTTCTCGCATTTCCAAGCCTCCTCCTCGCGATCGGCATCAGTGCCGTCATCCCCCCCGGCCTCTTTTCCGCGATGCTCGCGATCACCCTCGTCGGCTGGGCGGGCTTTGCACGCCTGGTCCGCGGCATCACACTGTCCTTGAAAGAGCAGACGTATGTGGAAGCATCGAGGGCCCTCGGTGCGGGTCCGGCCCGGATCCTTTCCCGGCACATCCTGCCGAACGCCCTTCCCCTGCTGCTGGTGGCAGGCAGCCTTCGCATAGGCGGATTCATCCTGCTTGAAGCGTCGCTTTCGTTCCTGGGTCTTGGCGTGCAACCGCCGACCCCCACGTGGGGATCCATGATCAGCCTCAACCGGGCCTACATCAATTCGGCCCCCTGGATGGTCCTCTTTCCCGGTCTTGCCATCAGCGTCACGGTCATCAGCTTCAACATACTGGGAGACTTCCTGCGCGACAAGCTCGATCCAAGGCTACAGGTGTAATACTGGCACGGCGGAAGGTCTCGGATGAGCGGATCAGAAGCAACGGGGAGGCACATCGAACGCATTTCCTGTTATGCGCCGGCATTGTATTTCCTCGCGGTAAATAAGGTTCTCGCTTCTCATCCGTGGCTATTGATATCTGAATCCATGACCATACCGTGTCCAGCTTCCAAATATGACCACTCACATCCGCGCAAAAAAGTCACTTGGCCAGAACTTCCTGCGTGATCCCCACTATCTCGGAAAGATCGTCAGTGCCGCGCATGTCGGGCCGGAGGACGGGATCATCGAAATAGGCCCGGGTCTTGGCCATCTGACCAGAGAGCTGGCCGCGATCGCCCGGAAGGTCGTCGCCCTCGAGCTCGATGAACGGCTGGTTCCCGGTCTGCGACAGGAGTTCAGGGACGCCCCTCATGTCGAGATCGTCCAGGCCGACGCGCTCGAGTTTGGTTATGAATCGCTTCCCGGCAGATGGAAGGTCGTTGCCAACCTTCCTTATTATATTTCCACGGCCCTCATCCAGCAAATGCTTGCGAATCGCATGAAGTTCACGAGCCTCACCCTGATGCTGCAAAAGGAGGTTGCCGAGCGGATTGCGGCTCCTCCGGGAGGCAAGGAGTACGGGTTCCTTTCCGTGCTGGTTCAGCTCTATGCCGAACCCCGGATCGAATTTCTGGTGCCGCCGGGCGCTTTCACGCCGAAGCCGGACGTCGATTCTGCCGTCATTACCCTTGCCGTGCGAGACCGTCCTGCTGCAGCCGTGCGGGACGAGGCTTTTCTGGTCCGCGTGATCAAAGCAGCATTTTCCCAGCGGCGCAAGACGCTGCGGAACGCGCTCAAACCCCTCGGGATTCCCGTTGAAAAGATGGACCGCGTGATTGAAAAAACAGGGATAGACCTCGGACGGCGCGCGGAGACCCTGACGGTAGTGGAATTCGGGCGGCTTGCCGATTTTCTCCTCCCCTGATATCCCGCATTCCCGATCAGCTCCTTTTTCTGAAAACCCATCGCTCACCTGCAAAGGGCCCGCACGAAGAGGCGCAGCGTCCTTGACTTCCCGTTTTTGCCTTGACATTTGCACCTCTTGCCCTATAATAAATGTCTGTTTTTTTGGAGACGAAACACATGAAGGAAACCATCGTCAGAATTTTCGAAGAGAGCGCAGAGGTCAAGGTCAGGTTCGCCAGGGAGAACGCCGACAAGATCGTCGAAGTCGTCCAGCTCATCGCGCAGGCATTCCGGGAAGGCAGAAAAGTGCTCATCTTCGGCAACGGCGGAAGCGCCACGGACGCCTCGCATATCGCTGCCGAGTTCGTGAATCGCTTTCTGATGGAGCGCCCCCCCCTGCCGGCGATCGCGCTCAATACCGATGTCGCGATCCTCACCAGCATCAGCAACGACTATGATTTCACGCAGGTCTTCTCGAAGCAGCTGGCGGCGCTCGGCCATGAGGGAGATGTCGTGATCGGCATCAGCACGAGCGGCAATTCGGCGAATGTCATGAAGGCTGTCGAGGTCGCAAAGAAGAACAGGATGAAGACCGTCATTCTGACCGGGGGCTCGGGAGGCAAGCTTGCCGGCATGGCGGACTACACCTTCACGGTGCCCACCAAGCACACGCCGCGGATCCAGGAAACGCACATCACCCTCGGCCACACCATCTGCCAGATGGTGGATGAGGAGCTCTTCGGCAATTCCCATTGACCAGCCATGAAAAAGATTGACACCTCGAAAATCAGGACGTACTCGCTGAAAAGCCGGGAGAGCAAGGTGAGGATCGGCGACTTTGCAAAACCCGCTGCCAAGGCGGGCTCCTTTCATGATTTCTTTTCCTCCCTTCCGGATATCCTCGCGGCAAAACAGTTCAAGAGCGTAGTCGCTGCCATCGTCCAGGCCCGCAGGGACGGCCGCCCTGTCATGCTCGGCATGGGTGCTCATTCGATTAAGGTAGGTCTCAATCCGGTTCTCATCGATCTGATGGAGCGAAAGATCGTCACCAGTCTTTCCCTGAACGGAGCGGGCATCATCCATGATTTCGAGCTTGCCTATGTCGGCCAGACATCGGAGGATGTGGACAAGGAAATCCTGTCCGGCGCATTCGGTATGGCCGAGGAGACCGGCCTCATGATCAATCAGGCGGTCCAATCGGCGGCCGAGGGCGAAGGAATCGGCTCGGCGGTCGGCAGGATGATCGAGCAGGGAGAATTTCCGAACAAGCGGATGAGCCTGCTCGCAGCGGGCTTCCGCCTGGGGGTTCCCATCACCGTTCATGTCGCCATCGGCACCGACATCATTCACATGCACCCGTCCTTCGACGGCAGGGCAACGGGTGCCGCTGCACAGAGCGATTTTCTGGCATTCTGCGCCCTTGTTTCCGAGCTCGAGGGCGGCGTTTACATCAATCTCGGCTCTGCGGTGCTTTTACCGGAGATATTCCTGAAGGCGGTTACGCTGTGCAGGAACCTTGGAAAGACTTTGCAGCATTTTACGACCGTCAACATGGACTTTGTGCAGCACTACCGGCCGCATACGAACGTCGTTCGCCGTCCTACCCAAGGCGGCGGGAACGGCTACGCATTGACGGGTCACCATGAGATCATGCTCCCCCTCCTCGCCGCGGCCGTCATCGACCAGCTCTGACCCCCTGGCCGCTCTCTTTTTGCATCAAACACCTCACTTCTTTGTACTCCCTGCTCTCTTTTATCCGCTCCTGTTCCTCGACCCCTCTCGTCAGCAGCCAACAATCAAAGGACACGGAGATCGACGGGCAGACGATCGTGCGTCCAGAAACCGACGGGACCAACTCTCTGTTTTTTCGAGACTTGTCATGAATCCTTCGAAAAATGCGCTCACTTTTCGACAGCGGCCAAAACGTTCACTCTGGAACTGACCGATTATACAGGATAAACACCATGGCAGGAATATTGCAACCTATTGTGTATGATCACTGAGCTTCAGTCCTGCCATACTGGCAGGCTTGGAGTTTCCGGTGTTCTTCCCCCCTTGACGCCTGTGCGCTCCTGCTGCCGAAAGGGCACCAACACGGCTCTGGTGCGTACAGGCGCCCCTCCTTCCTTCGATGACCGAAGTCTTCCGGCAGTGCCTTGATTTCGCACCGGGACGTCGGTAGCCAGTCCGTGGGGTCGAAATACATTTACAAGCTCACCCGTTTTTATGTATGATATGACGACATGCAGAACATTCCTCTCAATAAGGCAAAGCCCGGCATGGTCGTGGCCCGGGAGATCAAAGGCTCCGATGATCCGGCGAGTATGACCATCTGCGGGAAGGGTGTCACGCTCTCGGAGTCCCTGATCAGCCGTCTCCAGCAGATGGGCATTCAGGCGGTCACCGTCGAAGGTCATCCGGTCCGGGTCGATGGAGAAGCGACGCTCGAGGAGATGCTGACTGCCCTTGATCAGCGCTTCAGGCACCTGGAGGATGATGTCCTCATGATGAAGATCAAAGAGATATACCGAAGACAGATACTGAGGAGCATGGGGGAACCCGATGGGCGATAAGCAGGTCGATTTCAGCCAGATCATCAGGGATACACGCTCCCTGCCCGCGCTGCCGGGGATCATTGCCAAGCTTGGCTCCCTGGCCGAGAACAACAAGACGTCGGTCCACGAGATGGCCCGGGTAGTCTCTTCTGACCAGGTCCTGTCCGCCAAGGTTCTGCGCCTGGTCAACTCCGCCTTCTACGGCTTTTCCGGCCGCATCTCGACCGTCTCGAACGCCCTGATCCTGCTCGGCGTAAACGTGGTCAAGAGCCTTGCCATCAGCAGCTCGATCTTCGAGATCATGGAAAAGAATGTCGTCGGCCTGTGGGAGCATTCCATGGGCGTCGCGGTGGCTGCAAACTCGATCACGAAGCGGCTGAAGCTGCCCGAACCCGAAGAAACGTCAACGGCCGCCCTCCTGCACGACATCGGCAAGGTGATCATCAAGATCAAGCTCGAGAACGAGTATACTGCCCTCACCTCTCTGATCGACCGGAAGGGCATCTCGATGCAGGCTGCGGAGCAGGAGATGCTCAATACCGACCACGCCAGGATCGGGGAATGGCTCGCCAGGACATGGCTCCTCCCGGAGAAGTTGATCGAACCCATCGCCTTTCACCATGACGTGGCAAAGTCAACGACCCAGCAGACAAAAACGGCGGTCGTCCACGTCGCCGATGTCCTGATCAAGGCGTCCGGCTTCGGGTTCAGTGGAGACGCACTCGTGCCCCGTATCCAGCCGGCCGCTTGGGACCGGCTCGGGATGAGCGAACAGGTGCTGGAATCCCTCGTGGAAGAGATCGAGGACAAGCTCGTCGAAGTTAAAAATTTCAGCCTCGAGATACAGACCGCCGATGAGCCAAAAGCGTAGGATAGCGCTTCTTTCCCGCGATCCCGCGGTGCAGGACCGGTTGCGGCTGCGGCTCCAGAGCAGGGGGTACCAGGTCGTCGTTCTGCCGGAGCCGGCCCAGGTGCTGGGGTTCATCTATTCCGATCCTCCCGATATCATGCTCGCCGACCTCTCGACGCCCGACCCGGCCTTTCAACAGATACTGCTGCAACTAAAGCGGGACAGCTACTTCAGTCTGATCCCGGTCATCGGCCTGATCAATGAGTCTGCAGTTGAGCGGATGGACTGGGAGCAGTATCCACTGGACGACTTTCTGACCCTTCCCGTCAACTATCCGGAGCTGTTCAGCCGGATCCTGCTCTCGTTCCAGCGGCTTCAACGCGTTCTTGACAACAACCCGCTCACCAAACTGCCGGGCAACACGTCGATCCACCAGGCGATCGAGCGAGCGCTCGGGTCTTCCCAGGCCGTCTGCTACGTGGACATCAACAATTTCAAACCCTACAACGATACCTACGGCTTTTCCCGCGGCGATGAGGTGATCCGGATGGTTGCCCGGGTCATGTCGAACACCGTAAAGGAATCCATGGACAACGGATTCGTGGGTCATATCGGCGGCGACGATTTCGTTTTTATCGTGCCGCTGGAGAATGCCGAGCCGGTCTGCAAGACGATAATAGCCAACTTCAATGTCATCCTGTCCGACCTGTTCGGCGAGGAGGAAAAGTCCCGGGGATACTACCTTGCGAAGGATCGAAAGGGAGAGGTACAGAAGATCCCGCTCATCGGCATATCGATAGCGGTCGTGCCGACCAATAACTCCGCCATTCAGCATGCCGGCAAGATCGCCGAAGTCGCCGCCGAGCTCAAGAAGCTTGCGAAAAAATCTCAGGAAAGCTGCTATGTGATCGATCGCCGGAAGACATAACCACAGCTGATAGCCTCCCTACGTCGTCACTCATACTGAACATGATACTAATATCGCAGACAGGAGAAACCTTCTGCGTTTTCACTTTTTGTTCACCGTGAAAATCACGTCATGAAACCTTCTCATACCCTTTGACATCACCATTATCTATGCCCCTGCCTTCCCTCTATACGAGCGGCTTTATCGTCATAAATAAAAATACAGATCGAACTAATATTTTATAACTACTTTTATCACCTGTAGGTTAAAACTTATGCCGCTCATCATATAATATTATGCAACAATATGCTGTCAATTTTTTCTATTAAGGCGCTTGACAGATTCAAAGGAAGGGATTATCCTAACCAAAACTCAAACCAATTATTATTGGATTGGTTGGCGTAATCACGCTCCCGCTCTCTCAGCCGGCAAGAAGGAACCTGGACCCGGATCCCATGAACTGAATTCATTAACAGGCCTCGAAAGGAGGCGAGTAGACTGAGTGCGAGGTTACTGAGGCTACTACTTATAGATTATAAATTATTATAGAAGAACCATGGCGTTCTTCTTTCAGGAGATGTGTACTGAACTTACCGGCTAACAATTAACCCGTAGTCCGGAGCAGGCTGAAGCAGGTGAAATCAACGAGCGGACGTGAGACGTAACGTACTGACTGAATATTTCTGACGGGCTGGATAACTCAAAAGGAGAATAATCATGGAGCACGCGGGAACGTACCGGGGGGAAGAAGTCAGAAGTGGCAGCGCGTTTGTCGAAGAAAGAGCAAAGAGATACGCAGAACTTCTTGGCGCAAAAACTGTGCAATATGTCGATCAGCTTAGAGACTTTGAGGTCAAATGTTCTCGGCCGGGCGCGGATGAGGAAATACTGTTCGAAGAACTTTCCACGCTGAACGACTCGATGCTCCAAGCCTGCGCACAATTTGAACAGGACGTGGACGACACGTTCGCCATTCGGTCTGCTCAGGTCGATTTCCGGGAAAAAACAAATCCAATTCTGTCCCAAAGCTATGGTATCAACCGGGCCAGGATATGGCCGCAAGGTCATCAGGGAGATTATAACATACTGGAAATGGCGTACAAGAACTCACCGATGTCCGACGGCATGGGATATTATCTGGACAAGTACATGATGTCCACGGAAATTACAGTCGGCGTGAGAGAACGGATCGTAAAACTGCGGGAACTGCTGAGAAAAGAGCTCATAAACAGGCGCGAGACGAAGGTCCTCGACGTGGCTTGCGGTTCCTGCCGCGAGGTTTTCGAATTAGCCCCTGAGATCAAAGCTTCTGGCGCCAAGTTCACCTGTGTTGATCTGGATGCCGATGCTCTGAATTTCGCTCTCGATCGATTCGAGCATGCGGGCCTCTCGGAAGATCACGTGGAATTACGAAAATACAATGCGCTCAGGATATTCGACTACGAGACGGCGGTTACTGAATTCGGGATGCAGGATATTATCTACAGTGTAGGCTATTTTGATTATCTCCCCGACGATTTCCTCGTGAAATTGTTGAGATCCTTGTATAAGATGCTCACGCCTGGCGGAAAACTGATCGCGGCCTTTAAAGAAGTCAATCGTTACCGTCCGCAGTTTTTCCATTGGATGGTCAACTGGGATGGCTTCCTGCAGCGCACCGAGGATGATTTCGAAAGATTGCTGCGTCTTGCCAATATCCCCGAAAGCGCGATATCAATATCCCGGGTTGCGTCAGGCGTAATAATCTTCTATACCGTCACCAAGGAGTGATGCACTCACGGCAGAGATGCCGGATGTCGTCGTACGCAGAAAGAAACTCCTCCCTTGAGTGAGTAAGTATTGGCTTGCCCATCCGCACTGAAGCAAGGTTTTGACATTGTAAAGACGCGGGAAACATGGTATAAATGACAGGCTAGGCCAAACCATCCACTCTTTCGGGAGAAAAGCCTGAAGAAAAATTCGCTTCTCAATAAGGTGGCGCTTGTAACGGGTGGGACAAGGGGCATCGGCCGCGCCATCGTTCTTGCTGTGTGCGGCGAAGGTGCAGATTGCGCATTTACGTACAGCAAAAATCGTGCAACGGCAGAGTCTCTTGCTGAAGAAGTTCGCCAAATTGGCAGAAAAGCTCTGTCCTTTCAACTTGATGTGCGGGACTTTGACGGCGCTAAAACGCTGATCGAAGAGATAAAGAAGGAATTCGGAAGGCTCGACATCCTCGTGAACAACGCGGGGATAACAAAGGACAAGTCCCTCATGATGATGAACAAGGAGGACTGGTCCGACGTAATAGACACCAATCTTACCGGAGTTTTCAACACTACCCGCGCGTGCATCATTACCTTTCTTAAGCAAAAAAACGGAAACATCGTGAACATGTCATCGGTAAGCGGCATCCACCCTCTCCCCGGCCAAGTCAATTACGCCGCCGCAAAGGCAGGTGTGATCGGCTTTACCAAATCTCTGGCAAAAGAGGTGGCGCCCTACAACATCAGGGTCAATGCCGTTGCCCCCGGTTTCATTGAAACCGAGATGACGGCGGAGCTTGGCGATAAATCCTGGAAAAAATTCGTGAACATGATCCCGCTCCACAGATTCGGGACCTCCGATGAAGTGGCGAAGGCCGTACTCTTTTTACTCAGTGACGAATCGCAGTACATCACCGGGCAAGTACTGCAACTCGATGGGGGATTGGGGATTTAAAATCCGGAAATGAGCGAAAGAATAGTAATAACCGGCATTGGTGTTCTCTCGCCTATTGCAATCGGCAAAGAAGCATACTGGGAAGGACTCCACCAGGGCAAAACTGGATTTCGACCAGTGACCCTCTTTGACACAACACCCTTTAGTGTCCGCATTGCAGGCGAGATCACTGATTTTGATCCTCTCCCCTTTCTTGGGAAAAAAGGTTTGCGGGACCTGGACAGAAGCACAAGGCTGATCAGCTCTGCAGCCAAACTCGCCATTGATGACAGCGGGATCGAGATCACTGAAGCTAATACGAATTCCATGGGGGTATCAATCGGGACGACGTTCGGCAGTCTCCACAGCATCTCGCAGTTCGACCGTTCCGGCCTCATAGAAGGGCCGCGGTTCGTCAATCCATCTCACTTTCCGAACACCGTCATAAATTCTCCTGCCAGCCAGGTGTCCATCAGGTTTAAGATTAAAGGGTTCAATACGACCATATCAACGGGCTTCTGCGCAAGCCTCGACGCTGTCTCCTATGCCGCGGACTTCATAAAGTTAAACAGGGCCAACATTGTCCTTGCAGGTGGGGTCGAAGAATTGTGCGAGGAGACCTTTATGGGATTCCATACCCTCGGTTACCTCTCAGGAGCAGACGGCTCGGAACCCCGCTGCTGTCCCTTCGATGCGCGGAGAAACGGAATAATCCTCTCTGAAGGTGCGGCCGTTTTGGTTCTTGAAAATGAGGAGCATGCGTTAAACAGAGGAGCTAAACTTCTCGCGAGTGTTCTGGGATATGCCAATGCCTTTGATCCCTCGGCAGACAGCAACTTCAAACACGCAGGTACAGGTCTGAAGAATGCCGTAAATCTTGCCTTAAACGACGCATCTCTTAAGGCTGATGACATCGACTATATCTGCTCCTGCTCCAACTCGACACAAGGACTCGACCGGATGGAAACGAAGGTCATCAAAGAAGTCTTCGGGCAACGTGCCTTCAACATACCCGTCAGCTCAATAAAGTCCATGGTGGGGGAATCGTATTCAGCATCCGGAGCGCTTTCACTTTCTGCGGCAATAGGCGCTCTCCGGAACGGATTCATTCCCCCCACGGTAAACTATCATGAAAAGGATCTTGCGTGCGATCTCGATTACGTGCCCGGAATTGCGCGGGAGAAGCAGACGCGGAATGTGCTCGTAACCTCGGCGGACTCATACGGTCAAAACTCAGCAGTTATCATTGGCAGTTATACCAGGTGATCGATGCAACTTAACTTCGAAGAGATAAAGAAGCTCATTCCCCAGCGCTTTCCTTTTATCATGGTTGATAAGGTCCTTGAGATAGAGCCGGGGAAGCACGTAATAGCGGTCAAAAATATTTCTGGCAATGACATGGTTTTCATCGGCCATTTCCCCGAAAAGGCCATCATGCCCGGTGCTCTCATACTCGAGGCAATGGCGCAGACCGCCATTATCCTCTTTGCATCAAACAGAACAAGCGAAAATGGGGACAGAGGACCATTGTATTACTTCGGGTCGGTCAAAGCGAGATTTCTCCACCCCGCCGTTCCCGGTGATCAATTAATGATTAAAGTGGTCAATGTCAAGTCTTTACCGACCGGCGCCTACGTGTCCGGTGAAGCCTTTGTTGGTGATAGAAAAATAACTGAAGCGGATCTTGTATTCAGCACTCACAATGAATAAAAGAGTTGTCATAACGGGACTGGGGGTTATTTCCTCACTTGGTATTGGTTGGGAGAAATTCTGGGACAGTCTCCTGAAAGGAAAATCTGGCATAAGCCCGGTTTCGTCAATTGATACGGCGAACCATTTTACCCATAATGGTGGCGAGGTTAGAAATTTTAAACCCGAGAATTTTATCCCCAACAATCAAATTCCTTTGCTCAGCAGAGCATCACAATTCGGCCTTGCAGCGGCAAAGCTTGCGTTGAGGGATTCTCGTCTATCCGGTGAGGACATTTCTCGTTCCAAAGCAGGCACATGCATTGGAATAACGTCAGGATCAATCCAGGCTATAGAACATATAGATGAGAAATTGATTGTAAAAGAGATCGTAAGTGCTGATCTAATGTATCAGCTTCCTGTCCACACGACGCCGGCAATTGTAGCAAAAGAATTAGGTTTTAACGGCCCGAATCTTCTTTTTTCTACGGCATGCGCTGCAGGGAATTATGCTATCGGTTATGGGTACGATTTGATTCGTTTTAACAGGGCGGATGTTGTTACCGCAGGAGGGGCAGATCCTTTTTCAAGGATATCATTTACAGGCTTTAATCAATTTTCAGCTGTTGCACCTGAAAAATGCCAGCCCTTTGATAAGAACAGAAAAGGAATGATGGTAGCCGAGGGTGCAGGAATTCTTGTTCTTGAGTCTCTTGAGAGTGCCATTAAAAGAAAGGCGAATATCTATGCTGAAATTTTAGGGTATGGTCTCAGTTGTGATGCTTATCATATGACGACTTCCTCGATTGAGGGCATAGCAGCATGTATGAATAAGGCGCTATCTAGTACAGGCATCGCGATAGAAGCGGTGGATTATATCAGTGCACATGGCACGGGGACTCCCACCAATGATAAGAATGAGTGCGCTGCCATTAGGGAGGTCTTCGGGTCACGTTATAGACAAATACCTACCAGCTCAATAAAGTCTATGCTCGGCCACACCATGGGCGCTGCCTCTGCGTTAGAAGCTCTCGCCTGCGCTTTGGCTGTAAAAAACGACATTCTTCCACCGACGACAAATTTCGAAACTCCTGATCCGGAGTGTGATATTGACTGCGTGCCTAATCAAGCAAAGCGACACAGGGTTAATATAGCTCTGAATAACTCATATGCCTTTGGAGGAAATAATGCATCATTGGTATTGAAGAAATATGCTGGCACTGACTAAGCATGGCAGAGTAAACAGATGATGTCGCTTTTTGCAGCGAAGCATATCACTTAGACAAGATACAAACATTAAACATCTTAAGGGAGGACTCCGCCACTGCGTCGAGGATCAACCAGGCAAGATCCTTAGCCGGCAACCACTCCTGCAGAGTGGGCGGCAGCAGGGATTTGTGCGCAACAGGCTCAAGGAGGAAGGGAAATTGAATACTAATGTTGAGAAGGAAATCATATCGATCATCTCAGATGTGTCAGGATATGATGCAGAAGAAATTGCGCCTGAGAGTAATTTTTTTAAGGATCTAGAGGTAGATTCTATTAAAGCTATCGAGATCACCGTTGCCATTGAAAAAAAATTTAAAATATCCGTGAGAGACGAGGACGTTCCAAAGTTAACAACTGTAAGGCAGGCAGTAGAACTGGTAGAAAATTTATTAGCACGCAGGGTGAATAATGTCAAAGTTTGAAAATGATACATACGATGTTGTCATAATAGGTGCGGGCATAGGCGGCCTTGTGTGTGGATGCTATCTTGCAAAAGCAGGCATGAAGGTTTTGATTGTAGAGCAACACAATAAACCCGGTGGTTACTGCACTTCGTTCAAAAGGCGAGGTTATACTTTTGACGCAGCAGCCCATTCATTTGGAAGTTACCGAAAAGACGGTAACATGAGGCTTGTTCTAAAGGCTCTGAATTTAGATGAACGAATATGTATAAGGAGAACCACTCCTTCTGATATAGTTATAACACCAGAACACAAAATTACTTTTTGGGCAGACATAGACAAAACCATTCGAGAGCTTCAGGATTCTTTTCCTAAAGAGGCCAATAATATCAAAAATTTTATTCAGTATCTTACAACTTCCAGGCCAATTGATTTTGCTGCGCTACGAAAACAAAGCTATAAAGACTTTTTAGATCGCTATTTTTATGATTATCGCATCAAAACAATACTCTCCCTTCCTATACTTGGCAACGGAGGTCTGCCACCCTCATTGATTTCCGCCTTCACAGGTGCAAAGATATTCACTGAATTTATCCTTGATGGCGGTTATTACCCTGAGGGAGGTATGCAAGCATTACCGGATATAATTGTTGATAGATTTAAAGAACTTGGCGGACATATAAAATTATCCTGTTTAGTTAAAAAAATTAGTGTAATTAATAATAGAGTTGAAGGTGCCGTTTTAGAAAAAATCGGCCTGGTACGGACGCGATATTTAGTCTCAAACTGTGATGCGAGGCAAACTTATTATGATCTATTAGGTAAACACCATGTCAAAAAGGAAATTTTCGACACCATCGATAGCCTGACTCCATCCCTCTCCACTTTTATTTTATACGTAGCTGTAGATAAACCTTTTAAATCGTTGCCTAAACCCGGAACGAATGTGTGGTTTCTGCCGTATTATGATTTAGAAAAAGCTTACTCATATGCCAAAAAAGGCAACATAGATAAAGTAGAGGGATTTATGGTACGGTTTTCACCTGATAAGAAAACCATTTTAGCATTTGTAAATGCACCCTTCAAAAATAAGGTGTACTGGGACAAGAATAAAAGTAAACTGCAAGAATCATTTATTCAAAGAATAGAAAAATATGTAATTCCAGATTTATCAAAGCATATTGTATATAAGGAAACAGCGACTCCACACACATTATATCGATACACTTTAAACTATCAAGGAGCTGCCTATGGTTGGGCGAGTACGCCTTCACAATTATTTACCCCCGAATTAAGACAATCTACTTCAATAAGAGGTTTATACTTGACAGGACACTGGACTACCCAAACGCAGGGAATCCCCGGAGTTGCTTATTTGGGATTGGATACGGCAAAATTTATACTTAGAAAAGAAATACTAAAGTAGGTAAGTTTGGTAAAATTGCGCTATGGAAATTGAAAAAAAGCCGTATATAACAGAACAAACTGAGAAGATAACTCAATCATGGGTTGGCATAAGCTCTATTCTTGGGACTGTTCTCTTCATGTCATTAGGGATTTTAGATTATTTTGTTACACCTGAAAACTTCAAAAGATTTTTGAGTTATAGGATTGCGGTCTCTTTATTTTTAATACTCCTCTTTTTTCTAAATAAGCTTAAACGGAAATTATATTACCAATATTTTATTGTTATCCTGGGAATTATTTCTTCAGCAATTGCAATTGAAATAATGATACTCCACTTCGGGGGGCACACATCCACTTATTATGCTGGGATGACTTTGCTCATTGTATGTGTTTTGGGTGTTCTCCCAATTAATTTACCGGTGTCTTTTTTTGTAGCAATTACTTTGTATTTAATTTATCTATTCCCCATACTGATACTCGACAAGATAGTCTATTGGGGTACTTTCATCACTAACAATGTTTTTACTCTTTCAATAATTTTTGTCGCTTTCACTTGGAGAATTTTGAGTCAAAAAAGCTTGAATAGAGAACTAGCTCTTAAATATGACCTTGCTCAGCAGAAAAAACAGCTTGAAATATATTCCCTCCAGCTAAAAGGCATGGTCGAGGAGAGGACGAAAGAGCTGCGGACTTCTGAGCAGTGGCACCGATCGCTTGTCGACAATGCGACGGACGGCATCATCGTTCAGGATGGAAGCGGCATTATCCTGAATGTGAACGACAGGGCCTGCGAGATGCACGGATTTCCCAAGGAGGTGTTGGTCGGGACCCATATCAGGCTGCTCGAGGACGGCTCCAGACAGGATGAGATAGCCGAGAGGATGCGTCGTCTGTTCGCCGGCGAATCGCTCGTCTTTGAGACCGTGCACCACAAGAAGGACGGAACACCCCTCTATCTCGAGATCAGCTCGAAGGCGATCACGATCGGCGAAGAGATGTTCATTCAGTCATTTTACCGTGATATCACGGAGAAGAAAAGGCTGCAGGAGCACCTCTTCCAGTCCCAGAAGATGGATTCCATCGGGGTCCTTGCCGGCGGCATCGCCCATGACTTCAACAACATCCTGACAGCCATCATCGGCCATCTGGAGATCATCCGGCGCACCGCACTCGATGAAAAGGCGCTCCGGAGCCTGAATGTCATCGAGGATGCGGCGCGCAGGGCGGGGAGGATGATCTCCAAGCTGCTCGGGTTCGCCCGGAAGAGCAATTTTGAGATCGTGCCGCTGAACATGAATGACGTCATCTTCGACACGGTAAAACTGCTCGAACGGGTGATCGACAAGAAGATCAATGTGACCGTGGAGCTGGATAACCAGCTGCCGCTCGTCCAGGGCGACGTCAACCAGATCGAGCAGATCATCATGAACCTCGTCGTCAACGCCAGGGACGCCATGCCCGGCGGCGGACGCATTGTCATCAAGACGACGAGCCGTGAAATCGTCAGGGGCATGCCGGACGTGCCGGCCTACATTCTGCCCGGGCACTATGTCATCATGACCGTAACTGATACGGGCACGGGCATTCCGAAAGACATCGTGAGCAAGATCTTCGAGCCCTTTTTCACGACCAAGGAGCGCGGAAAGGGCACCGGACTCGGCCTCTCGATGGTCTACGGCGTCATCAAGGAGCACCGGGGGTACATCATGGTGCAGAGCGAGGAGAACAGAGGAACGGTCTTCACGATCTATCTTCCGGCCTCCCAGGCGGCCGTCGTAAAGAAAGAGATAAAGCAGCTGGCTTCGGTCAGCGGGAGCGAGACCGTACTGGTCGTCGATGATGAGCCGGACATCCTGCACGCGATCCAGGATACGCTGTCCAGTCATGGGTACAAAGTGTTTGCGGTAAGCGATCCGGTCTCGGCCATCAACATCTTCAAGAAGCTGTCCTCGGAGATCGACCTCGTCATTACGGACATCGTAATGCCGCGGTTGAACGGCAAGGAGCTGGTCGGCCAGATCAAGGCAATGAATGCGGATGTCAAAGTGCTCGCCATCTCGGGGTACACGAAATATGTGGCGCCCAAGGACGAGATCGGAGAGATCAACGGATTTCTGCAGAAGCCCTTCGAGTCGTACTACCTCCTGACGGTCGTGCGGCGCATACTCGATGCCCATCCTCACGAGCTCATACCCAACTAATCCCCCCGGCGTCACACCTTGCCGCTCACCTTATACAGAAACGCCAGAATTTCCGCGACGGCCTTATACAGCTCTACCGGGATCTCTTCATAGAGGTCGAGGGTAGAGAGGATCTCTATCAGATGACGGTCGTCGTGCACCGGGACGCCGTGCTTTCGGGCGAGCGCAATGATCTTTTCCGCCACCATCCCCTTTCCCGTGGCAACGACCGCCGGAGCATGGTCCTTCCCTTGCCGGTACTTGAGCGCCACCGCTTTTTGCTGGCTATCCTTCACTACGCCCCTCTTCGTTTAATCATCTAGCCGGCTGCGAACATGAGCTCGGCCTTCCCGGCAGTTTAATCGATAATCCAGCGCCCGGATCATGTTCCATCCGGGAAACCCCTATCCGCCGATGATGCGGACCGAAACTGCTTTCACCTGTGATGGCAAAGCCCCTGTGCGCCCTTTTCCAGCATTCCTGGTTCCTGCCGGGACTGAACTCATGCCCGGATACTCAGCCCGGCCGGACCATGGGCGGCAAAATCGATCCGAGCCTCGTGCTGTATGGTCAAACCGCCCAGTCTCAAACCGGCCGATTCGAGCTGCTTCTCGAGCAAAGAGGAGCTTTCCTGCAGCAGCCCCGAGAAGGTCCTGTTCTCGGCTGCGCAGGAGACATGGACGCTCCCGGCCTGAAGCAGAAGGCGGACCTGTACCTTTCCCGCACGCTCCAGGTCCAGGTTGATGCAGCAGGAGAAGGTCCGCTCGCCCGGACTCCCACGGTCGGACTGACGGAGGATCAGCTCCCCGTCCCGGAGCTCTTTCCACACAAGCGGCAGGAAGAGCTGCAGGGAGTCGGTCAGCTTCGACTGCAGCTGGTAGTACTCTATGTTCCGGAGGATGCCGTTGACCGCTTCGAGAAGACCCTTCCGGTCGAGAGCATTGCTGGAGGGAAATTCATCGAACCCTGGCTGGAGAAGCGTTTCCTTGAAGCGAAGCAGGGCGGCCTTCAGGTCGCCGGTGATGACGTGCTTGGCCTCGATGTTTGCAGCATCAGCGTCTGCCTCCATTCCCATCGCAAGGATACGGAGCTTCGTTTCAAAGAAAACCCCGCCATCCTGGACCGCTTCTTTCAAGGCTGACGCGGTCAGTTTGTTCAGGGGAATGAGAAAACGGTCGATCATGTCGACCTCGGGCATGTTCATCCTGAGGTCTTCGGGAATCCGGGAAAGAAGCCCGGAAAGACGCAGCATCCATTCAGCGGCGGGCTGGAGATCTTGAAGGTTTTCCAGGGCGGGCAGAATCGCATTCTTGACGTTGTCAGCGGTTTCGACCGTGTTTCCCGCCAGCCTCAGGTAAATGACGCTTTCCTGCCGCTCCACCCGAAGGGACAAGAGATCCCCCATCTGGAGCTGCACTTCGGACTGCGCGGTAAGGACACTGTCATTCACCTTGATCGAAACGCTATTGTCCGGCCCGATGCCCACCACCTCGGCCTTCACCTCTGTCCCGGGCTTGAGCGCGAAGGCATCGTTGCCGCTTACAGAAAGCGCCAGGTTTTTCCCAACTGGCGGTACAGGACTGCTCTGCATGCCGTCTCCCTGTCAAGAGCATTTAACATATGCATTTCATTATAGCAGATATAGCAAAATGACCCTCCCGGCAGAAGCCCGGAGGCTCACAAATCAATTTGTTAATCGCTGTTGCTCTTGATCTTTTTAATTGGTCCTCTTCATAGACAAAAGTCCCCATTTCATTTAAGTCTGTACACGGTACACCGTAGTCTCGGGAACGGGTGCCCTCTTTGCTTGAGTACGTCCTACGCCTAATGGAAATTTCTCCCCTTTGGCCAGCGTCAGGATTCTAATCTTTTATGTCGAGAACGTATCCCAGACCGTCAATACTTTTTTACTGCTACTGTTCAATGTGGTGAACAAATTTATATTCCCTTCAAACGTCGTATTTTTGACGATTCTCAACATCCCTGCGTTGTATTTTCATCTATTAACTTATATTGTAATTCAATCAGTTATACCATGCGTTGAAGTCTTTTCCCTCCCTTCCCTCATGGTATTAACATTGCATAATAACGCATTACGAAGCATCTTTTTCTATTCATAGTGTTTGATTGTTGCTTTATAAGGAAGTCGCTCCTTGCACTTATGAATAGTAACGGGATCAAGGGATGCCGTCTTACTATCATAATGAATGGCCCTGTTATCGGGCAGAATTCTACCCCATGGAAGCGGAAGAGGTCTCTGATGAAAAGAGAGAATGTAGTCTGGTATGAGGCTACCGTTGTTCGAGAGCGCAGGGAAAAACTGAACGGTCATAAGAGCACTGTCGTCTGGTTCACTGGCCTGCCAAGTTCTGGAAAATCCACGATCGCTCATTGCGTCGAGGAAAAATTGTTCCAGATGGGCTGCCGGACCCTTGTTCTCGACGGAGACAATGTGCGGCACGGACTCTGCTCTGACCTCGGATTTTCCGCGGAAGACAGGGCCGAGAACATCCGCCGTATCGGCGAGGTGGCTAAGCTTTTTGTCGAGGCAGGAATAATCGTGCTGACGGCGTTCATCTCTCCCTTTCAGGCGAACCGCGACCAAGTACGGCAGCTGGTCGGAGACGTCAACTTCATCGAGATCTTCTGCGACTGCCCGATCGAGGTCTGTGAGGAGCGCGATCCCAAGGGGCATTACCAAAAGGCGCGTGATGGCGTCATTCAACACTTCACCGGGATATCCGCGCCCTATGAAGCACCGGTCAACTGTCACCTCGCGCTGAAGACCGAACAGTATTCACCGGAAAAATGCTCAGCGCAGGTGATCGAGCTGCTCATGGAACGGGGTATTCTAAGTTAAGGACTGTCGATTATCGCCCAGCAAGGCACCGCTTATGACGACGCTTCATTGCAGATTGATCCGCAATACTTCAGCTGCGTTCATAAAAAAACCTAAAGTTTTCAGCCCGAATGCCGATACGCTAAATAGGAGCAGAAGTGAGAAACTAATACGCATGACAAAACCCGGGCGTTAAAATGTCCATATCATCAGTAAGTTCAACAAATACGATCGCCGATGCACTCTTCTCGGCCATGAGCGACCAGCAAACGCAGCTGACAGCGTTGGCGCAGACCGCCCTGTCCACAGGTGCTGATCGCGCCATGAACGGCGATTACGAAGGCGCGACGCGAGAGTTCAGACGTTCCATCGGCCTGGATTCTTCTCCCCAGAATGCCGTGACGGCATATCATCTTCTTGCGACGTCCTATATTCAGATGGGGCGGACTGAGGACGCGATCAAGGCATATCAGTCATCGATCCGCATGGCGCCGACTGATGACACCGCTCACCTCAATTTAGGCAATATCTATTTCAGCCAGGGGCGCTACAACGAAGCTGAAGCAGAATATCGGTCTGCAGTGAGAAACAATCCGACTTCCTCTACAAATCTGTTTTCACTCGGTCAGGTGTATCTTGCCACTGACCGTAACCAGCTGGCGGAAACAACCTTTAAACGGGTGATCCAGATGGATGGTAGTCAATATGGCGGATATTATGCGCTGGGGCAGACTTACGCCAAGGCAGGAAGGCAGGAGGATGCAATCTCCGAGTTTCAAAAGGTCATCAGCCTGAAGAAGGATTTTTATCAGGTGCATGTGGATCTTGGATACGCATATGCTGACCTTGGCCAGACGTCAAAAGCAAAAGATGAACTGAGCATTCTGAATGATAAAGCGCCGAACCTGGCCTCTGTTCTGAGCGGATACCTCGATCAGATCGCTAAACCAAAGATCCTTGCTGCATACAACGTCAGCGGATTTGCAAACACCCTTGGTCCCGGCACGAAAGTGTCCACAATGGACAAATCCTTAACAATGCCGGGTGCATCACACGAATTCAACATGGTATTCATGTTCACGAAAGACATGGATCTCTCGTCAATTACGAATCCTTTTAACTGGTCCATTGCCAAGGCAGCCTATGGTGCTGCCGGAGGCCCCTACAACTGGGGATTGCCGACACCTGCGACCGATGTCAACATATCGCCGGTACCGATACGTGTCACCTATGCGCCAGATGCCCGGTCCGCCACTGTTTCCTTCCTGATCAAGCAGAATGCCAGCGCCAATGGTACGATCGATCCATCGCACATTAGGTTCAAATTCAATGGCAAAGATGTTTATGGAAACACTATGGACACATCTGCAGACGAATATAGCGGCATTTCAAAGATCGTCTGATGGGCGCTGCGTCTGCTATGTGTAGCATAAAAACCTACTCCTCACATCGTGATCTGCGAATCTTAGTGTCATTGTCCTTGCAGCTTAAGCCTTTCTGACTCAAAACATCACAGTACGTCACAACACAAGTTCTCGCGCAAAGCCGCCAAGGTCACAAAAAAACGGTTTTTTGATCCAATCGTTGTTCCGGCTTGCTCAGGTCAGTTCTAGTCGTTTATCGAGTCGACATGATACTGTTTACCGTAAGCTTATTTTAGCAAATTGAGAGTGCCAATATATTGTCAGCTCTTTCCGTTTTCTAGTAACCCTACCACATTTACCTAAGGCATATACAACATATTATTCCATATTTACAATTAGTTATAATCTAGGTTCCATATAACAAGTCTATTGTTATGTGGTATTAATGTTGCATCTAAGCATGATGACAGTATTATTTTGTTCCGGTTTTTGACAGATTCACTCATCTGAAATGCCTATCAAGTAGAAGCAAGAACGATCCTGAATCCAGAGATTTTCTTGAGATACAGAATGCGGGCGACGTTGACGTTCAATAATATCAGTCAGAATATGGAAAAGTTGATGTAAAAAATGAAAGAAAAAGTGGACAAATACCCAGTACGTCGCCATGACAAGCTGGTTAATTTTATCATTTGTGGTACGCAGAAGGGCGGTACTACTGCGTTGGATGAATATCTACGAGAGCACCCCGAGATATGCATGGCCGAAAAGAAAGAGGTACACTTTTTCGATCGTGAAAATTTTTTTCGTGATATGACGCCTGACTATGCCTGGTATCACTCCTCGTTCACCCCTCGAACGACGCATAAGGTGCTCGGAGAGGCAACGCCGATATATATGTATTGGAACGGCGCACCACGGCGGATCTGGGAATATAACCCTGCAATGAAGCTGATCGTCGTATTGCGAAATCCCATCGACAGGGCCTATTCTCACTGGAACATGGAGCGTTCCAGAAATGCCGATACGTTATCATTCTGGGATGCTATCCAAAAAGAATCGGAGAGATGTCGAGAAGCATTGCCATATCAACACAGGATCTATAGCTATGTTGATAGAGGCTTCTATTTGGGGCAGCTGCGAAGACTTTGGCTGTACTTTAAAAAAGATCATGTCTTGATCCTGAAAAACGAGTATCTGAGGAATCGGCCGTATGAGGCACTTCGGGAGGTCTGCGATTTTCTTGAGGTCGCCTGTTTTGACCGGATCGCTATCAAGAACGTTCATTCGCGGCCTTATGAATCGACCATGAGCACAAGAGAACGACATTTCCTGCAGAATATCTATGAGCATGAGATCCTCAGTATTGAGCGGGTTCTTGGATGGGATTGCAGCGACTGGCTCACCGCGGAATGCGGTACGGGAGAGAGCACATGACATCAGGTCCGGCAGCTGAACTCGTCGAAAAAATACGGGACAAACAGTGCGTCTTCACCATTACCGCCGGACGTACCGGAACAAACTATCTTCAAAAACTATTCGCTCTCTTCCCTGATACGCTCAGTGTGCATGAAGGAGCGCCGGATTTCGTTCATGTATTAAGAAGAGCGCAGCAGAACCCTGAAGTTGCCTACAGCTTCTGCCTGCAGCATAAGCTGCCGTTCATCGCCGCTATCGATCAAAAAAGATACGTCGAAACCAGCCACCTGTTCTGTAAAGGCTTCGTCGAGTCGTTCCTGAAGTGCGGCGTTGTACCGCATATTATAATACTCAGAAGACCTCCTCGGGAGATTGCAGTGAGCAATCTTGGGCTGAGCACGGTCCCGTCACGCACCGTCCATGGATTAATGTATCTGCTGTCACCGGACGATCCGAATGTATTGCCGCTGCCTCAATGGCAATACCTGAACGATTATCAACTATGCTTTTGGTACAGCCTGGAGATCGAAAGGAGGCAAAGAAATTATGCTGATATGTTCAGGCAGCTCGGCGCACGTGTCGTCGAGACGTCACTTTCCGAACTGCTTGATTTCAGCGCCTTCGTACTCGTTGCATCACAGCTGGGTTTCGAGGCTGACATTCATGATAGAAGCTTGAATGACAATTTTCTGGAACTCTCTGCCGTGAAACACAACGAAAAACAAAAAAATCCCATAACAGCGACGCCCGAGGAGTTTACGGCTGCCGAAGAAGAGGTCTGGGAAAAGATCTATTATTACGATCCCTTGCTAAGGGATAGAATTACACAGCAATATGAAAAACCGGTGGTAGGCAAAATGGCGGTTTACTAGCGCAGTTGCACCGTCTTTTCTGGTTTATAGCCGAAATTTAAGGTCAAACAACGTGCTCGTATGATCCTTTCTCACAAATATAAGTTCATCTTTATTAAGACAAAGAAGACTGCGGGGACAAGCATTGAGATCGCCCTCTCAAAGTTTTGTGGTCCCACTGACATCATTACTCCCATTACACCAGCTGATGAAACCATCAGAGCACGTCTCGGTTACAGGGGACCTCAGAATTACTCGTCATCTCTGGGACCGTTCTATAACCATATCTCGGCCAGGGAAATTGCAGAAAAAATAGATCCCGCCGTTTGGGAAACCTATTATAAATTTTGTGTTGAGCGTAACCCATGGGACAAGGTCGTTTCGTGGTACTACTGGGAAAATAGGACAGAGCCGCGCCCCCCTCTATCCCAATTTATTCGTTCCGGACGGGCGGCTCTGGTTGGCGGACCTGGAGGCTTTAACCTGTATACAATCAATGACCGTATCGTTGTCGACAAGGTATTACTGTATGAAAATCTTCAACAGGAAATGGAAGCTCTTGCACTACGATTAAACTTGCCTGAAGTGCCTCAGTTACCGAATGCAAAAGCAGAGTTCAGGGTCGACAAGAAACCTGTTACCGCATTCTATGGCGAGCAGGATCGGAACACAATTGCAACAATATTTTCCCGTGAAATTTCGCTTTTTGGATACGCATTCCCCCGGAAGAACGGCGAGGAGACTGCAGCTCAGCCGGTTGATTCGCGAAAAGGAATATTTTCTTTGGGAAAGAAAGGTCTTGATGAAAACGCTCTAGGGCACAATAGAGGATATCGCGGCGCCCCGGGTCAGCTCGATATGATCATTCACGAAGCTGACACGCTAAGCCAGGCGGGCGAAATAGACAAGGCGATCAAACTGCTCGCCGATTGGTTGTCGAAGGAGCCGCACACCACGGAGATCATTTATGTCATGACAGAGATTTTGCTGCGGGCCAAACATTGTAAAGAATCCCTTGAGGCGCTGAGCGCCCTTCCTGATACCGAACGAAACACTACCAGGTTCCTCCTGCTGTCGGGCTATAGTAGGGAGGGATTGGGTGAATATTCAGAAGCAGAACGGCTGTTGAATATTGTACTGGCCAAGGAACCGCGTAATTCGGTCGCATTGAATCTGGCAGGTATCTTGGCCTATAGGGAAAATAAAAAGGATCTGGCAAACGGTTTCTTTCGTAAAGCAATGGAAAGCGATCCGGACTATGGCGAACCATATACGAATCTTGGTGTTCTCGCGTGGGCATCAGGTGACAGGCCGGCAGGAATGGAACTACTGGAACGCGGCATGGCTCTTTGCCCCACCTCGCCGGACGCCGCGTCCTCCTATCATTCTGCGGCAGTAGCGTTATCCTCCTTCGCCCGCGCGGAGCAGGTATTTCGCAAGGCACTGACCTTGTTTCCCCTCAACAAGGCAATTGCGTTCTTTCTCATTGACCTCCTCATTCAACAGAGCAAATGGGAGCAGGCAATGCCGATCATCGAACAGGCTATGGTCGATCATGGTATCGATGATGGCATCCTTGCTGCTGCCATCGAGGTCCGCAGAAGGACCGGACCGCAGGACTCGGTGCGCACGCACGATAAGAACAGTTCTCTGTCGCTCTGCATGATCGTAAAGAACGAGGAAAAGAATCTTGCCCGGTGCCTCATGAGCGTCAAACCTGTCGTCGACGAGATGATCGTGGTTGATACCGGTTCGAGTGACAAAACCCGCGACATCGCAACCGCGTTTGGCGCGAAACTGTACGATGTCCCCTGGACCGGCGATTTTTCCGAAGTGAGAAACGCCTCCATCGCCAGGGCCTCGGGAGACTGGATCCTGATTCTGGATGGTGATGAGGTTATATCCCCCCGTGACCACCCGGAACTGATGCGATTGACCGACACGACAGGTCGACCAGTATCCTATTCGTTTGTGACCAGGAACTATATTCCGCAGATCCACAAAACAGGCTGGACAGCCAATGACGGAACCTGCGGGGAGGAAGCGGGCGCTGGATGGCTTGGGAGTTCCAAAGTCCGGTTATTCCCTCGAGATGGCCGCATACAGTTCGTCAATCCTGTACATGAACTGGTGGAACCGTCACTCGGCAGGGCCGGTATTGGCATACAAAAATGCAGCATCCCGATCCATCATTATGGAAAGCTGGATCAGGAAAAGGTCAACGCCAAATGGGAGGAATACTATATTCTTGGTAAAAGGAAGCTTGAGGCCGCCGGGGAAAATGCGGATGCCCTCAGGGAGTTGGCCATCCAGGCCGGAGAGCTAAAACGTTTTGGGGAGGCGGTAGATCTCTGGAAACGGGCCATCAAATTGCAGCCTCGAATGGAAAGCGCATACCTCAACCTGGCATCCGTCTATCTGCAGCAGGATAAGTTCAATACCGCCCTCGCGGTCGCTGAAAAAGCGCTGGAAATAAATCCTGACTCAAAGGAAGTGCTCTGCAACTACGCGCTTTGCGAACTGTATTCAGGCAGCATAGAGCGTGCGAAAACGGTCCTCGGGGGAGTTCTGAGCAAGACTCCGGGATACCCGGCTGCTGACATCATGTTGGCAATAGCTCACCTCGTCTCAGGCAACAAGAATGAAGGGATCGCCGTATTCAACGGTCTCGGCATCTCAGGTCCTGCGCTTGTCGAATGCGTTTTGCCTTTTGCAGAAAAATTGCTGCGTGCCGGACGAAAAGGACCTGCGCATATATTGACCGAGATTGCACGCGAAGTTGAAAGCGCTATTGATGTGGATCTTGAAAGAATACACCTCGGAACATTCTCAAATACATGAGGCATGAGCTATGACCATACATGACAGAAAAGACGATCGAATCAACGTGCCTGTCTGCATCGCGGGAATGCACCGTTCCGGGACTTCCATGGTGGCAAAACTGCTTCATCAATCCGGGCTGTATCTGGGAAAGGATGATGAACTTCTTGGACCGGCGTCGGATAACCCCGATGGCTTCTGGGAAAATATTCAGTTCGTCAGGATAAATGACGAGCTCCTTTTGAAAGCGGGAGGAGCGTGGGATCTTCCGCCGGACATGCGAAATGGATGGGGAAATATTCCAGGCCTTGGATCTCTGAGGGAAAAGGCGCAAAAAACAGTTCATCAATTTGAAATGCATGGGCCCTGGGGATGGAAGGATCCGCGTAACAGTCTCACGGCGGAATTTTGGCAGGACATAATCGGAAAAGAGCATTTACGCTTTGTCATTTGCGTAAGAAACCCGCTTGAGGTTGCGCGTTCGATCCACAAGCGCAGCTACAATTCGTTCATCTTCGGTCTTAATCTGTGGCATCAGTATAACCGCGCGGTAATGGACCTGACCAGCCCTTCGCAAAGGATGATCACCCATTACGACTCCTTTTTTTCGGATCCGGAAGAAGAATTGAACAGGCTGCTGGTATTTGCCGGGATCCCTGCAATGCAGTCGGCTGTTCGCAGCGCGTGTTCCCACATCTCCACCTCTCTTCGCCATCATTCCTCCAGCGGGCACGATCTCATCAAGGCAGGCGCATCGGCAAAACTTGTTGATCTCTACGAGGAGCTTTGCGCGCAGTCAGGTCCCGTGTATCAGAGGACCTGCAGCTCCGCGGTTTCAAAAACTGCGCCCCCCCCGGAAAGAACTATTTCTAACTTTCCCGGCAAGAAGGGTTTCATTTCAATCGTTATCCTCACCTTCAATCAGCTTACCTATACAAGAGAGTGTGTTGAGAGCATCAGAAAGCACACGTCCGAACCCCATGAGATCATTTTTGTAGATAACGGGTCAACAGACGGAACGGTGAAATGGCTGAAAGAGCTCATTAAAAAAAATGATAATTATGCACTGATTGAGAATACGACCAATCTCGGCTTTTCCAAGGGGTGTAACCAAGGCATCAAGGAATCTTCAGGCGAATACATCCTGCTCCTCAATAACGATGTCGTAGTTACCGAAGACTGGCTTTCCGGCATGCTGGAATGCCTGAACAACGCTCCCGACGTCGGCATCGTGGGCCCCATGACGAACAGCATCAGCGGACCGCAGATGGTCGCGCATGTTGACTATTCCTCTCCGGACCAACTCGCGGCGTACGCAAGGAAGTTCAGGGATGAACACCGGCATCGCCGTATCCCGCTGCGAAGGATCGTCGGTTTCTGCATGCTCTTCAGGCGCGATCTTGTGGAAAGAATCGGATCACTTGACGAAAGCTTTGGAACGGGCAATTACGAGGACGACGATTTCTGCCTGAGATCGGCATTGGCCGGCTGCCGGAATTTCATTGCCGGCGATGTGTTTATCCACCATCACGGCAGCAGAAGCTTCGTCGGCAACAATATTCATTACGGGTCGGCCATGTCGGGCAACAGGAAGATCTATAATTCCAAGTGGGGCGCGGTCAGGGCCGATACGACGCCGGGGAAAAATCTCCTTGTGATCCAGGCCCTCGGAAAGGCCGATGAACTCCATCGCAAAGACCAGTCGGACACGGCGCTGACGGTCCTCATTGACGCGTTAAAGTACGCGCCCGACGACGGAAGGATCTACTCGCACCTTACAAACATCCTGCTTGAGATAAAGCAGTACGAACAGGCACTTGACGTGATCGATCGCGCGCCTCATCATGACACCGACGCGCACTGGCTCTGCTTGGCGGGATATTGCAGGGAAGGACTCGCATCCTATGAAGAAGCTGCAGAGCTTGCTGCCCGCGCCCTCGCACTCCGGCCTGGTTATGCATCGGCATTGAACCTTCAGGGTGTGATCGCATTTAGAAACGAAGCGCGGGCTTCGGCAGAACCGTTCTTCCGCCAGGCTATGGCAGCCGATCCCGGCTACGGAGAACCTTATACGAACCTTGGTGTCCTGCTCTGGTCCCAGGGAGATCAGCAGGCCGGCCTCAACCTGCTTGAGCGAGGGTTCATCCTTGCTCCTGTTTCGCCGGATGCGTCAACGCTTTATCATTCTGCTGCAACGGCATCAGGAGCGTTTAACGACGCCGAGAGGAACTTTCGAGAAGCCTGTTCGCTCTATCCGGACCTCCGGAGGACCTGTTTCCTTCTTATCGATCTTCTCCTGAAGCAGGACAAATACCGGGAAGCGCTGGCACTGACCCATGACGCAATGATAGCATTCGGCATCGACGACGGCATCCTGTCCGCAGCTCTTGACATCATATCAAAACTCGGGTCACCGGATGCCCTGCGTGCAAAAAAAGGTTCCGATACTCTTACGGTATGCATGATCGTCAAGAATGAAGAAGCTCATCTGCTGAAATGCCTTATGAGCATTGAGTCCCTGGCGGATGAGATCATTGTCGTCGATACCGGGTCAACAGACAGAACGAAGGGCCTTGCCCGGTCCTTTGGCGCAAAGGTCTTTGACGTTCCCTGGACCGGTGATTTTTCCGAGGCGCGAAATGTGTCCCTCGACAAGGCATCAGGAGGCTGGATTTTTGTTCTCGATGCCGATGAGGTGATATCGCCCAAAGACCATGATGCGATCAGAAAACTCATCAGCTCAACGAAAAAAGCTCCAGCTGCCTATGCTGTGACGACCCGTAATTATATTTCGGCGATGAATATCACGGGCTGGACAATGAACAAAGGGGAATATCCGGCCGAGGAAACGGGCAGCGGCTGGAAACCGAGCACCAAGACCAGGCTTTTTACGAACGATCCGCGTATCCGTTTCGAGAATCGCGTTCATGAGCTCGTCGAATCGTCTCTTGCAAAGATCGGGATCACTTCGAAGCCCTGCGATATTCCCGTCCATCATTATGGAAAGCTCAAGGAAGAAACGGTGATGAAAAAAGGAGAGGATTATTTCCTTCTGGGGAGGGAAAAGCTCAAAGAAACGAGTGATCCTCAAGCCCTCTACGAACTCGCAGTTCAGGCGGGCGAGCTTGACCGGTTTGATGACGCCATTGAGCTGTGGGAACAATTTCTGGGCATGCGGGACGTTCCCCCTGAGCTTTTCCTGCGAGCACACATCAATCTGGGGTATGCTTTCGTTCAACGAGGGCGATACGATGATGCGTTTTCCATATCCAAAAAGGCGATAGCGCTTGCGCCGGATGCCCCGGGTGCTATCATGAACTATTCGCTGGCGGAGCTTTGGCGGGGAGACCCGCAAAACGCCGTTCCGCTTCTTGAGGATCTTCTCAAATCCACACCGGATCATCCTCCCGCAATAGGAATGCTTGCAATAGCCTCGCTCATAGCAGGGCAGGCCGATTCTGCACGGCGTTCCTTTGACCAATTACGAACCCAGGGCTTTCTTCATGAGCTTTATCTGCTGCATCATGTACAGAAGCTTACGGAAGCAGGGAGGACCGACCGCGCCATCGTGATGCTGGAGAACACCGCTGCTGCCGGCTTAGGAACGGCAAAACTGAATACCGTGCTGGAGGAATGCCGGAGACGTTCTATGAACTGACCTTGGAGGAAGAAGTTCTGGCAAGGTTGATTGTTCACACACTATGTCACAGACCATTAAAAAATTGCTTTCCAAGGGCCTTTCACTGCACCGCAGCGGTGATTTTGTGCAGGCTGAGCGATCCTATCGCACCGTACTGTCTCAGGACCCTGGCCAGTCGGATGCTCTCTACCTCCTCGGTATGATCGCACTGCAGCGTGCCGACAATGTCCGTGCTGTTGAGCTTATTTCGAAAGCACTTGAGCGGCATCGCACCACACCGGAATATCATGCGAACCTTGCCATAGCCCTTCACAGCCTCGGCAGGCATGAGGAGTCGGTTGTTCATTGCCGTGAAGCGCTTGCTTTTCGCCCGGACCAGTTTTCTGTCCTTAATACGCTGGGCAATGCTCTTATGGCACTAGAACAGCGTGAGGAGGCTCTTGAGTGCCTGCAGCGGGCAGTCAAGCTTAAACCCGACAGCCTAGAGATTAATTATAATCTCGCCAATGCGCTCAGAGTTATCGGACGATCTGAAGAGGCGGCAGAACGCTACGGTGTCGTGATAAATCTGAAGCCGGACCACGTTGAGGCCATATATAACCTTGCAAATCTTCAGAGAAAGCTGTCTCAGCATGCCAATGCCCGGGACAGTTATCTTTCTGTTCTGGCCCTGAAACCGGACCATGCAGATGCAATGTGCGGTCTGGCCGACATGCTCCACAAGTACGAGGAGTACGAAAAGGCGGAGACCTATTACCGATCTGCCCTATCCTTGAAGCCGGACACTGCCTTGGCATATAACGGACTCGGGAATACCTTGCGCCTGCTTGGGAAACTGGACGAAGCGCTGGACTGCTATCGCCGGGCACTGGAGGTCCAACCCCAGGCGGTGGCATACTATTGCAATATCAGCAATGTGCTTTTTGACAGGGGACAGCTCGACGAGGCCGTTGAAAGTTGCGAGAGAGCGCTCACAATACGGCCCGACTTTCCGGAGGCTCACTGGAATATGGGACCGGCCCTTGTGGCAAAAGGCGATCTTGACAGAGGGTGGCAGAAATATGAATATCGGTTGTCGATAAAGGATGCTCAGACAACCTCATTCACCTATCCTGACTGGGACGGCTCCTCCCTTCAGGGAAAAACACTTCTTGTCTATACCGAGCAGGGCGTAGGCGATGAGATAATGTTTGCCTCTTGCCTGCCGGATGTGATCAACGAAGCAGGGAGGTGTATTGTGGAATGCGATGCCCGCCTGGCACCACTTTTCAAGCGGGCATTTCCCAGAATATATACGATCCAGCGAGGGAAAGGCGCTGACCACTACCCAAAGGAATTGCCGTTACCAAACTGTAAGGTGGCCATGGGAAGTCTTCCCCGTTTTTACCGGTCTTCGTTGAAGAGTTTCCCTCACCAACACCATTATCTGACAGCTGATCCTGCGGCAGTAGCACATTGGAAAGATCGGTTCAATTCCCTGGGTTCAGGGCTAAAGATCGGCATCTCGTGGCGAGGCGGGAAAATAGCCGTCGTACGCCGCACACGCTCGACCAGCCTCGATCAGTGGAAGGATTTATTGTTGATGAGGGATGCCTGTTTTATCAATCTGCAGTATGGCGACTGTAAAAATGAGATCCAGGACATTCACACAAAGTTGGGCGTAACGATCCATGACTGGGATGATTCAGATCCGCTTACCAACCTTGATGATTTTGCGGCTAAAATATCTGCGCTCGATCTGGTCATTTCTGTGGACAACTCGACGGTGCACCTGGCCGGCGCTCTGGGTGTTCCTGTCTGGACACTCCTCACCTTTGGTTCTGATTGGAGATGGATGAGAGACGTTGAGGATACCCCCTGGTATCATTCCATGCGGCTCTTGCGACAGCCCGTTGCCGGAGACTGGGGCGCAGTTTTCAGCCGTGTTACTGCCGGTCTTACTCAAGCTCATGCGAATAGAAAGGTGGTAATGACCGTGGAACGCTCCTTCAGAAACAGGAGCGGTTACCAGAATAGAAGCTGCGGCAGGGTTGGACTTTTGAACGACACAACGTACTGGTACCATTGGGGATGTACCGGAACCAGCAGAGGGATACTCAGGGCGATCGCAGAACGGGGCTACGTGGTCAACAAAATACCGATAACGGGAATAGACCAGTGCACGCACACACCACAGAACATACGCGACTTTGATGACCCCGAATTCTTTCGTGCTTTTTCCAAGGCGAACAGCTGGATGATGCGGGAACTCCGGGATGCGGACATTGTCGTGGTCAATGGAGAAGGGTCGCTGCATGGTATTAATTCATATACGCTAAAGCTTTTGTATCTCATCTATGCCTCAAAGATGCACCTCAAAAAACAGGTTCAGATAATAAACCATTCGTGCTATCCCGACGATTCCCTTGAGGTCGTTGACCCGGCAGCCTGGAAGCTTTACAAAAAGGTATACAATGCAATTGATTTTGCGGCTATCCGAGAGCCGCTCAGCCATGAATTATTGACGCGTAACGGAGTTTCTGCGGAATTGAGCTTTGACTGCCTTCCTCTCTATATTAAGAAAACATATGACCGCTCTGGTGTTCAGTCGGACGGCTCGATCGTGATTGCCGGCTCGGTAATACTGAACGACTGCCTGCCATCCTTTGCCAAATTTCTCCGGATAATGCATGGCAAGGGGCATGTCATTAAAGTCCTGATCGGTGCAAATTTGCGTCCGGCACGGGATGATAAGCTTTTTGTTCAGGGGCTTACCGAGGCATGTCCGGATGCATGGTCCCGCGTTCGAGCTGAATCTCTTGATGCCTGGCTTGATACCATTGCACAGGCATCTGTCCTGGTCTCAGGACGCTTTCATCACACGATCGCGGCATCAATGCTGGGTACGCCCTGTATCCTGCTCGGGAGCAATACTCCGAAGAATGCGGCGCTTGCCCAGGTGGTCGGAATCGATCCGCCATTATCCTGGGCCGACCCTGCACTTGCGGAAATACTGGTTACGAGAACCGAGGACGCGCTCAAACGGCCTGATCAGTTCAGGACCACCAATGATACCCGTGATCGCATGTGTCAACTCGCTGAACGGAACTTTATAGGGCTTGAGAAATTTAAGAGGGGATACGATATTCGTGAAGCCCGGTAGAAATGATCCTTGCCCCTGCGGCAGCGGAAAAAAATACAAGAAGTGCTGCGAAGGCTACGACCGTGTCAAGGATGCTGCAGAAATTCGGCAACAACCTTCCGTGTCAAGCCTCCTTCAGAGGGCAGTTGATTCTCATAATGCAGGCAGACTCTCTGAAGCAGAGGCAATTTACCGTGGTATTCTCGAAAAGGTCCCCCGAAATGCTGATGCCCTGCATCTTCTGGGGATGATTGCCCACCAAAAAGGAAACAACGCCGAAGCTGAACAGATGATAAGAGCCGCCATATCTTTGGACAGCTCCGTTGCGGCATTCCATGTTAACCTTGGAAAGGTCCTCAAGAAGACGGACCGGAAACATGAATCTCTTGACTGCTATCGGAAAGCGCTGTTGCTTCAACCAAACATGACTGAAGCCATCTATAATCTGGCCAATGAACTCTGCGCACGGGGGGAATATGATGAGGCGGTACAGCATTACAGGAATGTCATCAACATTCAGCCCGATCATTCCTATGCGTGCAATAATTTAAGCCTTGCTCTCAGGAGCATGGGGCAAACAGAGGAAGCCCTGCACTATGTAACACGGGCATTGAACAGAGACCCGGGGAATGTTGAGGCGTATAACAATCTGGGAGTTCTCCTGTCAAACAAGGGACAGCTTGAGGCATCCATTGACGCTCTCAACAAGGCTATTTCGATCAAGCCCGACTACAAGGACGCGCATTGGAATCTGGCCCTGCCCTTGCTGCAACTGGGTGACCTCGACACTGGCTGGAAAAAATATGAACTGAGGGACCTCAAGAGGGATGCTTCTGCCAGGAAGTCATTCCCCTATCCACGGTGGGACGGATCTTCATTGAACGACAAAACCTTGTTCGTTTATGCCGAGCAGGGAGTTGGTGATGAGATCATGTTCGCTTCAGTGTTGATCGACGTCATACCTCGGACTAAACGGTGCATTGTTGAATGCAATGACCGTCTTGTTCCCCTTTTTTCGCGCTCTTTTCCTGAAGCACGGGTGATCCCTATGGTCAAAGGGGCACTTCCGGAGCTTCTGCATACTATCGACGTGTCGGCACCAATCGGCAGCCTGCCGATGCATCTGCGTCAGGACCTGAGAGGTTTTCCTCGACGGAGATCATATCTGGTTGCAGACCCTGATAAGATCTCTGACTGGCAGAACCGCTTTCGGGCCCTCGGGGACGGCCTGAAGGTCGGCATATCGTGGAGAGGTGGCAGTGAGGCCAGCGTGCGACACTTGCGTTCAACAAAGCTTGACCAATGGACAGAACTTTTTAGAGTACCTGGCGCTCACTTCATTAACCTTCAATATGGTGACTGCAGGCTGGAGATCGAAGAAGCAAAAGAACTCCTGGGGACAACTATTTACGATTGGAAAGATGCTGATCCCCTTAAGGATCTCGATAATTTCGCTGCCCAGATCTCGGCCCTTGATCTGGTCATTACCGTGGATAACTCGACCTTGCATATGGCGGGAGCTCTGGGCGTTCCTACCTGGGCAGTGATCCCTAAAGGAAACAACTGGCGATGGCTGCAGGACGTCGAGGATACGCCGTGGTATCCCAGTGTGCGCCTATTCAGCCAGACGAAACTTCATAACTGGACAGACGCATTTTTACGCCTAAGGGACTTGCTTCACCGTGCAGCAAGCGGCGGTACAACCATTGAACAGTTGACCAAGTCTGTGGCTGCTTCTTATCAAGATCGTCGGCCAGCTTTAGAATCAAACGTTGAGAAGACGCATATCAAAATGACCGCCTGATGATGTTGGCCTCAAGAGAGGATAGCTGATATGAGAACAGGAAGAAACGACCCTTGCCCATGCGGCAGTGGTAAAAAATTCAAAAAATGCTGCGAACCGACGGAAACGTCACCATCCGCGGCAGTCCCAGGCCCGGCTCACTCTTTGGCAGGCATGCTCCGGGAAGCCATTGACCATCACCAGACAGGTAGGCTGGGTGATGCAGAAAGGCTCTACCGGTCCATCCTTGAGAAAAGACCGAACGACGCCGACGCACTTCATCTCCTCGGCGTGATCTGCCACCAGATCGGCAACCTTGCTGAAGCTGAGACCCTGATCAAAAGAGCGATCGCTGTTGACAACAAGGCCGCGTTATTCCATGTGAACCTCGGGAATGTGCTCAAACAACGAGGCAAGCAGGATGAAGCCATGGCCTCGTTCCGCAAGGCTCTCTCGCTTCAGCCTGATCTCGCCGAAGCGCACTATAACCTGGCAAACGAGCTTTACGCAAACAATGATGTGGAAAAGGCGGTTACCCATTACACAAAGGCTTTGCGGACGAATCCTCAAATGGCAGAAGCACATTATAACCTCGGCATCGCATTGCAGACGCAGGACAGGATAGAGGAAGCGATATCAAGCTATTCGCGCGCCGTCGCGATCCGGCCCGATCATCACAATGCTCACTATAATCTCGGCATTCTCTTCCAGGAGATGGAAAGGTATAAGGATGCCGCAATGCACTATGACCGTGCCTTGAAATACGATCCGGGCAATGCGAACGCGCACTATTATCGGGGCAATGCGTATCTGGAGCTCGATCGGTATGACACAGCCGAGGCATCCTTCAGATCTGCAATAGCACTTCGGCCGGATTTTGCTGATGCCCACAACGATCTCTCGGTTGCCTTACGAAAACAGGGACGTACGGAAGACGCCCTTGCTTCCGCGCGACGCTCCCTGGAGATCACCCCCGGCTTTGCGGCCTATAATAATCTGGGCATAACATACCGGGAGGATGGAAGAATTGCAGAAGCTATCGAAAATGCTAAAAGAGCGATCGCACTAAAACCGGACTCTCCTGATGTTCAATGGAATCTCGCGCTTGCCCTCCTGCATCATGGTGAACTCGCACCGGGTTGGCAAAGGTACGAATGCCGTGCTTTGAAAACTGACTCTAGCCTGAGGGTGTTCCCCTATCCGCGCTGGGCTGGAAGCCCCCTGAAGGACAAGACATTATTTATCTTTGCCGAGCAGGGCATAGGCGATCAGATCATGTTCGCATCCCTTTTTCCCGATATCATGCGGCGTGAGCCGAAACACTGCATAGCAGATTGCGACCCGCGGCTGGTGCCGCTCTTTGCCAGATCATTTCCCGGAGTAGCGGTCATTCCCGCGGCTAGAGAGACCCTGGTGGATAGACTTCCTGCCATTGATCTGGCCATCCCCATGGGCAGCCTTCCGATGCATCTGCGCCCTGATCTTATAAGCTTTCCGCAGCAACGCTCATTTCTGGTTCCCGATGCCGAAAAGGTCGCACTCTGGAGCAGCCGTTTCAACAGGCTCGGAACGGGGTTGAAGATTGGAATATCCTGGAGGGGAGGCAAGGATGCCAGCGTCCGCAATCTGCGCTCGACAACGCTTGCGCAGTGGTCCCGTCTTTTCACGGTGCCGGGTTTACAGTTCGTGAACTTACAATACGGGGACTGCGCTCAAGAGCTTCTGACCGCTAAAAAGGACCTTGGCGTCACGATCCACGATTGGGACGACGCAGACCCGCTCAAGGACCTCGACGGCTTCGCGGCACAGATTGCGGCCCTGGACCTTGTGATCTCCGTGGATAACGCCACCGTGCACATGGCCGGAGCGCTTGGTATTCCGGCATGGGTATTATTGCCCAGGGGCTGCGACTGGAGATGGATGAAGGACTTTGAAGACAGCCCGTGGTATTCTTCGGTCAGGCTGTTCCGTCAACAGGCGCACGGAATGTGGGGAGAGGTCTTCGAGCCGGTCGCCGAATCACTGAGAACAATGACTCCCCGGGCGCTGGCCTCAGGGAACAATGACTGTTTTTTACCACCGGTCAAGAGGTCCTATCTGTCCGCAACATCATCAGTCGAAACGATGCATTCGAAAACAGCGATCAGCAATCTCAACCTGCGACTTTCTGAGATCATGCAGAACAGGATATCGGTAAAAACAGCGGTCGAAGTTAGAGAAATAGATTCACTGTCCGCGACTGAGCAGAGCCTCTTTGACAGGCCTATCTTTATCCTTGGAGTGCCGCGTTCGGGGACCTCAATGGTTGCAGGCTTATTGCATGAATGCGGTGCATGGGCAGGGAAAACCGTGCTGGGATCACCGGAAAATCCGAAGGGGTTCTACGAGCATATTGTTCTAAGAGAAACGATGAATAAAAAAATTCTTTCTTCTCTTAACTGCGACCCCTTAGGGGTCAAGGCCCTCCCGGAAATTGATCAACTGCCGGATATCCCGGATCTGGGCAATATCGTAAAGCAGGTTATTCAAGCTGAGGGCTACACTGAAGACAGGCCGTGGCTATTTAAAGATCCCAAGTTGTCCCTTATATGGCCTATATTGAGAGCGGCTTTTCCCTCCGCGCGTTGGATAATCGTGAGAAGAAAGAATGAGGATATTATCAGGTCATGCTTGAACACTCATTTTATGGTCCGTCATTCGACTGATCCGTTGTTCTGGCGCTCCTGGATCGATGAGTACCTCGATAGACTGGATAGGTTGAAAGGATCCGGCGTATGGTGGAGAGAAGTATGGCCGCATGAGCTTGCCTCAGGAGACTTCGGCGTCCTGCATCAACTGATCAACGAACTTGATCTGAACTGGAACGAACAAATCGTCGAGGAATTTATTCTGCCGGGCTCATGGCATGCTTCAACAACATGAAAGCCCCTGCAAGAGAGAGGGGCTTCTTCAAGGCAGCATGTGACAGGGTACTTCAGATAGCAGCGGGTGAGCCTCTGAGACCAGCCGCAATATTGATGTTGATGTTGATAATGGCCGCAAGCTTTTCCGGAACGGGCTGCGCCATGACCTCGAGAATGCGTTTGTCGATGAAGAGACTGAGCGACAGGATGTCCTCCCGGATCTTTCTGGGCATCGCGTTGTCCGAACCGGCAAGCTCGCTCTGGAATATGCTCCAGATTCGCTGGTTATACCGGAGCGCCTCGTCGAGACGTGCATCCCGGTCGGTTGCATCCCAGTTATTCTGCACATTCTGCAGCATGAGGGCGGCTTTCGTCAATACCGACGCCTCCAGCTCACGACCTGACTGAGTTGTCTTTTGGACCGTCCGGTATGCTTCCAGTTGATTTGCGAGCATTGTTCAAGACCTCCTGTTCATATTCTATCAGTTTCTGCGTCAGCTTCAGCGCCTGGTAGTAACGGCTGCTCAGGATGTTTGCGCTGATCTGGTCTATCATGCCCAGCGTGCTGGGCGCCGCGGTCACAACATCCCGCACGAGCTTCCAGTAGCTGTTGTGGTGCACAACAAGGTTTTTCTCGTCCACATACATGAGCTGGACGGTGAAGTAGATGCGCTTGCAGGGCGTGTCCGCGTCCTGTTCGCGGAGAATGTCCTTGTCCCTCAGTATCGGAACATTGTTCTCGACCATCAGGTCGCACCGGCTTCCGCCGTTCTGGACGACCGCTCCGCCGATGATCAGACGTTCATGGGGTTTTAAATTGATTTTCAGGGCCATAGCCTTCCGAATCCGTCAAACCGAAAATATATCAGCTTTATATTTTTACATTCACGATAGTTCCATGCTGCACGTGGTCCGCTGTCTGCGCTCGCTTCGGACTGATCGTTTCCTTATATTGCTTGAGGTCCGCGAGGGCGGCCGAAACTTCCCTGTCCGTGGACTTATCCGTCAGTTTGTTCGCCGTCAGTTTTTCTTTTAATTCAGGTGGGAGGGAAGACTTCCCTATCTCTTCCTGAACTCCCTTGATCCCCTTGATCAGATCGAGTCTCTGAGGACTTCCCAGAGGGAAGAACGGTGGAAAACTGAACATGATCGTTTTCAGCTGATCTTTAATGTAGTTGGTATTCGTCAAACTGGTCATTACCTGCGGCTCACGGATACCGGAGCTGCCTGTTGCTGATGAATTGAAGGTCTCCGATGATCTGGTCTGTGTTGAAACAGGTGAATTGCCCTTTCTCGCAGACAGTTGAGAACCATCCGCCTGGCTTGCCAGCATGTTAATGCCATTGATATCCATAATTGCGCCTCCGGAGTTTAGAAGAAGACGGGAGGCGAATCACCTCCCGTCTCGGTCCCAGATCCGTAAACTAGGCAAACAGCCTCAGTACTGATTGCGCTGCCTGCGAAGAGAGGCTCAGTGCCGTTGTGCCCAGAGACTGCCTGGTCTGCAGCATCAGCATGTTCGCACCTTCTTCGTTCATGTCAGCGAGCGTCAAGCTGTCAGAGCCCGCGGTGAGGGTATTCACCATTTGGGTCGTGAAGTCCTGGCGTGCCTGAATGATGCTGAGACCGGCCGAAAGTGCACCAGAGGTCGTTCTCAGCGTGGTCTTCGCCGTATTGAGCGCGGTTATGGTAGTATTGATGTCCGAAACACTCGAAGAGCTGGTTATGCCCACCGTACCGGTGTCGATCCCGAGGTCAGCCGATTTTGATGCAATGGATTTAACGGTGAGCGATGAGGTATTGTCCTCGTTAAAGTTCACGACGAGATCGCTCGAACCATTCAGCAGGTTTACGCCCTGATAATTGGCGTCGGTGACAACCGTATCCAGCTGGGCCATGAGGGTCGAATACTGCATCCCGATGACCGACAGTGCCGTAGTATCCGTCGTGGAAAGTGCTTGCTGGGCAAGACCTTTGGCAGCATCGATAAGCGTGCTGATCGTCGTGATACCGTTGTTTGCGACCTGGATCGCCTGGATACCCTGGCCCATGCCGTCCTTCAGAGCGGACAGGTCCGCTGCGCGGCCGTTCAGGGCCTGTGCTGCAAAGAATGAAACGGGGTTATCCAGCGCGCTGTTGACCTTCTTGCCCGAGGACAAACGTTCCTGTGTCCTGTTGAGAAGATCGACGGTGCTCTGAAGGCTGACGAGGTTGCTGCGCATTCCTGAGGTTAAGGTGATGTCATTGATAGCCATGATAGTGTTTCTCCTTTTCTGGGATTATTTCCCCGGCAATTCTTGCCAGGGTGTTTAAAGCTGCCGCGTTCGTTGCGGCTAACGTGCTAAAGGCATCTGAGGGGCCTGTGTTCTTTCGTCTCCTTTCCGCCCGTATTTTCTTTTGCCTTCGCTTTCTGCATTCGACCCTCTTATCGGCAGCGGGAGGGAAAACTTTAACGAAAAGCGCGTGGATCGCGGCTGTCCTGCTTCCGACTCCCGGGAAAAACGCCTAAAGTTTTCCGCGAATCGTCCGATATGAGGACCAAAGGCATGGCCGGCCGCGGTGCCGGCGGAGGCGCAGATGACCGTCTTTCCGTTTCAGTTAACCGAGGTGATGCACCTCTACAACAGGGTCTCCAAGCTCAAACCGTCAACGATCCTCGACAAAGAGCCCGGCGAACCGAAGGATGTCGTGAACATATCAGCCGAAGGGAAGAAGCGGCAGATCCTCGACCAGGCCCGGAACGAGGTGCTGGACCAGATCCGGAAGACGAAATAATAACGGCGGACCATGAGACTTGGATAAAAAAGCGTTTCGCATACTCGTTGCCGATGATGACGACATCGCCCTCGACGTCGTGAGCATGCTCCTCTCCCGGGAGGGCTACTCGGTCGCTCCCGTCAAGGACGGCCTGGAGGCCATCGACCGGCTCCGGCTTGAGGAGTTCCACCTGGTCATTACCGACCTGATGATGCCCGGGGCCGGCGGCATCGAAGTCCTGAAATATGCCTCCCGGAGCAATGCCGATATCGCCGTAGTCATCCTGACGGCCTACGGCACCCTCGATACCACGCTCGAGGCAATCAAGGAAGGGGCCTATGATTACCTCACCAAGCCCTTCCGGACCCAGGAGATCTCCATCATTGCCGAGCGCGCGTACCAGCGGGCCCTGCTCATCGCAGACAACCGGGACCTGAAGCGGAGCCTGCGCGACACCTACCGTGATATGGAGATCATCAAGACGGTCGCCGCGAGCGGAAATCCCGAGGTGACCACGGCCTGGCTCGAACGGATCGAGAGGCTCAGGACCATGAACGTGCTGCTCGCCGGCGAAGCCGAGGTGCTGAAGGAAAGGCTGGTCAGGGGAAATGGAAAAGGGCAGAATATTAATAGTGGATGATGATCCCCTCGTCCGGGACGTCCTGTCAGACATCTTCGAGCAGGCGGGGTCCTATGTGACCGAAAGCGCCCCGAACGGGACGGAAGGCATACAGAAGGTCAAGGATCATGATTATGATGTAGTGTTCACCGATCTCACCATGCCGGGCATCACCGGCATTGACTTCATGCGTGAGGCCGTGAAGCTGCGCCCGGCCCTGCCCGTCGTCGTCATCACCGGCCATTCGACCATGGACAACGCGGTCAACGCCATGCGTGAGGGCGCAAAGGACTTCCTGAGCAAGCCGTTCACCATGGCGTCCGTCACGTCCGTCGCCGAGCGGCTGATCGGGGAGCGGCGCCTCCTGGCAAAGCTCGCGCCGGACGGCGGATATGAGACCTGCATCGGCAGGCTGAACGCCGAGCTTTTCAAGAAACTTCAGGAAATAACCATCCTCCAGTCCATCAGCTCCGAACTCGACGCGATCTACGACAACAGGGAGGTCTACGAAAAGATCGTCGAGATGGCGTCGCGGCTGCTGCGCGTCAAGGAGGTCGCCTTCGGCATCGTCGAGGACGGGGTGTTCAGGGTCCGGTGCGCCGCCGGCGTTCCGGAGCGGGATTTCCCGGTGGCTGGCGGCATCTTTGAGCGTGTCGTTCGGACCCGTGAGCACTGCCTGTTCGGCATGGGCGACCGGAACCCGCACACGGGGAACCTGCTCGAATCCCCGCTCTTCGCGATCCCCTTCACCATCAATGGCGAGGTCTTCGGCATCGTCAGCCTCATGAACAAGGCCGACGGCAGCGCCTTCACCGAGGACGAGGTCTCCCTCGCCCTGACCTTCGCGAAGAAAGCGGCCCAACGCATAGAGAACAATGCCCTGTACGAGGTGTTCTACAATAATCTGATCAGTACGCTCAAGGCGCTCGTCATCAGCATCGAAGCGCGGGACTCCTACACCAAGCAGCATTCGGAGCGCGTGACGAACTACTCGCTCCAGGTCGCCGAAGCGATGGAACTCGGCGCCGAGGAGAAAGACGCGCTGCGGTTCGGGGGGTACTTGCACGACATCGGCAAGATCGGTGTTCGGGACACGATCCTCCTCAAGCCGGAGAAGCTCACGGACGAGGAGAAGACGGAGATCAACCTCCACCCGGTGATCGGCGCGAACATCATCGAACCCCTGCGGTTCTTTCCGAAGGAGCGGGAGCTCATCATGCACCACCATGAGAACTTCGACGGGTCCGGATACCCCGATGGTCTTGCCGGGGAGCGGATCCCGATCGCGGCGCGCATCCTGGCCGTCGCCGACGCCTACGATGCCATGACGTCGTCGAGGCCCTACCGCGCGGCAAAAAGCAGGGCCTTCGCCGTCGAGGAGCTCAGGCGCTGCTCCAACAGCCAGTTCGACGGTGAGGTCGTCCGCGTATTCCTGCAGACGCTGGGGGAAGGAGATCCGAGCCATGCCCATTGAGGCCGGCGTGCGGGTCGTCTTCCGCCTCATTGCGGAGTCGACGCTGCACCATGCGACGGTTGTCGCCATCGACGACAACGCGATAGTGCTCGAACCGGAATACAGCATTTCCGCCGACATCCCCCCCGGCCAGTATCTGCTCATCACGGGACCCGACACGGACATCGAGTATTACGGCGAGGTCATCGGCGGCGAAGGCTCGGCGCTGCGCCTCCGGCGCATGTGGACCGGCGAGCGAGGTTATTTCCGCGTCGATGATGTGTTCCCGTTCACGTGGCGGAAGATCCCGGAGGGCGAGCCGTACCGCGAGTCCTGCATCTTCTCAGGATACGGAATGGATGCGGCCGACCTGGAGCTCCCCGACGACAGCGCCAGCCCCCGGCTCTGGAAAATGCTGCTGGACATCAACGCGAAGCTCGACGTGGTCATCAGGCATCTGCATCTGGAGAGCGAAGGGCTCATCCGCGCCCGGGGCGTGCCGGTCAACCTCAGCGCGTCCGGTCTCCGCTTCAGGCTGGACAGCAGGCCGTCGATCGGCGACGATCTCGAGGTAAAAATACTGCTGCCGTCCTATCCGCCCGTCGGGGTGCTCGTGATCGGCCGGGTGGTCAGGATCGACGAACACGCGGCGGCCGGTTTCGACATTTCGCTCCATTTCATCGACCTGACCGATGAGGTGCGGGAAGTGATCATCCAGTATACGCTCAAGCGCCAGCGGGAGATCCTCAGCCGCCAGCGCCGGCGGGAGTAGGGGTGTCATGGACCGGGCAAGCATCATAGGACTGTTGGTCGGCCTGACCGCGCTGTTCGGAGGAAACCTCCTGGAGGGCGGCAGGGTCGACTCGATCCTCCAGCCCACCGCCGCGCTCGTGGTCTTCGGCGGCACGCTGGGTGCCACGCTCCTGAGCTTCCCTGCGCGGGATGTCTATAGTGCCGTGGCCGCTCTCCGGACCGTGTTCCGCGAGGACGGGTCGGAGGCCGAGGCCCTGATCCACGACATCATCCGGTTCTCCCATATCGCCCGCCGGAACGGCTTCGTAGCGCTGGAGCCCGAGGTTCCCCGGCATGCCAACGCCTGCCTCCGGAAAGCGCTCAAGCTGGCGATCGACGGCATGCTCCCGAAACTCCTGACGGATACCATGGAGCGGGACAACGCGACCTACGAGGACCGGGAACGGCGCATTGCCAAGGTGTTCGAAACGGCCGGCGGCTTCGCCCCCACCATCGGCATCATCGGCGCGGTCCTGGGGCTGATCCGCGTCATGGAGAACCTTTCCGATCCTGCGAAGCTCGGCGCCGGCATCGCCGTGGCCTTCGTCGCCACGATCTACGGCGTCGCCTCGGCAAACCTTGTTCTCCTGCCCATCGCCCGCAAGCTCATGAACCGTGCAAACCGGGAGCTTGCGCTCCGCGAGATGATCCTGGACGGGGTGATCGGGATCCAGGCGGGCGTCAACCCGCACTATCTCGAGGAAAAGCTGAGGGCCTTCGTGGAACGTGATGGACATGCGAAGAAGCAGGAAGCATGAGGAGCGAAGGATGCGATAAGCCGCCGGTTTCCGGGTCGGGCACAGAATGACGGGTCGGGGTACAAGTCGTACGAACCATGACGTGGTGCATATTCTCAACGGTAACGCTTGAGAACCGCGGATACACGCTATGCGAAGAAAGCGCAAAACCGAAGACCATGACAATCCCGACCGTTGGGTCGTGTCCTACGCCGACTTCATCACGCTCCTGTTCGCCTTCTTCACGACGCTCTACGCGATCAGCCACGTCGATCTGGGCAAGCTGGAGCGGTTCACCGGCTCCATGCAGTCCGCGTTCAAGACGAAACAGCGCAACGCGATCGACACGACGGTGATCGATGGCATCAGGCCGCCGGTCTACGCCGATGTGCGGCTCGAAAAAGAGTTACGGGAGGAGATCGGGAAATCTGGTATAATAGAGGGCGTTGTCGTCAGCCGTGACGACCGCGGCGTCATCGTCTCGTTCGAGGACGCGCTGCTCTTCGAGAGCAACGAGGCGGCGCTCAAAAAATCGGCGCGGCCGATCATCGCGATCGTTGCCGCGGCCGTCAGGAAGGCGGGCCGGACGGTCGTCATCGAGGGGCATACGGACAACCTGCCGCTCCGGAACAGCCGTTACTCGTCGAACATGGAGCTGTCGGCCGCCCGCTCCGCAAGCACCTTCGCCGCCCTGCTGAGCGAAGACCCCGGCGCACAGGACCGGATTTCCACGGCGGGGTACGGCGAATACCGGCCAATCGCCTCAAACGCGACCTTCGAGGGCCGGGCGCGCAACAGGAGGATAGATATCATCTTTGTCTCCCGGAAGGACGGAACATAAGATCCTCGTTGTCGAGGACCGGCCCGAACAGAGGTCCCGCATCAGCGCGGCCTTTGCCCTGCACGGGAAGGGCCTGGCACTGCAGTTCTCGCCGTCGCGGGCCGCGGCAGTGGAAGCCGTGAACCGGGAGAACATCGATGTCCTCTTCTTCGGCGGTGACGGGGCCGTGCCTGATTTTGTGAGGAGCGTCCTCGCGGACGGCCAGCGGAACACGGTCCTCATCATGATAACCGGCACGGATGATGAAGCGGCAAGGCTGGCGGCGATCCAGTCCGGCGTGGATGACTGCGTGCCCGCCGGCGCTGAGGGCATCGCCGGCTTCCCGGATGCCGCCCGGCGCGCCCTCGCGCGACGCGACGGGGAGCGGCGGCGCGCGGAGGAGCTGGACCTCGTAATCCGGAGCCAGGTCCAGTGGATGGCGATCCTCGATGCCATCACCGATTATATATTCGTCATCGACGACCAGCAGCGGCTGCTCAAGGTGAACAGCGCCTTCGCGGCGGTTCTTCAGATGCACCCCCGCGACGTGGTGGGGAAAAAGTGCTCTGATTTCTTCGGCACCGAGATCCTGAGCGAGTGCTCGACAAAGGACCTCGAGCACGACGGTAAACCGCGTACCTATGAAAAGGCCATCGGCGAAGAGACGTACCAGATCAGTATCTTCCCCCTCCAGGAGGCGGATCGCAGCCTGTCGATCCAGGTCATGAAGAACATCACCGAGCTCAGACGGCTCAAGGACCAGCTGCACCACGCGGACAAGCTTGCCTCCATTGGCCTGCTCGTTTCCGGCGTCGCTCATGAGATCAACAACCCCTTGACCGGCACCATCGCCTACACCGAGCTGCTCACGATGAAGGTGCCCGACGAGAGCATCAAGCGGGACCTGAACAAGATCCTCGAGAGCGCGGAGCGGTGCAAGAAGATCGTCGACAACCTCCTCACCTTCTCGCGCCAGCGAACACCGGCGAAGAGCCTCGAATCCGTCAACGACATCGTTGACCGGGCAATCGAACTGCGGGGTTACTGGCTCCGTTCGAGCGGCATCGAGGTCGTAAAGGACTACGACGCCCTTACCACGGTTTTCGTCGATGCGCAGCAGCTGCAGCAGGTCATCCTGAACATCCTGCTCAATGCGGAGCAGGCAATCGTCGGGGCCGGCCGGAACAGGGGCAGGATCACGTTCACTACGCGGTACCAGCGGGCGGACCGCAGGATTTTCATCCGCATCGCCGACAACGGGCCGGGGATCCCGCAGCGCATCATCTCCCGGATCTTCGATCCCTTTTTCACGACCAAACCCGTCGGCGTGGGGACCGGTCTGGGGCTGTCCATATCCCACGGCATCGTGAGCGAGCACGGAGGGACCATCCGTGCCGAAAATCTTGAAGAAGGAGGCGCCGCGTTCATCATCGAGCTCCCGACGGGGGCAGGTACGCTCCAGGAGGGATCGGAGCAGAGACGAAGCGGTCCGCACAAATAAGCCATGTTCGTCATTGTCGGAATAGGTATCGTGCTCGGGGCGGTCATCGGTGGCTTTCTCATGGAAGGGGGAAACCTGCACATTCTCTTCCAGCCCTCCGAGGTCGTCATCATTTTTGGCGCCGCCCTGGGCGGTTTTCTGATTTCCTCTCCGTCCAAGATCGTCGGCATCGTCTCGAAGAACGTCCTGACCATCGTCGGCGGGAAGAGCCACTCCAAGCGGCAGTACCTCGAACTCCTGTCGCTCCTGTACCAGCTCTTCTCGAAGATCCGGAAGGAAGGGCTGGTCTCCGTCGAGTCAGACATCGAGAACCCCGACCGGAGCCCCATCTTCCAGAAATTCGGCAGCGTGCTGTCCAACCACCACGTGGTGAACTTCATCTGCGACAACCTGAAGGTGATCGTCACGGCAAACGTGCCTCCCCATGAGCTGGACAACCTCATGGAGATCGAGATCGACACCCATCACCATGAGGCAATGATCCCCTCGCACAGCGTCGCGCGCGTCGCCGACGCCCTGCCCGGCCTCGGCATCGTGGCGGCGGTCCTCGGCGTGGTGCTCACCATGGGCAAGATCGACCAGCCGCCGTCCGTGCTCGGCCACAGCATCGGCGCGGCGCTCGTCGGCACGTTCCTCGGCGTGCTCATGTGCTACGGGTTCGTCGGCCCCATTGCCGCCAATCTGGAGCACCAGGCCCAGGAGAAGGGCTTTTTCCTGCAGGTCATCAAGGTCGCCCTCGTGGCGTTCGTCGGCGGCTCCGCACCCCAGATGGCGGTGGAATTCGGCAGACGGGCGATCCCGGATGTTGAAAAGCCGACCTTCAGCGAGCTGGAAAACCAGGTCAGGGGCAAGGCAAAATGAGCGACCAGAAGTCCAAGATCATCATTAAAAAGGTGAAGAAGGTATCCGGCGGAGGAGGACACGGCGGGAGCTGGAAGGTTGCCTATGCCGACTTTGTGACGGCCATGATGGCCTTTTTCCTGCTCCTGTGGCTGATCACCATGGTCGCGCCCGAGAAGCGCGCGCGCATGTCGAACTACTTCAAGAGCTTCAGCATCTTCCAGCACAGCGGCACGTCGTTCATGGAGAAATCAAGCGAGCTGTTCAATCAGGCCGGCGAATCGCAGGACAAGCTCTCGGCCGACGCCCTGGCCAAGTTCCAGACCCGCAGCAAGGAGGAGGTCAAGGAGTCGATCAAGAAGGCCATTGAGGTCAAGCTGGGGGATATCAAGGACCAGATCATGGTCGATGTGTTCGAGGGGGGGGTGCGGATCCAGCTGGTGGACAAGGCGGGCAAACCCATGTTCGACCTCGGCTCGCCCGAACCCACGCCGCTCGCCACCCGGATCATGCAGGTGCTGGGCGACCAGATCAAGGCCATGCCGAACCCGGTCTCCGTGGAGGGCCACACCGATTCCCTGGCCTTCCGGTCGTCAGCGACGCGCGGCAACTGGGAGCTTTCCACCGAACGGGCGCTCTCGGCAAAGAAGCAGCTCGAAGGCTACGGCCTGAACCCCAACCGCCTGACCCGGGTCGCCGGCTACGCCGATACGGTCCCTTTCATCCAGGAAGACCCCGAGGACCCGCGGAACCGCAGGATCAGCATCATTCTCCTCTTTCCCCAGGCCCCGCCCGCCATCTCTTCCCGATAGGACAGTCAGCCTGCCTGCTCCCCCGGACTCCGATCCAACGCACCCCGGACCTTCTTCAGAAGTTCGGACGGAGCAATGGGTTTCAGGATCATCTCGGCACCGTCTCCGAGGAGCCCCTTTTGCTTGATGACATCGGCCGGGTAGCCGCTCATGAACAGAATCCTGGTACCTGGCACCGTCTTCCTGACCGCGTTCATCACCTCGCCGCCGTTCATGCGCGGCATGATCGCGTCGCACAGAACGAGCCGGATGCTGTCCCTGTTCTCCAGGAACCGCTCCAGGGCGTCTTTGCCGTCGACGGCCGTGATCACCGTGTAGCCGAATTCCGAGAGCGTCGCTTTCACGAGCGCCCTCATGGCCTCATCGTCTTCCGCAACAAGAATGGTTTCAGTCCCCCGCAGATGATCGCCCGCCAGGGGTCGGGCTGCCTTCTCCACGCGGGCCTCGTCCGCTCTATCCAGGAGCGGCAGGTAGATCTTGAACGTCGTGCCCATTCTCGGCTCGCTGTAGCAATGGATGAACCCGCCATGCTGCTTAATGATGCCATAGACCATCGAAAGGCCGAGCCCGGTGCCCCGCCCGAGGTCCTTCGTGGTGAAGAAGGGCTCGAAGATCTTTTCCCTGGTCTTCTCGTCCATGCCGGCGCCGGTGTCGGCGACAGAGAGTACGACGTATTTCGAATCCTTGCCGTTCCTTGCCTCTTCGCCGAGGGCATCGGATTCAACAACGGCCGTTTCCAGGGACAAGAGACCCCCCTGTTGCATGGCATCGCGGGCATTCGTTGCCAGGTTCATCAGGACCTGCTCGATCTGGCCGGAGTCGGCATTCACGATGACCGGGCCGGGTGCCAGCGCGGTCCGGAGGTCGATGTCTTCGCCGATGATCCTCTGGAGCAGTTTTTCGACGCGCCTGATGTTCTCATTGATATCGATCGGTGCCAGGCTGGTTATCTGTTTTCTGCTGAAGGTCAGCAGGCTCCGGGTGAGGCTTGCGGCCCGGTCGGTTCCGGAGAGTATCTGGTCGACAAAAGGCCTGCCAGGGTCGTTCTCATGCATTCTCATGAGGAGCAATGAAGCATAGCCCACGATCGCGGACAGGATGTTGTTGAAGTCATGGGCGATGCCGCCCGTGAGCTGGCCGACGGCCTCCATTTTCTGCGCCTGGCGGAGCTGGCTTTCGAGCTTCTTTTTCTCGGAGATGTCGAGGAGCGCCCCGATGATCGCCGGTTTGCCAAAATAAAATGCTCGGGAGCCATACGTTTCGATATGGACGATTTCGCCCGTTGCCTTTTGCCCCCTGAATTCATAATTGGTGAACTGCTTCTCGCCGGAGATCCTTTTTTCAATGTTCTCCGTGACGATATGCCAGTCTTCGGGTACAACGAGATCCCGGGGTCTCTTATGCTCGATGATATCGTCAACACTGAAACCGAACATCTCCCCAAGCCGCGGGTTCACATACTTGAATGCATCGTCCTGTATGATGTACGTGCCTACCAGCGACTGCTCGGCCAGACTTCTGAATTTATTCTCCGATTCCTTGAGCTGTTCCTCGAAGAGCTTGTGCTCCGTAACGTCCGTCATGATATGAACGCCGCCGACAAGCCTGCCGGACTGGTCGATGATCGGATCGGCTGTGACGCTGAACCAGCGTCTGAGCATCTGCTGGACCGAGGTCTCCCTGCGGCGGGATCGCAGCATCTTCCGGAAAGGGCAGTCGTCGATACGTTCATCTGCGCCATGGATCACTTCCCAGCAGGGATGGCTGACGATCTCCTGCGGGTACCTGTCCAAGAGCTCGATCATTTCCTTGTTGCACCGCTGGATCGTTCCGTTCTGGTCTATGATGCTGACCGCGTCATGGATGGCGTCAAAGGTGTTGTTCCACATCTGAACGGACGACCGGAGTTCCGCCTCCATCCGCTTTCGGGCTGTAATGTCCGCAAACATCCCCAGAAGGCACTCTTCGCCCGCAAGCTCGATCCGCTCTGCCGATATGAGCAGGTCTCCGGTTTCACCTGTCTTTCGGCGGAATTTCGCTTCAAGATTCTGGACGCGCCCCAGCTCGCGCAGCGTTTTCGCCATAGCTGCCCGGTCTTCGACATTGACCCATTGCTGAAGCTCGACCGATGTATGGCCGATGACCTCCTGACGGTCAAACCCATAGACGCTCAGGAAAGCGTCATTCGCATCGTAGATCGTGCCGTCGGAAAGCCGGGAGATCACGATGCCGATCGGGCTGCTGTGAAAAACCGTCGAGAAACGCGACTCGCTCTCCCGCAGCGCATCCTCGGTGCGGAATTTCGCCAAAGCCACGGCAAGCTGGTCCGCCAGCCTCTCCCAGGCACTGATCGTCTCCCGGGAGAAAGCCCCTGTCCGTCGGTCGTTCAACTGCAGAAGCCCCAATCGCTGATCACCGAGGCGCAGGGGAAGCAGTGCCACCGACTCGTATCCCTCGCCGTTGCACCGGTTGCGCGTGCGCGCCTGCCGGTCCGCTTCGGTGGTGCTGCGCAGGAGCTCCGTTGTGTTGTTGCTCCAGAAGCTCCCGTGCTCCGTGAAGAACGGTTTTGAGGGGTTGAATCGCCCGCAGATCACCTTGCCGCACATGCATTCGAGAATGGGATTGCCTTCTTTGTCCCGGATCATGCAGTCTGCACTGTCCCGTGCGCAGAGTCTGCTCTCCGCAAGGACGAATTCCTCGGGGAATCCCCGGGCCTCGAAGTAAGGATAGTCCTCACCTTCACGCAGCCGGATGCCGACCGCCTCGCACCCGGATTGCTGCTGGAAAAAGGTCGTGGCCGCCCTGATCAGGTCCTGCGTCCCTGTGCTTTCATTCACCAGGCGAAGGAAATCAATCGTTCTCTCGCGCTCCTGCTCCGCCCGTTTGCGCCCGGTGATCACGTCGAAGACGGCCACGAAATGTTCCGGCTGGGGGCAATACACGGAGATGGAGAACCACATCTGAAGTGCCGCGACGAACATTTCGAAGCGTTCGGGCGTTCCGGTCAGTGCGACCCTTCCATAGATCTCGAAGAGCTTCGGGTCGGCTTCGCGTATGCCCGGGATCACCTCCGTGACCTTTTTCCCGACGACGCTTGTCAACCCCGTTAAGCTTTCGAACGTCTTATTGACATCGAGATAAATGAAGTCGGTCGGCTCTCCGTTCGCGAAGACCATTCTGCAGTGAGCGAATCCCTCGACCATGTTCTCGAACAATGACCTAAACCGTTTTTCGCTCTTGCTGAGGGCGTTCTCCGCCCGCTTGAATTCGGTGATGTCTTCAACCGCCTCAATAGCGGCCGAAACGGACCCGTCGGGCGCAAGAACCGGCGCGGAAATTACTTTGTAGTAGCGAATTCCTTCAGGAGTCGGCGTTTCGGTAATCGAGGCATGAATCTTCCCGTCCTGGAGAGAACGCACGGTGGGACAGTAAGAACAGACGACTTTCCCGGGGGGAACATTGAAGCTTTTGTAGCAAATGGGCCGTTGGCCGTCATCCACATGGGGAAACCACTTTTTCATGACGGGATTCATGGAAACGATCTCCATCTGTGGATTTATGAGGGCAATGCCGATGCCGATATTGACAAAGATCGAGGAGAACATTTCCTCGCTGGCACGCAATTTCTCTTCCGCGCTCCTGCGCTCGGTGATGTTGTCGAAAACGGCAACAAAATGTTCTTTCTCGGGACTGTAGACGGATGTCGTGAACCATTTTCCCAGCGCGTCAACGTATATCTCGAACCGCTCAGGCCTGCCGGTCAATGCCACCCTTCCATAGACCTCGAACAAGTCGGGATGGGCCTCTCTAATTCCGGGGATGACCTCGCTGACCTTTTTTCCAACCACGTTCCTCAAACCCGTCAACCGCTCGAATGAGGGGTTGACATCGAGATAGACGAAATCCTGTGGCCGGCCCTCGTCATACAGCATGCGGCAGTAGGAGAAACCATCGAGCATGTTCTCGAACAGCGAGTGGTAGCTTCTTTCGCTCCCCTGCAGTTCGGCGGTCCGCTCGTCTACCAGTTCCTCCAGGTGATGATGATGTCGCCTTAATTCGGCTTCCGCCTTCCTGCTCTCGGTGACATCGCGGATGATCGCCTGGGATATTTTCTTGCCGCCGTAATCAATGATCGTTATCGTGCCTGTTATCTCAACGGGAACTTTCGCGGCGTCCTTTCTCAATATATGGACATCGCTTATCACCACGCCGCCCCTCGCAACGGCTTCTGCGAACGAGCGGAGCGCTTTTTCGGCTTCATCTGCAGGATGGAGCCTCGAGATTTCCATGGCGATCAGCTCGTTCTTCGTGTAACCGGACAGTTCTTCCGCCCTGCGGTTGACCTCGACAATTCTCCCGTCAAGGTCGGTCAGCAGTATTGCCTCTCCGGCATCCTTCATCAAGGCGCGGTATTTCTGCTCCGAATCCTGGAGCAGCCTGTCCGTGAGCCTGACCATGGATAAGAGGAGCGGAGCCACGAGCGAAGGGACAACGAATGCATCGATGGTGCCTATTTTGAGGAGGTCGTAGGAAACGCTTCCCCACCACAGCAACCCAAGAAAGGCGTTCATAAGCGCCGTAAAGATTTCCGAGGCAATGACGGCGATCAGGAGCAGCAGCCACATGTTTGTGGTCTTGATCTTCTGGAATATAAAGTGGGTAATGCTTCTCATGAATTGAGATTTACACCCGTTGTGGGGATTCGTGACCGGCAGGGAGCGCTGCAGATCCTGCCCCCACGCCTGCGGCAGTCACGATATCTTATCGGAATCGAAGAGGTAATTCTTTACCTGGTCATCAAAATATACTCCTGCGGGGCCACGTTGTCTGTCGGGGAGGTTTGACCCGGTATGAAGAATCCCGATTCATTTTGATGTAATGCTCTATGAGGTCGGAAACGCCGGCTTCAGGGAAGGATCGCCGGAAGGGCCGCCTGCTCTCACAGGTTCCTGAGCAGGCCGACGATCTCGGCTTCGCGCTTCATCACGTATTTTGCGAGGTTTTCTTCGTCCCAGGGATGGGTCCTGATCTCGGCGCCGTACCGGATGCCGTCGCCGCAGTCCTTTTTGAAGCGGATGGTCCCGTTCGTCACGACGACGGCCTGGGGATCGGGAAGCATGATCGTCATGCTGTACTCGCGGTCGACGGGCAGATCGCGGCTGCAGAGAAATCCGATCCCCCTCGTGCTGATGTCCATGACCCTGAACTGCGTGGTGGGCTCGTTTGGGATGTTCACGTAGAGGACGACGGGCCTGTTCGGGTTTGGCTGGATGCGCATCTCCCGCGTGATAAAGAGACTCGCCGGCACCGATATCGTCAGCTCCCCGGCGGCCACCTGGCGGACTGAAACGCTCGAGCCGTGGTTCCTGTGTTTGTACGTGAAGTACACGCGGACCGGCATGTCCTTCTTCATACTGCGGAGCAGCAATGACTGCTTGAACTTGTGCAGGACGACTGCCTCGTTCAACACTTCCCTGATGGTACAGATGCCCCGTGCGGTGACCGCCTCGCCTTCCTGCCGGGTCTCGAACGCGAGAATGACGGGCAGCGCCTTTTTCTGCACATGATCGAGCCGCTCCTGGATCGCCAGCACGTCGGTGATCGGTGCTTCATCCGACCGGTCCCCGGGGTCCCCGCAGGTGTTGTCATCCGCCCTGCCGTTCCGCTCGGCCGCGAGCTTGAGCACCACATGCACGATGTTCCTGACCTCGGCGCTTCCGATCCGCTTCAGGTCCAGGACCAGGGCGTTGTACCGATGCAGGTCTCCTGTAACGATGGTAGGTTCCTCGGCGATCAGCAGGATCGGGCCGCGAATACCGTGCTCCCGCGCGGTGGAGAGAAAGGTGAGGTAGTCGTCATCAAGTCCGATGACCGCGACGTCGCCGGGCGCCGACTGGGAGAGGAACAGGTCCCCGAGCTGGTCGCGGCGTTCGATCCGGAGGGGGAGCTCCGTGACGCGGAGCAGGTCGTTCATGGGGGATGTCGTCCAAACGTGCATGGTTCGTTCCGCGGGGATTTACGGGAGCTCGCATCCGTCGCCGGCGTCGGGTATATCACCTTGAGCATTCATTCCTGTGCCCGTGCTTTGCCGTCTGCATTTTGACCTTTGGTATTTTTGACGCTGAGTGCGGTCATGCTCTTCGTGAGCGTTGCCGCCTTGCGGGGCTCCATGAGGGCGATGATGGCGCCGGCCTTCTTGCTCTTCATCCTCGTCATGATCAGGAGCGCCGTGTCTTCATCGAGCGCGGCGAGCCGTGGAGCGGCGTCCTCGGCAGGCATCACCTCGTAGGCCTTGACCACGTTCTCGATCTTCTCGCCCTTGATCTGCTCCACGCGCTTGAGGGCGGCTTCGACCTGGGCGAGCAGCCTCGTATAGGCCTCTATCTTCCCGTCCACTTCCTTTTTCAGGACGAGGAGCTGCTGCTCTTCCCGCTTCAGGGACTCTTCCTTCTCCTTCAGCTCGACTCGCTTCTCCTCGATGATCCGGAGCATGTCGTCGGCGGCAAATGCGGAGGGTACCGGAAAATAGACTGCCACTGTCAGACAAAGACAAAACAGCAAGGCACCTCTGCGGTTCGTCTTCAGTCCATCTTCGATCTTCCGCCTTCCGTCCGCTGACGACGGTCTTCTATCCCCGATTCTCTTCATTGCGCCCCCCTCCGGGAGATGAACGCATAATCCTGCTCTTTCTGTTCCGCCTGGCCTGCCTGCCGGGCCTCGTGCCCCGCGATCCGGTCTTGCAGCTTGCCGACGAGGCGCTGCTCCTTATAGGCCTCGACCAGAGCCTGCTGCCGTACATCCACGTCTTCGCGGCGGATCTCCACGATCCTCTTCTGCTGCTCGATCTGCTTGCCCAGGTGCTTGATATAGACGTAGTAGAGCTCCATCTCCCGGACGGGAAGCATTCCCCGCGTCTGCCGGTCGGTAAACTCCCCGCAGGTCGTCCTATGCTGCTGCTCGAAGCCGTCCAGGGCCGCCTGCTCGTGGTCGAGCCGCTCCCGGGCCTTCTTCACCTCTGCTTCGAGCTGCTCCGTTGTGAACTCCTTGACTTCCAGCACCCGTGAGAGGATTTTGTGCCTGGTCATACCCTGCCCTCTGCGTTCTCAAAGAGAAAATACAGCCCCTGGAGGCTGTCGCCGAAATCCCGCCGCTCCTTCATGCCTTGTCTGAGATACGTCCTCAGCCGGTCGACCATCGAGATGGCGTGGTCCACCTTCGGATTCGATCCCGCCTTGTATGCGCCGAGGTTGATCATGTCCTCCACCCGTTTATAGTTCGCAAGGGTCTCCACGAACCGCGAGGCGAGCTCCTTGTGCTTCGCATCAACGATATCGGGCATCACCCTGCTGATGCTCTGCAGCACGTCGATCGCCGGGTAGTGGCTCTCCATGGCGAGCTCGCGCGACAGCACGATATGCCCGTCCAGGATCGCCCGGGCCGAGTCCGCCACCGGCTCCTGCATGTCGTCGCCCTCCACGAGGACGGTGTACAGCCCGGTGATGCTTCCCGGCCCCTCCGAGGTCCCGACCCGCTCGAGCAGCCGCGGCAGCAAGGCGAAGACCGAAGGGGTGTAGCCCTTGGAGGTCGGGGGCTCGCCCGTGGCAAGCCCGATCTCGCGCTGGGCCATGGCCACGCGGGTGAGGGAGTCCATGAGCAGCAGGACGTCCGCGCCCCGGTCCCGGAAGTACTCGGCGATGGCCGTGGCAGCCAGGGCGCCGCGCACCTTGGCCAGCGGCGGCTGCTCCGATGTCGAAACGACGATGACGGACTTCTTCATGCCCTCTTCGCCGAGGTCCTTTTCGATGAACTCGCGTACTTCCCGGCCGCGCTCCCCGATCATCGCGATGACGTTCACCGCGGCGGCCGTGTACCGGGCCATCATGCCGAGGAGCACGCTCTTGCCCACGCCCGAACCGGCCATGATCCCGATGCGCTGCCCCTTGCCGCACGTGAGCAGCCCGTTGATGGCCCGGATGCCGAGATCGATGGGATCGGTGATGCGACGCCGTTTGAGCGGGTGCGGGGTCGTTGAGGAAAGGGGGTAGTCGATCCCCGTGATCGGGCCCTTGCCGTCGATCGGCTCGCCCCGGTCGTTGATGACGCGGCCGATGAGCGACGGCGAGACCCGGATCGAGACCTTTCTGCCCGCCGGCAGCACCCTGCTGCCCGGCCGGATGTCGGAAAGGTCCCCCACGGCCATGAGCAGCACCTTGCCGTCGCGGAACCCCACAACCTCGGCGTCGATGGAGACATGATCGGAGATGATGCGGCACGATTCCCCGATGCTCGCCTTGACGCCCGTGGCCTTGATGATGATGCCGGTGATCTCGATCACGCGGCCGTAGACCTTCATCGGCTCGGTCTCGGCGACTGCGCCAATATAGGAAGAAAGGTCGATCATGCCGTATCACCAGCCCCGCGGCGGTCTGCCATGTCCTTGATCAGGTTTTTGAGCTGCTCGTCGATGTCGGTCACCACATCCTCGACCGGGCCCATCACGACCGTGCCGAATCGGGTCATGGCCGGGTCGGCGTCGAACACGATGTCGGGGTGGATACGCGCCAGGTCCGGCTTGTGCTTCGAAAAGAAGTCGAACAGGGCAGGGTTCACTTTGATCGTGATCTGTCCTGTGCGCTCCAGCTTCAGGAGGCCCTCCTTCGCCATCGTGACGATCTGCTCGGGCTTCGCCGTGAGCTCGGCGACCACGATCTTCCGGGCGAGCGCCACGGCGAGCTCGACGCACTGGGGCTCTGCCTCCTTCACGATCCTCTGCTTCAGCGACGCCAGTTCATCGATCAGCGACTCCAGCTTGCCGAGGAGCACCTGCGCCCGCTGCTCCCCCATCTCGAACCCGGCCTTCTCTCCCATGGCGTACCCGCGCTCGTAGGCCTCCCGCTCTACGTGGTCGGCGCTGTGGCCGATCGAGGAGTCGCTCTTCAGCTTCGGCATGCTGAAAACCGTGACCATGTTCAATACTCCCGCCTCGCTTTTGCCCCTCACACGATCCACCCTTCCTCCGGCCCGGAGGCCGGCACCCTAGACAACCACTTCCTCGCCGCCACGTCCCGCAAGCACGATCTTGCCTTCGGCCTCCAGCCGCCTGGCAATCTTCACGATGTTCTGCTGCGCCTTGTCCACATCGGACACCTTGACGGGCCCGCGCGTCTGCATGTCCTCCTTCAGGATCTGGGCGGCGCGCTGCGACATGTTGCGGAAGATCTTTTCCTTGAGCGCTTCCGACGCCGTCTTGAGCGCAAGCGTGAGCTCCTCGGAGCTGGCCTCCTTCAGGATCATCTGGATGCCGCGGTCGTCGACCTTCACGAGGTCGTCGAACACGAACATGAGCTTCCGGATCGAATCGGCGAGCGTGTTGTTCTGCTCCTCGATCCTGCCGATCACAGACTGCTCCGTAGCCCGGTCGCACTGGTTCAGGATCTCGGCGATCATACGGCTCCCACCCAGCTTTTTTCCCTTGCTCTTGCCGATCTCGAGCTGGCCCTTCAGCACTTCCTTCAGCTCTTCGATCGCGGTCTCCGGGATCCGCTCGGTCATCGCGATCCGCATGGCCACGTCCGCCTTCACCGTCTCGGGCAGGGCCGACAGCACCTCGGCGGCCTGGGCCGGTTCGAGCAGGCAGATGATCAGCGCGATGGTCTGCGGGTGCTCCGTCACCAGGAAGGTCACCAGCGTCTTGGCGTCCACCCACCGCAGCGAATCGAGAGGGCCTTCTTTCGACGCCATTTCCATGATCTTCTGCGCGCCGTCCTCGCCCAGACCCTTGGACAGGATCTTCTTGATGTACTCCTCGCCGCCGACGCGCATGTCGCCGCGGGAGACCGTGTCGGAGACCTCCTGCAGCACGTTGTCGATCGCGACCTTGGTTACGGTCTTGAGCCTCGTCATCTGCATGGTAATCCTGCCGATCTCCTTTACATCGAGACCCTTCAGCACCTCGGCCGCCGCGTCTTCGCCGAGGGTGCTCAGGAAGATGGCTGCTTTTTCATATCCGCTTAACGGCATGGAAGCTCCTGTCCCGGATAAACCGGAAACAACACCTGTTAACCACGAAGCACGCGACGTTCACGAAAAAAGCAAAGAGAAAACAGCCAGAGGGTTAAAACTTCGTGGCTTTCGTGATCTTCGCGGTAAAATTTTGGCACTGCAACACGGGACCGTGCCGAATGATTATTTCTCCTCAAGCCATCCCTTGATCAGGTTCGTGGCTTCTTTGGGATTGGCCTTGGCCCAGGCGACCAGCTGCTCCTGTGACGATCGCTCGGGCGCTCCGATGGCCTTCTGCTGCTCGGCCGCGATCTGGGGCGCGAGCACAGGCCTCTGCGCCGGCATCGATGTCAGCGTTTTCATGAGCGGCTTGATCACCATGACAAAGAGGAGGACAAGGCCGACGAGGGGAATGGCGAACTTTGCGCCGGTCATGATCATCGGCATGGCGCTCTGCACACCGCCGCCGGTCTCGGCGATCTCCTCCTGAGGAGCCACCTCGAAGGGCATGTTCACGACCTTCACCTCGTCACCCCGGTCCTGGCTGTATCCCACGGCCTTCTTCACCATGTCCTCGAACTGCCGCACCTCTTCCTCGCTCCGGGGTGTGTATTTCTTGTCCGTCGAACCCTGCTGGGCGGCGTAGGTGCCGTCCACGAGCACGACGACGGAAAGCCGCTTGAGTTCGTTCGCCGGGCTCACGACGCGGCTGATCGTCTTGCTGACCTCGTAATTGATGGTCTCGCTCTTCTTTTCCGACATTCCCTGGGTCGTCGGCGATGCCTGGGCCGCCTGCTGTTTTCCCGGGAGGTTCGACGTCGTACCGGGTATGCCGCCGGACGTGCCGCTCGTGGACTTCTCCGTGTTCCGCTGCTCGCTCCTCGCCACCTGGCTTTCGGGGTCGTACTTTTCCTCGGTCTTCTCCACTTTCGTGAAATCGAAGCTCGCCGCGGCCCGCGCCTTGATCTTGCCCTTGCCCACCACGGGCTCCAGCATGCCCGTGACACGCGTCTCGATCTCCTTTTCGAAGCTCCGCTGGTACTCCAGCTGCCCGCCCGACGCGGCGAAGTTCTCGTCAACCACGGACGTGAGCATCTCTCCGGTGCTGTTCACGACCGACACGTCCCGCGCGTCAAGGCCTTCGACACTGCTCGAGACGAGGTGCACGATGCCCTGCACCTGTCCCGCGGACAACCGTTTTCCCGCCTTGAGCTTGATCAGGACCGAAGCCTTGGGCCGGTCCTCCTTCTGCATGAAGAGGCTTTTCTCGGGCACCACCAGATGGACCCGGCTCTGGTCGATCTCGGCCAGCGACCGTATGGTCCGGGACAGCTCCCCCTGGAGCGCCCGGCGGTAGTTCAGCTTCTGCACGAAATCCGTCATGGTGAAGCTGGTCTTGTCGAACAGCTCGAAGCCGACGCCGCCGCCCTGGGGCAAACCCTGCCCGGCCAGCTGGAGCCGGAGCTCATAGACCTTGTCGGCGGGGACCATGATCCCGCCCGCCGTCGTGGTATAGGGCACACGCATTTCCGTCAGCTTCTGGGCGATGGCTCCCGCGTCCTCTTCGGACAGGTTCGAATACAAGAGCTGATTGTCAGCCTTCTGGACCCATGTCGCCAGAAGGATCCCGGCAGTGATCACCAGCCCAAGCACCACGAGCAGCGTGATCATTTTCTTCGGGGGCATTGTTCTTACCTGTTCCAGCAATTCAGCCATAATTTACCTCGAGGTATCGCAAGGGGCAGAGCGCATGGCGCATGAAGCAAAAGACCAGTGCCTCTGCTCCACGCCCTCCCCTCAGCTGATTGATTACACCTGCATCCGCATGATCTCTTCGTACGCGGAGAGCAGCTTGTTCCGGACCTCCACCATGAGCTGGAAGTTCATGTCCGCTTTCTCCATGGAGATGATGGCCTGGGTCGGATCGCCGCCCGAGGCGAGCTCCTTGACGGCCTTTTCGGCGTCGGTCTGCACCTGGCTCAGCTTGCCCATCGCCTCCTGCATGATGTCTTCGAACCCCTTCCCCGCGTCCTTCGACGCCGGCTTGAGTTCGGGCAGCCCCGGGGCTGGTCCGAGACCATTGATTTTGAGATCAGACATGAGAACCTCCTGAAGATTCGACACATGGTGTAACCAAAGATGCACACAGGTTTCAGAAAAAGGACTGGCGTTGTCCTCCACTGCTAGCCGAGCTCATCTGTGGCAAAAACGGTTTTTACACTTTTCCCATCTCCAGCGTCTTCGCGAACATCGCCTTCGACATGTTGAATGCCGAGACCGAGGCTTCGTACGCCCGCGACGCCATCATCATGTTCACCATCTCCTCGATGACGTTCACGTTCGGCATTGCCAGAAATCCATCGGCATTCGCGTCGGGGTGACCCGGGTCGTAGATCATCTTGAAAGGGGACTCGTCGCGCACAATGGCGGTCACCTTCACGCCTTCGAGCCCTGCCTGACCCCCGCCAAGGTTCTCGGTCGTGAAGACGGCGTCCTGCCTGCGGTAGGGTCCGCCCTCGGTGCTCCTCGTGGACTGGGCGTTCGCCAGGTTCGACGCGATGACGTTCATGCGCTGCCGCTGGGCGGCGAGCGCCGATGCGCTGACGTGAAACACTCCGAAAGAATCCATGTGCCGGCCTCCTTAAATACGCTGCGCGGGGTCATGCTTCCCGCCCCGGGCCCGTGCTCCGCTAACCACTGGTCTTCATCGCGTTCTTATACATCTGTATCTTCTTCGTCAGGAGCGTGACCGCAGCCTCCATGAGCATGGCGTTCTCCGTCATCTTCGCCACCTCAAGGTCCATCTCCACGTTGTTCTTGTCAGCCCACGGCCGGCTGTCCTCGCCCTGCACTTCTCCGGCGCCGGCTGCGGACTCCCCGGCCTGCAGGTGCTGGGGGTCGGTCGTCACCATATGCATTTCGCTGCCCAGGACCTGGCCGAAGCTGACGTCCCTGGCCCGGTAATTGGGCGTGTCCACATTGGCGATGTTCGATGCAAGCACGCCATGCCTGATTCCCGTCTGCTGCACCAGGCGCTCGAGGATTTTCATACTGTCGGACATGAAATGCCTCCTTTATATATGAATCAATTACCATGCCAAAACCGGATGCTGCCTCTAACACGGATGAATACCGTAAAATCTTAATGACATCCCGTTTTATTGATCCGTGTTTACCTGTGTTCATCTGTGGTTACAAATTGTCTTTCCGGCATTTTTTTCACCCTACCGGCAATTTTTGCCCGTATTCCTGCAGTTTGTTCCGTACCGTCCTGACGCTCACGCCCAGCAGCTTCGCGGCCATTGTCTTGTTCCCGTTCACTTCTTTGAGGGTTTTCAGGATCATCTCCTTTTCCATGTCCGCGAGCTTGCCGTTCGCCGCAGCCCTCGGCTCCGCCTGGTCGAACATCAGGTGTTCGGGCGTGACGGCATCGCCCGCGCAAAGGAACACGGCGCGCTGCATGATGTTCTCGAGCTCGCGCACGTTCCCGCGCCAGGGCATACCCTTGAGCAGGTCCAGGGCTTCCCCGGCGCAGCCGCCGATGCTCTTGCCTGCCGCGGTGGAGCAGGCCTTGATGAAATGGTTCGCGAGCAGTTCGATGTCCTCGGGCCGCTCGCGGAGCGCAGGCACCTTCAGCGGGAACACGTTCAGCCGGTAGAACAGGTCCTCCCGGAACCTGCCCCCGGCGCACTCCTGCGCGAGGTCACGGTTCGTCGTTGCAATCACACGCACGTCGACGCGGACGGGCTCCCTGCCGCCGACGCGGTCGATCTCGCGCTCCTGCAGCACGCGGAGCAGCTTTGCCTGGAGCAGCAGGGGCATCTCTCCGATCTCGTCCAGCAGGATGGTGCCGGTGTCGGCCAGCTCGAGCTTTCCCTTCTTGCGCTCCACGGCGCCGGTAAAGGCGCCCTTCTCGTGTCCGAACAGCTCCGATTCGAGCAGGTTCTCGGGGATCGCGGCACAGTTCACGGCGATGAAGGGATTCTGCTTCCTCCTGCTCGAGCGGTGAATGTGGCGGGCGAGCAGTTCCTTCCCGGTGCCGCTCTCGCCCGTGATCAGCACGGTGATGTCGTTGCCCGCGAGATCGCCCGCGAGCCGGATGATCTTCTGCATCTCGCGGCTGCCGGTCAGCAGCTCCTTGTCCGCCGTGGTCCTGGTTATGATCCCCGCGATCATCTTGCCCAGGGTGTCGAAGGAAAAGGGCTTCATCAGATAATCGGTGGCGCCCTCTTTCATCGCCTCGACGGCGTTCTCTACGGTTCCGAAGCCGGTGATCACGAGCACTGGCACATTGCCCACGCAGCGCCGCACCTCCTTCAGGAACGAGAGCCCGTCCATGCGCGGCATCTTCATGTCTGTAACGATGAGCGAGCAGGCGCCCTTCTTCAGCTTCCCGAGGGCGTCTTCGCCCCCCTCGCAGAGCACGACGGGGTACCCCAGCCGCTGGACGGCCTCCCTGAGCGCCAGCCGCATCTGGGCGTCATCATCGACGACGAAGACCGGTTTTGCAATCGTTGCATTCACGACAGAGCTCCTTTCAAAGGTCCGCATTCCGAAGTCCGCTTTTCACGTCAAAACGAATAATAGGCAAGCCCGTATTTGGCATCGGGCTCGGGCAGCTGCTCTGAATGTTCGGTATCGACCAGCTCGACGGTTCCTTCTCTTCCGGCGTCCCGATGACAGATCGGCTCTTCGTTCAGGGGAAAAGAGAGGCGAAACGTGCTGCCTTCCCCGGGCTCGCTGCTCACGTTGACGAAGCCGTTGTTTGCCTGCATGATCGTGTTGACGATAGCCAGTCCCAGACCCGTGCCCTCATCCTTGGTCGTAAAGAACGGATCGAAGATTTTTTCAATGTGCTCCGGCGCGATGCCGGCGCCCGTGTCGCGGATGATGACGGCAGCCCGGCCTCCCTCCCGCTCGATGCGCGCGTCGATGAAGCCGCCATCCGGCATAGCCTGGACCGCGTTGATCAGCAGGTTCAGGAACACCTGCTTCAGCAGCTCGGGGTCGCCGGCCATCTCGCAGGGGGGGGCGTCCAGCGAAAGCCGCACCCTCCGCGAGTCGAACATGGCCTGGAGC
>Ga0335081_10000407_pt1 | contig 77554 bp, 66 predicted proteins | sample Lox_Sample_35_FD_206713 | JGI IMG/M metagenome (GOLD analysis project Ga0335081, IMG submission 206713) | Soil microbial communities from Loxahatchee National Wildlife Refuge, Florida, United States - Lox_Sample_3.5 | ecosystem: Environmental > Terrestrial > Soil > Wetlands | place: USA...
GATCGTAGAGCTCGGCCCATGCGGACTCGCCGGTAGTCAGGGAGCTGGCAGCCTTGTCCCACGATCCGCCCGGGTATTTTGCCAGCGCCTCGTTCTGGGTAGCGCCACGCAATGTCGCCGGCGTCCCACGGTAATTCGTGTCCCGGTACAGGTTCAAATACGCGCCGAAATTCGTCACCGCAATTTCCCTTTTCGCCAATGCTTTTGCACGTGGATAGGCCACCGGAGCGGGTATGGCGCGAACATACAGCCAGCACTTCGACGTTGCCAAGTGCCGTTGGTCAAACACTCACCGAAAAATGGGCAGCGCCCACGGAAAGGCTTCCATTGTGCCCTAACTGCGCGAATCCAAATTCGAAATGCACTCAGCAGCTGCATAGTCCCTGTCCGGCAGGTCACGATGCGCTCATGCCTCGAAATAGTCGTCCGGGAAATGGCGTCGATCCGCTCGCCTACGTCCTGGGGACGGATTGCGCCCCACAGCGGCGGCCGGCCTACTCCGTCGTCGCGGTCTCCGGCTCCGCCTTGCGCATCCCCTGGGCGGCGCGCGCCGTCTCCGCCATCGCCTGCAGCTTCTTCTGCGTTTCCGCCCCGCCGTTCGGCTGGATCAGGCCGGCCGTCATGATCAGCTTGGCGGCCGCCTCGACCGGGATGTCGAGCTCGATCACCTCGCGGCGCGGCACGTAGAAGAAGAAGCCCGTCGTCGGGTTGGGCGTGCATGGCATGAAGGCCGAGACGTACTCGTCCTGCAGCGGCAGCCGTACCGTGATCTCGCCGCCCGGCGGCTGCGACAGGAAGACCAGCGACCACATGCCGGGCGCCGGGAACTCGACCAGGCCGACCTTGCGGAAGCTCGATCCGGATTCGGAAAACAGCGTCTCGAACACCTGCTTCAAGCCCTTGTAGATCGAGCGCACCAGCGGCATGCGGTCGAGCAGCGTCTCGCCCGCCTCGACCAGCGTGCGCCCGACCAGGTTGGCGGTGAGGAAGCCGAGCAACGTGATGGCGAAGAACGCGACCACGAGGCCGGTGCCGGGCACGCGCCAGGGCAAGTATGTCTCGGGCCGGTAGGCGAGCGGGATGAACGGCCGCACCAGGTCGTCGACCCATGTCACGAACGACCAGGTGAGGTAGACCGTGATGGCGAGCGGGCCGGCGACGATCAGGCCGGTCAGGAAATAGGTGCGCAGCCGGTAGGCGGCGCCGTGATGGTGCGCCGGCTCGGGCGGCGGAATGATCGGCGTCGCCACAGGTTCCGGCGCGGATTCGTTGAGCGTCATGCGCGATCGATCTTAACGGTTGCAGGCGACGCGCCGGCGCGCGCGCCCGAGTCAGCGTCGAATATAGTGGAAGATTGTGGCAGTTCGCCAGTTGGCGGCGCGTCGTGCCGCCTACTCGACCGTCACCGACTTGGCGAGGTTGCGCGGCTGGTCGACGTCGGTGCCCATGATGACGGCCGTGTGATAGGCCAGGAGCTGCACCGGGATCGCGTAGACGAGCGGCGTCACGGTCGCGGGCATTTCCGGCATCGTCAGGGTGGCGAGCGACTTCACCGTCGCGGCGCGCGCGCCCTGCGCGTCGGTCAACAGGATGATGCGGCCGCCGCGCGCCGCCACCTCCTGCATGTTCGACACCGTCTTCTCGAACACCCGGTCGTAGGGCGCGATCACGACCACCGGCATGGTCTCGTCGATCAGCGCGATCGGCCCGTGCTTGAGCTCGCCCGCCGCATAGCCCTCGGCATGGATGTAGGAGATTTCCTTGAGCTTGAGGGCGCCTTCGAGCGCCAGCGGATAGCTCGTGCCGCGGCCGAGATAGAGCACGTCGCGCACCTTGGCGAGGTCGCGCGCGAGCGCCTCGATCGCGGGCTCGAGCGCGAGCGCCTCGCTCATGTGGCGGGGCACCTCGATCAGCGCCTGCACAAGCTTGTGCTCGTCCTCGGCGGAGAGCACGCCGCGGGCGCGCCCGGCCGCGATCGCGAGGCAGGCGAGCGTCGCGAGCTGGCACGTGAACGCCTTGGTGGACGCAACGCCCACCTCGGGCCCCGCGAGCGTCGGCATCACGACGTCGCTCTCGCGCGCGATCGTCGCGTTCGGCACGTTGACGATCGCGGCGATGTGCTGCTTCGCCTCGCGCGCGTAGCGCAGCGTCGCCAGCGTGTCGGCGGTCTCGCCCGACTGGGAAACGAACAGCGCGAGATTGCCGGGATCGAACGGCGCCTCGCGGTAGCGGAATTCCGAGGCGACGTCGATTTCCACCGGCAGCCGCGCGAAGCGCTCGAACCAGTACTTGCCGATCAGCCCCGCGTAGTAGGCGGTGCCGCAGGCCGAGATCGCCATGCGCTTGATCGTCCTGAAATCGAACGGCAGGTCCATCGGCAGCTTGATCCGCCCGGCCGCCATGTCGATGTAATGGGCGAGCGTGTGGCCGACGACTTCCGGCTGCTCGTGGATCTCCTTCGCCATGAAATGGCGGTGGTTGCCCTTGTCGATCAGGCCGGCGCTCGCGATCAGCTTGTGCACCGGCCGCGTCACCGCGTGGCCGGCCGCATCGCGCATCTCGGCGCCCTCGCGCCGCACCACCACCCAGTCGCCGTCCTCGAGATAGCTGATCGAGTCGGCAAACGGCGACAGCGCGATCGCGTCGGAGCCGAGGAACATCTCGCCGTCGCCGTAGCCGACGGCGAGCGGCGGGCCGTGCCGGGCGCCGACCAGGAGGTTCTCCTCGCCCTCGAACAGGAACGCGAGCGCGAACGCGCCGCGCAGCCGCGGCAGCGCCGCCGCGACCGCGTCGGCGGGCTTCTTGCCCTTCTTGAGCTCGCTGGTGACGAGGTGGGCGACGACCTCGGTGTCGGTCTCGGTCGAGAAGCAGGCGCCCTCGGCGGTCAGCGCCTCGCGCAGCTCGTTGAAATTCTCGATGATGCCGTTGTGCACCACCGCGACCCGGTCGGTCGCGTGCGGATGGGCGTTGTTCTCGTTCGGACCCCCGTGGGTCGCCCAGCGGGTGTGGCCGATGCCGATGGTGCCGCCGAGCGGCTCGCGGTCGAGCCGCTTTTCCAGGTTCCTGAGCTTGCCCTCGGCGCGCCGGCGCGTCAGGTGGCCCGCCTCGAGGGTGGCGACGCCGGCCGAGTCGTAGCCGCGGTATTCGAGCCGCTTGAGCGCATCCACCATCAGGGGCGCGACCGGCTCGCGACCCAGAATGCCGACAATCCCGCACATGATAGGCGTGCCCCCTCGCTTGACCCGGCTGGCACAAACCTTTAGGCGGTCGTTACAACCTTATGAAATCACGAAGTATTTCGCCGCTTTGCGCTTCGTGAGCGACCGCCGCTGAGCCACTAGGATCTGGCGCATATCCTGCCGGGATCGGGCTATTCCGCTTTCTTCTTGCCTGCGGAAGCGAGCGCACGCAAGCGCGCGGCCCAACCTTGCTTAATGACCTGCTGGGCCCGCCCGATTGCAAGCGCGTCGGCAGGCACGTCGCGGGTGATCACCGAGCCCGATCCCACATAGGCGCCGTCGCCGATCTTGACCGGCGCGACCAGCGCCGAGTTGGAGCCGATGAAGGCGCCTGTGCCGATGTCGGTCACGTGCTTGGCGTGGCCGTCATAATTGCAGGTGATCGTCCCGGCCCCGATATTGGTGCCCGCCCCGACCCGGGAATCGCCGATATAGCTCAGGTGGTTTGCCCGCACCCCGGCGCCGATGTCCGCCTCCTTGACCTCGACGAAGTTGCCGATGCGCACGTCCGGCCCGAGCCGCGCGCCCGGCCGCAGCCGCGCATAGGGGCCGACCGTGGTGCCTTTGCCCACGTGGGCGCCCTCGAGATGCGAGAAGGAGCGGATGGTCGCCCCCTCCTCGACCGTCACGCCGGGCCCGAACACCACATAGGGCTCGATCGTCACGTCGCGGGCGAGCTTGGTGTCGGCCGCAAGATGCACCGTCGCGGGCGCCACCATGGTGACGCCCGCCTCGAGCGCGGCCTGGCGCAGGCGCTGCTGCAGGGCGGCTTCGGCTTCGGCAAGCTGGGCCTGGCTGTTGATCCCGCGCACCTCGTCCTCCTCGGTTTCGATCGCGACCGCATCGAGCCCCATGTCGCGCGCGATCGCGACGGCATCGGTCAGGTAGAATTCGCGCTTGGCATTGCGGTCGTCGATGCGATCGAGGATCGCGAGCGCGACATCGCCCCGCAGCGCCATCAACCCGGCATTGCATAACGTGATGGCGCGCTCTTGCGCGCTCGCATCCGTGTCCTCGCGAACGGCGACCAGCTGCTCGCCGCGCACGATCAGGCGCCCATAGCCGGCCGGAGCGGCCGGGCGGAAGCCCAGCACGGCGACCGCCTTGCCGGCCGCCAGCGGCTCGCGCAGGCGCGCGAGCGTCTGCGGCCGCAACAGCGGCGTGTCGGCGAACACGACCAGAACGTCGTCGGCGCCCTCGATCAGGGCCGCGCGCGCCGCCAGCACCGCATGCGCGGTGCCGCGCCGCTCCGCCTGCACGAAAATCGCCGCATCCGGCAGCGCCGCCCGCACGGCCTCGGCCACCTGCTGCTGGCCCGGGCCGATCACCACCGCGGCCTTGCCGGCGCTCTCCCGCACGGTCTGCAGAACATGGGCGAGCAGCGTGCGCCCGCCGATCGCGTGCAGCACTTTGGGCCGCGAGGCGCGCATGCGCGTCCCCTCGCCGGCCGCAAGTACGATGGTAAGGCAGGTTCTGGCGCCCACGAGTTCCCTGAATTTTCACCCTCGACCAAATCGCCGTGTCGTCATAACCTGCGGCCACAGAACGGAAAAGGCGGGGACCGCAGAACGCGGGGCAACGTGGCAGCGGGCGGCAGCGAATCTGCTAGCCTCCCGGCACCGGCGTCAGGTCGATTCGACCACGCATTCGGAAAGCCCACGGTGAGCCATGGCCCGCTATGACGACGACGATGACGAGGGTCACATCGATATGCGTCCGTTGTTGCGTTTGACGGTTTGGGGGGCCGGCGCGATCATCGCGGTCGGCGCCACGGTGCTGGCCGGCCGCACCGATATCGGCACGGCGCGCGCCAAGGTTGCGCTCGCCACCCTGCGCGCCGCCCCGGTCGACCTTGTCGCCCATCCGAACGACATGCTGGCGAGCCGCCCGGCCGCTCCCGACGACAACGAGAAGCGCCTCGCCGCCGAGGTCCGCGCGCTCACCGCCGACCGCGACCGGCTGGCGCAGCGGGTTGCGAGCCTCGAGCACAATCTGAACGATCTTACGGGATCGATCGCCCGCGCCCCCGCCGCGAACGGCGCCGCGACCAATGTCGCCCCCAATGTCGCGCCGTCTGCGCCGCGCGACGACAAGGATGCCCCGCCGGCCCCCGCCGCGGTCGCCGAGCCGCAGGTGCCGCCGATCAATTTCAGCGGCAGCAATGACGACCAGGCGCGCGCAACACCCGCCGCCCCGCCGGCGCCGCCGCAGCCCGGCGTCGGCCAGCCGGCCGACGTGCCGCTGCCGCGGCCGGGCCCGCTCGCCACCATCCAATCCTACGTGTATTCGACCGCGCCGCCCGCGGCACCGCAGGCCCGCATCGCGTCGGCACGCGCCGACACCCAGCCGCAAGCCGCTGCCAATGGTGACTTTGCGATCGATCTCGGCGTTGCAACGAACGTCAACACGCTGCGGGCCCATTGGGGCTCGGTGAAGGCCGCGCATGGCGCCTTGCTCGAGGGCCTCGAGCCGCTGGTGTCGGTGCGCAAGAGCACCCGGCCGGGATTCACCGAATTCCATCTCGTCGCCGGGCCGGTCGCCGACGCCGATGCGGCGGCGCGCCTGTGCGCGGCGCTGACCTCGGTTCGCGTCCCCTGCCGGCCCGCGACCTACAGCGGCCAGCGCCTCGACCTGCGCTGATGTCGGCCGATCGTTAGAACCATGACGCGCCGGTTCGTGCCGACCGCCCGCCAGACCAACTGGCTCCTGTGCGTCGGCTTCCTGTCGGTCGGCTACGCGATGTACCTGCGCTACCGCGCGCTCGAGTTTGCCGACGTGTCGCTCGCCTGCCAGGCCGGGCTGAAGACCTGGCTGTGCGGCACCTTCCGCCTCGTCATCGTGCTGTTCAATCACGAGGTTTTCGGCGCCGTCGCGCTCGGCGCCGCCGTGATCCATCTGTTGCGCCCGTCCCTGCCGATGTTCGCCCTGTCGCTCGCCGCGGCCGGCTTCGGCATCGTGCTGCACAATCCGAGCCTGTCGGCGCTTGCCGCCGGGCTCCTGGTCGTCAGCCTGGCGCGCCCCGCAGCCGCGGGCGAGCCCTCCGGCTGATGCGAATTTCCGCCGTCTCCTCGCCTGTCCCCTCTTGGCGGCTATTGATCTCGATCAACACCTTCGGCTGCGGCTTGTGGAACCTCCATCCGCGCATTTTTCGGAACGGAGGGTCCCCATGAGCATGCCAGCGACGATGAGCGTCGATTCAGCCCCCGATTTCCCGCATGGAGCAGCGCTGCTGCGCGATCCGCTGCTCAACAAGGGCACCGCCTTCACCGAGGCGGAGCGGGATGCGCACGGCCTGCGCGGCCTGTTGCCGGCGCACTTGCTGACCTTGGAGGAGCAGGCGAGGCGCGTGCTGGACAACCTGCACCGCCTGCCCGACGATCTGGAAAAATACGTCGCCCTCAACGCGCTGCACGACCGCAACGAGACGCTGTTCTTCCGCGTCGTCTGCGACAACATCGACGAGATTCAGCCGCTCATCTATACCCCGACGGTCGGGCGCGCCTGCCAGAGGTTCGGCCACATCTTTCAGCGGCCGCGCGGCATCTTCATCGGCGCCAACGATCGCGGCCGCATCGCCCGGCTGCTGCGCAACTGGCCCTACCCGGCGAAGCTCATCGTCGTGACCGATGGCGAGCGGATTCTCGGCCTCGGCGACCTCGGCGCCAACGGCATGGGGATCCCGGTCGGAAAGCTCTCATTGTATGCGGCCTGCGCCGGCGTCCACCCCGAGCACTGCCTGCCGGTGATGCTCGATGTGGGCACCAACAACACCGAGCTCTTGGCCGACCCCTACTATATCGGCCTGCGCCAGCGACGGATCGGCGGCGCCGACTATGACGCCCTGGTCGAGGAGTTCGTCGCCGCCGCGCAGGAGACGTTTCCGGGCGTGCTGATCCAGTTCGAGGACTTTGCCAATCATTCCGCGTTTCGCCTGTTGCAGCGCTATCGCGAGCGCGCTTGCGTGTTCAACGACGACATCCAGGGAACCGCCGCGGTCGCGCTCGCCGGCATCCTCTCCGCCCTGCGCGTGACCGGCAAGAAGCTCCGCGATCAGACCCTGTTGTTCCTTGGCGCCGGCGAAGCTGCGACCGGCATCGCCGATCTCGTCGTCTCGGCCATGGCGGCCGAGGGGATTTCTCAAGCCGATGCGCGACGGCGCAACTGGCTGTTCGACTCGCGCGGCCTCGTGGTCGGCGGCCGCAACGACCTCGCCGAGCACAAGCGCCCTTACGCCCACGACCGTCAGCCGGTCGCAGACTTTTCCGCCGCGATCCGCGCGCTGAAGCCGACCGCGATCGTCGGCGTTGCGGCGGTCGGCGGCAGCTTCACGCCCGACGTGCTGCAGACGATGGCGCAGCTCAACGCGCGGCCGATCGTGTTCGCGCTGTCGAACCCGACGTCCAAGGCGGAGTGCAGCGCCGAGGAGGCCTATCGCTACACCGGCGGGCGCGCGCTGTTCGCCTGCGGCAGCCCGTACGATCCGGTGACGCTCGACGGCAAGACCTTCGTGCCGCGCCAGGGCAACAACTCATACATCTTCCCAGGCGTCGGGCTCGGCGTGATCGCGAGCGGGGCGCGCCGCGTGACGGACGAGATGTTCATGCGCGCCGCGCGCGCGTTGGCGCAGCTCGTGACCGACGCCGATCTCGCCCAGGGCAGCCTCTATCCGGCGCTGCCGCGCATCCGCGAGGTTTCGGCCCATATCGCGGCCGAGGTCGCCCGGGTTGCGTACGACCGCGGCCTCGCGGCAGGCGCCGCGCCGCCCGATGTGCTCGGCTTCGTGCGCGCGCAGATGTACGAGCCGAGCTACCGCGCCTATGTGTGATATGCTTCGCGGGCCGTGAAACCCGTTCCATTCGACTACAGCCGCCCCAGCTCGATCGAGGAGGCCTGCGCGCTGCTCGCCGCGGATGCGGAGGCTTGCGTCATCGCCGGCGGCCAGTCGCTGGTGCCGATGCTGGCCATGCGGCTGGCGCGGCCGACCCGGCTCGTCGACATCGCGCGGCTGCCGGAGCTCGCCGGCGTGCGCGAGGACGGCGACGTCGTCGTCGTCGGCGCCGCCACCCGGCAGGCGGCGGCGGAACGTCATCCGCTCGTCGCCGCCAAGGTGCCGCTGCTCGCCAAAGTGTTTCCCTGGATCGGGCACCCGGCGACGCGCCGGCACGGCACGATCGGCGGCTCGATCGCGCATGCCGATCCGTCGGCGGAAATTCCGCTGGTGGTCGCAACCCTCGGCGCCGAGATCGTGGTGCGCCACGAAAGCCGCGCCAGCACCATCGACGCCGCCGCGTTCTTCCTCGGCGCGATGGTGACGGCGCTGCCGCAAGGCGGGCTCATCACCGCGATCCGCCTGCCGGTGTGGCGTGCGGCGCGCCTCGGCGTCGGCTTCCATGAGGTGAATGGCCGCCACAGCGATTTCGCCTTCGTCTGCGCCGCCGCGCAGGTCGCGCTCGACGCGGCGGGGCGCTGCACCGCCTGCGCGCTCGGGGTGGGCGGTCTTTCCGACCATCCCAGGCGCATCGACGCGGTGTCGGACGCGCTGATCGGCACGGCGCTCGACGATGCGACCGTGGCCGACGCGGTCGCCGCCGCGCTCGCGCCGATCGAGGCGTCGTACGACCTGCATACGTCGGCGGACTACCGCAAGCGTTCAGCCGGCGTGCTGGCGCGGCGCGCATTGATCGATGCCCGGCAGGCCGCATTGGGGAATCCGCGATGAAGGTCGAGCTCACCGTCAACGGCAAGCGCCGCACCGTCGAGGTCGAGCCGCGCAAGACCCTGCTCGATTGCCTGCGCGAGGATTGCGGCCTGACCGGATCGCATGCGGGCTGCGAGCACGGCATCTGCGGCGCCTGCACGGTCCTCATCGACGGCGAGCCGGCGCGCGCCTGCCTGATGTTCGCCGTGCAGGCCGACGGCTACGACATCACCACCATCGAGGGCGTGGCGCCGGCGCCCGGCGAGCTCAGCGTGGTGCAGGACGCCTTTTGCGCCACGCACGGCCTGCAGTGCGGGTTCTGCACGCCCGGCATGGTGCTGACCGCGACCGCCCTGCTGCGGGCCAATCCGCAGCCGACGCGCGACGATATCGTCACGGCGATCTCGGGAAACATCTGCCGCTGCACCGGCTATGGACAGATCGTCGAGGCGATCGCGCTCGCCGCCGAACGGCTGGCGCGCGCCAACGCGCCGCAGGAGGGCACGCCATGAGCGAGGCGCCCCAACGCCTGCGTTACGTCTCCACCAGCCGACGGGTGCGCGAGGATCGCCGTTTCGTCGTCGGCGAGGGCCGCTACGCGGCCGACGTCGCGGCGGCCGGCACGCTGCACGTGGCGCTGGTGCCGTCGCCGCATCCGGCGGCGCGCATCCTGGCGATCGACGCCGCCGCCGCGCTGGCGCTGCCCGGCGTGCACTATGTGCTGACCGGCGACGAGCTCGCGGCGGCGACCGACCCGCTGATGAACGGCCTCGACACGCCGCAGGTCCGCCGCCATCCGCTCGCGGTCGGGCAGGCGCGCTATGTCGGCGAGTGGGTCGCGGCGGTCGTCGCCGACTCCCGCGCGCTCGCCGAGGACGCGGCCGAGCTGGTCGCGGTGAGCTACGCGCCCCTGCCCTTCGTGGTCGACGCCGAAGCGGCGCTGCGGCCGGACGCGCCGGTCGTCCATCCGGCGCACGGCTCGAACGTGCTGCTCGACCGCGTCTTCGTCTGGGGCGACGTCGAGCGCGATTTTGCCGAGGCGCCGCGCCGCCTGTCGTTCCGCGTGGTGTGGGGCCGCAGCGCGACGGTGCCGATCGAGACCTTCGGCGTCACGGTTTGCTGGGATGCGTGGCGCGAGATGCTCGACGTCTGGGCATCGATCCAGATGCCGAAATATGCCGACCAGATCGCCCGCGCCATGCGCATGCCCGCGAACGCCGTGCGGGTCCACCAGGACGTCGACGTCGGCGGCAGCTACGGCGTCAAACGCGGCATCAAGCACACGATCGTGTGCGGCCATCTCTCGCGCCGGCTCGGACGGCCGATCCGGCTGATCGAGGACCGGCTGGAGAACATGCGATCCGGCGATGCGCACGGCCCCGATCGGATTTTCGACGTGTCGGTCGCGTTCGACGCCGACGGCATCGTCAAGTCGATGAAGATGCGCGCGCTCGACAATGTCGGCGCCTATGCGGGCCGCGCGCCGTTCCAGCTCGGCAAGCCGATCGGCGCCATCGTCGGGCCCTACCGGATCCGCAGCGTGGAGTATCACGCGCAGTCGGTCACGACCAACAAGGCGGTGCAGGAAGCGGTGCGCGGTTTTGGCCAGTCGCCCACCAACTATGCGATCGAGACCGCGATCGACAAGGTCGCCGCCGCGCTCGGCCTCGACCGCCTCGAGGTGCGCCGGCGCAACTTCATCCGCAAGGAGGAGTTTCCCTATCTCATTCCGAGCGGCACGCGCTACGACAGCGGCGACTACCACACGGTGGTCGCAAAAGTGCTCGATCGCGTCGACTGGGCGGCGCTCGAGCGCGAGCGCGAGCGCCTGCGCCGGGAGGGCCTGCTCGCCGGCATCGGCATCGCGGCCTGCCTCGAGCCGAGCGGCGGCAACTCGTCGTTCGAGCCGCTGCTCAATCCGAGGAACACGACCACCACGTGGATGGAATCCTGCCGCATCCGGGTCGACGCGCTGGGCGACATCACGGCGAGCGTCAACACCACCTCGTCAGGACAGGGGCACGAGACCCTGGTGGCGACGGTGGTGGGCGAGGTCCTGGAGATCGACCCCGACCGCATCCGCGTCGTGCGGCCCGACTCGCTCGAATGCATGCCGAGCAACTCGCCGGTCGGCAGCCGCATGGCGATCATGCTCGGCGGCGCCGCGTTCCATGCCGCGCAGGAGCTCAAGCGCAAGCTGATCGGCATCGGCGCCCATCAATTCGGCATCGGCGCGGACGCGGTCGTCTACGCGAACGGCGGCGTCGCGACGCCGGCCGGCGAGCGGCGGCTCGCCTGGGCCGATCTCGTCGCGATCGCCCACCGCAACTGGCACCTGCTGCCGCCCGGCGCCGCGCCCGGCCTCGAAGCCAGCCACGTCTACCAGGTGCCGACCGGCGGAACGCTGCCGACGCCCGACGGCCGGGTGCAGATGTATCCGTGCCACTCATTCGAGTTCCACGTCGTGCTGATGACGATCGATCCGGATCTCGGCCTGCCGAGCATCCGCCGCTACGTGATCGGCCACGACTGCGGCACGGTGATCAATCCGCACATCGTCAAGGGCATGACGCTCGGCGGCATCGCGCACGGGCTCGGCGCCGCCCTGTTCGAGGAGTTCGTCTACGACGACCAGGGCCAGATGATCACCCAGACGTTCATGGACTACCTGCTGCCGTCCTCGCGCGAGGTGCCCGAGATCGAGATCGTCCACCACTGCACGCCCTCGCCGTTCACGGTGCTCGGCCAGAAGGGCTCGGGCGAATCCGGCTATCTCGGCGCGCCGGCGGCGATCTCGAGCGCCGTCAACGACGCGCTGGCGCCGCTCGGCATCGCGGTCGGCAAGCTCCCCATTCGCATCGGTGCCCTCGGCGACGCCATTGCGGCGGCGCGCAAGTCACGCAAAGCGTGAGGCCCGCCGCACCGGCGGGCACACGGGACGACGGCCATGCAACCAACCGCGAAAGCCCGGCGTTCATGTTCGGGGCTCGTTCGAACGCCTCTGGATATGCGATAGCGGTCGGCTTGCCGCCCACCTGGATCGGCCTCAGTCATTCCCTCGAATTGGTTCACTGGAGGGGGCAGATGTCCCAAACCGTCGCAGATATTCTCGTCGGCACGCTTCAGCAAATCGGCGTGCGGCATATTTTCGGATTGATCGGCGACTCGCTCAATCCGCTTGCCGATGCGGTGCGCCGCAGCGACATCGAGTGGGTCGGCGTCCGCCATGAGGAAGGCGCGGCGCTGGCCGCCGCCGGTCAGGCCAAGCTGACCGGCCGGCTCGCCGTCTGCGCCGGCACCACGGGTCCGGGCAGCACCCATCTGGTCGCCGGCCTCTACGAGGCGAGCCGCGACCACGCGCCCGTGCTGGCACTTTCGGGCGACATGCCGCAGAAAATGCGCGGGACCGATTTCGTCCAGACCACCGCTCCCGATCTCCTGTTTCGCGATGTGTCGCTCTACACCGAAACCATCTCGTCGCCGGCGCAGGCGCCCGGCGTCATCCATCAGGCCATCGCGGCCGCCTATGCGGGCCGCGGCGTCGCTCACCTGACGCTGCCGCAGGATGTCATCGCGGCAGGCGCCGACGGCGCCGTCGCCAGCGTGGCGACGTTGAAGCCGCGGCCCGAATTCGCCGCCGGCGAGACCGACGTCGCCGAGATCGCGCGCCGGGTGAATGCGGCCGGCAGCATCGTGGTGATGTGCGGCGCCGGTTGCCACGGCGCCGCCGAAGAGCTGCGCGCGCTCTCGGATCGCCTCAAGGCGCCGCTCATTCATTCGGTCAAAGGCAAGGACATCATGCCCTACGACGACCCGCATTGGATGGGCGGCATCGGCATGATCGGCACCAAGGCGGACTACAACGCGATTATGCATTGCGACCTCCTGCTGATGCTCGGGACCGACTATCCGTTTTCCGAGTTCCTGCCGCGCAAGGGCGCGGTCATCCAGGTCGACGAACGCGCGCAGGTGCTCGGACGGCGGGCGCCGACCGCGCTCGGCGTGCTCGGCTCGGTGCGGCCGACGCTGGAGCTTCTGCTCGACCAGGTCGCGATCAAGAGCGACCGCAAATTCTGGGACCGGGTCGGCGAGGAACGCCGCAAATGGGACGAGATGCTGGACAAGCAGGCCGATCCGGCGCGCAGCAAGGAGCGCATCCATCCGCAGGCGGTCGCCCGGGCGGTCAGCGATCTCGCCAGGCGCGATGCGGTCTTCACCCTCGACACCGGGCTCAACACGCTGTGGTCGGCCAATTGGATACGCCAGAGCGGGATGCAGCGGATCATCGGCTCTTTCAACAACGCCGCCGTCGGGACGGCGCTCGGCCAGGCCAACGGCATCCAGGCGCTCGATCGCTCGCGCCAGGTCATCGCCCTGTGCGGCGACGGCGGCTTCAACATGCTGATGTGCGAATTCCTCACCGCCGTGCATCACAGGCTGCCCGTGAAGGTGGTGATCTACGACAATTCGGCCTTCGGCCTGATCACGCTCGAAGCCGAGTCCGTCGGGCTGCCCCCCTACCGGCGCGGCATCGAATTTCCCAATCCGGATTTCGCCGCGCTTGCCAACGCCTGCGGCGGCCACGGCTTCAAGGCGGAAAAGCCCGAGGAGCTGAAGGGCGCGATCGGCGCGGCGTTCGCGGTCGACGGCCCGGCCATCGTCGATGCCGTCGTGGCGGCCGACGAAATGCCCAACGTTCCGCATCTCAACCTGGAGACGCTTGGCCATTTTGCCATGGCCAAGATCAGGGAAGCGGTCCTCTCCGTGACGGGATCGTGATGCGTTCCGCGGCGCATCGTTGCGCGCCCGCGGATGGCTGTCCTCACATCGATCTTATGCGCACGCGCCCCAGCGTCAGCGCCAGCATCATCAGCCCGGCGCACAGCAGCAGCGACTGCCAGTTCGCGAACGTCTCGTTGATCGCGATATAGATCGCGCAGCCGGCGAGCACGCCGGCCGCGAGCGTCTCGGCGGCCGGACGCGCGCCTTGGTCGGCCGGCAGCCGCCACGCCAGCACGAGGAACGGCACCGCCGCGGCGAGCAGCGGCGCGAACGGAAAATCGACATAGCGCGGGTCGAAGACCAGCATCAGCGCAACCTGCAGGGCGAGCACCGTGAGCGCGATGCGGGCTGCGCCCGCAACGAGCGCGACCGGCGCGCACGGCCGCTCCTCGCGCCGGCCGAGCATTTCGCCGAAGCCAGGCGCCGCAACCCCGGCCGCGAGGCTCGCGGCGGCCGCGACCGGCGCCACCACCGCGACCGCGCCCCAGGCGATGCCCTCCATCCATCCGCCGATGCCGAGGCTTTCGATCGCGATGTTTGCGAACGCCCAGCCGATGAAGATGCCGGCGGCCGTCGCGATGACCGCAACCCCGAGCCAGCGCTCCGCCGGCACCGCGACACCGCGGCGCCGCGCCAGCGCGCCGGCGACCGCAAAGGCGATCATCGCCAGCGCCGCCCCGCCCGCCGCCTGCCGGCGCCAGGCCGGATGGTTCGACACCGGCGCGCCATGGACGAATTTCGGCTCGCGCCGGAAGGCGTCGAACACCCCCCAATAGCCGCCGACGGTGCCCTCGAGCGCCCGTTTCCACGGCTGGTCGAACGCCTCGATCACGTTCGCCCGGTAGTGGCCGGCGCGCGCATTGGCGGTGACCTCCTGCAGGAAGCGCGCCTCGTTCGCGGGCGACGGCAGCGCGCCCTCGCGCATGCGCCCGGCGCTCGGCCAGCCGATCTCGCCGATCATCACCTCCTTGCCGGGGAAGCGCGCCACCATCTGCCGGCGGATCGCCTCGACATGCGCCGGCGCCGCCTCGACCGGGATCGGCAGGTCCTCCCAGTAGGGCAGCATGTGCACGGTGACGAAATCGACCGCGTTGGCGAGCTGCGGATTGCGGTTCCAGTATTCCCACACGTCCGCATAGGTGACCGGACACGGCACCGTCGCCTTGACCTCGCGGATGATGGCCGCGAGGTCGGTCGCCGACATGTCGCCGCGCAGCAGCACCTCGTTGCCGACCACGACGGAAATCACCGTGTCGGGGTAGCGCTTGGCGAGCGCGACCGCGCTATCGATCTGCGCCCGCGTGCGCTTGGGCTCCGGGCTCACCCACAGCCCCTGCATCACCTTCATGCCGAGCTTATGCGCGATTCCGGCGATCTGGTCGTCGCCGTGCTCGGTCGAGTAGGTGCGCACGCAGTCGGTGATCGCTTTGAGGCGGACGAGATCCTCCTCGATGTCCGCGGCCGCGACCCGGGTGCGGTCGTCGAGCGGGTTCTGGTTCGCGCGGTACGGCGCATAGGAGACGCATTGCAGCTTGCCGTCGTCGCCCGCGGCAAGCGGCGGCATCGCGATCGCCAGACCCAGCCACCACCACGCCGCGACGATCGCGGCGACGGAAGCTGCCAGCAGGCCGAGGGGCAGTTTCATCGCAAATTCATCGCAGGTTCAGGGAGCGGACGGTATGTCGGAGGAGGAATTACCGTGCGCGCGCCATGACGCCAAGTCCTGTCAAAAGACCTGTCAAAAGCCCTGTCAAAAGTCTTGCCAAAAGTCCTGCCAAACGTCCTTGTCCTGCCCGGTGGGTCAGCCACCGTCTTAAGCAAGGTCGCGGCCCATGCTGGACAAGACGGCCGCCGCCGTTGCATGTCTGCGGCGGTCCGACCGGGGGGCGCGCCGCATTGCCGACCCATTCGGATGGTGCAAAGCCGGCGGCGAACACCAACCACAGGAAGGTCATGTCATTTCCCGGTCTGCGTAGCCTCGCGTTCGTCTGCCTCGCGGCTGTCCTGGCCGCTGTCCTGGCCGCGTCTCCGGCTGCCGCCCAGGCGCCCACCGACGCCAAGGCGAACGAACAGCAGAAGGCCGAGGCCAGCAAGAAGACCGAGGCCGCCCATCTGGCCGAGGTTGCCCGCCTCGTGAAGGGGCCGGCCGGGTTTCCGGAATGTGCGCATCTCGGGGAAAACGCCGTCTCGCTGATGATGCGAAACGATATCGACACCGCCTGGCGCCACATCGACCTGTTCGATCGCTTCGGCTGTCCCTTTGCCCACGTCCAGACGAGCTTTCGTTGCGTGTTGCTCAAAGGCATGCCCGTCGCCAAGGACGGCCCGAGCCTGGAAGACATCGTCCGTGCCTGCTGGATTGACCCGTCCACGACGAGCGTGACGCCGGCCGCTGCGGTGCCGGCCGCGGCCGCGGCGGCCGCCACTCAAGGAACCGGCGCCCACTGAGGGCGTTGGCTTACCGGAACGCGATCACTCTGATGCGCATTTTATGATCCGGCAGCACTACTGCCATTGATTTGCCATGTGGGTCGCATACATGCTTGGTCGCCACTGCCGGGAAATGCTGGAAGACGACATGTCCCGGTCGGGCCTAGGGGACAGGCCCGGGTCCGCGCCCTCCCGCCCCATACGGTTCTGAGTCAATGCGCTCCGTCGCAGCCGTGGTCGCGCTTGCAGCGTGCCTGCATGCGGGTCTATGGGCGTATCTTCGGGACACCGGAACGCCCGCGCCGATCAATTCTTTTGCCAGCGTCTCCTATTCACCCTTCAAAGGCGCGCGCGACAATTCCGACAGTGCGCCGATCCCGACCCCGGCGCAGGTCCGTGCCGACCTGACGGCGATCCGGCCCTACGCCGGCGCGATCCGCACGTATCGCACAACGCGCGGCATGGAGGTCGTTCCGGAAATCGCGGCCGACCTCGACATGAAGGTGATGCTCGGCATCTACCTCGACACCAACCTCGATCGCAACGGCAACTACGACCTCGTGCCCGACCCGGACGATCCGGACAAGCGCATCTCGCGCAACGAGCTGGAGATCCGGACCGGGATCAAGCTCGCCCGCCGCTACGGCGGCACCGTCAAGGCCGTCGTGGTCGGCAACGAGACCACGTTGCGCCGCTCGATGGTCGCGGCCGCCGAGGCCGACCAGGCCTACGACGCGTTCGTGAACCCCGGCACGCACGAGGATCCGGTGACGCATCGAAAGATGACGTATCCGGATTTCCGCACCGCCCTGGCCGCCATCACGCACGAATGGGACCAGGAGCTGAACGACGAAGCCGCCAAGCAGCATCGCACCGTCGAGGACATCAAGGCCGAGTGGAACGTCGACGAGCTGACGAAAGTGATCCAGCGGGTCAAGCGCCAGCTGCCGCAGGATATTCGCGTCACGACCGGCGAAACCTGGGACATCTGGGTCAAGTATCCCAAGCTCGCCAATCCGGTGGACTTCGTCGGCGCGCACATCCTGCCCTATTGGGACAAGGTTTCCTACACGGGTGCGGTCGACTACACGCTCAAGATATTTTACGACAAGCTGCAGCAGGTGCTGAACGGCAAGCCGATCGTGATCGCCGAGTTCGGCTGGCCGAGCGCGGGCTATAATCGCGGCGCGGCGCAGCCTGGCCAGATCGAGCAGGCGACGGTGTTGCGCGAGTTCGTGACCCAGGCCAATCGGCTGGGCATCCCCTACAACGTCATCGAAGCCTACGACCAGCCGTGGAAATCATTCGAAGGAAGCGTCGGCGCCTATTGGGGCGTTCTTGATGCGTCGCGCCACGCCAAGTTTACGCTCGACGGCCCGATCGGCATTCCCGACTACTGGAAGATCGCGGTGCTGGCGTTCGCGGTCGGCTTCCTCGTGTCGCTGCCGATCCTGGGAATTGCCGGCGCGACGCTGCGCCAGTCGATCCTGCTCGCGGTCGCCTCGCATGCGGTCGGCGCCTGGGCCGCGACGGTGTTCAGCTATTGGAATGGCCACTACTTCGTCGTCGGCGCCGGCATCGCGCTGGCGCTCGGCCTCGTCCTGCTGGTGCCGCTCGTGCTGATCGCGCTCGCGCGCGTGCAGGAGATCGGCGCGGTGCTGTTCGGGCCGCCGCCGAGCCGCCTGCTCGCGTCCGCCGCGGCCGCGCCTGCCCATGCGCCGAAGGTCTCGATCCACATCCCGGCCTACATGGAGCCGCCCGAGATGCTGCGGCAGACGCTCGATGCGGTCGCCCGGCTCGACTATCCGAATGTCGAATGCATCGTCGTCATCAACAATACGCCCGATCCCGCCTACTGGCGGCCGATCGAGCAGCACTGTGCGGCGCTCGGCCCCCGCTTCAAGTTCGTCAATGCCGAGAAGCTCGCCGGCTACAAGGCGGGCGCGCTGCGGCTTGCGCTCGCGCACACCGCGCCCGACGCCGAGATCATCGGCGTGATCGACGCCGACTACGTGGTGCATCCCGACTGGCTGAAAGACGTGGTGCCGGCCTTCGCCGACCCGAAGGTCGGCCTGATCCAGGCGCCGCAGGACCATCGCGACGAGCGGACGCCGCTGCACTGGGCGATGAACGGCGAATATGCCGGCTTCTTCGACATCGGCATGGTTCAGCGCAACGAGGAGAACGCGATCATCGTGCACGGCACCATGTGCCTGATCCGCCGCTCGGCGCTCGAGGCTGCCGGCGGCTGGTCGAGCGACACGATCTGCGAGGACACCGATCTGGGGCTCACCATCATCGAGCAGGGCTGGCTCACGCTCTACACCCGCCGCCGCTACGGCCACGGCCTCCTGCCCGACACCTTCGAGGCCTACAAGAAGCAGCGCCACCGCTGGGCCTATGGCGGCCTGCAGATCGTGCGCAAGCACTGGCGCCGCTTCCTCCCCGGCAAGAGCCATCTCACCCGCGACCAGAAGCGCGAGTTCGCCATCGGCTGGCTCAACTGGCTCGGCGCCGAAAGCGTCGGCGTCGCGGTCGCGATCCTCAACCTGATCTGGGTGCCGGTCGTCGCCTTCGTCGGCATCGCGATCCCCGATAAGGTGCTCACCCTGCCGATCATCGCGGCCTTCGCCGTGTCGGTCGCGCATTTCGTCACGCTCTATCGCCGCCGGGTGACGATCTCGCCCGGCCAGATGGCGGCCGCCATGTTCGCCGCCATGGCGATGCAGTGGACGGTCGCGCGCGCGGTCGCCTACGGGCTCGTGACCGAGCACCTCCCCTTCGTCCGCACCGCCAAGGGCGGCCACGCGCGCAGGCAGCGCGTGATCTTCCCGGCCCTGTACGAGGCGCTGATGGGCGCGCTGCTGATCGCCGGCGCCGTCGTCGTGCTCGCGACGAACCACGAGAACGTGCGCGAGATCGACCTGTTCGGCGACGTGCTGATCGTGCAGAGCCTGCCGTTCCTCGCCGCCGCGGCGCTCGCTTTGTTCGAGGAGACCCGCCTCAACGACTTCGCGTTCTGGAAGGACGCCGAAGCGCGCCTCGTCGGCGCGCTCGGTCTGCCGGTCCCGCGCCGCGCCGGCATTCCGCAGCCCGCCGCGACGGTCGAAAATCAGATCGAGGCCGCGCAATAGCCTTGTAGCCCGAATGAGGCGCGCAACGCCGACATCCGGGACAGCTTCTCCCGGATTTCGCTGAGTTCACCCTCGGGCTTGCGAAGGCAAGACCCGAGGGCTCATCCGGGCTGCGGTTTACGGCCGCGTCAATGCGGACTCATCCGCAACGATGCCGGGTGGCCAGGCAGCTTGAATCTTGTGCCGATGTCAGTGATGGTCGTGCCGTTGACGCGGTAGATCGACAGGTCCTGATCGAGATAGTTGCCGACCAGGAGATAGCGGCCGTCCGGCGTGAAGGCCACGCCCTCCGGCAGCCCGCCGGCATCGACATCTCCCACCTTCGTCACCTTGTTGCCGTCGATGCCCAGCACCGCAAAGTGGCCGTTGCGGTGATAGTACCAGGCCGCCTTGTTGTTGGAGCCCGCGAGGATCATCGACACGGCGACGTCGCCCTTCGGGCTGACCGCGAGCCCCTCGGGCCCGTCGCCGACGACGACGCGATCGATCACGCGCGGCGGCTTGGCCGCGAGATCGATCACGCTCGCCGTATCGACGCTTCCGTCGGACGATCCGGCGCCGCCGTTGTCGGAGGTGAGCGCGATGCGGCCGGGCGGCACCACGACTACGTTGTAGGGATAGAGGCCCATCGGCAGGTCGACCTTGGTGTAGGTCACCTTGTCGCCGGCGACATCGAGCAGCGCGAGCTTGTGCGCCGTGAACTTGGTCGCGAGCGCGTGCTTGCCGTCGGGCGTGAACACGACGTGCGAGACCTCGTCGCCCATCGGCACCGTATCGATGAGCTTGACCTCCGCGCCCTTGACGGAGAGCACCGAGATCGATTTGTCCGCGCGGTTGGCGACGAGCGCGAGGTCGCCGGACGGGCTGAAGCTTAGGCCCGAGGGCTGGCTGCCGACCTTGACGGTCGCGGCGAGCTTCGGCGGGTTGGTCTTGAGATCGATCACATAGACCTTGTTGTCGGGGACGTTCTTGAGCTTGTCGCCGTCCTTCACGACGTCGATCGAGTCCGCGACCAGCGCGATCGTCCCGTTCGGGGCGATGTCGAGATTGACCGGCGGCCCGATCACCGAATTCTTCAGCGGCAGCGTCGCAACGATCTTCGGCTGCTCCGGATTGGCGAGATCGAGGATCACGACCGTATCCTTGCCGGGCGGCGAGATGATCGGCTTGCCCTGGTCATCCCAGAGCAGCTTCTCGTCGTTGCCGACGATCAGGTAGGGGGCGGCGCGAGCGGTGCCGAGGGCTAGGAAAAGAACGACGGCGCCGAAAAGCGGCGCGGCGAGATGGCGGAGCATGATTTCCTCCCTGGTGTGGCAGATCTTGAAGCGTTGTCTGCTGGCGGGAGTGTCGCGTCTCCACGCGACGGCCGCAAGGCCCTAAGGTTGCGCCGATGAAGATCGCATCGCCCGCATGCTTGGCACCGAGTCCGCGCCGTGCCAAACCTCACCCCGGCAGCGCGGTCTCCACCAGCCGCGCCCAGTAGGACGTGCCGACCGGGATCGCCTCGTCGTTGAAGTCGTAGGCCGGGTGATGCAGGCCGGCGCTGTCGCCGTTGCCCATGAAGATGAAGGCGCCGGGCCGCGCCTGCAGCATGTAGGAGAAATCCTCCGCGCCCATCACGGGCGGCGCCTCGGTGTTGACCCGCTCGCGCCCGACGATCTCGCCCGCGACCGCGGCCGCGAACCCGGTCTCCCGCTCGTGGTTCTCCAGCACCGGATAGCCGCGGTGATAGGTGAGCCTGGCGCTCGCGCCGTAGACCCGCGCGGTGCCTTGCACCACCTCGTGCAGCCGCTTCTCCAGCAGCTCGCGCACCTCCGGCAGCATGGCGCGCACCGTGCCGCGCAGTTTCGCGGTCTGCGGCAGCACGTTCTCGGCGTGGCCCGCCTGGAAGACGCAGATCGAGATCACCGCCGCATGCAGCGGATTGACGTTGCGCGACACGATCGACTGCACCGCGTTGACGATCTGCGACCCGACCAGCACGCTGTCGATGGCGAGATGCGGCTTCGCCGCATGGCTGCCCTTGCCCTCGATGTCGATCTCGATCGCGTCGGCCGAGGCCATCGCGGGCCCGGGGCGGATCGCGAAGGCGCCGACCGGCATGCCGGGATGATTGTGCATGCCGTAGACCTCATCGATGCCGAAGCGGTCCATCAGCCCGTCCTCGAGCATCGCGAGCGCGCCGGCGCCGCTCTCCTCGGCCGGCTGGAAGATCATCACGGCGGTGCCGGCGAAGTTGCGTGTCTCGGAGAGATACTTCGCGGCGCCGAGCAGCATGGCGGTGTGGCCGTCATGGCCGCAGGCGTGCATCTTGCCCGCAACCGTCGACTTGTAGGGGACGTCGGTCGCCTCCTCGATCGGCAGCGCGTCCATGTCGGCGCGCAGCCCGATCACACGGCGGTTGCCGTTGCCCGGGCGGTTGCCGCGGATCACCCCGACCACCCCGGTGCGGCCGATGCCGGTGACGACCTCGTCGCAGCCGAACGCCTTGAGCTTGTCGGCGACGGTCGCGGCGGTGCGGTGCACCTCGTATTTGAGCTCCGGATGCGCATGGATGTCGCGCCGCCACGCCGTGATCTCGGCATGCAGGTCGGACAGGCGATTGACGATGGGCATGCGGGGGCTCCTTGCGTATCCCGTGACGAAAGCGGGAGGCTAGCAGATCGGCGCGTCTTGGCGAAGCGGCGCCGCCCCTCGCCTCCCTCGACTTGTCCGCCGTAGCCCGAAGGGCGGAGGCGGAAGGGCGATTGCCGAGGTGGTGCAGCAAAACGCCCCCGATGGACTCCCCATCCGCCCGGGCGATAGGTTCCCGCCATGCCCGACCACGCCCGCCTGATCTTCGATATCGGCTTCAACAACGGAGACGATACCGCCCACTACCTCGCGCGCGGCTTCGACGTCGTCGCCGTCGAGGCGAACCCCGAGCTCGCCGAAGCCGGCCGCCGCCGCTTCGCCGACGCGATCGCGGCCGGCCGGCTGCGCCTGCTCGCCGTCGGGGTGGGCGCGGCGCCGGGCAGTGCCGCGTTCTACGTCAACCGGACGGAGGACAAGTGGTCGAGCTTCGTCCCCGAGCTCGGCCAGCGCGGCGGGAAGTTCTCCGCCGTCGCGGTGCCGATCACCACGATGTCGGCGCTGCTTGCCGACTACGGCACGCCCTACTACGCGAAGATCGACGTCGAGGGCTACGAGTGGATCTGCCTCAAGGACCTCGCCGCGACGCCGCAATACGTGTCGGTCGAGGCGCATCGCCTCGAATATCTCGCGCTGCTCTGGACCAAGGGCTACCGCCAGTTCAAGGTCGTCAACCAGAACACCCACTGGGGCTTCCCGACCGGCGCGTCGGGCCCGGTGAGCGACACCATCACGGACTGGGACTGCCTGGAGACCGCGGCTTATGACTGGCTGCACGTGCGCCTCGGCCGCCCCGAGCGCAGCTCGCTCGCGCACGGCTGGTACGATTTCCACGCCAAGCTCGGCGGCGACGAGCTGGCGGACGGGTTTGCCAAGCCGCCGCTGCGCTTTCGCCGGGCGCGCCAAGCCTATTGGTCGGCGCGGACGCGGCTGAGCGGGATGGTCAAGTCGCTGACCGGCTACGAGCGCAAGCGCCCGCCGCCGGGCTGAGCCACCTTCGGCGTCATGGCCGGGCTTGGCGGTCCGTCCGTAGCTTGCGAAGCAAGCGAAGGCGGGTCCCGGCCATCCACGTCTTGGCTCCGCTAACTCTCGAATTTCCCACGAGAATCCGGCAGACGCAGACCCGCGCCCCTTGAATCGGTCGCAAGCGCCTGATACGCCACGCGCCACGAGCGCGTAGCTCAGGTGGTAGAGCACCTGACTTTTAATCAGGTGGTCGTGGGTTCGAGTCCCACCGCGCTCACCAGCAAAATCAGAGAAGCGCATCCGTGTCCGCGAGAAGGCGCGGGTGATCCGTCGCAGCGGCAGACCGTGGGGCTGATCGCCATGGCCCGGAAGCCGTTGACGCTGCTCCGACGCCGAGTCCGCCATCGAGGCGGTCGTCGAAGAGAAAAGCTTTCTGGCGTCACTCCCGTAGCAAATCCTATCCGATCAATGCGCGCTCACCGAACCAAGATACCGCCTCACCCCGGCACCCGCCCCCTCACCGCATTCGCGAATGCCTCATACGCAATCCGCCCATCAGCCCCGATCGGCAGCTCCGCGCGCAGCGCCGCCTTCAGCTCCTCGATCCCTGCCGCCGACATCTTGCGGATCGCCATGCCGGCCGGTCCCTCCGGCACGCGGTACGACTGCCAGAAATCGTCGACGTCGGCGAAGCCGACCTTGATGCGGATCACCCGCGTATCGATCGACTGCAGGCCCGCCTTCTCCCACACGGCCCGCATATTGTCTCGCCGCGTCACCTCGATGCCGGGCAGCGACACCGCAACGCCGAGCGCCTTCAGCGCGCGATGCATCGGTTCGACCGGAATGCCGCCGCCGGGCACATCCCACATGTAGGTCGCAACCCAGCCGCCCGGCCGCACGACGCGCGCCATCTCGCGCGCGGCCTTGAACGGGTCGGGCACGAAGCTGATCGCCAGCGCCATGGCGGCCGCGTCGAAGCTGCGGTCCGGATACGGCAAGGCCTGGGCGTCGCCGATGCGAAATTCCGCGAGCCTGGCGCCGGGGCGCGTGCGCGCGTAGCGCAGCTGGCCTTCGGACGGATCGATGGCGCTCACCGCACGCGGGGCGCAGCGCGCGATCAGGACCTCGGTGAAGGCGCCGTTGCCGCAGCCGACGTCGAGCCAGCGCAGGCCGTCCGGCACCGCGAGCCAATCGAGGAATACGTCGCCCACGACGCGGCTCCATCGACCCATCCGCCGCTCGTAGGCCTCGCCGTCAGTGAAAAGATTCGCAACTTCGCTCATGCCAAATTCTTTTTTGCCGAAGGCACGTTCGTGCGCGCGCCCTCGTAGTCGTGCCTTGCCGTCGCCCCCCGTCCCCCGGCGCGCTCCCCAAGAACGATCTTGCCGGCCGCCTTCCCCTTGCCCCCTACTACCACTGCGTCCACGCCGGCAGCGGCCCGGTGTAGCGGCGATGCTTCGTCTCCTCGCCCTTGTCGTCGGTGATGATCATCTCCTCGCCCGCAAAGGTCATCTTGTTGGTTTGCGTCACCGACTTGCCGAGCGCCGTGAACGTCACGGTCAGCATGCCGTCCTGCGCGAGGCTCCATTTGCCCTCGAGCGTGTGCAGGTCGCCGATCTCGCCCTTGCGCAGGTACATCACGACGCGGCCGTCGGCGAGGAAATTCACCAGGTTGTCGCTCGGGCTGTACTCGTGCCACAGGCCGACCAGCTTTGCGGCGTCGTCGGCGAGCGCGCGCGGATGCGCGGCCGCGAGGCAGACGAAGGCGATGAGCACGACGCGGGCGAAGCTGCGCATGGATGGTCTCCTCATGGTGGCCGGCTGTTCCTTCACTCGTCGACGATCTGGCCGCCATCATAGCCGCAGGCGATGCGACCGAGCGAGGCGCGAAACGCTTCCGTCGCGACGGTCGCCGCGAGCGCGGCGAGCGCGGCCGGATCGCTGACGTGGCGCGCGCGGGCGAGCAGCGCTTTCACCAGCGCGGGATCGAGATAGGGCAGCATCGCCCAGAAGCCGCGGGCAAGATCGCGCGCGAGCGCGTGATCGGGATGCAGCGCGTTCTCGGGCGCGCGGCCGATCTCGTACATGTGGCGCGCCGAATCCCACGGCGCGCGCTCGCGCGGCGCCCGCGCCAGGATGTCGCCATGCTCGCGCGCGACATAGAAGCGGTTAAGGGTGTCGAACAGGGTGAAGCGGTAGCCCTGCGCCAAGAGGAACGGCTCCCACGCCTCCCAGGCGGGCTCGCCCGAGCCGGGCGCGACCGCCTCGATGACGATCGCCTTGGGGCGAAAACGCGCCCAGTCGTTGCCGAGCAGGACGTCCGCCTCGCCGCCCTCGACGTCGACCTTGAGGAAGTCGATCGCGTCGAGCCCGTGCGTCGCGCACAGCTCGGCCAGCGTGACGACCGGCATGCGGAAGGTTTGGTAGCCGACGCCGAACTGCTTCGCCTTCTCGGCATGCTCGCGCACGGTGGTCGAGAAGCCGTGCAGCCGGTCGACCCGGTAGAAGTCGGTCTCGCCGCTTGCCCGCCCGACGAGCGCGCGCACCACGCGGTCGCGCGGTCGCAGCTGCTTGTACAGCGCCGCGAGATCGGCCTGCGGCTCGACCACGATGCCGCTCCAGCCGCGCTCGTAGAACCAGAAGGAGACGTTGTCGGCGATCGGATGGCCGGCGCCGACGTCGATGTAGGTCCCGCTCGCCTGCCCGGCGAAGGCGAGGGACAAATGATAGTCCTCGAGATTCTGCGTGTAGGAGAGTTCCACCGAAGCCCTGCCGTGGTCGCCCGCACCATACGCCGGGGCGCTTTGTGCGACAATCGCGCGGCGCTAACGCATGTTCCGGCGAAGTGGACGCCGGTTCGCCGATAAGAACATGCGTCAATAGAGAAAGTTAGAGCGTGTTCCGATTCCGTAGGAACGGAATACGCTCTAGCGTGCTTCGGCGCGATGCACCGCAACGCCGGCAATGACGAGGCCGACGCCGAGCACCTCGATGGTTGTCGGGATCTGCCGCAGCACCACGATGCCGATGATCGTCGCCATGGCGGGCAGCAGCGCCAGCATCAGCGCGAACGTCGCGCGCGGCAGCCGCGCCATCGCGAGCTGGTCGCACACATAGGGAATGACCGAGGAGCAGATGCCGACGCCGATGCCGGCGGCGAGGAGCTTGGCCGAGGCGAAAGCCGGCACGGCGTCGGCAAAGCCGATCGGCAGCGCCGCCGCCATGGCGATCAGCATCGCGAGGGCGAGCCGGTCGATGCCGCCGGCGCCGCCGCTTTCGGCGATGCGGTGGCCGAGGACGACATAGACGACGAACAGCGCACAGTTCGCGAAGGCGAAGGCATAGCCGAGCGGCTCGCCCACGATGCGCAGGTCGGTCAGCACATAGACGCCGGCGACCGCGAGGATCAGCGCCGCCCAGTTGCGCGGCGACCGCATGCCGACAAGCGCAAGCCCGATCGGCCCGAGGAACTCGATCGCCCCGACGGTGCCAAGCGGCAGCCGCGCGAGCGCGAGATAGAAGACCGAGTTCATCGCGGCGAGCACGATGCCGAGCCCGATCACGCTCCAGCGCTCGCGCCGCGATAGCCGGGGGAAGAACCGCCACGGCCGCCGCCACAGCGCGAAGACCGCGGCCGCGCTGGCGATTCTGAGCCAGGCGACGCCGAGCGGCGCGATGGCGCCGAACAGGAGCACCGCGAACGCGGGACCGAGATAGTGGAAGACGGCGCTGGCGACGAAATAGAGGTGCGGCGGCACCCGCTGCACGCCGGCGCGCAGGGCGCGGCGTTCACCGAGGACGATATCGGGCGCACGCGACATGGCGGCGATGATCGCAGGCCGCGGCGCTCTCGCATATGGCATGTCGCAGGAGAATGGCGTAGAATTCCTTCACATCGAAGGAGATTATGCCAACTTGCCTCAGCCTCATCCACTCCTGCGCGACCCGGTCAATATCGATCTCATCCGCCTGCTGGCGGCGGAGCCGCGCCTGCCGGTGTCGCAACTGGCGCGCCGGGTCGGCATGTCGGCGCCGGCCGTCAAGGAGCGGCTGACCCGGCTGGAGGAAGCGGGCGTGATCGGCGGCTTCCGTCTCGATCTCGGCGCCAAGGCGCTCGGCTACCCGATCATGGTGTTCATCCGCATCCGCCCGATGCCCGGGCAGCTGCCGAAGATCGCTGAGCTTGCGCAATCGATCCCCGAGGTCGCCGAATGCCACCGCATCACCGGCGAGGACTGTTTCATCCTGCGGGTCCATCTCGACGCGCTGGAGACCCTCGACAGGATCCTCGACCGCTTTCTCGCCTACGGCCAGACCACGACCTCGATCGTGCAGTCGTCGCCCGTCCCCTTGCGGCCGCCGCCCTTGCCGGACGGGCAAGCCGCCTGAGCGCGACGGCGTCAATGTCGCCGACGGGCCAACCGCGCAGATCGCCTCACGACAACGTCATCCTGAAGGAGCGTTGCGACAGCGACGCGTCTCGAAGGATGGGCCGCTTGCTCGCGTGTGGCGCCATCTCGGCCACCACTCCGCCTCGCGCCAAGACGTGCGAGGCTCCGCAGGATGAGGGTGGGTCTGACGAAGTGCCCGCGTCAACGTCGGCTCTAACGGCCTCATCGCCCTATTGCGGCTTGATGTTGGCCGCGCGGACGACCTTTCCCCACTTCGCGGTCTCGTCGGCAAGCAACTTGCCGAACGCGGCCGGCGTCAGCGCCATCGGCGTGCCGCCCAGCGCGGCGAAACGCGCGATGACGGCGGGATCGGCCAGCGCCGCGGCAATCTCCTGGTTGAGCCGGTCGACGATTGCGGGCGGCGTGCCGTGCGGCGCGCCGACGCCGAACCAGTCGCTCGCCTCGTAGCCCGGCACGAACTCGCCGACCGAGGGCACGTCTGGCAGGATCGCCGAGCGCGTCGCGGCGGTGACGGCGAGCGCGCGCAGCTTGCCGGCTTTGACCTGCGCGAGCGCGCCCGCGAGCCCGATGATCGCCGTCTGCACCTGCCCGCCGACGAGGTCGGTGAGTGCGGGCGCGGCGCCGCGATACGGCACGTGCACGAGGTCGATGCCGGCCATCATCTTGAGGAGCTCGCCGGCGAGGTGACCGATCGAGCCGACGCCGGCCGACGCCATGGTGATCTTGCCCGGATTGGCTTTTGCAAGGGCGATCAGCTCCGGGATGGTCTTTGCCGCCAGCGACGGATGCGCGAGCACGATCTGGGTCTGCCGCTCGATGCCGGCGACCGGCGCGATGTCGCGCAGAAAGACGAACGGCAGCTTGTCGTAGAGCGTCGCGTTGATGGTGCTCGACACGCCGATCATCAGCAGCGTGTAGCCATCGGGCGCCGCCCTCACGACGCTCTCGGTCGCGATATTGGTGCCGGCGCCGGGCCGGTTCTCGACGACGATCGACTGCCCCAGCCGCGCCGACAGCCATTGTCCGATGATGCGGGCCGTGATGTCGGTCGAGCCGCCGGGGGCGAAACCGACGACGAGGCGCACCGGCCTCGCCGGATAGGTTTGCGCGCACGCCGGCAGCACGCGCGCTGCCGCGAATGCGGCGCCGGCGGCGAGAACATGTCGTCGATTCATTTCACGATCCTCCCATGTTCACGACTCTTGCGCGTGTGAGATGAGCACAGCGCCTGCACTCCTTCTCCCCCTTTAGGGGGAGAGGGAGCGCAACTGCCGTGCTCACCGCACTCACGCAGCCACCAACTCCTCCAGCACATACGGCAGTATGCCGCCATGGCGCAGCCACTCGGCTTCGCGCCGCGTGTCGACGCGCGAGACGAGCGCCAGGGTCTGCGAATCTCCCGACGCGCGCCGCACGCGCACCGGCACGCTCGCGCCGGGAACCAGCGCGGCGCCGACGTCCTCGATGTCGAACGTCTCCTCGCCCGTGAGGTCGAGGCTTTTTCGCGTCATGCCGGGCGGAAACTGCAGCGGCAGCACGCCCATCCCGACGAGGTTCGAGCGGTGAATGCGCTCGAAGCTCTCCGCGATCACGACGCGCACGCCGAGCAGCTTCGTGCCCTTGGCGGCCCAGTCGCGCGAGGAGCCGCAGCCGTAGTTGCGTCCCGCCACCACGATCGCGGGGCGGCCCTCGGCGCGGTAGCGCTGCGCGGCGTCGAACACCGTCATGATCGCGCGGCTCGGCTGATGGCGCGTGAAGCCACCCTCGCGATCCGGCACGAGCTCGTTGCGCAGGCGGATGTTGGCAAACGTGCCGCGGATCATCACCTCGTGGTTGGCGCGGCGGCCGATATAGGTGCCGAACCGCTGCGGCGGCACGCCGTGCGCCGCGAGATACGCGCCCGCATCGGTGCTCGGCGGGATCGAGCCGCCGGGCGAGATATGGTCGGTGGTGACGTCGTCGCCGAGCAGCAACAGGAGGCGCGCCGCGCGGATCGGCGCCGCCGCATCCGTCCGCTCGTCGAGGAACGGTGGACGGCGCAGGTACATGCTCGCCGCATCCCAGGGAAAGACAGGCGCCGTTGCGTACGGAATCTCCGACCATTTCGCGCCGGGGTCGGCGAACGTGTCGTAGGCGTCGCAAAAAAGCTCGCGCGTCAGCGCGCCGTCGAGGCAGGCGCGGATCTCCGCGTCGGCAGGCCAGATATCGGCGAGAAAGACCGGCCGGCCGGCCGCGTCGTCGCCGAGCTTTTCGCGGGTGAGATCGGTCAGGATCGATCCGGCGATCGCGTAGGCCACCACGAGCGGCGGCGACGCGAGGAACGTGCCGCGCACCGCGGCGTTCAGGCGCCCCTCGAAGTTGCGGTTGGAGGAGATCAGGCCGACCGCCACCAGGTCGCGCGCCGCGATCTCGGCCGCGATCGGCTCGGCGAGCGCGCCCGAGCCGCTGCCGCAGGCCATGCAGCCGAAGCCGGCGAGGTGGAAGCCGAGCGCATCGAGCGCCTCCGACAGTCCCGCCTTGGCGAGCATCGCCGGCACGACGCGCGATCCCGGCGAAAACGAGGTCTTGATCCACGGCTTGGCGCGCAGGCCCTTGGCGACGGCGTTGCGGGCGACGAGCCCGGCCGCGATCATCTGATACGGGTTGGCGGTGTTGGTGCACGACGCGATCGACGCAATGGCGATATCGCCGTGCTGCAGCGGCCGCGACGCGGCCGTGACCGGGGGCGCCGCGACGGCGCTCGTGCCGTATTGCGCAAACGCCGCGCGGAACCGCGCCGGCGCATCGGCGAGCCGGACGAGGCTTTCCGGACGCGACGGGCCGGCGAGCGACGGCTCGACGCTGCCGAGGTCGAACTCGAGCACGCGCGCGAACGCCGGCGCGTCCGCGTGCCAAAGCCCTTGCGCCTTGGCGTAGCGTTCGACCAGATCGACCTGGGCGGCGGGCCGGCCGGTCTGCGCGAGATAGCGCAGTGTCTCGGCATCGACCGGAAAGAAGCCCATGGTCGCGCCGTACTCCGGCGCCATGTTGGCGATCGTCGCGCGATCGGGCAGCGTCAAGCGGGGAAGCGCCGGGCCGCAGAACTCGACGATCGCGGCGAGCACGTCGGCGCCGCGCAGGAAGCGCGTCAAGGCGAGCACCACGTCGGTGCACATTGTCCCCGGGCGCGGCGCGCCGACGAGACGGCAGCCGACCACGCGTGGGACCTGCATCCCGATCGGCTGGCCGAACATCGCGGTCGCCGCCTCGATCCCGCCGACTCCCCAGCCGAACACGCCGAGCCCGTTGACCATCGGCGTATGGCTGTCCATGCCGACGAGGCTGTCCGGAAAGGCGAGCCGGCGGCCGTCGCGCGCCTCGCTGGCGACGACCTGCGCGAAATGCTCGATGTTGACCTGGTGGACGATGCCGTTGCCGGGCGGCACCACGCGAAAATTCTCGAACTGCGCCATTGCCCAGCGCACCACGCCGTAGCGCTCGCGATTGCGCTCGAGCTCGGCGGCGAGATTGCGCGCGAACGCGTCGGGCACGCCGGCGAAATCGACGCGAACCGAATGGTCGATCACGAGGTCGGTCGGGATCACCGGATTGACGCGGCCCGGGTCGAGGCCGCGCGCGACCATCGCGTCGCGCAGCGCCGCCATGTCGATCAGCAGCGGCACGCCGGACGAATCCGGCATGATCACCCGGACCGGATGGAACGCCACCTCGCGGTCGAGCGCGGCCGGGTCCGGCCAGCGCGCCAGCGCGGCGATGTCGTCGCGGGTGACCGTGATGCCGTCCTCGTGCCGCAGCAGGTTCTCGATCAACACCTTGAGCGAGACCGGCAGCCGGTCGAGGTTTTGGCCGAGCGTGTCGCCGAGCGCCGGCAGGCTGTGAAACCACACCTCGTCGTCGAGCTTGCGCAGCGTTGCAAACGAATCCCGCATCGAACCCACCGGCATGCGCGCTCAGCTCTTGCTCGACGCGGAGAACGAACGCTCGAGCGAGCGGAGCTGTTTCAGCCCCATCAAGTCGTTGAGCTCGCCGAACGGCACCAAGAGGTCGGGGCGATCGATCACGCGGCCTTCGTCGATCGACTGGCCGAGCACCGCGAGCGCGTTCTTCATGCCCTGGATCGCGGCCGAGGTGAGCATGCGCGGGAACGACACCGCCTTCACGCCCATGTCCTCCAGCTGCTTGACCGACAGGAGCGGCGTCGTCGGGCGCTGGCGGATGCCAAAACCCATGTTCACGGTCAGCGGCTTGATGACGTTCTTCGCCGCCGTCGCGATGTCCTCGGCGGAGAGCAGCGCGTCGGCGAACAGCATGTCGGCACCGGCCTCGGCGTAGAGATTGAGCCGGCGGATCGCCTCGCCGAGGCCGTGGATCGCGGTGGCGTCGGTGCGCGCCTTGATGACGAAATCCGGGTCGCGGCGCGCCTGCGCGGCCGCGCGGATCTTCTCGACGCCCTCCTCGGCGGAGATGACCTGCTTGCCCTCCATGTGGCCGCACCGCTTCGGCCACACCTGATCCTCGATCATCACGCAGGCGAGCCCGGCGCGCTCGAACCCCTGCACCGTGAAGTAGACGTTGAGCGCGTTGCCGTAGCCCGTATCGGCGTCGGCCTGCAGCGGAACGGAGCTGATCGCGGCGAGCGCCGCCGAGGCGCGCAGGTTCTCGGCGTATCCCATGATGCCGACGTCGGCCCAGCCGAGATTGCTCTCGCTCAGGCCCGCGCCCGAGATGTTCGCCGTCTTGTAGCCCGCCTGCTCGACCAGGCGCAGACTGAACCCGTCGTAGACGCCCGGGCAGACGAGGATGCCGGGCTGGGCCAGAAGGGCCTTGAGCTTCGCGCCCGGCGACATCGGGTTGATCGCATCCATTGTGTTTCCTCCCCCGCCCGCGGCCGGCGGAATATCCGCTTCCGGGCGCCTCATTGTCGAGGGAGCGGGAGCCACGCATTGCGCATACCAGCGTGCATGCCTTTGCGGCGCCGTCTACGCGTTCGCAAGTTGCGCCTCACGCGACCCATTGCCCGAAAAACGCGGGACTTGCCGATGCGCTATTCTCCCGCTGGCGATTCGGCCGGGCCGCGGACGATGGCGGGCAAGACGCAAGCGAAAGCCAAAAAACAGCAGCTCATCGCCGAGGCGGTCGCGGCGGCGGTCAAGCTGCATCAGCTCGGCAAGCTCGCCGACGCCGAGAAAGTCTATACTGGCATTCTGCAATTCGATCCCGACTGCTTCGATGCCTTGAATCTCCTCGCCAAGCTGCGGCACGCGCAGGGCCGAGGCGCGGAGGCGCTCGACTTCGTCGACAACGCGCTGCGGGTCGCGCGCGGATCGGCCGATGCGCTCAACACCCGCAGCTGCATCCTGTTGCAGCTCGACCGCCACGCGGAGGCGCTCGCGACTGCCGAGAAAGTGCTGGTGATCGCGCCGCGGCACGCCGCTGCGCTCGTCAACCGCGGCAACGCGCTGCAGTATCTCGGGCGCTATCGGGAGGCGCTGGCAAGCTACGACAAGGCGATTGCGTTGGAGCCCGACCATGCCGAGGCGCAGTTCAACGCCGGCATGGTCCGCCTCGCCATGGGCGATTTCACTGCCGGCTGGCGAGCGTACGAATTCCGCTGGAAGATCGCCGGCGCGCCGACGAACCCGCTGCGCGGCGCGGGCCCGCCGTGGACCGGGGCCGAGCCGCTCGCCGGCAAGACCATCATGCTCTATCCGGAGCAGGGCCTCGGCGATGCCATTCAATACATGCGCTACGTTCCGCTCGTCGCGCGCAGCGCCGCCCGCGTGGTCGTGAGCATCCACCCGAGCCTCGCGCCCGTGGTCCCGCCGTTTCCCGACAATGTCACGGTGCTCGACGACCGCGCGGCCATCCCGGCGTTCGACCTGCATTGCCCTCTGCTCGGCCTTCCGCTCGCGTTCGGCACTGAGCTCGCCACGATTCCGAGCGGCCTGCGCATCCTGGCGCCGCGCGAACGGATTGCATGCTGGGAAGAACGGCTGCGGCCGCGGCAGCGCAAGCGCATCGGCCTCGTCTGGGCCGGGAGTGCCGAGCACAAGGACGACCGCAATCGCTCGATCGCGCTCGCGCGCCTGCTACCGCTGTTCGACATTGCGGAAACCGAGCTCTTCAGCTTGCAACGCGATCTGCGCTCGGGCGACGATGCGATCCTGCGCGAGCGTCGCGAGATCGTCCATCTCGGCCCGCAACTCGCCGACTTCGCCGATACGGCGGCGGTCATCAGCCTCCTGGACCTGGTCGTCACCGTCGACACGTCGGTCGCCCATCTCGCCGCCGCGATGGGCAAGCCTGTCTGGATCATGCTGCCCTTCCGCCCCGATTGGCGCTGGCTGCTCGACCGGGAGGACAGCCCCTGGTATCCGACCGTCCGGCTTTTTCGCCAGCCGTCGCCGGCAGACTGGGACGGCGTCGTCGCCCGCGTCGCAGGCGAGGCGCGGGCATTGCCGGATCCGTTTCGCTAGACCAGCTCGTGGCCCTGCCCGCCATTGCGGGCCGGCGTTGCAACGCCGAGCGCTTTATCGGCTTGCGCCGAGCGCATAGAGCTCGGCGGTGGCGGCGTGCCTTTCGATAAGCGTCCTCGGGCAGTCTGCGGCTGCCCGCCGGAACTGTTGCGTCGCGGCGTCCCTGTCGCCCCGATGTAACGCCAACTCGCCCATATGTGCCCCGGCGATATATGTCTGCGTCAACGTCGCCGATGGGTCAATCCGAGACCCCCGCGCGACTTGGCACGGCGCGAGCCCGATTGCCAAGCGCGGGGTGGGAGATAGCCGGACTATCGTGGAGGGCGACGGACGGGTGTAATCGAGCAGCCGGGTGGGACCGTACATATCCACATCCCGGAATTCGGATCATTGTAACGCTGCGACCATTGGCACTTGCAGTTCTTCGCCAGCAGCGGTGCGGCAGTAGCCGTTCCGCTATCGGCGCGCGCCTGCGGTCCCAATACGGCGCTGAGCAGGATGGCGGACGCGATGAGTGCGCATCGCATGATCGTATCCTCCGCTTCCATCGAAGCCGCTTTGTCCATTTACACGGACTCAATGTCTGCACCGACATCGATACGCTCGTCGCGGCTCGATCGTCGCCTAGACCGTCACCTATCAGTCTTGCCGAGGTTCAGCACGCGTCGCGGGCTGGGCGACGGCCTTCGCCTCCTCCGCGGCAAAACCGGTACTGCCCTGATCGAGTAGAACCTTTCTGCCTAGCCGCCAAGGCCCTGCGCGTCAGTGCGTGAGCGCCCTGGATGGCGGCACGCGTCCGTCGTCGTGCGCGCCGTCAGGCTTGCAGCGCCGCCGCGAGCCCCTGCGGATCGTCCGTGCCGAGGCGGCGCACCTCGCCGCTCTTGAGCGTGAGCTCGACCGCGTCGAGGCCGGACACGTTGTAGAGGCGATAGCCCGGCCGCCGGCGCACGCCGAAGCCGCCGAGCCAGCTGTTGCGCACCGGCCGCACGCTGGCGATGTCGCGGCGCGCGAGCCGATAGCGCTGGAGGCCAGGTCCGAAATGCCAGCGGACCTCGTCCTCGGTCACGTCGACGGTGAGCGAGGAAAACAGCCCGGTGAGGATGACGAACATGATCGCGAGGCCCCACAGCACGGGGCGATTGGGCGCCGGCGGGTCGAGGTAGCCGACCGCCGCGCAAACGACGGCGGAAACCGGCAGCACCAGCAGCATCAGGGTGCCGATCTGGGTGTGATGGTAGCGAGACGTCATGGCTTGCCTCCGTGGGGGAACTTTTCCCCATTGCAATCTGCCGGTTGGTCGCCGGGAGGGCGCAGCCGGTTCGAATGGCAGACCCGCGATCGCAGCATTGATCGAAATCAAAGAAAATGCATCCGAACCGCGGCATGAAGCCTATGTGTGGCAACCTATCGCAACCGCGCCGTTCGATCGCGACCTGCAACTCGCCGTCATTGACGGCGACGGGCCGCACCTCCTGGTTTTTCCCTGCCGCCGCATCCTGCACGGCTGGATGAAGGCGGGAACGCAGGAGCGCATCGACGTGCGCCCCACCCATTGGCGCCCGTGGAGCGACGCTGCCGCGCGCTGACGCTTCCCTCACCGGCTCCTTGCGCAGGCGCGCGCCGCCGCGCCGTCGGCGCTTGACTCTATGTAACCGGCCGGTTACTTAGTTCGTAACAACCCGGTTACGCATGCCATGACACGCGATCCATGACGACGCGACCCATGACGACGCGACGCTCGAACGCCATCCCGCGGCAACGCGAGGCCGTCTTCCGCGCCATCGCGGATCCGACGCGGCGGGAAATCCTCGGCCTGCTGCGGCACGGCCGGCGCAGCGTCGGCGAGATCGCGGGCAACTTCCCGGCCAGCCGGCCGGCGATCTCGCGGCACCTGCGCGTGCTGCGTTCCGCCGGCCTCGTGGTGGCGCGGCGCGACGGCACGGCGCGCATCTGCGAATTGAACGCGACGCCCCTGCGTGCGGTCGACGACTGGCTGCGCGACTACCAGGCGTTCTGGCGCGAGAGCCTGCGCAACCTCAAACGCTACGTCGAGGAGAACCCGGAGGAGAAACCATGACCCCCGCGCAAGTCGCCACCGGCGAAACCATCGTCGAGCAGACGTCCATCCATGCGCCGGCGGAGCGCGTCTTCGCGGCGCTCACCGATCCGCAGCAGCGCCTGCAGTGGTGGGGCCGCGAAGGCATGTTTCACAGCACGCACATGGAGTCCGACCTGCGCGTCGGCGGCCAGTGGCTGCAAAGCGGCACCGGCCGCGACGGCGGGCCGTTCAGCGTGCGCGGCGAGTACCGCATCATCGAGCGGCCGCGCGTGCTCGCCTTCACGTGGCTGCCGTCCTGGCAGGCGAACGCGCAAGCGTCGCTCGTGCGCTTCGATCTCGATGAGCGCGACGGCGTCACCACGGTGCGGGTGACCCATTCGGGGCTGACGCCGGCCGGCCGGCAGGCGCACCGCGGCTGGCCGCAGATCTTGGGCTGGCTCAAGGCCTACGCCGAAGCGCCGCGGTAGCGGAGCTAAACGCGCAAGCGCGCCTTGATCGGCGCGCGCTGGCCCTGCGGCTCGTCGCGGAAGTAGCGCGTCGAGCTCGTCGATGCGGCCGTGCTTCTCCCGGTACTCGACGATCTCCTGCGCCCGCGCGGCACCGATGCCTTCGACGGCGCGCAATTCCTCGACATTGGCGCGGTTGACGTCGACCTTGTCATGTGCTTCTTTTGTTCTCTTTGGTTGCGGCATTCGGTGCACCTCCTGGGCAATACAACGCAACAACGCAGTCTCGGCGGCGATCGATCCGCCGGTAATTAAGTAGCCGTAGACAAGATTGGCCCGAACGAAGCCAAGGCGATTTTCCCAATGATTTCAGCGAGCACACATTGCTGGTTTGCGGCCGCGAATTTTGGCAGAACGAACCCAGCTCGAAATCGGTAACGATTTCAATGCTATCGGGACAGAACCTCATGCGTCACTGCGGCCAGGGCGCCAAGCCAGCCCTCGCCTGCTGAGACATGTTTCCGATCATCGACAGCGCGCCGCGCGCCGCCAATCCGCTGGTCACGCTGACGCTGATCCTCGTCAACACGCTCGTCTTTCTGTGGATGTGGAGCCTGCCGGCCGACGCGCTCAACTACATCACGATCGAATACGCGCTGGTGCCGCTGCGCTATTCCGACCCGGACGCGGCGCGCGCCGCCGGGCTCGATCCGAACGACTGGTGGCCGCTGATCACCAACACCTTCATGCACGGCGGCTGGCTGCACCTCATCTTCAACATGTGGACGCTCTGGATCTTCGGCCCCGCCATGGAGGCGCGGTTCGGCCGGCTCGGCTTTGCGGTGCTCTACCTCGTCGGCGGCACGGTCGCGAGCTTCACGCATCTCCTCGCCAATTTCGACTCGCCCGCGCCGGCGCTCGGCGCCTCGGGCGCGATCGCGGCCGTGCTCGCCGCCTATGCGGTCATCTATCCGCGCGAGCGGGTGCTGCTGATCGTCCCGCTCGGCTTCATTTTCATCCCGATCTGAGCCCCGGCCGTGCTGTTCGCCCTCATCTGGTTCGGCATCCAGGTGCTGCAGGGAACGCAGTCGCTGTTTGCCCCCTCGATGGGCAGCGGCGTCGCCTGGTGGGCGCATATCGGCGGCTTTGCGTTCGGCGCGCTCGCCGCCCTCCCGGTGCGCCGCGCCGCCTGGGGCCGCGCCGTCACGTCACGATGGGATGAGAGCCGCTTTCCCGGCGGCCGCGGGCGGTTTCCCGGTCCATGGTCGCGGGATTGAGGCGCGGGATTGAGCCACGGGATTGAGAAAGCCCGCCCGTTGCGCTCTAACGTCCTCGCCCTCACGTCGCGGAGATAATTCCCATGGCGCAATCAGCCTTCTCGTTCCCCAAGCAATGGGAGGACTGGGCGAGCTGGGGTCTCGGCATCTGGCTCGTGCTGTCGCCCTGGACCTTCTTCTTCGACCAGGAGACCCGGGCGATGGAAAACGCCGTCGCGATCGGCGTCCTGATCCTGGTCGCCGAGGTGGTCGAGCTGTCGATCTTCCGCGACTGGGAGGAGTGGATCAACGTGGCCGCCGGCGCCTGGCTCGGGGTCTCGCCGTGGGTGCTCGGCATCGCCAACGTCGCGGCGCGCTGGAACTTCGTGATTGTCGGGTTCCTGGTGGTGGTGCTCGCCCTTTACGAGCTGCGCGAGATGCGTCGGACGTCTTCACGATGAGGTGATCGGCCAGCCTGCGACGGCGCGGCACTGGCAAAGCGCGACCGGCGGCCTATATGTGCATGGAAGCCGGACGTGCCCCCCATGCCCCCCTCCCCAAACGTCCGGTGGAAGAATAACCCCGGTGCGTCCCCACCGGGGTTATTTGTGCCCGCCGCGCCGGCATCGGCGCACCGGGCGGGTATCTGAGCGCGTTCAATCGCCGGCGGGAATCGCATATACGCGGCGGTGGCGGGCTTGATCCGCCGTCCGGGCTGGGCATGAACGCTCCCAATCTATCGGCCTGGGACGTCGATCCGTCGGCGTTCCCACGGGCCGGCCGCATGGCCGCCAAGGCCCGTTTCGCGGTCGCCTATGCGATCCTCGCGCCGTCGAGCCACAACACCCAGCCGTGGAAGTTCATCGTCTCGGACGACGAGATCCTGCTGTGCGCCGACCGCTCGCGCAGCCTGCCGGTGATCGACCCCTATGACCGCGAGCTCGTGATCAGCTGCGGCGCCGCGCTGTTCAACCTGCGTGTCGCGCTGGCGCATTTCGCGCTTGCGGTCGAGATCACGCTGTTGCCGAACGCGACCGATCCCGACGTGCTCGCCCGCATCGCGTTTGCGCCCGCGACGGCGCCGTCGCCCGATCTCGCGCCGCTGTTCGGCGCGATCGCCCATCGCCGCACCAATCGCATGGCCTTTGCGGCCGAGACGCCGCCGCCCGATCTCATCGAACGCCTACGCGCCGCCGCCATCGCCGAAGGCGTCGACGCGCGGGTCGTGGCGGCGCCGGCCGAGCGCGCCCGCATCGCCGAGCTGATCGCGGACGCCGACCGCCGCCAATTCGCCGATCCACATTTCCGCCGCGAGCTCGCCAGCTGGATCCACCCGTCGCGCCGCGACGACGGCATGCCGGCGTTCTCGCAGGGCATGCAGCCGCTGGTCGATGCCGCAACCCCGATCGCCGCCATGGTGATCCGCACCTTCGACGTCGGCCACGGCGTTGCCGCCTCGCATGGCGAGCTCGCGCGCGGCTCGCCGCTCCTCGCCGTGCTCGCGACCACGACCGACAACCAGGAGGCCTGGCTCGCGACCGGCCAGGCGCTGCAGCGGCTGCTGCTGGTCGCGACCGCGGCCGGCTACGGCGCCTCCTACCTCAACCAGCCGATCGAGGTGCCGGAGCTGCGCGACCGGCTTGCCCGCGATCTTGCCACCGCGCGCCACCCGCAGCTCGTCCTGCGCATCGGCCGCGGCCCGGGCATTCCGCCCTCCCCGCGCCGGCCGCTCGCCGATGTCTGCGCCTGAGCCAGCCGCAACCGCGATGGCGACCGCGCCGTGGCGCGCCTCCTACCCGCCCGGCGTGCCGTCGAGCGTCGATCCCGACGCGTTCCCGTCGCTGCACGCGCTTCTCATCGCCTCATGCCGGCAATATGCCGAGCAGCCGGCCTTCGATTTCCTCGGCGCCACCCTGAGCTATGCGGAGTGGGACCGCCTCAGCGCAGCCTTCGCGGGGTTCCTGCTGGAGCGGCTTTCCCGCAAGGGCGGCGACCGTGTCGCCATCATGCTGCCGAACGTGCTCGCCTATCCGGTCGCCTTCCTCGGCATCCTGCGCGCCGGGCTCACGGTCGTCGGCGTCAACCCGCTCTATACGCCGCGCGAGCTCGCCTACCAGCTCACCGACTGCGGCGCGACCACGATCGTGATCATGGAGAATTTCGCCCACAAGCTCGAATCCGTGCTCGCCGAGACGCCGATCGAGCACGTCGTGGTGGTGCGGCTCGGCGACCTCGTGTCGCCGCTCAAGCGCTGGGCGTTCAACTTCGCCAACACGTGGCTGCGCCACGCCGTGCCGGCCTGGCAGTTCGAGCGCTTCACCATGCTGCAGGACGCCTGCGCCCAGCCGCCGGCGCGGCCGCTGCCGGACGCTTCCGCGATCCCGACGGTGCCGGCGCTGCTGCAATACACCGGCGGCACGACCGGCGTCGCCAAGGGCGCGATGCTGTCGCACCGCAACCTGGTCGCCAACACGCTGCAATGCGCGGCCTGGATCGGCACGCACGCGGCGCCGGGCGTCGAGCGCGTGCTCACGCCGCTGCCGCTCTATCATATCTTCTCGCTCACCGCGAACATGCTCACCTTCGCGTCGCTCGGCGGCATGGGCGTGCTGGTGCCCGATCCGCGCGACATCCGCCGCCTGATCGAGACCATGCGGCGCACCCGCGTCACCGCCATGTCGGGCGTGAACACCTTGTTCAATGCGCTGGTCAATTCGAAGGAATTCGCGACGCTCGATTTCAGCGCGCTCAAGTTCGCGATCGGCGGCGGCGCCGCCGTGCAGAGCGCGGTTGCCGAGCGCTGGCGCGCCGTCACCGGCACGTCCCTGGTGGAAGGCTATGGCCTGACCGAAGCCTCGCCGGTCGTCTGCATCAATCCGCTCGAGCATCCGAGCATCGGCACCGTCGGCCTGCCGGTGCCTTCGACCGAGGTCTCGATGCGCGACGATCAGGGTCAACCGGTCGCGCTCGGCCAGATGGGCGAGGTGTGGGTGCGCGGCCCGCAGGTGATGCAGGGCTATTGGGGCCGGGCGGACGAGACGCGCCGCACGCTCACGGCCGATGGCTGGCTGCTCACCGGCGACCTCGGCACGATCGACGCGCGCGGCTTCGTCAAGCTGCTCGACCGCAAGAAGGACATGATCATCGTCTCGGGCTTCAAGGTGTTTCCCAACGAGGTCGAGGACGTGGTCGCGCAGCATCCGGGCGTGCTCGAAGCCGCCGTGATCGGCGTGCCCGACGCGCGCGCCGGCCAGCTCGTCAAGCTGTTCGTGGTGCGGCGCGATCGGAACCTCACCGAAGCCGCGATCCGCGCCTACTGCCGGGAAAATCTCACCGGCTACAAGATCCCGCGATTGATCGAATTTCGCGACGCCCTGCCGAAGAGCAACATCGGCAAGATCCTGAGGAAGGAGTTGCATTAGCTGGCCGTGGGCAAAGCGAAGCGTGCCCACCGTTTCTCAAGACCCGCGGCGCGTGGGCACGGCGCTTCGCGCCTTTGCCCACCCTACGGCTCAACACTTTCGCCGGCGACAAGGTCTACGATAGCCATTCCACCGGCACGTTCAAAGCCTCCGCGAGCTTTGCGATCGTCCCCGGCGTTCCGGTGCGGCGCCCGCTTTCCAGATCGGACAGATAGCCCCTCCCTGTAAAATACAGGCGATTTACAGGGCGCCGATGTGCGCCAAATACAGGAAAAGCCGTTGAAATAGCGAAGGAGAAGGCGCGAGCGCGGAACAGGCGAATAACAGGAGCGAAAAACAGGAAGCACAGGAGCCGAAACAGGAAGAACAGGCAAACGGCGCGCGACGACGAAATGACGTCCCTTGCGGCGAGCTTGCCGGCTTGAAACGCAAAGCGCGCCCGAAGCGGTGGGCTGCGGACGCGCGAATGTCACTCTGCACTTAATGCCATGCGCCGCTCGCGCCGGGAATGCAAGCGGAATTCAGTCTATCCACGCTGTTCACTGCCGTCATGCCCCGCGAAGCAGAACTCTGCGCCGTCATGGCCGGGCGTAGCCGTTCGAAGAACGGCGTCGCTTCACTCGCCTATGTCCCGGCCATCCACGTCTTGCTTGCTGATTCGCCGAAAGAAAGGCGTGGATGCCCGCATGCGCGGGCATGACGTGGAACGAACCACGGGCTACGAGCAGAACTTCTCCCGATATTGCGCCGGCGACACGCCGAGGCGGCGCATGAACACGCGCCGCAACGCGGTCGGCGAGCCGAGGCCGCATCGCTGGGCCACGGCTTTGGGCGCGAGCGCGGTCTCCTCGAGCAGGCGGCGCGCCGCCTGCAGCCGCACCGACGCCACGAATTCCGCCGGCGTCTGGCCGGTGTCGTCGCGGAACGCGCGGATGAAGCTGCGCTCGCTCATCGCCGCGCGCTTCGCCAGCGCGGCGATGCGCAGGTCGGCCGCTGGATTCTCCTGGCACCAGAGCTGCACCTTCTGGATGGCCGGAATGGCGGAAAACTGCGCCTGCAGCTGGGTCGAGAACTGCGACTGGCCGCCGGAGCGCTTCAGAAACAGGACCAGATAGCGCGCAACCTCCAGCGCGAAGTCGCGGCCGTGGTCCTCCTCGAGCAGCGCCAGCGCGAGGTCGATTCCCGCCGAGATTCCGGCCGAGCTGTACAGATTGCCGTCGCGGATGAAGATCGGATCGATCTCGACGCGCGCCGAGGGATTGCGCCGCGCGAGCTCGGCGCCGAACGCCCAGTGCGTCGCCACCCGTTTGTCGCCGATCAGCCCGGCGGCGCCGAGCGCGAAAGCGCCGGTGCACACCGAGCCCAGACGGCGCGCGTGCGGGGCCGCGTGCCGCAGCCAATCGAGGATCGCGGGCGTGACCGCGGCCTCCGGTCCGCCGCCGCCCGACACCAGCAGCGTGTCGACCGGCAACGCCAGCGCCGCCATCGCGCAGGCCGGCTGGAACGAAAAGCCGACCGGCGTCGGCACCGGATCGCTGGTCGGCGCGACGGTCGCGATGTCGTAAAGCCTCCGCTTGCGCAGGAAGTTCGCGAGGCCGAACACCTGCAACGGACCGGCCACGTCGAGCGGCGCCACGCCCGGGTAGATCAGCATGGCGATGCGCTGCGGCGCCTCGCCTCCCGGCGCCGCAGCGGCGCTGCCTTCCGGTTGCTCCACCATGACGCCTCAGTCCCCCAAACGATGCCCCCAGCGCCGCGACCAGATTCCGCCAAATTGCGTGCGAATTCCGCCAAATCGCCGGGCCCGCATTGCTTATAACAGCTGACCTGCTCAGCTTCCTCAAGGGCCGCGTCGTGGAAAGACTTTGGTCGTGGGAAGGCTTGGTCGCGGGCAAAGGGGGCTGGAATGAGCCGCACGCTTCGCGCCGCGAGCGGCGCGTGGCATCAAGTGCAGAGTGACATTCGCGCGTCCGGAGCCCGCTGCTTCGGGCGCGCGTTGCGTTTCAAGGGCCTGCATTTCCGCAATCGACCGCCACGAACAGGAAGCAACAGCGATGCAAGACATTGAGGAACCCGATGCCGATGCGCACCACACCCAATGGAGAACGACAATGACCAGGACCGTCGTCACCCTCGCGGCGATCGCCACCATCGGCACCGCGGCTCTCGCGCCCACCTCCGCTTCCGCGTTCGGCTCCCGCGCAGACGCGCATCCGGCAAAGATCGCGCGGCCGGCGAAGGTCGCACGCCCGGGCGCGCATCCGGCAAAGATCGCTCGGCCGGCGAAGGTGGCACGCCCGGTCTCGCGCAAAGCCGACGTCTCGCACCCGGTGAAGGCCTCGCGCGCCACGAACGTGCGCAACCCCGTCAACCTGTCGAACCGCAAGCCGGGCACCGCAACATCGATCCCGAACACGTTGTCGCGTGGACCGAGCAAGGCCGTAACATCGAGCCCGCCTGCGAACACGCTGCCGAATGGTCCAAACAAGGCCGCAACGTTGCCCGCCCCGCCCGCCGTGCCCGCCCTGCCTGCCGGCGTAGAAGTGCCGCTGCCCATGGGCCCGCAGCCGCCGGGCGTTCAGGTCACCCGGACCATCAACTCAGTTACCGGCGCCACGACAACCACGACCACCACTGGGTTGAACCAGGTTTCCCAGACCACTGGCGGTGTGAACGGCACGAGCACGGTCAAAGTAACCAACCTGGCGAACGGCCAAACGACGTCGACCACCACCGGGAACGGCCAGATAGTGACCCAGACTGTCGATCCAGGAGCGGGCCTGACGACGACCAAGACCCTGGCTGCGAACGGCACGCAGACGACCACGACCCAAAACGCTTTCAGCGGAGTGACCACGACCAACACCGTCGCTACGAACGGCACGCAGACGACCACGACCCGGAACACTTTCACCGGAGCGCAGACGACCACGACCGTTGCTGCCAACGGCGCGCAGACGACCACTACCGTTGCTGCCAACGGCGCGCAGACGGTCAAGACCACCTATCCGAACGGCGTCCAGACGACCGCGACCATTGATCCGCAGACCCACGTGAAGACGATCAAGACCATGAATCCGGCCGGTCCGGATACGGTGAAGACCATCCTTCCGAACGGCGTAACGACGGTATCGTGGCGAGACCCGGCCACCGGCCTGACGACCACCACGACGACGGATCCAAAAACCGGCAGAACCACCACCAACGTGCAGAACAGCAAGGTTGCGCCGCCAGCATCCCTCACAAGAACCAGCCCATAGCCGCGCCAGTCTCTCGGCATATGGTCGTTGAGTGCTGGAGTACATCCATCTCGTGGGTGCTCGGGGATCGCGGCATCGCCATGCTGACTGAACGGGGGAATGTTCTGCGCACCGCAGCGTGTACTTCGAGGCCGCCGCGCTCCTGCTCATAAAGCCGAAGACGTCCGGTCGCTGTCGGGGGGATAGCGGACATCATTCGACGTGTGAGGTCTGTGCAATCGGTCGCGAATGACCCATCGCGACGATCGGCGGCACCGCAGCAATCCGGACGCTTTCGGGGCAAAGCGGGAGCGTGACGGCGATCTGGACGCGCGTGCGCTGGGTGGAATGCGCCGAAAAGGCCGCGCGCGTCACCCGAGGTCCAATCGAGCGTTCGAAATCGCCTGCCGGCGCGCTACTGAACGGAATTCAGGCGGGCGACCCAATCATCGCGCAAATCGTGCCAAGCCGGTTCGACCGCCGACCATTTGGTCGCGTTCTCGAGCTCGAGCAGCCCGTGCGCGACCGCGGCGCTCGTCCGTGCCGCCTGCATCTCGGCGACCCAGCTGTCGCGCCGCTCGCGCCACGAGTCCTCGACCGACCGCCAGCGCATCGCGGTCTCGAGCACCAGCAACTGCGCGGCGACGTCGGCCGGCGATCTGGCGGATTTCACGGCCGCGATCCAGCCGTCGCGTTGCCCGGCCCAGTCGCTCGACACGGCCGCCCATTTGACATTCCCCTCGAACTGCAGCAGCGCATCTCGCGGCACTTGCGCGACCGCCGGCTGGACCGCCATCGCGATCCACATGACAAGAAGGCCCGCCGTGCAGGCCGCAGTCCAACGTGCAATCCGTCGCATGGTTCGTCCTTCCCCGCATCGCTGATCTTTGGTTGGTGACGCACGAAGCGTAAAATCACGCACCGATCGGCCGTGCATACGAGCGGCGTGATTTGTACCGCACTCGTGCACAATTCTCACCGTCCTCGAACCGGAAGCTCTTTCACGCGCCTCGTCAAGACGCAATCAGCGCCATTGGCAAGGCGCGGGTCGGCGCACCAAGTGCTTCGCGCCTCTGCCACGCGGATCGACATGCCGACGATTCTCCAAGCCGCCGATCTCAAGACAGGACGCTTCCGCTCGCTACGCCATTGCTGATCGGCTAAACGCTCGCCACAACGGTGCTACGGCGCGAGCGGTTTAGTCCTGTGACCCGTAGCCGACCATGCCTCTTTTCGGCACCGATCAGCCCTTCGGCGCCGAGCGCGAAAGCGCCCGTGCACACCGAGCCGAAACGGCGCCAGTGCGGCGCCGCACGCCGCAGCCAACCGAACGTCGCGGGCTGGTTCGCTGCGATCGAATTTCCGCCAAAACGCGTACAGTTTCCGCCAAATCGCCGGGCCCGCATGCTTATGACAGCCGACCCGCTCAGCTTCCTCGAGGGCGGCGGCCCTGACCTGTGGCATTTCGGACACGTCACGGAACTTACGGTGCGTCTGCAACAGGTTTACTGCCGATCGCGCTTGTAAACGGCCGCTGACTCGGGCTGAAATCCGCTGGGGCACTCTCGCGCGAGACGGGCCGGGCTTGGTCGTGGGAAGGCTTGGTCGTAGTAAGACCTGGGGAAAAGGGGCTGGAATGAGCCGCACGCTTGCATCGAGGATCGCGGTTGGGGCGGTCGCGTTGATGGCTCTGGCGGGGGTGACCCTCGAGGCGCAGGCCCAATGCGTCACGAATTCGCAGACGATCAACAACAGCGGCGCCAGCGTCAACGGGGTGACCGACGGGGGCAGCGGCTGCCTGAACAATTCCGGCAATGTGACGGCGACAGCCACGGGTGTCGGCGGCACCGCCAACGCGCTGTCCACCACGGGAAACGGGACCATCACGAATTCCGGCTCCGCCACCGCCAACGCCACGAACCCCTTCGGCACGGCCAATGCGGTTATCGTCAACGGCAACGGGAGCATCACGAATTCCGGCACGGCCAGTGCCACGGCTAACAACTTGGGTGGCGCTGCCTTCGGACTAACCCTTAATGGCAACGGCAGCATCGTGAACTCCGGCACGGCCACCGCTGCGGCCAATGGCTCCATCGGGGCAGCAAATGGGATCTTCATCAGCGGGACCGGAAGCGTCACGAATTCCGGCACGGTTACCGTGACAGCTACGCACGCAAGTGGAATCCAAGCCCGCAGCATCAACAACTCGGGCACGGTGACGGTCATCGGCGGCAACGGCGGCGGTTCCTCAGCCATAGCGCTTTTCGCCCTCGGCGGAACCGTCGTCAACACCGGGGGCGTGTTCGCCTCCGGCGGGGGGGTGACCCAATTTGGAATTCAGTACGACGCCAACACGACCATCATCAATGCCGGCTCCATCGTGGCGCCCGGCGGCGCGGCCATTCAGGCCAACGGCGGCGCCACGAATCTGAGCCTGACCCTGCTCCCCGGCTCCTTCATCGTCGGCGCGATCAACTTCTTCGGCACGGGCAACACGCTCAACATGAACGCCGGCAACCAGAACCTCACCTTCAACACCCTCACGGGCGTGACCGTCGCCGGCAGCGTGCCGTTCGTGGCGGTCGGCAATCAGGTGGCGAGCATCGATCCGACCCCGTTCGGCCTCGCCGACAAGAACCTGATGGATTTCACCCGCGGCATCTCGGGCGTGCTCGATTCCATGGGCGGCAGCGGCGCACCGAGCGGGCCGCTGTCGTCGGCGTTCGCGCCGAGCGCGCCGGACAGCATGGCGGCGCGGGTCGAGCAGACCTTCGCGGCGATCCCGGCGCTCGCCTACGCCAACGACCAGGCGATGGTGTTCAAGGCGCCGACCATGGTGGCGAGCGACGGCCGCGCCATCTGGGCGCGCGGCTTCGGCGGCGAGCGCACCCAGGATGCGGACAGCGGCCTGCTCGGGGCGCACACGAGCTTCTTCGGCGGCGCGGTCGGCTTCGACATCCTGGCGCGGCCGGACCTGCGGCTCGGCCTGTTCGGCGGCGGCGGCGAGAGCCGCATGTCGCTCGACGGCAACGGCGGCTTCACCAACACCAGCACGGGCTTCGGCGGCCTCTACGGGCGCTGGGGCTTCGAGTCGTTCGGCCGCGCCTCGTTCCTCGACTTCGCGCTGCACGGCGGCGGCTCGACCAACTCGACCTCGCGCACCGTCAACAACAACGCGCTTCCCGGCGGCATCGAGATCGCGACCGCGAGCTACAACAGCTCGTATGTCAGCCCCGAGCTCAAGTATGGCGTCAACATTCCGCTGTGGGCGCAGTACACGCTCACGCCGTCGCTGCGCGTGCGCTACGTCGCCGGGTTCTTCGGCGGCTACACCGAAGCCGGCACGACGTCGCCGCTGACGGTGGCGAGCCGCACGACCCAGGACTTCGAGGAGCGCGCCGAGCTCAAGCTCACCCGCGCGACGCCGGTCGGACCCGATCTCTTGCTCACCAGCGTCCATCTCGGCGCCATCGGCCTCGAGCGCGTCGGCGGCACCACCGTCAACACGGTGCTGCTCGGCGCCGGCCTGCCGTTCGTGACGCCGGGCCGCAACGACACCGCCGGCATCGTCGGCGGCGCCGGCATCGAGTGGCGCACCCGCGAGGGCATCTCGATCTTCGGCGCCGGCGAGGCGATCGGCTTCTCCGACCAGAGCACCGTGTGGGCCGCCAAGGGCGGCCTGCGCGTCGCGTTCTGAGAAGAGAACTCTGAGCCATCATGGCCGGGCATAGCCGGTCGAAGAACGGCGTCGCTTCGCTCGCCTATGGTCCGGCCATCCACGTCTTCCTCGCTGAATTGCCGAAAGAAAGACGTGGATGCCCGCCTTCGCGGGATGACGCAGAACTCTGAGCCGTCATGGCGGGCATAAAGGCCGGAGCATGATCCCGAAACGTGGATACCGGTTTCCCGCCTGCGCGAAGCCCTGACACCATTGATCATTTGGGGTGGTGCTTCGGCGGGCGAAGGCAGGTCGGAAAAGATCATGCTCAAACAATAATCGCCGCTCACCAGATCCGCACCACGAGCGCGCCGACCCAGACGAGAAACGCCAGCGTCAGCGTGAGCAGGACCGCCGCGGAGCCCAGATCCTTGACCACCTTGATGGCCCAGCTGTGCTCCGGCGTGACGTGGTCGGAGAGCTTCTCCACCGCCGTGTTGAGCAGCTCGACGACGATCAAGAGCAGCAGCGAGCCGACCAGCGCGAGCCACCACGCGATGCTCGCGGCGACGAAGAAGCTCGCCGGCAGCCCGATCGCGAGGGCGATCGCTTCCTCCTGTACCGCTGCCTCGTGGCGCAGGGCCCAGTCGAGCCCGTTGATCGAGTTGATCAGCGCTTTCCACATGCGGAGCGATCGGCGGCCGGGGACGGGGCGCCCATTGCCCGCGGTGGCGGGCAGCTCGGTCACGACATCGGCCTCCATTCGCGGCTTCATCCCAGCGCCTGCTTCACCCGCTCCGGCGTCATCGGCGTATGCCGCAACCGCACGCCCGTCAACTCCGCGACGGCATTCGCGATCGCCGGCGCGACCAGCGGCGTCGCCATCTGGCCGACCCCGGTCGGATGGTTGTCGGTCGCGATCAGCTCGACGTGGGTCTGCGGCACCTCGTTCATGCGCGGCACGTGGTAGTCGTAGAAGCCCGACTGCTGCACCACGCCATCCTGCGTCGTGATGCGCTCGAACAGCGCGAACCCGGTGCCGTAGATGATGCTGCTTTCGGTCTGCGCCACGATGTTGTCGGGCTGCACCGCGATGCCCGGATCGAGCGCCACCCACACGTTGGGCACGCGCAGCGCGCCGGTCCGGCGCTCGACCCCGACCTCGGCGACGAGCGCGATCTGCGTGCCCGAATAGTTCATGTAGGCGAAGCCGAGCGCGTTGCCGTCGCGCTTCTTGCCCCACTCGGCCATCCGCTTCACCGCGTCGATGATGGCGACGGCGCGCGGGTTGCCCTTGACGAGATCGCGGCGGAAATCGGCCGGATCGACGCCGCGCTCGCGCGCAAGCTCGTCCATGAACGACTCGATCGCGAAGATGTTGGTGAGGTGCGCGATCCCGCGCAGGCTCGAGGTGCGCAGCCCGGTATCCTGCGGCACGCCTTCGCCGAGCCGGTTGGGAATGTCGTAGTATGGCGCGTCGAGGCCGTTGAACGCGATGCCGTCGCGCCCCTTCTGGCGGGCAAACCGCACCGGGTCCTGGAACGCCGTCACCTCGTCGCACGCCTTGCGATGGTGGAACGCGATCAGCTTGCCGGACGCATCGAAGCCGGCGCGCAGGAAATGCGCCGACAGCGGATTGAAGCGCCCGTTGTGGACGTCGTCCTCGCGCGTCCACATCATCTTGACGGGCTTGCGCACGGCATTCGACAGGACCACGGCATCGTGCACGTATTCCTCGTCGCGATGGCCGCGCCGGCCGAAGCCGCCGCCGAGCAGCATGTCGTGATAGGTGATCCGGTCGGGCGCAATCTTGAGCGCGGTCGCCGCGACCGTCACGGCGATGGTCTTGGATTGCACGCCGCACCACAGCTCGCAGGCATCGCCGCCGGGCGAGACCGCCGCGACCGCGTTCAACGGCTCCATCTGGGCGTGATAGACGAGGTCGTTGCGATAGTCCGCCTCGACGATGGTCGCGGCCGCCTGCAGCGCCGCCGGCGCATCGCCCTTCTTGGCCCACAGCTTGGTCGGCCGCGACATGTCGCGCGCGGCCGCGGCGAATTGCGGCAGCGCCTTTTCGCTGTCGAAGCCCCAGCCCTTGCCGGTGCGCGTCCACGCGACCTCGAGCGCGTCCTTGGCATCGAACGCCGCCCACGGCGTCGCGGCGATCACGCCGACGCCGTAAGGCAGCGCGACGATGCGCACGACGCCGGCGATCGCCTTGGCCTTGGCGTCGTCGATCTTGTCGGGCGCCGCACCCTCGACGGGCGCCCGCAGCACCGCGCCGTAGAGCATGCCGGGCACCTGCACGTCGATGGCGTATTGCGCCGTGCCGTCGATCTTGCCCGGCATGTCGACGCGCACGACATCGCGGCCGATCAGCCGGAACTTGGCGGGCGACTTGAGATCGCTCTCCGCGACCGGCGGCGCCTGGGCGGGAACCTGCGCGAAGGCGGCAATCTCGCCATAGGTCAGGCGACGGCCGGATGCGGCGTGAACCACGACGTTCGGCTCGGTGGCAAGCTCGGCGACCGGAACGTTCCAGTGGCCCGCGGCATTCGCCAGCAGCACCTTGCGGACCTGGGCGCCGAACGTCCGCAGCTCGTTGAAGTAGGATGTCACGGCGTTGCTGCCCGCCGTGTACAAGTAGCCGTACTGCGGGTTCTTGTAGAGCGCATCGTTCGGCGGCGCGACCACGACACGGACTTTCGCCCAGTCGGCGTCGAGCTCCTCGGCGAGAATGAGCGGCAGCGAGGTCAGCGACCCCTGCCCCATCTCGGCCGCCGGCGACATGATCGCGACCGTGTCGTCGGTCGCGATCGTGACCCACGGGCTGACCGCCACGTCGGTGCGCGCGGCAGCGCCTGCGCGGAGCCCGGAAGAGACCGCAAAGGTCAGGCCGGCGGCGCCGACCATGAAGTGGCGTCGCGTGATGTCGACGTTGCGAAGGGCGGGCGTCATGGTCAGGCCTCCCTCGCGGCGCGCTCGATGGCGCGCACGATGCGCGGATAGGTGCCGCAGCGACAGATATTCGCGCTCATGTGCTCGACGATCTGCGCGCGGTCGGGATGCGGATTGTGCGCCAGCAGATCGGCCGCGCTCATGATCTGGCCGGACTGGCAATAGCCGCATTGCGGCACGCGCTCGGCGAGCCAGGCCTTCTGCACCGGATGCGACGCATCGGCCGACAGCCCCTCGATCGTCGTCACCTTGCGGCCGGCGACCTCGCCGACCTGGGTCAGGCACGCAAAGGCGCGCTCGCCGTCCAGGTGCACCATGCAGGCGCCGCACAGGCCGGTGCCGCAGCCGAATTTCGTACCGGCGAGCTTGAGCTCCTCGCGGATCACCCACAATAGCGGGGTGGCGCGCGGCGCGTCCGACTGCGCCGGCTTGCCGTTGATCTCGAAACGCGTTGCCATGGGCTTCTCCCTCGAGCGCGGAATCTGTCGCTGCGATCTTAAGCGTGGCGCGGGCGCCGGCGGAAGGGCTCATCGGCGGCGCGTTGCTGGCAGCGCGGTCCTGTACTATCAAATCCCGTTGCGGCGAACCCCCTCTTCAGCCTGCTCGATTGGAGTCCCGGATGGCCAAGCAGAATGGACAGGACCTGCCGTTTCTGGTCGCCGGCGGCGGCATCGGCGGCCTGGTGGCGGCCTATGCGCTCGCCAGCAAGGGCTTTCCGGTGCGCGTGTTCGAGCAGGCCCCCGAATTCAAGGAGCTGGGCGCCGGCATCCAGCTCGGCCCCAACGTGTTTCGCGCCCTCGAGCGCATCGGCCTCAAGGCGAGCATGCTGGACGACGCCTGGGTGCCCGGCAAGCTCGAGATGCGCGATGCCCTGACGGCGCAGGAAATCACCTCGGTGCCGCTCGGCGAGCCTTTCATCGCGCGCTTCAAGCAGCCCTACGCCGTCACGCACCGCGCCGACATCCACGGCGTCTATCTGCGCGCCTGCCAGGGCAGCAACCTGATCGCGCTGGAGAACTCCCGCCGGGTCGACGATTTCGCCGACCATGGCGACAGCGTCACGCTGCGGCTCGATGACGGCGAGGAAGCGCGCGGCCGCGCGCTGATCGGCTGCGACGGAATGTGGTCGAAGGTGCGCGAGAAGGTCGTCGGCGACGGCAAGCCGCGCGTCTCCGGCCATATCGCCTATCGCGCCGTGCTCAAGCGCGAGGACGTGCCGGACGACCTGTGGCGTCCCGACGTGGTGCTGTGGGCGGGGCCGAAGACGCACTTCGTCCACTATCCGTTGCGCCGCGGCACGCTCTACAATCTGGTCGCCGTCTTTCACTCCGACCGCTACGTCGAGGGCTGGAACGCCGAAGGCGCCAAGGACGAGCTGTTTGCGCGCTTCGCCGGTCAGCGGCCGGAGGTGCTGCGCCTGCTCGAGCGCATCGAGACCTGGCGCATGTGGGTGCTGTGCGACCGCGAGCCCGTCAAGGACTGGAGCAAGGGCCGCGTCACCCTTCTCGGCGACGCCGCCCATCCGATGCTGCAATACCTCGCCCAGGGCGCCTGCATGGCGACCGAGGATGCGGTCTGTCTCGCCGAAAAGGTCGCGGCGACGCCCGACGACGTGCCGGGCGCCTTCCGGGCCTACCAGCAGCAGCGCTACCTGCGCACCGGCCGCGTGCAGATCATGGCGCGCGTCTATGGCGAGTTCTATCATGCGCGCGGGGTCGCGGCCGAGCTGCGCTACGCCGCGCTGCACGGCCGCTCGGCGCAGCAATCCTATGACGGCATGGCGTGGCTCTACGACGGGATGTGAGCGGATCGACACCGCCAATCGAATGGGCCGCGGTTTCCTGGCCCGCCTCTTGCCAGGCAGTTCGCGAAGGCGGTTGCGTTCAGGCGGCCCGACTCCAGAAGGAGGTTCTCGCCATGACTGACACCAACGGTTGAGGGGACCGGCGCGCCTGCGCGGCTCGCGGGCCGGATCCGGCTGCGACGACGATACCGGCGACATGCCCATTGCGACCATGTACCATCCTGGCGGGGCCTCGTTGCAGGGCCACGACTCCACGGAGGGCAGACAAATGTTGCGACGCTTCGTTGTGGCGGGATTGGCTGCGGCCGGTCTCATGGCGGCGGCAAATCCGGCGGCCGCGCAGACACTCGACAAGATCAAGAAGGACGGCGTGCTCGTCGTCGGCAGCAAGGCCGACTACAAGCCGTTCGGCTTCCGCAACCCGAGCGGGGCGATCGTCGGCTTCGAGCCCGATCTCGCCCAGGACGTTGCGGATCGCCTCCACGTCAAGCTCCAGCTCGAGCCCGTCGTGGCGTCGAACCGCATGCAGTTCCTGCAGCAGGGCAAGATCGACCTGATGATCGCGACGATGAACGACACGCCCGACCGACGCAAGGTCGTCGGCATCGTGCAGCCGGACTACTATGCGTCGGGCGTCAACGTATTCCTGGTGAAGAAAGCGGCGGTGAAATCCTGGGAGCAGCTCAAGGGCCAGAAAATCTGCGCCATCCAGGGGGCCTGGTACAACAAGGATATCGCCGAGAAATACGGCGCCGACATCGTCGCCTTCAAGGGCACGGCGGAAGCCGAGACCGCGCTCCAGCAGGGCAACTGCATCGGCATGGCCTACGACGACACCTACTTCGTCGATCATCTCAACGACCCGAAATGGGCGGCCTACGCGATGCCGCTGGAAAGCATCGATGTCGTGCCGTGGGGCCTCGCGGTCAAGCTCGAGGAGCTCAATGGTCCGTGGGGCCAGTTCATGTCGGCGACCGTCAAGGACTGGCACAAGACCGGCAAGCTCATCGCGCTGGAGAAGAAGTGGAAGATTCCGCCTTCGCCCTACCTCAAGAAGATGCACGACGAAGCGAAGTGAATGAGCTCGCGAGGGTGACGACGGGCGCGACCGCATAGCGCGGCTCGCCATGGTCGATCTCGCACCAGTCTGGGATTGGTTCCGGAGGCTCCACGAGACCACCGGAATCAATCTCACGATCTTCTACGACGCGTTCGACCGGGCGCGTTTCCTCAACGGCTTCCTGACGTCGCTGCGACTGATGATCATTTGCCTGATTGCGAGCGTCGTGATCGGCGTGATCGGCGCCTGGCTGCAGGGCTCGCGCTTGGCGCTCCCGCGGTGGCTCACCCAGGCCTACATCCAGTTCTTCCGCAACACGCCGCCCCTGGTGCAGCTCTACTTCTTCTATTTCGCGCTCGGCTCCTACCTGCACACGACGAACGCCATGGGCCTGCAGGTGCCGATCGTCTCCGGCTTCGCCTGGGCGGTCATCGGCCTGTCGCTCTATGCGGGCGCGTTCAACGTCGAGATCTTCCGCGCCGGCATCGAGGCGGTGCCGAAGGAGACCGTCGAGGCCGCCGAGGCCCTCGGCTACAGCCGGCTGCGCGCCTACGTCTACGTGATCCTGCCGCTCGCCTTCCGCATCAGCCTGCCGGCGCTCAACAACAACCTCGTCAACCTGATCAAGACCACCACCATCGCCTATGCGATCGCGGTGCCCGAGATGCTCTACGTCGCCAACCAGATCTGGTCGGACGAGCTCAACGTGCCGGAAATGATGAACGTGCTGCTGGTGATCTACCTCGCGCTGGTCGGCGTCCTGGTCTTCGTCATGGGCCGCTGGGAGCGGGCGTTGCGCGTCCCGGGATACACGTCATGATCGCGACGCGCGACGGCGCGCTGCCGGTCCTCAAGCCGTTCCGTCTGGGCGGCGGATCGGCGCCGCGACCGTTCCGGCTCAAGGCGCGCCACGGCGTCCTCATCGCGCTCGCGCTGTGTCTCGCGATCGGCATCGGCGATGCCCGGGCCGGGCCCGCCGCGCCGTCGATCCTCGCCACGCTGCTCAAATGGACGCCGCTGCTCGCGCAAGGGTTTGCCCTCGACGTCGCGATGAGCTTCCTCGCCATGGGCATCGGAACGCTGGCGGGCGTTGCGGTCGGGCTTTGGCTGATCTCGTTGCGGGCGCCGGTGCGCGGCTTCGCCTGGGTCGTCACCCAGATCTTCCGCAACGCGCCGTGGCTCGTGCTGCTCTTCTACTGCATGCTGCTGTTGCCGTTCGAGCTGCACGTCGGCGGGCTTACGATCCCGTTGCCCGACTGGCTCAAGGCCACCTTCGGCCTCGCGCTGCCCGTGATGGCGAACGTCGCCGAGCTGGTGCGCGGCGCGATCCGCTCGATTCCGTTCGGTCAATGGGAGGCCTGCGAGGCGCTCGCCTTCACGCGTCGCCAGACGCTGTGGATGGTCATCCTGCCGCAATGCGTGAAGCGCATGATGCCGCCGTGGATGAACCTCTACGCCATCCTGGTGGCCGGGATGCCGCTGACCTCGATCGTCGGCGTGAGCGATTCGATGACGCTGGTCGGCGACATCCTTTCCTCCGAGGGCCGCAACGAGCTGCTTGTGCCGATGTACCTCTATCTGCTTCTGTGGTTCTTCGTTTATTGCTATCCGATCGCGCGCGCGACGACCGCGCTGGAGCGGCGATTCCAGATCCGATGACCTCGGCACCCACGATGATCCCGCCCAATTCGAGCGCTTCGAGCTCCCCGGCCGGCGCGCCCGCCTGGACCCCCGATCAGCCGCTGATCCGCATCCGCGACGTGCACAAGGCGTTCGGCCCGACCGTCGTCCTCGGCGGCGTCACGTTCGACGTGATGAAGGGCGAGGTGATCTGCCTCATCGGCCCGTCCGGCGCCGGGAAATCGACGCTGCTGCGCTGCGTCAACGCGCTGGTGCCGATCGACCGCGGCTCGATCCTGGTCGAGAACCAGGAGGTGCACGATCCCAAGCTCGACAAGCTCGCGCTGCGCCGCAAGGTCGGCATGGTGTTTCAGCAGTACAACCTCTTCCCGCACCGCACCGCGCTGCAAAACATCATGATGGCGCCGATCCACGTGCTCAAGCGCGAGCGGGGCGCGGTCGAGACGCTGGCGCGCGCGCTCATGCGCAAGGTGCGGCTCGAAGGCAAGGAGGACTTCTATCCAGGCGAGCTGTCGGGCGGCCAGCAGCAGCGCGTCGCCATCGCCCGCAGCCTCGCGATGCAGCCCGACGTGATGCTGTTCGACGAGGTCACCGCCGCGCTCGACCCCGAGACCGTGAAGGAAGTGCTCGTCACCATCCGCGAGCTCGTCGAGGAAGGCATGACCTGCATGATCGTCACCCATGAGATGGGATTTGCCCGCGAGGTCGCCAACCAGATCTATTTCACCGACCGCGGCGTGGTGGTCGAGCACGGGCCGCCGGCGGAATTCTTCACCAACAGCCGCGACCCGCGCACTCGCCAGTTCCTCAGCCAGATCCTTTAGCGGTTGACCGGTTCCGGTGCACCGCGCCGCGAGAATTTGCAAATCGGTCACATCGCCGTGTGACAACCGTCGCAATCGAGCGATGCAACGCGATGATTCGCGGTCGAGATCGCGACGGAGGTCGAGCATGCAAGCGCCCTCGCCGGCGGCCACGGCCGATGCACTGCACGTGTTCACGGCGTTCGGCCCGCTGCACCTCCTCACCGCGAGCGGCGGGGTGGCGTTGCTGGCCGCCCTCGGCTGGTTCGCGCGCGGCCTGCGCGGCAGGCCGCGCGAGCCGCGCGTGCGGGTCGCGCTCGCGATCTTCGCCCTCGCCTATTGGATTGCGTACAACACGTGGTGGAATTGGCACGGCATCGATCCGCGCACCGGCCTGCCGCTGCAGGCCTGCGACATCAGCGGGCTGATCGCGCCGCTCGCCTTGCTCACCTTGAGCCGCCCGCTGCGCGCGACCCTCTATTTCTGGGCGTTCGGGTTCGCGACGCAGGCCTATATCCAGCCGACGCTCACGGTCGGTCCCGCCTACATCTTGTTCTGGGCGTTCTGGACCGCGCATACGACCATTCTGGCGTGCGCGCTGTATGACCTGGTGGTGCTCGGCTTTCGGCCCGGTTGGGGCGACTACGGTCGCGCCCTGCTCGCGAGCCTGATATGGGCCGTGGCGATCCTGCCGATCGATCTCGCGCTGCGTGCCGACTACGGGTTCATCGGCAATCCGCCCGCCGATCTCCCGGTTCCCGCCATGGTCGAGGCGCTCGGCCCGTGGCCGCAGCGCCTGATCGTCATGTTCATGCTTGCGGCCGCCGGTTTCGCGCTGCTGCTCGCGCCGTGGCTCGTGGTTCGCCGCCGCGGCGAGCGTGCGTCCGTCAAGCAAGCCGCGGCGCTCGAAGGCGCCGACAAGCGATCGGCCGCATAGCCGACAGGCTCGAGAGCGTATTCCGTTCCTGCGGAATCGGAATTTGGCGCATGTTCTTGTCGGCGAACCGGCTAGCGCTACTGCTTCGGAATCTTCGCCTCGGCGATCACCCGGCTCCATTTGGCGATATCGCCGCGCATCCGCGCATCCATCTGAGCGGCGCTGCCCGCGCGCGTCTCGATGCCGAGCTCGGCGGCGCGCTTGCGCAGCTCGGGGTCGGGCAGCACCTCGCGCAGCGCCGCGTTGAGCACGTCGATATCGGCCTTCGGCGTCGCGGCCGGCGCGTAGAGCGCGTTCCACGACTTGACCTCGTAGCCGGGCACGCCCGCCTCGGCGACCGTGGGGACGCCGCCGAGCGATTTCGCGCTGACCGGGCCGGTCGCCGCGACCGGCAGCAGCTTGTGCTCCGCGAGCTCCGCCTTGAGCGCCGCCGGGAAGTCGACCACCATCTGCACGTCGTTGCGCATCAGCGCGACCACGGCCTCCGGCGAGGTGCGGAACGGGATGATGACGAAGTTCGCGCCGGCGAGCGACTTCAAGAGCTCGGCGGAGAGATTCTGCGTGCTGCCCACGTTGATGGTGCCGACGTTGAGCGTGCCGGGCTTGGCGCGCGCCGCCGCGAGGAAATCGCCGAGCGTCTTGTAGCCGGACGCCGCGCTGGTGACGAACACGCAGTCGAAATAGCCGATGCTCGAGATCGGCGCGAAATCCTTGAGCGGATCGAACGGCAGGTGCTTGAACAGCGGGACGCTGATCGCGGTCGCGTTGGTGAGCAGCGTGACCGTATAGCCGTCCGCCGGCGCCGCGAGCGTGGCGCGCGCCGCCGCGATGCCGCCGAAGCCCGGCACATCCTCGACCACGAAGCGCTGTCCGAGCTTGGCGCTGAGCTTTTCCCCGACCAGCCGCGTCATGACGTCCACGGGGCCGCCGGCAATGAATGGCACGATGATGCGAACCGGCCGCTCGGGATACTTCACTTGCGCATCGGCAGCCCGCGGCAGCGCGACGTCGGCCGCAATCGCCGTCAGGGCGCCGAGCGCGATCGCGACCGTGAACTGGGGTCTCCCGGCCATCCTCCATCCCCGTTCGCTGCGTTATCGACGCGAAAAGCCGCCCCTCCGCCGATCTGCACGATTGATCGGCGGTTCGCCAGGCTGACTTAGAGCAAAACGGCGGACTTATCCAAGCGCCGCTTTGACGCGGGCGGGCGTGAGCGGTAGATCGCGCAGGCGCCGCCCGGTGGCGTGCGCAAACGCGTTGGCGATCGCCGCGACGGTCGGGCCGTGCGCGCATTCGCCGGCGCCGAGCGAGCGCTCGGACGGGCGGTCGATCAGCTCGATCGCCACACCTTGGGGCTCACGTCGCCGGGAGGTCGCCGCGCGCCCACCATTCCCGAGTCATGCCCCGGTAGTCGGCAAAGTTCCCCGCCGCAATGGCGCTCCGCGCGCCCTGCATGAGATCCTGGTAGTAGAACAGGTTGACGATGCTCAGCAGCATGCCGGCCATCGACTCGTTGGCCTTAACGAGATGGTGCAGATAGGCGCGCGAGAAGTCGCGCGCGGCCGGGCACCGGCTTTCGGCGTCGAGCGGCCGCGGGTCGTCGGCGTGCCGCGCGTTCTTGAGATTGATCGCGCCGAAGCGCGTGAAGGCGAGGCCGTGCCGGCCGTTGCGGGTCGGCAGCACGCAGTCGAACATGTCGACGCCGCGCGCGACCGCTTCGAGAAGATCGTCGGGCGTGCCGACGCCCATCAGATAGCGCGGCCGGTCGGCCGGCAGATGCGGCACGACCTCCTCGACCATCGCGAGCATCACGTCCTGCGACTCGCCGACCGCGAGGCCGCCGATCGCATAACCGTCGAAGCCCATATCGACGAGCGCGCGGGCGCTGTCGCGGCGCAGGGCGCGGTCGTCGCCGCCCTGCACGATGCCGAACAAGGCGCGCCCGGCCGCCGCCGCTTCGAATGCGCGTTTGCACCGCTCCGCCCAACGCAAGGACAGTTGCGTCGCGCGGGCGATCTCACCCGGCTCGGCCGGCAGCCGCAGGCATTCGTCGAGCTGCATGGCGATATCGGAGCCGAGCAGCGACTGGATCTCGATGGCGCGTTCGGGCGTCAGCGCGACGATCGCGCCATCGAGATGCGAGCGAAACATGACCCCGTTCTCGTCGACCTTCCTCAGCTCGGCGAGCGACATCACCTGAAAACCGCCGGAGTCGGTCAGGATCGGGTGCGGCCAGTTGATGAAGCGGTGCAATCCGCCGAGCGCCGCGATCCGCTCGGCACCCGGCCGCAGCATCAGGTGGTAGGTGTTGCCGAGCACGATGTCGGCGCCGGCCGCGCGCACCTCGTGCCAGTGCACGGCCTTGAGCGCGCCCTGCGTGCCGACCGGCATGAAGGCGGGCGTGCGCACCGGCCCGTGCGGCGTGCGGATGAGGCCCGCGCGCGCCGTGCCGTCGCGGTGCAGAAGCGCGAACGAGAAGGCCGCCGTCACGGTGAGCTCGCGGCGCGAAACAAGAGGCAGGCGTCGCCGTAGGAATAGAACCGGTATCCGGCCGCGATCGCGTGCGCATAGGCGCGCTGCATCGTGTCGAGCCCGCTGAAGGCCGCGACCAGCATGAACAGGGTCGACCGCGGCAGATGGAAATTGGTCAGCATCAGCTCGACGGCGCGAAACCGATAGCCGGGCGTGATGAAGATCGAGGTCTCGCCGGAGAAGTCTCCGATCGTGCCGTCGTCGCGGGCTGCGCTCTCCAACAGCCGCAGCGAGGTCGATCCGACCGCGACGATGCGGCCGCCCTGCGCCCGCGCCGCGTTGAGCGCATCGGCGGTCGCGGCGTCGACGCGCCCCCACTCGGCCTGCATCGTGTGCCCGCCCGTATCCTCGGCGGTGACCGGCAGGAACGTGCCGGCGCCGACATGCAGCGTCACGGTATGGATCCCGATGCCGCGTTCGCCGAGCCGCGCCACCAGCTCGTCGGTGAAATGCAGGCCGGCGGTCGGCGCCGCGACGGCGCCCTCCTGGCGCGCGAAGCGCGTCTGGTAGTCGGCGCGGTCGCGCTCGTCGGCCGGCCGGCGCGCCGCGATATAGGGCGGCAACGGCATGTCGCCGCGCTCCTCGATCGCCTGGTCGAGCACGGGGCCGTGGAACGCAAAGGCGAGCGTCACCTCGCCGCGCTCGCCCTTCTGCTCGACGGTCGCGTCGAGCTGGCCGAGAAAGCAGACCTTGCCCTCCTCGCCGAACCGCACCACGTCGCCGACCGCAAGCTTCTTTGCCGGCTTGACCAGCGCGCGCCAGCGCGAACCGTCGAGGCGGCGGATCAGCGTCGCCTCGATCCGCGGCTCGGTCGCCTGCCCGAGGCGCCGTCCGTGCAGCGCCGCCGGGATCACCTTGGTGTCGTTGACGACGAGCTGATCGCCGGGCCGCAGCAGGTCGGGCAGGTCGCGCACGACGCGATCCTCCGGCTCGCGGCCTGGCCGCACCACCAGGAGGCGCGCCGCGTCGCGCGGGCTCGCCGGCCGCAACGCAATGCGGTCTTGGGAAAGTTCGAAGTCGAACAGATCGGTGCGCATGGGATTCGCGACGTTTCCGGCAAGTCGCCGCCCAGCGGACGGCACTCTGTTTCAGGTATCAGGCGGCAGGTTTGCGAATGGATCGCGGGCCGCAATTCCAAGCCGGCTGATCTCGTCCATGTTGCGTGTCAGCAAAACGAGCCCGTGGCGCGTTGCCGTCGCCGCAATGATGAGGTCAGAAAGACTGATCGGCTGCCGATGGGATTGCTCACCGAGCCGCGCGACATATCGCGCCGTCTCGATGTCCATCGGCAGCACGCGATCGCCAAAGTCGGTCAGGATCGAAGTCACGAGTCCCGCGAGCTCGTCGGCGCGTTTGGACTTGCGCTCCCGCCGGAGCTTCAGGACACCTGCATCCATTTCCGCGACGGTGACGACCGATAGAAACAAGCTTGCGCCATTGCGATCGAGCCATTCGATGAGTTCGGGCGCATGGGCGTGCCGCCGCGGATCGAGCATCGACACGACGTTGGTGTCGAGCAGATACATGGTCACTCGAATTCAGAACCCAGCGGACGCTCCTTCCATGTGCGTTCGGTGATGGATTCGCTCATGAGCCCGCCGCGCGCGTGCTGGGCCAGCAAGGCGCCGAGCGTCGGAGCGGTGCGGCAACGGGCACGCCATTCATCTTCGGAGACGATCACGACAGCCTCCTTGCCGTAGCGGGTCACACGCTGAGGCTCGCCCGCCAAAGCCCGCTCCACGAGCCTGGAGAACTGGGCGCGTGCTTCATTGAGTGCATAGGTCTTCATCGCGTCTGGTCGCCTATGTTGTGCAGAACCTCAGTAAGATGTACAACAGCGGTAACCGAGACGCAATGTGCGTCGATCAGGCGGCATCCGCCTGCATGTGCGCCTTGATGATCTTGTCGGGGTTCTGCACCGGCTCGCCGCGCTTGATCTTGTCGACGTTCTCCATGCCCGACGTGACCTTGCCCCACACCGTGTACTTGCCGTCGAGGAAGCGCGCGTCGTCGAAGCAGATGAAGAACTGGCTGTCGCCCGAATCCGGGCTCTGCGCGCGCGCCATCGAGACGGTGCCGCGCACATGCGGCTCGCGGTTGAACTCGGCCGTGAGCTTCTGCCCCGAGCCGCCCGTGCCGGTGCCGTGCGGGCAGCCGGTCTGCGCCATGAAGCCGTCGATCACCCGGTGAAACACGATGCCGTCGTAGAAGCCGTCGCGCACCAGTTCCTTGATGCGGGCGACGTGGCCGGGCGCGAGATCGGGCCGCATCTCGATCACGACCTCGCCCTGGGTGGTGTCGAGGACCAGCGTGTTGTCGCTCATGGTTCAAATTCCCTTCTCGTTGCGCCGATCGATGAACGGCATGACTTTCGGAGTTCCTGCCAGCGCATCGCCGAGCCCCGGCGAGAACGGCAGCGGAGTGCAGGCGTCGATCGCCGCGACCGCGGCGCGCTGATAGCGCGCCTTGGTCTCCGCCGTAGCCTCCGGCGTCGTGTAGGTAAAGCGCGGCTCGCCGAAAATTTCGCCGGTGCGCGTGAACGTCAGCATCACGGTCACGTTCATGCCGGGCCGCGCCTGCGCCAGCGGCGGCTCGTTCGCCTCCCAGCAGATCTCCAGCGCCGCCGCGACGTCGGCAAGCGTATTGAGGACGCGGAAATGGAAGTGGCGCGGCGTGGTGCTCGGGTGGTCGCCCCCGCTCGACTCGCCGGCTGCGCGCTCGCCCGAGCCGATCGCCGCGGCCACCGCCGCGCCGAGCGCAACCGAGCGCATCATGGGTCGCGCGCCGATCATGGATGCCGCTCTTGCGCATCGCGCTTGCGATTGTCGACGTAGCGCACCGCGATCGGCCGGCCCGCGATGGCGCCGCCCATGCCGGCGCTGAACGGCAGCGGCGTGCAGCGATCGAGCGCCTCCTTGATGGCGTCGCGGTAGGTCTTGCGGGTGTCGTCGTCGATTCCCGGGGTCGTGTAGGTCACGCGCGGCTCGCCGATGATGCCGCCGTCGCGGTTGAAGGCGAAGCGCACCGACATCTGCATGCCGTCATGCGCCTTGTCGCCCGCGGGCGGCTGCCAGCAGGCGCGCAGCGCCGCGAACATCGCGCGGATCGTAGCGATCTTGCGATCGGGATCGACCCGCTCGCCCTGCTCGTTCGGCTTGCTGTCGACCGTCAGCTGCAGGTTCTCGCCGAGCGGAAACGGATATTGCGGCTGGCACGGCCGCCCGCGAAAGACGCTGCACACGGTCGGCAGGCAGGGATGGCCGCTCAGCACGCTGCAGGTGATGCCGCCGCGCTGGGCGTGGGCGATCGCGCCGGCGGCGGCGCAGGCACAGGCCGCGCCGCCGAGGACCGCGTATCGCCCGAAGCGTCTCATCAAGCCGTCACTTCATGTCGGCCGCGACCTGCACGTGGGTCATCTTGTCGGGATGCTCCACCGGCTCGCCCTTGTTGAGCTTGTCGACCACGTTCATGCCGGAGACGACCTCGCCGATGACGGTGTACTGGCCGTTGAGGCTGTCGGTCTCCTTGTACATGATGAAGAACTGGCTGTTGGCCGAATCGTTGTCGCCGCCGCGCCGCGCCATGCCGACGATGCCGCGCTTGAACGGCACATTGGAGAACTCGGCCTTGAGATTGGGATATTTCGACCCGCCGGTGCCGTCATGGTTCTGGCCGTCGCCGGTCTGCGCCATGAAGCCTTCGATCACGCGGTGGAACGGCACGTTGTCGTAAAAGCCGTCGCGCGCGAGCTGCTTGATGCGTTCGGCGTGATTGGGCGCGAGATCGGTGCGCAGCCTGATGATGATGCGGCCCTTGGTGGTGTCGATGACGATGGCGTTTTGCGGATCGACGCCGGTGGGCAGTTTCGGCGGCGCCGCCAAAGCGGGGGCAAAGGCCGGCGCGACGCCGACGAGCGCGATCAGGACGGCGAGAATGCGAATCATGGAAGCTCCCGGTTTGAAGTTCTGGCGTAACTGGTCTTGCGCAACGGTCAGGCGCCGGCCTTGCCGGCATGCTTGGCCTTGAGCCGGGCCGCGACCGAGGCCGGCACGAAGGCCGAGACGTCGCCGCCCATGCCGGCGATCTGGCGCACCAAAGTGGCGGTGATCGGGCGGACCAGCGGCGAGGCGGGCAGGAAGACGGTCTGCACCTGCGGCGCCATGGTGTCGTTCATGCCGGCCATCTGCATTTCGTAGTCGAGATCGGTGCCGTCGCGCAGGCCGCGGATCAGCATGGTCGCGCCCGCCCGGATGGCGGCCGACACCGCGAGGTCGGCGAAGGTCACGCAGGCGAGCTCGCAGCCGGCCGCCTTGGCGATCGGCCCGCAGGTCTCGTCCAGCATGGCGAGCCGCTCGTCGGCCGAGAACAGCGGGGCCTTGCCGGGATGCACGCCGACCGCGATCACCAGCCGGTCGGCGAGCCGCACGGCGTGCCGCACCACGTCGATATGGCCGTTGGTGACCGGGTCGAACGACCCGGCATAGAGCGCGACCCGAGGCATGCGGGCGGGTCTACCCTGCCCTGCCCCCCGGCCGCAAGGCCGCCCGCTGCCTGGGCTTGGTTAAGCTTTTGGCAAAAAAAGTGCGCCGGAACATGAACCTGCCAGCCGGCTGCCGCGACCTATCAACGGATGGACCGGCGCAACGGTCCGCGGGCGCAAGACAGGGTGGCCGTCATGATCAAGCTCGTCGCAGCCGTTTCGGGTGCCGCGTTGCTGGCAGGCGTCGTCGTCCTGATGACCGGCATGACCTCTACGGTCGAGGCGCAAAAGTACGCCATCAAGGGCGACCGGCTCGACGTGCACAGCTACGGCACGGCCTGCTCCAATCGCGGCTGGCCCTATTTCGAGACCGCCTGCCTGCGCGACACCCATTCGCCGATCCGCCAGGCGCGGGTGGTCCGCATCGTCAGCACCGACCGCCTCGCCGACGCGCAGTAAATCGGCCGAGTTGCAATCGGTTCTCGGCCGGCTCTTGGCCGGCTGACAGCACGGCGAACTCCCGTCTATCATTCCGCCTGATCGACCGTCCCTCCCCCAAGGCGGAGTCCTCCAATGCGGCGCATCGCGGCAGCTCTCGCGATCATCACGGCGCTCGTCTTCGGCGCCCAGGTCAAGACCGACGCCCAGACCTACCCCAACCACATCATCCGGCTGATCGTGCCGTATCCGCCCGGCGGCCCAGCCGACGTGATGGGACGGCTTGCGGCCCAGTCGCTCACCGAGATCCTCGGCCAACAGGTGATCGTCGACAACCGGCCGGGCGGCGGCAGCACGCTCGCGGGCCGCGAGGTGGCGCGCGCCGAGCCGGACGGCTACACGCTGCTGGTCGGCAGCGCCGCCACGACGGCGATCGGGCCGGCGCTCTACAAGAACATCGGCTACGATCCGGCCACGAGCTTCGCGCCGATCGCCTTCTTCTCCAGCACCCCCTACGTGATGGTGACCGGTCCGAAGACGCCGCTGAAGAGCGTGCAGGACGTGATCGCCTATGCCAAGCAGCATCCCGGCAAGCTCAACATCGGCGTCCCCAACGGCGCGCCGCCGCACATGATCGCGGCGTGGTTTCGCAGCGTGACCAAGACCGACATCGTGATCATTCCCTACAAGGGCGCCGCCAACCTCATCACCGACATGATCGGCGGCCAGATCGAGCTCGGCTTCGAGACCACGTCGGTCACCCTGTCGCATCTGCGCGACGGCAGCATGCGCCCGCTCGGCGTCGCCACCGCCAAGCGATTGCCCGAGCTTCCCGACGTGCCCACCCTGATCGAAAGCGGCGTGCCCGATTTCGTCGCCGACTCATGGATCGGCATCATGGCGCCGGCCGCAACGCCGCTCGACATCGTCATGAAGCTCAATGCGGCGATCAACGCGGGTCTCAAGACGCCCAAACTGCAGGCCCGGCTCAAGCAGCTCGCCGCCGAGACGCGGCCCGGCACGCCGCAGGAATTCGCGGCGTTCATCAAGGCCGAGGATCCGAAATGGACCGCGATGGCGAAGCTGTCGGGGCTGAAGACGGAGTAGCGTCATTGCGAGCGAAGCGGAGCAATCTCATTCCACGGATTCACGCGTTTGCGGATCGAGATTGCTTCGCGCTTCGCGCTCGCAATGACGCTTCAGCATCGTCCGTCACGCAAGGTCGAAATACTCGCGCTGCTCCCACTTGGTCACCTGATCTGGCGGATCGCTCGCCTTGGCGCCGGCGCGCGCGATCTCGGCCTGCTTGATGGCGGCGTAATAGTCGACGAACGCATCGCCAAGGCCGGCGCGCAAGCACGCGCTCGCGCACAGGGCCTCGATCGCCTCGGCAAGCGTCTTCGGCAACGGCTCGGCCGACGGCTCGTAGGGCGCATCGCACGGCGGCGGCAGCGCGAGCTTGCGCGCGATGCCGTCGAGGCCGGCGTGAATCTGCGACGTCATGTAGAGGTAGGGATTGGCGAGCGGCTCGCCGACGCGGTTCTCCAGGTGGGTCGCGGGATCGCCGGGCGCGCCCATGACGCGCACCATGGCGCCGCGATTGTCCGGTCCCCACACGGCCTGGATCGGCGCCATCGAGGCGATGCCGTGATAGCGCTTGTAGCCGTTGAGGGTCGGCGTCGCGAAGGCTGCCGCGGCGCGCGCATTGGCCAGGAGCCCGGCCAGGAACGCGCGCCCGATCGGCGAGAGCGGCTCCTTGCCATCGCTCGAGGCGAAATCATTGGCGCCCGATTTCGTGTCGCGCAGCGATTGATGCAGGTGCCAGCCGCTCGCCAGCACATTCGGAAAATTCGGGCGGCACATCAGGCTCGCGAGGTAGCCGTGGCGGCGCGCCACCTGCTTGAGGGCGCTGCGAAACAGCACCATGGTGTCGGCTGCCGCCATGCCGGCCTGCGCCGCGAAGGTGAACTCGTATTGGCTCGGCCCGAACTCGACCTCCATCGAGCGCAGCGGCAAGTCGAGCGCCACCGCGGTACGGCGCAGGATCTCCATGATCGGCTCGACCTGATCGAAGCGTGACTCGGTCAGGTACTGGTAGCCGTGCGTCGTGTGGGTCACGGCCGGCGGCTCGGCGGGCCAGGCGAGGCTCGCCGGCGCGAGATTCGCGTCGGCAATCTTGAACAGGTGGAATTCGACCTCGAGCCCGGCCACATAGTCGAAGTCGAGCTTCGCCAGCCGCGCGAGCGCCGCGCGAAAGAGCGCGCGGGTCGACAGCGGCACCGGCGTGCCGTCGGCAAAATAGATGTCGCACAGCACCCAGCCGGTCTTGTCCGCCCACGGCAGCACGCGGAAGGTCGCGGGAGCAGGCACCATGACGATGTTGCCGACGCCCCGCAACACCGGCAGATCGAGGCCGGCGCCGGCGCTGAATATCGGAAAGACCGTGCGGTGCGAGGTATCCTTGGCGAGCAGCGAGCTCGTCATCGTCACGCCGTTGCGCAGCGCGCGGGCGGCTTCCGACGCGACCAGCGTCTTGCCGCGCAAGGTGCCGTGCTGGTCGCAGAACGAGAAGCGCAGCTGGTCGAGCTTTTCGCGCTTGATCGCCTTCTCGACCGCCCGCGCCGCGTCGGCCTGCGCCTCGTCCCACAGGCCGTGATGGTCGACGAAGCTGTCGGCGGACACGCGGTGCTTGCCTGACGCCATCGTGGATCAGCGGCCGTTGATCCAGCTCGCGGCCTGGCGCTTGGCTGTCTCGGTGCGCTGCCAATAACCTTGCCAGTCGCCGGTCGGACCGATGCCGTCGATTGCGGCCGGACCGGTCAGGCCCTGCGCGGCTTGCGCATCGAGCACCATCAGGGGACGCCCGCCCTCGGCGGCCTCGTCGATCGCGGCGCGCAAGAGCCGCCGATAGGCGATGATCGCCTTGTCGGAGCGGCCGAGATGTTCCTGCGTGCGGTCCTGGATCGCGCCCATGGATTCGCAGGCCCACTGGTCATGCACGTTGATGTCGACGCCCATGCCCGTGAACGTGGCGTGCGCCTGCTCGTGCGGATCGAAGCCGTAGTCATTGCTCTTGTTGCGGCGCGGGACGTAGTCGGGCAGCTCGTAGAGCTGCAGGCGCTGGCGGCGCATCTCGGCCTTGTCGACCGGCGCGCCGAAGCTCGTGAAGATCGCGTACCAGTAGTGCCGCTTGTCGTCGACCGGCACGTGCCACTGGGTGATCGTCATCTCGCGGCTCATCGGGATGACGAAGGCGTTCGGGAACATCAGGTTGGTCACGCGCACATGCGTCTTCTCGGCGCTGATCTCGCGCAGCGTGACGACGCGCATGCCGAAGCCGGTCTCCTCGACCTCGATGCGCGGGCGGGGAAACTCGCGCATGATCTTCGTCATCGGCATCTCGGAATCGATCGCGGTGTCGCGGAAAACCTTGCCGTAGCCCTTGCTCGGATCCTCATCGTGGAAGAAGCGGTGCAGGAACGAGGTGTGCACCGGATCGATGCCGACCTCGAGCGATTGCAGCCAGTTGCAGTCGATCATGCCCTTGAACGCGAAGGTGTGCGTATCGGGCGCGACGAAGCAGTCGAAATGCGGCAGCGCCGGCGGCTCGCCCGGGCCCAGATAGGCGAACAGGATGCCGCTCTTCTCGATCACCGGATAGGCCTTGTGGCGCAGCTGCGCGCAGAGGTTGGAGTCGTCCGGCTCGGCCGGCGTCTGCAGGCAGCGGCCGGCGACGTCGAACAGCCAGCCGTGGAAGGCGCAGCGCAGCCCGCCGTCTTCCAGCCGGCCGAACGCGAGATCGGTGCCGCGATGCGGACAGGAACGACCGATCAGCCCGTAGCGCCCGCGCTCGTCGCGAAACAGCACGAGATCCTCGCCCAGCAATCGCACCGGCTTGATCGGGCGGTTGCCGGCAAGCTCGTCGACGAGGGCTGCCGGCTGCCAGTAGCGGCGCATCAGCTTGCCGGCCGGCGCCTGCGGCCCCGTCAGGGTGATGCGGTCGTTCGCTTCGGGGCTGAGCATGGCGATTCACGCCGCGACGCTGATCGTCCCGTCGCGATTGTCGACCATCACGGGCGAGTGGAGATATTCGATCTCCGGCGGGTGGCCGTACTTGCTCTCGACCAGCTTCCTCCAATCGGCGGTGTAGACGCGCTCGGCGTCGGCGCGGGTCTCCCAGACGTAGATGCCGCCGGCGCGGCGGCCGTCCTCGCTGAGCCAGTAGTTCTTGCGCAGCAATCCGGCGACGCCCTGGTAGCGCGGCGCCGTCGACTGGAAGGTTTTTGTGATCTCGTCGAGGCTGGTCGGCCGCGGCAAGCGAAATGTCACGATGGCGACGATCATCGGGGACCTCCAACGCGTGCGTTGAGCGCGCAGTGTCGTTCCGGCGGCGCCAAAGCACAAGGGCGGTCTACACTACTTCCCGGCGCGAAATTGGGCGCCGGGAAGGCTAGGCGCCGTTCTCCTCGCCTTCATCGCTCAGCCGCTCGACCGAGACGACGCGCTCGCCCTCGGCGGTGTCGAACACGATCACGCCCTGGGTCGAGCGCCCGGCGATGCGGATGCCGTCGACCGGGCAGCGGATGAGCTGGCCGCCGTTGGTCACCAGCATGATCTGGTCGCTCTCCTCGAGCGGGAACGACGCGACGATGCGGCCGTTGCGGGCCGTGACGTTCATGGCGACAATGCCTTTGCCGCCGCGGCCGGTGGTGCGGTACTCGTAGGACGAGGTGCGCTTGCCGTAGCCGTTCGCCGTGATGGTGAGCACGAACTGCTCGGCGGCAGAGAGCTCGGCATAGCGCTGCTGGCCGAGCTCGATCGCGCCGGTCGCCTCCTCGGCGTCAACGCCGTTCTCCTCGACCTCGCCACTGGTTCCGCGTCGCACCGCGTTGGCGCGGCGCAGATAGGCCATGCGCTCGTCGGCGCTCGCCTCGACGTGGCGCAGGATCGACAGCGAGATGACCTTGTCGCCGTCGGCGAGGTTGATGCCGCGCACGCCGATCGAGGTGCGGCCCTGAAACACGCGCACGTCGTCGACCGCGAAGCGGATGCACTGTCCGGTCGCCGAGGTCAGCAGCACGTCGTCGCGCTCGGTGCAGATCTGCACGTCGACGATGGCGTCGCCGTCGTCGAGCTTCATCGCGATCATGCCGGAGCGGCGCACCTCGACGAAATCGCTGAGCTTGTTGCGCCTCACCGTGCCGCGCGTGGTCGCGAACATCACGTCGAGCGCGGCCCAGCTCTTCTCGTCCTCGGGCAGCGGCATGATCGTCGTGATGGTCTCGCCTTGCTCGAGCGGCAGGATGTTGATCAGCGCCTTGCCGCGCGCCTGTGGCGCCGCCGCCGGCAGCCGCCAGACCTTCTCCTTGTAGACCTGGCCGCGCGACGAGAAAAACAAGACCGGCGTGTGCGTATTGGCGACGAACAGGCGGGCGACGAAATCCTCCTCGCGCGTCTGCATGCCGGCGCGCCCTTTGCCGCCGCGCTTCTGCGCCCGGTAGGTCGAGAGCGGCACCCGCTTGGCGTAGCCGAGATGCGAAAAGGTGACGACCATGTCCTCGCGCTGGATCAGGTCCTCGTCCTCCATCTCGCCTTCCTGGTCGACGATGATGGTCTTGCGCGGGGTCGCGAACTCGGCCTTCACGGCGGCGAGCTCGTCCTTGACGATCGCCTGGATGCGCGCGCGCGAGCGCAGGATGTCGAGATAGTCGCGGATCTCGGCCGCGAGCTTGTCGAGCTCCTCCTTGATCTCGTCGCGGCCGAGCGCGGTGAGGCGCTGCAGGCGCAGGTCGAGGATCGCCTTGGCCTGCTCGGCCGAGAACTTGGCGGTGCCGTTCGGCAGCATCCGGTGGCGCGGATCGTCGATCAGCTCCATCAGCGCCGCGACGGTCGCGGCCGGCCATTCGCGTTCCATCAGGGCGTCGCGCGCCGAGTTCGGATCGGGCGCCGCGCGGATCAGGCGGATGACCTCGTCGATATTGGCGACCGCGAGCGCGAGGCCGACCAAGATATGGGCGCGGTCGCGCGCCTTGGTGAGCAAGTATTTGGTGCGCCGGGAGACGACCTCCTCGCGGAACGCCACGAAGGCTGCGAGCAGGTCCTTGAGCGTCATCACCAGCGGGCGGCCGCCGTCGAGCGCCACCATGTTGGCGCCGAAGGTCGATTGCAGCGGCGTGAAGCGGTAGAGCTGGTTGAGCACCACGTCCGGCATGGCGTCGCGCTTGAGCTCGACCACGACCCGATAGCCGGCGCGGTCGGACTCGTCGCGGATGTCGGCGATGCCGTCGATCTTCTTCTCGCGCACCAGCTCGGCGATGCGCTCCACCATGTGCGCCTTGTTCACCTGGTAGGGGATTTCCGTGATGATGATCGCCTCGCGCTCGCGCCGCAGGGTCTCGACCTCGACCTTGCCGCGCATCACGACCGAGCCGCGGCCGAGATGATAGGCGGCGCGGATGCCCTGGCGGCCGAGGATCGTCGCGCCGGTCGGGAAATCGGGTCCGGGCACGATGTTGATCAGCTCGTCGATGCCGAGCGCCGGGTCGTCAATCAGCGCGACGCAGGCGTCGATGATCTCGCCGAGATTGTGCGGCGGGATGTTGGTCGCCATGCCGACCGCGATGCCGCCGGCGCCGTTGACCAGGAGGTTGGGAAAGCGCGCCGGCAGCACGACCGGCTCGCGCTCGTTGCCGTCGTAGTTCGGCTGGAAATCGACCGTGTCCTTGTCGATGTCCTCGAGCAGCCCCATCGCGGGCTGCGCCAGCCGGCACTCGGTGTAGCGCATCGCCGCCGGCGGATCGCCGTCGACCGAGCCGAAGTTGCCCTGCCCGTCGATCAGCGGCAGGCGCATCGAGAAGTCCTGCGCCATGCGCACCAGCGCGTCGTAGATCGCGCTGTCGCCGTGCGGGTGATACTTGCCCATCACGTCGCCGACGACGCGCGCCGATTTGACGTATTTGCGGTCGGGCAGATGACTGTTCTCGTGCATCGAGAACAGGATGCGGCGATGCACCGGCTTCAGGCCGTCGCGCGCATCGGGCAGCGCGCGCGCCACGATCACGCTCATCGCGTAATCGAGATAGCTGCGCTTCATCTCCTCGGCGATCGAGACGGGGCGAATGTCGGAGGGACCGGGAGGATGCTGGTCGCCCGGCGACGGATTGTCGGTGTCAGCCAACGCGGGATGCCTTCGCGAATCTGGATTGAATTTTCTAGCCGATCCGGCGCCGCAACGCCAATGCTAAACGGCCTCGGAGGGAGCAATTTTCCTCCTATATATCAGCGTGTTACCGCCATTTTTCAAGCCCCGCGCCCGGCCCCGCGCAGATTGGCCGGCGCGGCGGCAAAAACGCCTGTCATTGACCCTCGATGCGGCCCCCGTAAGGTCCGATCATGTCGTTCGACACGCTGCTTTCCGCATTCGTGACGCTGCTGCTCGTGGTCGATCCGCTCGGCCTCGTCCCGACGTTCATCGCGGTCACCGAAGGCCTGCCGGCGCAAGCGCGACGGCACGTCGCCCAGCGCGCCTGCATCATTGCCGCGCTCGTGCTGGCGGGCGCAGCCCTCGGCGGCGACTGGCTGTTCCGGGTGGTCGGCATCACGCTGCCGGCGTTTCGCATCGCCGGCGGCCTGTTGCTGTTCTCGATTGCCTCCGAGATGGTGCTCGGGGTGCGCATCGAGCGGCAATCGAAGGCGGCCGAGCAGGTCTTGGAGGAGCATGTGCGCAACATCGCGGCCTTCCCGCTCGCCATTCCGCTGATGGCGGGGCCGGGCGCCATCACCGCGACCGTGCTGCTCGCCGGCCGCACCGGCGGCAATCCGGCCGCGCTCGCGCTGCTGATCGGCGTGATCTGCGTCGTGCTGGCGATCTGCTACGCGACCTTCCTGGCCGGCGGACGGATTGCCCGTGCCCTCGGCATCACGGGCGGCGTCGTGCTCTCGCGCCTGCTCGGCGTGCTGCTCGCGGCCCTCGCGGTACAATACGTCATCGACGGTATCCGCGCAGTGCTCGCGGGATGAAGCTGAAAGGCGGCATTAACCTCGGGCATTCAAAATGCGCGCGGGCGATGGACTTGGTGCAGGAGTAATTTTTACCATGGCCTTGCCCGGCGCGTCGTACAATCTGACCGCGAGCCCCGCTCCCCGAACATCGTACCGGTTGCCTCCGACCCGGCCGACAGTGGCGCGCGTGACCGTATAGTTGCGGTGTTGCCGTGCGGTCCGTTGCGTACACGGTGCGTCTTGCCCGTCCCGAGGATGTTCCGGCGCTTGTCCTGCTGAAATGGCAACTCGCGCTGGCGGAACGCGCGACCCATGCGGTGCGCGCGCGCGAAGCCGACTGGCAGCGCGACATGTTCGGACCGCAGCCGCATTTTTTCGCGATCGTCGCCGAGAGCGACGCAACCGTGATCGGCATGGCGACCATTGCGGAGCGATATTCCCCCGGCTGGGTCGGCGCGCTGCTCTGCATCAACGACGTTTTCGTCCTGCCGGCGTTTCGCCGCCGCGGCGTCGGCGAGGCTTTGCTGGCGCGGGCCGCCGCCGAAGCGATCGGGCGCGGCGCGCCGTTTCTCGAAATCAACGTGCGCGAGGACAATCCGGCGCGCCGGCTCTACCGCAAGATCGGTTTCACCCGCGTGCGCGGGGCGGAAACCTATGTGCTCGCCGGTGACGCGCTCGCCGTGCTTGCCGGCGCGGGAAAACCGGCCAAAACCGGCTGAGACGCGCCATCGCGCGCACCGCACCGCTACGCGCCGAACACAACCGCGTGCATGATGACGGCTGCGTCAGAACGGAATCTCGTCGTCCATGTCCTCGCGCTTGCCGGCGCCCGCCATGGCGGGCTTGCGCTCGCGCGGCGCCGAGCTGCCGAAATCGCCGCTGGAGCCGATCGAGCCGGCCGAGCCCATCTCATCGGCGCCCGCGCCTGCACCCGAGCCGCCGCCGCGGCCATCGAGCATGGTCAGCGCCGAATTGAATCCCTGCAGCACCACCTCGGTCGAGTAGCGCTCGATGTTGTCCTTGTCGGTCCATTTGCGCGTCTGCAGCTGGCCTTCGAGGTAAACCTTCGAGCCCTTCTTCAGGTACTGCTCCGCGACCTTGGCCAACCCTTCGCTGAAGATCACCACCCGGTGCCACTCGGTCCTTTCCTTGCGTTCGCCGGTGTTCTTGTCGCGCCAGCTTTCCGAGGTCGCGACCCGCAGATTGACGATCGGGCGGCCATCCTGGGTGCGCCGCACTTCCGGGTCCGCGCCGAGATTGCCGACCAAGATCACCTTGTTGACGCTGCCTGCCATGGTCTTACTCCGCTTCGCTTCGCCTCGCCCTCGGCCTTCCGGTCACCCTAGGCCTGCTGCGGACCGCAGCAAGCCCGTTTGCCGTTTTCCACAAATGCTTTGGGGCAAATGTCCGGCCGAGGCGCCTGTTCCCTGTTTGTTCTAGCAGCTCTGCGCCAGCTCCGCAAGGGCGAAACGAGGGCGCAACACCAAAAAGGCGACGGAGCGCCTGCGTCAAATATCCTCGATGGCGGCGTGTGCGGCGCTGCTGATGACGTCGAGACGACGCGAGTGCCACGGGTCGGGGACGCGGCTGTTGGTGAAATAGGCAAACGAGAGCCCGCTGTCCGGGTCGCCCCAGCAGTAGGACGAGCCGACGCCGCCGTGACCGAAGGTGCGCGGCGAGGCGATCGAGCCGAGGCCGCGAATGAAAGGCGTCGTGCCGCGCACATGCGGCCCGAGGCCGCGATGCATCGGCATGCCCATGCTGCCGTCGACCCGCTCCTCGGTGAAGTTGCGCGTCACGTATTCGACCATGCGCCGCGACACCAGCCGGGTGCCGTTGAGCGCTCCGCCCTGCACCAGCATCTGGTAGAAGGCCGCGAGCGCCCGCGCGGTGCCGTAACCGCCGCCGCCCGGCACGCCGGCGCGGCGGAACGCATCGGTATTTTCGACCTCCAGTCGCACCTGCCGGCGCTCCTTCGGCTCGTGCATCTCGACCGCCCGCGCCGACTGTGTATCCGGCAGGCCGACGAACAGCTCGTTGCCGAGCCCGAGCGGCTCGATGACGCGGGTACGGATGAAATCGCGGTAGTCGGTCTTGGTGATGGCCTCGATCAGCACCGCGGCGGTCCAGTGCGCGGCGGCCGAGTGGTAGAAGACGCGCGAGCCGGGGGTCCATTCGAGGGTGAAGTCGCACACGAGCTTGCGCAGCAGCGCGTGATCGTCCCAGGCCGCCGCCGGCATCGGCTGGGCGGCGCTCGGGAACCCGCCCTGATGGGTCAGGACCTGCAGGAGCGTAATGTCGCCTTTGCCGTTGCGGGCGAAGTCGGGAACATGGTCGGCGATCCGGTCGTGGAACGTGAGCGCGCCCTGCTCGACCAGCACCCAGACGGCGGCGGCAGTGACGACCTTGGTGTTGGAATACATGAGCCACAGCGTGTCGGGCCCGGCCGCCACCGGCGCGGGCTCGATCCGCGCCGCGCCGAAGCTGCGGAACAGCGCGAGCTTGCCATGGCGCGCGACCGCGATCTGCGCGCCCGGATAGTGACCATCGGCGATGTGCCCCTCGATGATCGCACACAGCCGGTCGAGTGCCTCCGGGCGCAGGCCGAGGCGCGCCGGATCGGCCGTTTCGAGGATGGTGGGCTGCGGAAAGGCGACGAGGGTCTGATCCATGGGCGTGGCCTTGTGCGGGATGAAATGACAAGTGCCGCGAGCATCCGCCGCGCGACCGGACGGAGTCAACGCGAATTCCGCTTGAATGCGCCCGGCGCCGCCGGCGGCGCGACCTGCAGTCGCTTGTTTCCCCTGATGTTTCGGCATGCCAGCCGATCATCCACAGTAGGCTGCGCGTTGGGGCTGGCGGAGCGGCCGCGTTCTCACTACGTTCGGGCCATCCATGAACGACCTCTTTGACCAGAACCGCCGACGCCCCGACGCCCGCGTGATCGCGATCCGCGGCGCGCGCGAGCACAATCTCAAGAACATCGACCTCGAGATCCCGCGCGACCGGCTCGTGGTGCTGACCGGACTCTCGGGCTCCGGCAAGTCCTCGCTCGCCTTCGACACGATCTATGCCGAGGGCCAGCGGCGTTATGTCGAGAGCCTCTCGGCCTATGCGCGCCAGTTCCTCGAGATGATGCAGAAGCCGGACGTCGACCAGATCGACGGCCTCTCGCCGGCGATCTCGATCGAGCAGAAAACCACCTCGCGCAACCCGCGCTCGACCGTCGGCACGGTCACGGAAATCTACGACTACATGCGCCTCCTGTGGGCGCGCATCGGCGTGCCCTACTCGCCCGCCACGGGGCTGCCGATCGAGAGCCAGACCGTGTCGCAGATGGTCGACAAGGTGCTGGCGCTGCCCGAGGGCACGCGGCTCTATATCCTCGCCCCGGTGATCCGCGGCCGCAAAGGCGAGTACCGCAAGGAGATCGCCGACTGGATGAAGCGCGGCTTCCAGCGGCTCAAGATCGACGGCAAGTTCTACGAGATCGCCGAGGCGCCTGCGCTCGACAAGAAGTTCAAGCACGACATCGACGTGGTGGTCGACCGCGTCGTGGTTCGCGCCGACATCGGGCAGCGCCTGGCGGAGAGCTTCGAGACGGCGCTCAAGCTCGCCGAGGGCCTGGCGGTCGCCGAGATCGTCGACGGGCCGACGACCATGAGCGGCGCCAAGGCCAACAAGTCGAAGAACGACAGCGACAGCCGCCTGCTGTTTTCGGAGAAATTCGCCTGCCCGGTGTCGGGCTTCACGCTGCCGGAGATCGAGCCGCGGCTGTTCTCGTTCAACAACCCGTTCGGCGCCTGCCCGACCTGCGCGGGGCTCGGCGTCGAGCAGAAGATCGATGCCGACCTGGTCATCCCGGACAAGGACGCGACCCTGCGCAAGGGCGCGATCGCGCCGTGGGCGAAGTCGAGCTCGCCCTACTACACGCAGACGCTCGAGGCGCTGGCGAAGCACTTCAAGGTGACGCTCGACACCAAGTGGAAGGACCTGCCCAAGAAGGTGCAGGAGGCTATCCTTTATGGCACCGGCGAGGACCAGATCCGTTTCGTCTATGACGACGGGCTGCGCTCATACGAGACGAAGAAGCCGTTCGAAGGCGTGATCACCAACCTGGAGCGGCGCTGGCGCGAGACCGAGAGCGACTGGGCGCGCGAGGAGATCTCGAAGTATTTCACCGACATCCCGTGCGCGGCCTGCAACGGCTTCCGGCTGAAACCCGAGGCGTTGTGCGTAAAAGTCGGCGGGCTGCATATCGGCGAGGTCGCCGAGATGTCGGTCAAGCGCGCGGGCGAATGGTTCGGCGAGCTGCCGAAGCAGCTCACCGCCAAGCAGAGCGAGATCGCGACGCGGGTGCTCAAGGAGATCCGCGAGCGGCTGAAGTTCCTGGTCGACGTCGGGCTCGAGTATCTCACGCTCGCACGCGCCTCCGGCACGCTGTCGGGCGGCGAGAGCCAGCGCATCCGCCTCGCCTCGCAGATCGGCTCGGGCCTGACCGGCGTGCTCTACGTGCTCGACGAGCCGTCGATCGGCCTGCACCAGCGCGACAATGCGCGGCTGCTCGAGACGCTCAAGCGGCTGCGCGATCTCGGCAACACCGTGATCGTGGTCGAGCACGACGAGGACGCGATCCGCATCGCCGACCACGTGGTGGATGTGGGCCCCGGCGCCGGCGTGCATGGCGGCCGGATCGTCGCGCAAGGCACGCCGACCGACATCATGAGCAATCCGGCCTCGCTGACGGGTCAGTACCTCACGGGCCGGCGCACGATCGCGGTGCCGGAGCGGCGGCCGAAGAACCCGCGCCGGGTGCTCCGGCTGATCGGCGCGCGCGGCAACAACCTGAAGAATGTCACCGCCGAGATCCCGCTCGGCCTGTTCACGTGCGTGACCGGCGTCTCCGGTGGCGGCAAGTCGACCCTGCTGATCGACACGCTCTACAAGGCGGTGGCGCGCCGGCTCAACGGGGCGTCCGAGGCCCCGGCGCCGTTCGACAAGATCGAGGGGCTGGAGCACATCGACAAGATCATCGACATCGATCAGTCG
>Ga0335081_10000408_pt1 | contig 77512 bp, 78 predicted proteins | sample Lox_Sample_35_FD_206713 | JGI IMG/M metagenome (GOLD analysis project Ga0335081, IMG submission 206713) | Soil microbial communities from Loxahatchee National Wildlife Refuge, Florida, United States - Lox_Sample_3.5 | ecosystem: Environmental > Terrestrial > Soil > Wetlands | place: USA...
GTCAAATCGAAGGGCATCGACGCGACGAAGCGGCAGCTCGACTGCTTCAAGGCGGCGATCGCGCAATCGGGCGTCGCCGTCGACGAGGCGTTCGTGCCGGCGCTGGCACCGGGCTGGCTCGATCATTTCATCTACAACGAGTACTACAAGACCGACGAGGAATTCGTCTACGCCTTGGCCGACGCGATGAGCGACAAGTACCGCGCCATCGCCGACGCGGGCTACATCCTCCAGCTCGACGATCCCGGCATCGCCACCTCGTGGGACATGCTGAAGCCGGAGCCGAGCATGGCGGATTATCGCAAATACATCGCCGTGCGGATCGAGGCGCTGAACCATGCGCTGACAGGCATCCGCCCCGAGCAGGTGCGCTATCACTTCTGCTGGGGCAGCTGGCACGGCGCGCATGTCAACGACATTCCGCTCAGGCACATCGTCGATCTCGCGCTCAAGGTCAACGCGCAGACGATCTCGTTCGAAGCGGCGAACGTGCGCCACGAGCACGAAATCGCGGTGTGGAAGGAGCAGAAGTTGGCACCCGGCCGCATGCTCATGCCGGGCGTCATCGCGCACGCGACCAACATCGTCGAGCATCCCGAGCTGGTGGCGCGCCGCCTTGGCGAATACGCCGCTTTCGCCGGCCGCGAGAACGTCGTCGCCGGCGCCGATTGCGGCATGGGCGGACGCGTCCATCCCGAGATCGGCTGGGCGAAGCTCGAGGCGCTGGCCGAGGGCGCGGCACTCGCCTCCAAGACATTGTGGCGGCGATAGGTCGTTAGTTCCCTGATCCGGACTTGGTCAGGTCGTCCAGGCGGTCTTCCGCCTCTTTGATCAATTCCACGAGGGCGGCTTGGGCAAGCGCCAAGTCGGCATTCGGCCCCGACAGCAGGCGCAAAGTCAGCCGCAGCCGCCGCAAGCGAAACCGCAGCCAACTCGCTTCGTCTTCCATCGCGGCGGCCTTTCAGGCTGCGGACAGGGCCATCCTTCAAACGCCCTGGGGCCTCCGATCGCGCCATAGAGCCCAAGGGGAAGGGCGGTTCGGGGCGCGGTCCCTCGCGCAAAAATTTCGTCGAGGACAAAACAAGAACTTGCGCGCTGGGAACAAAGCAGGTACAGTGGCCGCAATTGCAACCCCCGAACCCCTGTGGAATAAGGAGGGCTCGCGCTATGTCGGTCACGCCGCTGCGGCTTTTGGACAAGGAAACCGTGGACAAACAGAAGGCCTTGGACGCCGCTCTGGGCCAGATCGAGCGGTCCTTCGGCAAGGGCTCGATCATGAAATTGGGCTCACGCGAGGCCGCCGCCGAGACCGAGGTGGTCTCGACCGGCTCCTTGGGGCTCGACATCGCCCTTGGCATCGGCGGCCTGCCGCGCGGCCGCGTCATCGAGATCTATGGACCGGAAAGCTCGGGTAAGACCACGCTCGCGCTCCATGCCGTCGCCGAGGCGCAGCGCGCCGGCGGCACCTGCGCCTTCATCGATGCCGAGCACGCGCTCGACCCGGCCTATGCGAAAAAGCTCGGCGTCAAGGTCGACGACCTGCTCATCTCCCAGCCCGACGCCGGCGAGCAGGCGCTCGAGATCTGCGACACGCTGGTGCGCTCCGGCGCGATCGACGTGCTCGTCGTCGATTCGGTCGCGGCGCTTGTTCCCCGCGCCGAGCTCGAGGGCGAGATGGGCGACAACCACATGGGGCTCCACGCCCGCCTCATGAGCCAGGCGCTCCGGAAGCTCACAGGCTCCATCTCGAAGTCGCGCACCATCGTCATCTTCATCAATCAGATCCGCATGAAGATCGGCGTCATGTTCGGCAATCCCGAGACGACGACGGGCGGCAACGCGCTCAAATTCTATGCCTCCGTCCGGCTCGACATCCGCCGCATCGGCCAGATCAAGGAGCGCGAGCAGGTCATCGGCAACCAGACGCGCGTCAAGGTCGTGAAGAACAAGATGGCGCCGCCGTTCAAGGTGGTCGAATTCGACATCATGTATGGCGAGGGCGTGTCGAAGCGCGGCGAGCTTTTGGATCTCGGCATCCAGGCGGGCGTGGTCGAGAAATCGGGCTCGTGGTTCTCCTATGACGGCCAGCGCATTGGCCAGGGCCGCGAGAACGCCAAGACCTACTTGAAGGACAATCCGGCGACGGCCGACGCGATCGAACGCGCCATCCGCTCGAACGCGGGCCTCGTCGCCGACGCGATGATGGCGGCGGGTGGCGGCCCCGAGGCGGAAGAATAGGGGACCGAGGAATAAGGGAGGACGCCACGTTCCCTCTGAAATGGCCGGGCCTGTCCCGGCCATTTCCTTTTTCGGGCGCTGGCCTGAACTCACATGTGCAAACGAAGCCAATTTCACGGAGCAAACGATTTTGCCAAACGAACCCAATTCGCGACGAACAGTGAAATTACCAAACGAACCCAATTCGCGTCGCCCTCTCCCCTCCGGGGAGAGGGTTGGGGTAAGGGGGAGTGCGGCGCGCCGTCTCGTCCCTCATCCGCAGCCATGCGCCAACCTCTCCGCGGAAGGGAGAGGTTCACCGAACGAACCCGATTTGTTGGCCCGCGACCGGAGCTGGGCGTCTCATAATTACGATGTATATCAATTAGATATAATATTATTCTTGCATACGACATTAGGAGGATGGCGGCTCTGCCCGGTGCGGGCGCCAATTTTTCCTCTGTTCTTTCCTGCCGGATCGGCGAAAGTCGAATCGTCGTGGAATGGATGGGCCGCGGCGGGTGCTCGGGGGTGAGGGGTGGCGGAAGCAAAGCAAGGCCCGGGACATGTCTGGCGCTTCTTCCGCGCCGGCGGCGTCGATCAGGTGCGCATCGACAGCGGTACCGATGCCGTGGCCATCGCGGCGCTCGACCAGAAGCTGTGGGTGGCGCTTGCGTGTCCGACCCGCGGCATCGAGTTCGATGCGCGCACGCTCGACCTCATCGACGCCGACAAGGACGGCCGCATCCGCGCGCCGGAAATGATCGACGCCGTGACATGGACCACGGCTCTTCTCAAGGACCCCGCCGTCCTCGCGCGTGGCGGAGACAACCTCGCGCTCGAGACGATCGACGATGCGAACGAGCTCGGCGCGCGCATCCGCGCCTCGGCCGAGGCGATCCTGCACCGGCTCGGCAAGCCGGATGCGAGCGAGATCTCGCTCCAGGATGCGCTCGATATCGAGCACATCTATGACGGCACGCCCTTCAACGGCGACGGCATTATCACGCTCGCCGCGGCCGAGGACGAGGCGACCAAGGCGGCGCTCAGCGACATCATGGCCTGCCTCGGCTCGGAGACCGACCGCTCGCGCCATCCCGGCGTATCGCAGCCGCTCGTCGACCGCTTCTTCCAGGAGGCCGCTTCCTTCGTGGCGTGGCGCGACGAGGCAGGGCAGGGCGGCGCGGCGCTCCTGCCGCTTGGCGACGCAACCGAAGACGCGGCCGCTCTTCTCCTCTCGGTCACCGCCAAGATCGACGATTATTTCACGCGCGTGCGCCTGGCCGCCTTCGATCCGAACGCCGGCGCGGCGCTCAATCCGCCGGCCGCCTCCTATGAGGCGCTTGCGGGCGAGGTGCTCGCGCCCGATGCCGCCTCGCTCTCGGCCTTGCCGCTCGCGCATGTGGCGCCCGACCGCCCCTTGCCGCTTGCCGGCGGTCTCAACCCGGCGTGGGAGGCAGCGATCGCGCGCCTCAAGGAGACCGTCATCGCCCCGCTCCTCGGCCAGCGCGGCGAGCTCAGCGAGACCGACTGGACCGCGCTCAAGACGCGATTTCAGCCGCATGCCGCGTGGCGGGCGCGCAAGCCCGAGACCGCGCTCGAACAGCTCGGCCTCGACCGGCTCCGCGCGCTTCTCGATCCGGCGGTGAAGTCGCGCATCGACGGTCTCATCGCGCGCGACGCTGCGCTCGAGCCGCAGATGAACGCGATCAGCCAGGTCGAGAAGCTGGTGCGTCTCAAACGCGACTTGATGGCGCTCCTCAACAATTTCGTGTCGTTCAAGGATTTCTACAGGCGCGCGGGCAAGGCCTCGTTCCAGGCCGGCACGCTCTATCTCGACGGGCGCAGCTGCGAGCTTTGCATCAGGGTCGAGGACGAGGCGAAGCACGCCGCGCTGGCACAGCTCTCGCGGATCTATCTCGCTTATTGCCGCTGTGTGCGTCATGGCGGCGAGGAGACCATGACGATCGCGGCCGCATTCACCGCCGGCGACAGCGACAATCTGCTCGTCGGCCGCAACGGCGTGTTCTACGACCGCAAGGGCAACGATTGGGATGCGACCATCGTCAAGATCGTCGAGCACCCGATCAGCCTGCGCCAGTCTTTCTGGCTGCCCTACCGGCAATTTGCGCGCCTCGTCGCCGAGCAGATCCAGAAGTTCGCGGCGGCGCGAAGCGCTGTCTCACAAACCGGCATGGGGCAGTCGCTGACACGGGCCGAGACGGCGCTCGGCGTCGGCCCGGCCCCGCCGCCGCAACCGACAACGCCGCCGCAGCAGCCGTTCGACGCGGCGCGCTTTGCCGGCATCTTCGCCGCCGTCGGGCTTGCGATCGGCGCGATCGGCACGGCCATCGCCTCGATCGTCACCGGCTTCCTGCAGCTCACCTGGTGGCAAATTCCGCTGGCGATCGCCGGCCTCGTGCTCGCCGTCTCCGGTCCCTCGTGCCTCATCGCGGCGATGAAGCTGCAAAGCCGCAATCTCGGGCCGCTGCTCGATGCTTCGGGCTGGGCGGTCAATGCCCGGCTTCGCATCAACCTTCCCTTTGGCCGCACCCTGACCGGCCTCGCGCAGCTGCCCGAGCGGGCCGAACGCTCGCTCACCGATCCCTATGCCGAGCGGCGCCAGCCCTGGGGCCTCTACCTCGCCGCCGTCATCCTGATCGGCGCCGGCATCGCGGCTTGGCGCTTCCTGTGGCCGCTGCTCCGGTAAGGCCGGCGGGCCTCGCCTTTACAGGGGCGCGAGGGGCGGGCTAAATCCCCTCGCGCCTTCTCGGGCGCGGAGCGAAGGACCACATTAAGGCCATGCTGTCGAACGACATCCGCGCCGCGTTCCTCGCCTATTTCGCCCGACACGGCCACGAGGTCGTGGCGTCCTCGCCGCTCGTGCCGCGGAACGACCCGACGCTCCTTTTCACCAACGCCGGCATGGTGCAGTTCAAGAACGTCTTCACCGGCCTTGAGAAGCGCTCCTACAGCCGCGCCACCACCTCGCAGAAATGCGTGCGCGCCGGCGGCAAGCACAACGATCTCGAGAATGTGGGCTATACCGCGCGGCACCACACCTTCTTCGAGATGCTCGGCAATTTCTCGTTCGGCGACTATTTCAAGGATGTCGCGATCGAGCTCGCCTGGAACCTCGTCACCAAGGAATTCGGGCTCGCAAAGGATCGGCTCTGGATCACCGTCCATTCGTCCGACGAGGACGCGGCCGCGCTCTGGGCGAAGATCGCCGGCCTGCCGCAAGAGCGCATCATCCGCATTCCGACCTCGGACAATTTCTGGGCGATGGGCGATACCGGTCCGTGCGGGCCGTGCTCGGAGATCTTCTGGGACCACGGCGCCGACATCCCGGGCGGCCCGCCTGGGAGCGCCGACGCCGACGGCGATCGCTTCACCGAGATCTGGAACCTCGTCTTCATGCAGTTCGAGCAGCGTGCCGATGGCACGCGCGTCGATCTGCCGCGCCCGTCGATCGACACGGGCATGGGGCTCGAACGTATCGCCGCCGTGCTGCAGGGCAAGCATGACAACTACGACACCGACGCGCTGCGCGCGCTCGTTGTCGCATCCTCCGAGGCGTCGGGCGTTCCCGCCGACGGGCCGCAATCGGTCTCGCACCGTGTCATCGCCGATCACCTGCGCGCGACCTCGTTCCTCATCGCCGACGGCGTCCTGCCATCGAAGGAAGGCCGCGGCTACGTGCTGCGCCGGATCATGCGCCGCGCCATGCGCCATGCGCACATCCTCGGCTGCAAGGAGCCGCTGCTCTGGCGCCTCGTGCCGGCCTTGGTGCGGCAGATGGGTGCGGCTTTCCCTGAGCTCGTGCGCGCCGAGGCGCTCATCACCGAAACGCTGAAGCTCGAGGAAGGGAGCTTCAAGGACATGCTCGCCCGCGGCTTGCGTCTCCTCGACGAGGAAGAAGCGCGGCTGGGCCAAGGCCAGGACTTTCCGGGCGAGGTCGCGTTCCGTCTTTACGACACATTCGGCTTCCCTCTGGACCTCACGGAAGACGTGCTGCGCGGACGCGGGCGCAAGGTCGAGACACCGGGCTTCGACGCCGCCATGGCGCGCCAGCGCGAGGAGGCGCGCAAGCACTGGGTCGGCTCCGGCGAGGCCGCGACCGATGCGCTGTGGTTCGAGCTGCGCGAGAAGGTCGGCGCGACGGAGTTTCTCGGCTACGAGACGCATGTCGCAGAAGGCAAGGTTCTGGCGATCGTCTCGGGCGGCAAAGAGGCGCAGGAGGCCTCCGCCGGCGCCGAGGCGCAACTCGTCCTAAACCAGACGCCGTTTTACGGCGAGTCGGGCGGACAGGTCGGCGACACGGGCGCGATCTTCAATTCGCACGGCGCCAATTTCGCGGTCCGCGACACGCAGAAGCATGCCGGCGACCTCGTCGTGCATTATGGTGCCGTGACGCACGGCACGCTGCGCGTCGGCGACAGTGTCGAGCTCAGGATCGACGAGCAGCGCCGCACCGAGCTGCGCGCCAATCATTCGGTCACCCACCTGCTGCATCAGGCGCTGCGCCGCCGTCTTGGCGCGCACGTAACTCAGAAGGGCTCGCTCGTCGCGCCCGACCGGCTGCGCTTCGATTTCTCCCAGCCGCGCGCGCTGACTGACGACGACGTCCGCGTCATCGAGGCCGAGGTCAACGCGCGCATCCGCGAGAACGCCGAGGTGCGGACGCGGCTCATGACGCCGGACCTCGCCGTCGCCGAAGGGGCGCTCGCGCTCTTCGGCGAGAAATACGGTGAGGAGGTGCGCGTCGTCTCGATGGGCGAGACGATGGAGGAAGAAGCGGCACACCCGTTCTCGGTCGAACTGTGCGGCGGCACGCATGTGCGTCGCACCGGCGACATTGGCCTCTTCAAGATCGTCTCCGAGAGCGCCGTCGCCTCGGGCGTGCGCCGCATCGAGGCCGTGACGGGCGCGGCGGCTGTGACCTACGTCGCCGGCGAGGAGGCACTGTTGCATCAGGCGGCGCAAGCGATCCGGGCCGCTCCGTCCGATCTCCCCGCGCGCGTCGCGGCGCTCCTCGAGGAGCGCCGGAAGCTCGAACGTGAGCTGAGCGAGGCGCGCCGGCTTGCCGCGACGGGCGGCGGCGCGTCCGAGCAGCGGGCGAAGGATCTGGATGGGATCAAGTTCGCCGCGCGCGTGCTCGACAACGTGCCGGCGAAGGAATTGAAGAGCCTCGCCGACGATCTGAAGCGCGAAATCGGCTCCGGCGTCATCGCCATCGTCGCGGGCGCGGAGGGCAAGGCCTCGCTCGTCGTTGCCGTCACGCCCGATCTCGTGCAGCGCTTCAACGCCGTCGATCTCGTGCGCGTCGGCGCCGACGCTCTGGGCGGCAAGGGTGGCGGTGGCCGGCCCGATATGGCGCAGGCAGGCGGGCCCGATGCCGCGAAGGGACCAGCGGCGCTCGCGGCGATCGAGCACGCGGTTTCGGAGCGGGCGCGCGGCGCCGCCGCCTAGTCAGGCTCGCTCCATGCAGCGGTCGCGCGCGGCGCTGGCGCTCGTCATTCTTCCGGCATTGTTCCTGGTCGCGCAGACTGCTCTGCGCGATGTCGGCATTCCGTACTGGCTGTGGTGGAACGAGGACCCGTCCTACGCCTATCTGATCGACGGCGTCGATATCGTGCGCGGCCTGGCGCCGAGCTTCTCCGATCATCCGGGCACGCCGGTCTCCTGCATCGTTGCGCTGGTGATCTGGACGATGGGTGGCCCCGATGCCGGCTTCGACCGCGCCGAAGCCGTTCTCCGCTATTCGAGCGACATCATGTTCGTGCTCGACGCGGCAGCGATGCTGGTGCTCGGTGCAACGGTGTGGCGACGCCTCGGATCGCTCGTGCCAGCGCTTGCGGCGCAGGCCGCGCCCTTCGCCACCATGCTTGCGCTTCGCCACGGTATCGACGTGAAGCCCGAGCCGCTCCTCCTCGGGGCCACAATGCTTCTCGCGGCGGCGATGGTGGAGGAGGCGTTCGCGCCGCGCCGCGCGTCGCTCGCCATGCTCGGCGCCGCGACGGGCTTCGGCATCGCCTGCAAGGTCACGTTTGCACCCTTTGCGATGACGGCGATTATCTTGCCGCTGACGTGGCGCCGCCGTTCGTGGTTCGTGGTGATCGCGGCGCTGTCGTTCCTTTTCTTTTTTTTGCCGGCGCTCTCGAGGTTGCCGCACATGCTCGATCTCTACGCGCATGTCACGGTGGCAAACGGCGCTTATGGATCGGGTGCGCCGACCGTGATCGATTTTCGGCGCTACCCCATCGCGTTCGAGAAATTGTTCTTCGCGCGTCCGATCTTCTTCATTGTGTGGCTTATGGGCGCTACGGCGCTCATCTTCTCCCACCGCGAGCGAGCGACGGGCGGAGGAGGCGCGGGCGAGCGCCTGCTGTTCACGACGCTTGCGATGCAGCTGGTGCTGGTGATCTTTGTCGCGAAGCACCCCGACGCGCATTACGCGCTGCCAGCCTACGAGATGAGCGCGCCTGCCATCGCCTTCCTTTGGTATGTGACGCGCGAGCTTCCTCTGGTGCGGCGGCGCTGGCGCGGCTTCGCGCGCGATTTCGCGCTGCTGTTGTTGGCGCTCGGCGCTGCGCAAGCGTATGCGACGGTGCGCCAGGGCGAGGAGCTTGCGCGCGACAGCGAAGGCGCCCGGACGATCAATATGGCGCGCGACTTCCCGCGCTGCGCCCATGTCTACCGCGATCTCGCCTCGGGCCCCACCTTTCCCTGGTACTACAACCATTTCTACAGCGACGGGCGTTACGCGGCGCTGCTCGGCGCGCGCGCACCGGCCAACGATTACTACTCGTTCTCGTGGGGCGCGGGCGGGTTCGAGAATTGGAACGGTGCGGTCGCGCCATCCCACATCGCACCGGAATATCCGTGCGTCGCCTTGCGCGGCACAGGGCTCGAAGCACTCCGCGCGTTGGCGGCGACGCTCGGCGGAGGCTTCGGGCCGGGCGAAGTGTGCGCGGCCGGCGACGAATATGTGCTGGCGGAGGGCGCTCCGTGCCCCGCCGGCACGCGCTACGGGCGCTGAGCCGTCAACCCATCGCCTTCCGCAGGCCCTGATCGAGCCTGTCGAGAAAATCGGTCGTGGTGAGCGACGGCTGGTCGGGGCTTATAAGGATCGCCAAATCCTTCGTCATGGAGCCTGCCTCGACCGTTTCGATGCACACTTTCTCAAGCGCGGCGGCGAAGTGCTTCACGTCGGGCGTGTTGTCGAATTCGCCGCGATAGTGAAGGCCGCGCGTCCAGGCGAAGATCGACGCAATCGGGTTGGTTGAGGTTGGCTTTCCCTGCTGGTGCAGGCGAAAATGCCGCGTCACGGTGCCGTGCGCGGCCTCGGCCTCGATGGTCTTGCCATCCGGCGTCATCAGCACCGAGGTCATGAGGCCGAGAGAGCCATAACCCTGCGCCACCACGTCGGACTGCACGTCGCCGTCGTAGTTCTTGCACGCCCACACGAAATTGCCGTTCCACTTCAATGCCGCGGCGACCATGTCGTCGATGAGGCGATGCTCGTATGTGAGCTTCTTGGCTTTGAACGTCGCCGCGAATTCGGCGTCGAAGATGTTCTGGAAAATGTCCTTGAAGCGCCCGTCATAGACTTTGAGGATCGTGTTCTTGGTCGAGAGATAGACCGGGAATCCGCGCTGGAGCCCGTAATTGAAGCAGGCGCGCGCGAACCCCGCGATCGACTCGTCGAGATTGTACATGCTCATTGCGATGCCCGGCTCGGGGAAGTCGAACACCTCGTAGGTCATGGGCTTGCCGCCACTCGCCGGCGTGAAGGTAAGCGTGAGCTTGCCTGGACCCGGGATCTTGATATCGGTCGCACGATACTGGTCGCCATAGGCATGACGTCCGATCACGATCGGCGCGGTCCAGCCGGGCACGAGCCGCGGCACGTTCGTCATCACGATCGGCTCGCGGAAGATGGTGCCGCCGAGGATGTTGCGGATCGTGCCGTTGGGCGAGCGGTACATCTTTTTCAGATTGAATTCTTTGACGCGCGCCTCGTCGGGCGTGATTGTGGCGCACTTGACGCCGACACCGTGCTTCTTGATCGCGTTGGCGGCGTCGACCGTCACCTGGTCGTCGGTCCTGTCGCGCTCCTCGATGCCGAGATCGAAATAGAGAAGCTCGATGTCGAGATAAGGCAGGATCAGCTTGTCTTTGATGAATTTCCAAATGATGCGCGTCATCTCGTCGCCGTCGAGCTCGACGACGGGGGTCGCCACCTTAATTTTCTTCATGTCGGGTCGAATCCTTTGCGCGGACGTAAGCGGGAAGGGCGCGCGACCATAGCACTTAGGGTGCGCCGTTCAAGCGCCCCGCCCCGCGACTCGCGGGCGTCAGACGAGTTTCGGCTCGGGCTCGAGTTGCGGCTGCGGTGCAGCCGCGAGCGCTGCCAGCACGTCTTCGACGCGTGGCACCACGCGATAGAGGGCGAGGCTGCGGCGCGGCGCGAAGCCGCTCGCCACGCAATGCTCGATGAGTTCGAGGAGCGGCATCCAATATCCGGCGACGTCGACCAGTATGACCGGCTTGTCGTGAAGTCCGAGCTGCTTCCATGTAATGATCTCGAGCGTCTCGTCGAGCGTGCCGAGCCCGCCGGGCAGGACGACGAACGCGTCGGATATCTCGAACATGCGGAGCTTGCGCTCGTGCATGCTGCCAACAACCATGAGTTCGCTGAGGCCGCTGTGGCCGATTTCCTTGTCGTGCAGATGGGCCGGGATGATGCCGGTCACGTGTCCACCGGAGGCGAGTGCCGCATCAGCCAGCAATCCCATGAGCCCGATACGTCCGCCGCCATAGACGAGTCCGATCCCGGCCTTCGCCATCACTACGCCGAGCCGCGTTGCTGCGGCGCGGTAGATTTCATCGACCCGTCCGGACGAGCCGCAATAAACGCAAATGCGCTTCACCGATGCCATGGTAACCGTTCCTTAAGGCTCGACATTCTTTCCTTCCGCCCGCGCCCGAGAAAGATGCTCTCTCAGCACCGCACTTCCAAGGGGACTTTGGCCGGTTGCGTTGTTGCCCCGGATCGCGGTAACACCGCAGCAGCGAGGCCGTTCGCTCTCAAATGGCGGCGCGAATCGTCATGAAACAGAATTACAGCGGCCCCTTAGCCCTCATTGCGATCGTTGCGCTCCTCGTGGCCATCGGTGCGGGCGTATGGTTCGTGCGCCAGCCGGCTAACGTCGCGGCGCCGGCGACGGCACCCGCGACGGCCCCATCGCCGCAGGCCCAGCGAGCGCCCGAGCCAGGTCTCGTTACGCCGAGTTTCGATGCATTCCATGTTGGCGAAGACGGCAATGCCGTCATCGCCGGCCGTGCCGCGCCCGGCGCCAAGGTGACCGTACTCGACCACGGCGTACCGATCGCCAACGCGACCGCGGACCGAAATGGCGAGTGGGTCGCGACGACCAACAAGCCGCTCGCACCCGGGCCGCAGGAGCTGGGCCTCTCGGCGCAGACACCCGGCATCGCCCAGCCGCAGAAATCGGCGACCAACCTGGCGGTCATCGTGCCTGAGAGCACCTCGCAGCCGCCAGTGGTCGTGGCGCTGCCGCAAGGGCAGGGCGAGGCGCGCGCGCTCGGCCCGGAAGGTACGCGCGCGCCGCACCACGTGGCGCTCGACATGGTCGAATATGATGCCTCCGGCCGCACCATTCTGAGCGGCCGCGCGGATCCCGGCGCCACAGTCGACGTCATAATCGACAACCGCAAAGTCGGCACGGCGAAGCCCGCGAAAGATGGCGGCTGGTCGCTCTCTCTCGATGCGGGCGTGCCGGTCGGGACTTATCACCTGCGTCTGGTCAGCCGCGGTGCCGACGGCAAGAGCGAAGAAACCGCCCTCGACATGCGCCGTGCCGCGCCGAGCGATTTGGGCAGCGGCGATTATCTCGCCGTGGTGCCGGGCAATAGCCTGTGGCACCTCGCGCGACGCTCATACGGTGACGGCCTGCGCTATGTCGAGATCTATCGCGCCAACCAAGCCAAGATCGCCGACCCCAACCTCATCTACCCGAACGAGCTTCTGGCCCTGCCCGGCAAGTCCTGAGCGAGAAACCGTTCCACGGCGACCGTGGCAATGAAGCGGCAAACCTGAGTTGCGCGGCACCCCTCTTCCAATCGCATTGATAGGACGTCGCGGAATGATGCGGGTAGCATGCCGTTTGTGCGATGGCTACCTGATCTAACGCCGGTTGGAGGGGTCTCAGATGTCGAAACCCAAGCGCGGAAAATCAACCGCTGCAATCGACCGGCACGTTGGCGCGCGCATTCGCGAGCGGCGCATTCTCTTGGGACTTACCCAGCAGCAACTCGCCGAGCTGATTGGCGTCACTTATCAGCAGGCGCACAAATATGAGCGCGGAGTCAATCGTGTCTCTGCCGGGCGGTTGTTCCAGATTTCGAACGTGCTCAGCGTGCCGATCAGTTATTTCTACGAGGGTGTGGGCGAAGAAGAGCCGAAGCCGATCAACCCCCGCGAGCGTATGGTGCTCGAGATCGCGCGCAACTTCACCGGCATTACCAACGAACGTTACCAGGAAGCGCTGAGTCAGCTGGCGCGCGCATTGGCGGGCGAGCAGCAAAGCTAAAGAATTTTTCCGTCGAAGACAGAGCCGCCTCCGCGATCCTCGATCTCCACCACCCAGACGTCAGGATCCCGTTTCACCTGGCGTGCGACGTAGGAATCGGCCAGTTCCTCACTCACTGGCTCGGCGCCTGTGCCTTTGAGCCAGGCACGCGCGCCGTCCGGTGCCCGCGTCTCGACAAGCACCATGCAGCCGCGATCGAGCTGATTGAGTTTCACCAGAATGGTCCCGGCGTCTTCATCGCCGTGGCGCGTGACCACGACCGGGATGGCGCGCAGCGAACCGAGCCGCACCGCCGCCTGGACCGCGAGTTTGGTCTTGAGCCGTGCCTCGCTCACGGCGCGCAACGCGCGCTAGCGCTGGAGCGAGAATTTCTGCGTGAGGGTGCGGCCGCGCTTGACCCTAAGACGCCGCGTGCGCCAGTCGCGGTAGCTTGCCCAGCCGTAGTCGGCGGAAAGAACGAGGCAGGCGACGAAAAGCGAAGATCCAAGCACGTACATGACGCGACATCCCTGGTCGGGAAGTTGCCCCTCGTAGAGCGAACGGATCGCGTAGCGTTTATATTCCGAGGATTCACGCCAGATCACGCCTGCTGGATCGCCGACAGGAGCCAAGAGCCGCCCGGGCTGCGCGCGAAGGTCCATAGCTCGGCGGCCTGGCTTGGGCGCGACGGGTCGCCCGACACGACTGCACCAGGGTCGCCCGGCCGCGCGTTCGCCCGCACGGTGTAGTCGATGGCTCGCCAGCTCAAGTAGCATGTCGCATATTGGAGGTGCCCTTCGTCCCATGCGTCGCGCAGATCGCCGCGCAGCAGCTCGACTTGTTCGACGTGATTGCGCACGCCCTGGCTTTCGTTCTCCGCGAGCTCCTCGGCGAAGTAAGACAGCATCTCGGGAGTGACATGCCGGCGCATCTCGGCGAGGTTCGCCGCGCTCCATGCCGCCTGCACTTCTTTCAGGATCGTCTCGAACGCCTGGTAATCCTGGCCCGCGATGGCGAGCGATGCCGAACGCGGCTGCGCCGTTGGCCCACCCATGAGCGGTGCCGCGCCGCTGTAGAGCGTCGCACCGCCGCCCTGGCCCATGTAGGAGCCGCCGCGCGCAAACATGCGATAAAGAGCCCAGCCCGCCCACAGAATGAAGATCCAGCCAAAGATGCTGAAGAAGCCGCCGCCATAGCCGTAGCCCATGCCCCAGCCCGGGAATAGCAGCCGTCCGAGGAAGCTGCCGAAGAGGCCGCCGGCTAGGCCAGTCCAGAACGGATGGGCCGTGCTGTAGCCGCCATAGGGAGTGCCGTAGCTTTGCGCGCCTCCCTGCGGCGTCATGCTGCGGTTCATGTTGTAAGTGCGCGAGCCGAGGCTGCCCTGGCTCGAGAAGCTGCTGGCGCCCCGGGAACTGTAACTGCCGCCGGCGCGGGCGTCGCTTGTCGCCGGGGTAAAAGCCACGAGCGCCGCGAAGAGGAGGCAAGCAAGGGTGAGCCAGGCACGCATTTTTCGCTCCCATCCGGCCCTTTTTGGTTAGGCCGGCCGGCTAAATATGTCGGTTCGCGGTGCCGCCGTTGCAAGCGTCTTTCGCGTCGCGCGGGCGGGCGTTAACCTTCGGACCGGGCCAGAGCCGGCAACTTTGGGAGGAACGCCGTTGTTCGCAGCCGTGCGTCCGAGCGCCAGCTCATGGCTTTGATCTCCCACCCGGCCGATATGGAGCAGGCGGCGGCGACGCTTTTCGAGCGTTACCGGTCTACGCGGCTGCTTACCGAAACGCTCGCTGCGCCGCTTTCGCCCGAAGACCAGACGCTGCAGTCGATGCCCGATGCGAGCCCAACCAAGTGGCACCGCGCGCACACGACTTGGTTCTTCGAGACGTTCGTGCTGCTGCCGCACGATGCGAGCTATCGCGCGGCACATCCGGAGTACGGCTACCTGTTCAACTCCTATTACGAGGCGGTGGGGCCGCGCCACCCGCGGCCGGCGCGTGGTCTGCTGTCGCGGCCTGCGAGCGCCGAGATCGCGCTCTATCGCGCCGCGGTCGACGAAGCACTCGGACGGTTTCTGGCGCGTGGGTCCGCTCCACGCGAAGCGCTCGATCTGGTCGAGCTCGGCATCAACCACGAGCAGCAGCATCAGGAGTTGATCCTGATGGACATCAAGCATGCCCTTTCTCTGAATCCGCTGCGCCCTGCCTATGCCGAGGCGCCCGCGACCGCGCGTCGCAACTCGCCGTCGATGGAGTTCTTGGAATTCAGCGGTGGCTTGCGCGAGATCGGACATGATAGCGCCGGCTTCGCCTTCGACAACGAGGGGCCGCGGCACAAGACTTTCGTGACGCCGTTTCGGCTCGGGTCGCGCTTGGTCACCTCCGGCGAGTACCAGGAATTCATGGCCGATGACGGATATCGCCGGCCCGAGTTCTGGCTCTCGGACGGCTGGGCGGCGGTGCAACGCGAAGGCTGGCAGGCGCCGCTCTACTGGGATCGCGCGGAGGACGGGTGGCGCCTTTTCACGCTCTCCGGGATGCGCGAGATCGATCCCGTGGAACCTGTGGTCCACGTCAGCCATTACGAGGCTAACGCCTATGCGCGCTGGGCCGGAAAGCGCCTTCCGAGCGAGGCCGAGTGGGAAATCGCGGCCGCGGAGGCGCGCGTGCCAATGCGCGGGAATTTGCTGGATGCGGGCCTCTATCATCCCGCCGCCGCGGTGGAGGGCGGGCTCGCGCAGATGGTTGGCGATGCCTGGGAGTGGACGCAGAGCCCCTATCTCGGCTACCCCGGCTTCCGGCCTGCTGAGGGCGCGGTCGGCGAATACAATGGCAAGTTCATGTCAAACCAGATGGTGCTGCGCGGCGGCTGCGCGGCGACGCCTGCCGGCCACATACGTCTCACCTATCGCAACTTCTTCCCGCCTGGCGCGCGCTGGGCTTTTTCCGGCATCAGATTGGCGGAGGATTCATGAGAGAGGCCCGAGCGCTTGCCGGTTTCCACGATCTGGCACCCGGTGCAGAGAGCTTCCGCGACTCCGTGCGCGCCGGGCTCGAGCGGCGACGCAAATCGATCCCGTGTCGCTTCCTCTATGATGCGCGCGGCTCGGCGCTGTTTGAGGCGATTTGCGAGCTGCCGGAATACTATCTGACGCGCACCGAGACGGCGATCCTCGACGAGTGTGCAGACGAGATCGCCGCCCTCATGGAGGCGAAGTGTCAGCTCGTCGAGTTCGGCAGCGGCGCGAGCCGCAAGGTGCGCCGTCTTCTTCACACACTCGAGGCGCCTGCGGCCTATGTCGCCATCGACATCTCGCGCGAGCAGCTTCGCGCTGCGACGGAGCAACTCGCTGCCGACTTTCCGGGCCTCGAGACGATCGCGGTATGCGCCGACTACACGCGGCCTCTCGACATTGAGCTGCCGAAAGCCATGGGCCGCCGCCTTGGTTTCTTCCCTGGCTCGACCATCGGCAATTTCACATCGCTCGAGGCCGTCGACTTCATGCGCGGCGCGCGCCACATCGTCGGGCGCGATGGCGCCATGCTCGTGGGCGTCGACCTGAAAAAGGACGAGGCAGTGTTGGATGCCGCCTACAATGACGCCTCGGGCATCACCGCGGCCTTCAGTCTCAACGTGCTTGAGCGCATGAACCGCGAGCTCGGCGCCGATTTCGATCTCGCGCGCTTTCGCCATGACGCTTTCTACAACCGCGCCGAAGGCCGCATCGAGATCTACCTCCAAAGCCTCGCCGACCAGATCGTGACCGTGGCGGGGCGTGCCGTGCGCTTCGCCCAGGGCGAGCGCATCCACATCGAGGACAGCTGCAAATACTCGATCGACGAGTTCCGCGCGCTCGCGGCACGCGCGGGCTATCGCTCCTGGCGTGTCTGGACCGACAGCGCCCGGTATTTCAGCATCCACTTGCTCGCAGCGAGCTGAGCGGCTGCTCGTCCGCCCGATTGTCTCTCGCGCCCAAGGGGGATAGGCTCGGCGCCAGGGAGAAACGCCAAATGGCCCAATATAATGCGGCGGCGGGCGCGCCGCCGCGCGAGCAAGTCATACCCGAAGGTCCGGCGCGCGAGCGGGCGCAGCGAGAGCTTGCCGCCCGGCTCGAGCGGCTGCCCACCACGGCGACCCACGTCAAGACGCGTGTCGTCGTCGGCCTCGCCACGTTCTTTGACGGGTTTGACGCGCTCGCCATTGCGTTCGTGATGCCGGTGATCGCCGGGCTGTGGCATCTGAAGCCGCAAGAGACCGGCATGCTCATCTCCGGCGCCTATGTCGGGCAGATCGTGGGTGCGCTGTTCTTTCCGTGGGTGGCCGAGAAATTCGGCCGCCTGCGCTCGGTCGCGTATTCGGCAGGCCTCTTTGGTCTCGCGAGCCTCGGGTGCGCCTTCACCTTCAGCATGCCGTCTCTTCTCGTCGCGCGCTTCGTGCAAGGCTGCGGCCTTGGCGGCGAAGTGCCGGTTGCATCCGCCTACATCAACGAGATTGCCCCCGCGCCGACCCGCGGCCGCTTCTTTCTCATGTACGAAGCGTCATTCGCCGTGGGCTATCTGGGGGCGGCGACCGTCGGTGTGTTCCTGATCCCCTCGCTCGGCTGGCAATCGATCTTTGTAATCGGGGCGCTGCCCGCGGCGGTGGCCGCGGTGATGCGCATGTTGTTGCCGGAATCACCGCGCTGGCTCGTCGGCAAGGGCCGCGCCGGCGAGGCCGAGGCGATTGTCGCGCGCATGGAAGGCGAGGCCGAGGCGAAGCTGGGGCACGCGCTCGAGGCGCCCAATGTGAGCGCCGTACCGCCGCCGCCGACGCAGAAGACGCGGCTGAGAGAGCTTTTCGCCGGTCCCTATCTTCGGCGCACCGGCGTCGTGTGGACCCTGTGGTTCTGTAATTTTTTTGCGACGCAATCGCTCAACACGTGGCTGCCGACGCTCTATCGCACTCAGTTCCACCTCTCGGTACAGCAATCGCTGCAGCTGGCGTTCGTCGGCCACTTCTTCAGCATCGGCTCGGTGATCGTCGTGGCACTCCTGCTCGACCGCACTGGGCGGCGCATCTGGTTCACTGGCGCGATGGCAATAGGCGGCCTCATCTTGATCGCGCTCGCCGCGACTGGCACCCGCGATGCCATCCTCGTGATGGTGCTTGCGACCTCGGCTGTCGTCTTCCTCAGCACCTGCTCGGTCAGTCTCTATGTCTATACTCCCGAGCTCTATCCGACGCGCATGCGTGCGCTGGGCTGCGGCGGTGGCGCCACGGTGCGCAACATCGCGGGCTCGCTTGGCCCGACGCTGCTCGGCATCGTGCTCGCCACTCACGGTGTTTCGAGTGTGTTCCTGATGCTGGGCGTAGTGCCGCTCGTCGCCGCGGCTGTGGTGGCCCTCTTTGGCATCGAGACGAAGGGCCGCGTGCTCGAGGAAATCTCGCCCTAAGCGGCGCTTAGAATTGGTAGACGAGGACCGCCGAAAACCCGAGCTGGTCCTTCGAGGTGACGAGCGGGCTTCCGGCGGCCGAGCCGACGAGCCGCTCGTAGGCAGCATCGCAATCGACCAGCCAATGATCGGTGAAGTGGTAGATCGCGCTCACGCCAAGCGTCGCGTTCTTCACGCCGCCATGTGCCGTATAGAACGGCAAATGCTCGACCGAGCTTAGCGCTTGCTTCTCGTCGACGCCGAAATAGGACTCCATATAGCGCCCGTTGGCAAAGGTCACACTCGGCCCCACAAACACGACGAGCTTCTCCGACGCAGCAACCGGTGCGTAGACGCCGAGATCGCCGATGAGCCCCTCATGTCCGCCGATTGCGCGACGCAGGTCTGCTGTGAATATGAACGGTAGATATGCCGCTTCCGCGAAAAGCCGTGGCTCGGGCGCGGCGTCGATATTGCCGAGCCCCTGCGTGCGCTCGGTGACATGCTGGTCGCGCCCGGTGTCGTAACCAAGCGCCACGCCGGCGCGATATGTGTCGCCACGCAGAAGATTGACGCCGAGCCCGTCGCCTATCGAAAGGAACGCTATGTCGCGGTAGCGCAGATCGAAGGCCGGCGCCGGCACAAAGCGGGCATGGTCGTCGCCCTCGTAGCGCGGGACAGCCGCGGCACCCATGCCCAGTGATGCGCTCCATTCGGGCACGGGCCCTCCCAGCGGCGTCAGCACAACGCCCGACGAGTTCTGCCAGTAAGCAAAGGGCGAGGGCGTCTGCGCCCGCGCCGAAGCAGCGAACGCCGACGCTGCCATGGCGAGGACGGCGAGAAAAGTACGGCACTTCGATGGATGCATTGGTGGGGATTTCTCAGGCAAACGACGTGAGTAGCCGCACCAGCTCATCAGGCATGTCGAGCTGCACGAGGTGCGTGCACGGCATCGTGTAGCTGCGCCAGCCGGGCGCGGCGTGGTATTTCTCGTAGAACTGTGTGAAGGTCGTCGGCTGCGGGTCGTTCAAATAGATGTAGACGCGATCTTTCACGCGGTCGATGCCGCCGGTGAGCCGGATCTTCTGGCTGAAGCAGGCGGCGGGATGCGGCCTGCGTCGATCCGCATATCGTTCTGTCTTTTCCGGACTCGTGCCGAATACAGAAAGCGGCAGCGGCGGAATCGTCGGTCCCTGCTGCGGCTGCGCATCGCGGCGCGGCGCAAGATCGGCAATCGACTGTCCGTTGAGCGGCACGAATGCATCGAGATAGACGAGCGTTGCAATCTTTTCCGGCATCGCATCAGCTACGCCAGTGATAACCGCGCCGGCGTAGGAATGGCCAACCAGGACGATGTCGCTCAGCCCTTCGAAGCGGATGAGGTTCGTCACATCGGCTATGTGCGTATCGAGATTTATGTCCGGTCGCAGAAGGTGCGCGCGCTCGCCAAGGCCGGTCAGCGTCGGCGTGTAGACTTCGTGGCCCGCGCGGCGCAGGCTCCGCGCGATCCCTTGCCAAGTATAGCCGCCGCTCCAGGCGCCATGGACAAGAACGTACGTTGCCATCATGCCCTCGACACGGTTTCACGTTGCGGCGTCAGGGCCGTGATCGCCTGCTCGGCGGCGGCGACGGCGCTGATATAAGCGCCGTGCGCGGTGCCGAAGAAATTGATCGAGCACGCTTCGCCGGCGAAGTAGAGCCGGTCGTCGACAGGCGCCATGAGCGCGAGGCGGTCGTCGGCCTGCCCCGGCAAAGCGCAGGAGTACGAGCCGTTGGCGAACGCGTCGCCGACCCATGCGGATTGCGCCACAGGCTTGAGCTTGCGCCTGATGTCGGAGCCGAAGAGTCCGGCAATCTCGTCAAGCGCGAACGCCACCATCGCTTTGCCGCCGTCCGCCTCGAGTTCGCGCCCGAGCGCGCCGCCAAAATAGCCCCCGACGACGGGCCAGCCGTGCGGGCGAATGTGATACCCACCGGTGCGGACGCGATCGACGTGTCCGATCAAATGCCGGTCGCGCGGCAAATCCTCAACCGGCCCATCGAGCGCGAAGAAGAGCTTGTTGGCGATACCGAGCGGCAAGCCTGCGGCGGCCGTGATTTTGTCCGGCAACGCCGGCACGAACCGGATCGTCTCGCGTGCCAGCAGGTTGGTCGGGATGGTGACGATCGCCGCGCGCGCCACAAGATCGCCACGGTTCGTCACGAGAATGATCGTGCGACCGCGGTGATCGATGCGCTCCACGACAGTGCCGAAGCTCACCGGCAGCGACCGGCCGTAGGTTGAGATGAGTGTGCCGTAGCCTTCGAGCACGCGCCAGTTGAGCTGGTCGTTCTCGTAGCGCGCATGATCCTTCACTGAGACGCGTTCGAGCTCGGTGCCGTTGGCCCAGGTGCTGATCGCGCCGATGAGACCGTTCCAGCGCCCACCCGGCTCGAGGAGTTCGGACTCCGCAAGATCGTGCGGACCTTCGGCGGCGCGCTCGCAGCGTTCGTCGAATGCCGCGCGCGCCTCCAACCACTCGTCTTGCGCCTGCTCGCTGAAGTGCCACGACACGCGCGCGGCCCAGTTGGGCGGCCTCTCGTCCATCGCGAACCCGAGCTCTTGCGCGATCCGGGTCCAGGGGTTGCGCCTGGCGCTGTGCAGCCATTCGCAGCCGACATCCATCGCGTGGCCGAGTTCCGTCGGCGCTGAAAAAGCGCGACCACCGAGTCGGTCGCGTGCCTCGAGCACGACGATATCGAGCCCGGCCGCTGCGAGGCGCCGCGCGGCCCCCACGCCGGCTGCGCCCGCTCCCACAATCGCCACGTCGCACACGCTTGACGGAAGCGCCGTGTTACTCTTCATGCATCCATTGTAACGTCCGCAGGGACGCGCTGCGAGGGACGAGACATGCCAGACGAGCCGACGCCAAAATCCGCCGCTGTTCCGCTCCAAGAGAGCAGCGACTCGATCCTCGGCAGCATCCTCGGCCAGAATTTGATGACGGGGACGATTCGCCTCATGCTTTTCTTGGCCGTCGGTGCGGCGATTCTCGCGACGATTGCGGCGCTCGCCGGCTGATTGGTGGCGGCAACGCTCGCCCATGCCGAATGGGGCGCGGGGCCGCCCGTCGTCGTTCTCCACGGGCTTTTCGGCTCCTCGCAGAACTGGGCGACGGTCGCAAGACGACTCGGCGCTCTGTTCCGTGTACTCGTCCCCGACCTGCGCAACCATGGCGCGTCTCCCTGGGCGCGGCCAATGGATTACCCGGCTATGGCCGAGGATGTGGCCGCCTTCATGGCGGTGCAGAAGATTCCGGCGGCGCCGATCGTCGGTCACAGCATGGGCGGGAAGGCGGCGATGGTCCTGGCGCTGACCAATCCTGCTCTGGTTGACCGGCTCGTCGTCGTCGATATCGCACCGGTGGCGCGCCCGACGGTGCTCGATCCCTACATCGCCGCGATGGCGCACCTTGATCTCGCCGGCCTGAGGCGCCGCACCGAGGCGGATGCCGCGATGAAGCCGGACATTCCGGACGCCGCGGTCCGGAATTTCCTGCTGCAGAATCTTGTCGCGTCCGAGGACGGCTTGCGTTGGCGCATCAATCTCGAGGTGCTGCGTGACGACATGCCGAAGATCGCAGGCTTCCCGGATTTTCCGCCGGGCACGAATTATCGCGGGCCTACCCTCGTCGTACGTGGCGGCGCCTCGGACTATGTCGACGATGCCGGTCTCGCCGCCTTTGCGCGGCTCTTTCCAAACCACCACGAGGTCGTAGTCCCCGGCGTCGGCCATTGGGTCCATGCGGAGGCGGCGGATGCGTTTCTCGCGGCTGTGACGCCGTTCCTCACCGAAAGGTGCTAGGAAAGGGTATGCCCGATCTCGATCGCATCGCCCGCATCATCCGCGAGACCGCCGCGGCCGAGATCATGCCGCGCTTCTGTGCGCTCGAGGCCGCGGACATTCGCGAGAAGAAGCCGGGCGATCTCGTCACCGTCGCGGATATCGCCGCGGAGCGTCGCCTACTTGCCGCGCTCGCCGAGGCAGTGCCAGGCACCGAGGCGTTGGGCGAGGAAAGCGTCGCCGAAGACCCGGCGCGGCTCGACCTTCTTTCAGGGGCGGCGCCGGTCTGGGTCATCGATCCGATCGACGGCACGAGCAATTTCGCCAAAAGCATGCCGCGCTTTGCGGTGATCGTTGCCTATGTGGTTGGTGGCGTGGTCGAAGCAGGCTGGATCTATCACCCGCCGAGCAACGCCATGGTGATGGCGCGGAAGGGCGGCGGCGTGTGGGGCGACGGCCGCCGCCTTGCCGTGGCCGCGTCGGCGCGCGGCACGGCGATTGCGGGATCAGCGTACGGCCGGACGGCAGGGGGTGTGCGCATGGCCAAGGCGCTGGACGAGAGTGGGCGCGTTGGCGCCATGCTGAACCGCGGCTGCAGCGGCCTCGAATACATGGAACTCGCGACCGGCCACTCGCATTTCTCGTTTCACTCGCGCTCGCTGCCGTGGGATCACGCGGCAGGCATGTTGATCGTGGCCGAGGCCGGCGGACTGGCGTCGTTCCTCGATGGCTCGCCCTACGATCCGCGCATCCTCGACGGCAAGCCGCTTGCCACCGCGAACGCCGAAGCCTGGCGCATCATTACCGAGGTTCAGGCGACGCCGGCGCCCGCGGGAGCGGGCTGAGATGGCGCAGTTCGACGGCAAGCTCTGCGTCATTACCGGCGGGACGTCCGGCATCGGCCTCGCGGCGGCGGAAAAATTCGCAAGGCTCGGCGCCGATCTTGTCATCGTCGGGCACGATCCGGCGCGCGGGGCGGCCGCGAGCGCCCGCCTCTCTTCGTTGCGACCAGGCGTGCGCGTGACCGTCGTCCTCGCCGACCTCGCGCTCCTCGCCGAGCAACGCCGTGTGGCGTCGGCTCTATCCGCGCTGCCGCGGATCGACGTCCTTCTCAACAACGCAGGCGCAATTTTCACCCGGCGCGAGGAGACGGCGGATGGGCTCGAGCGCACTTTTGCGCTGAATCATATGAACTACTACGTGCTGACGCGGCTTCTTGAACCGAAGCTGCGCGCGTCGGCGCCGATGCGCATCGTGAACGTCGCCTCGGGAGCCCATCGTGGCGCGCGGCTTGACCTTGGCGATCTCCAGATGCGGCGGCGGTTCGACGGCTGGCTTGCGTACCGCAATTCGAAGCTCTGCAACATCCTCTTCACGCGCGAGTTGGCGCGACGGCTCGTCGGCTCGGGCGTCACCGCGAACTCGCTTCATCCCGGCTTCGTCGCCACCCGTTTCGGCGACAACAATCGCGGCCTCTTTCGCGCCGGCATCGCCATCGCCAAGCGCATCACGGCGCTCCCGGTCGAGAAGGGGGCGGAGACCTCCGTCTATTGCGCGACGGCGCCTGAATTAGAAGGCGTCACCGGTCTCTATTTCGGCAATTGCCGGCCGGACGCGCCTACCGCCGCCGCGCAGGACGATGCCATGGCCCTCCGGCTATGGCAGGAGAGCGCCAGGATCGCCGGGCTCCCGGCGTAGCTGCCGCGGCCCTGGAAATTGGGTTCGTTCCGTCGTTTTGCCCCCTAATCCTGGCGTCAGGCGCCGTGGGTAACAGACGTATCAAAGGCGCCTGCGCATGACCCGAATGCAGCGCGATCGTAGTTTCAATTTTAGTATATTTTATAATTGTTTAGAGGCCAGTGCTCAACTGGCCTCTAAACTCGTTTATCATCTTAATTCGGAGGAAAGGCCGCGAAGCACTTGTCCGACTGGAAGATGAAGGTCTCGAAATAATCGAGAATCTGGGGCTTCCGACCGAGCGCTGCCATCGCACCGGCGAGCACGTGCCAATTCAGCAACTCGTGATGCCCAGCCGCCTCGACCTCATCGATCGTGCGGTTCTTCCAGGTGTCATAATCGCCCTTCTTGAGCGCATCGAGCATCAAGCGGTCCTGCTCGAAGTCGGGCAGGACGTAGCCGGTGTTCGTCGACAGGAAGCAGTGCGACCAGCTCGACGACGCCATGATGACGGTGCGATAGGGGCTCTCGGCCAGGGTCTCGGCCATCCTCTTGCCGACCTCGTAGCAGAGCGCGGGATTGGGGCCCGGCGGGTCGGGCAGCCCGTCTTCAACCGGCTCCTTGAAGAGATGCGCGAAAGCGCCGCCGGCCTTGATGACGGCGCTGCCATAGCAGTTGACGTGGAAGGGGACGACAGGGTGCTGCCATCCCGTGCGGTCGCAATCGAGGTAGAGCACCGTGTAGTTGAAGCCGTGCGCCAGGATCTCCGAATGCAGGAGCTTGTAGGCATAGGGCATGGAGACGCCGCGGTTCAGAAGCCCGGTCGTGAGGTACTTCGCGCCCTCGCGGTGGCCGTGGATCTTCATCTTCCAGTCCTTCGGGTCGCCCCAGTAATTGGGGCGGGTCGCGGCGAAGCCATGGTTCCACGGCTCCTGCACGAAGTCGTCATCGAGCCCATAGACGCAGAAGGGCGGGATGATCGTCTCCTTGAAATTCTCGTACTGGTCGTCGGCGATGATGACGATGAAGTCAGGCTTGAACGCATCGATGATTTCGCGCTGCTTGCGGAAATTCTTCCAGCAGCGCTCCCGGTAGCGCTTGCCGGCTGAGAGCCCCATGTCGTTGCCGACCTCGTCAAGCATGCCTGCTGGCCAGTTACGCCGGTCCTTCCATTTCGGGTCGATGCGGGGGGCGTTGATGATGGTTTGCCAAGTTTGGGCGAAATTCTCATCGGTGCCTGTCAGCGACGGATGATGCGTCGTTCCAATCCCCAGAATTTCGCCCATGGCAAAGCTCCTTGCGCAGGTTTTGCGCCAGTCTATATGGTCCGACGATGGCGCGAAATCCCTATGAAGTGCTCGGCGTCAAGCCGGATGTGGGCGAGGAGGAACTGCGCACCGCCTACCGCAAGCTGGCCAAGCGCTACCACCCTGACCTCAACCCCGGAAACAAGGAGGCCGAGGCGCGCTTCAAGGAGATTTCCGCGGCCTACGACATCCTGTCTGACAAAGACAAGCGCGCCCGTTTCGACCGCGGCGAGATCGACGAGAGCGGTGCCGAGCGGCCGCAACCGCAGCATCGCTGGCATGGCTTCGCCGAAGGGGATGGCGGCGCCAAGTACCACGCCCAATCCGATATCGACGTCGAGGATCTGGAGGAATTGTTCGGCCGCTTTGGCGGGCGTGGCGGACCCGGCGGCGGCGGGTTTCGCATGCGCGGTTCCGACCACCACTTCGTTCTAACGGTCGATTTCCTCGATGCCGTCAACGGCGCGAAGAAGCGCCTCGATCTGCCCGAGCGGACGCTCGATGTGACGGTGCCGGCTGGCGTCGCTGACGGCCAGGTGCTGCGCCTTAAGGGGCAGGGTGGGCAAGGCATCGGCGGCGGGCCCGCAGGTGACGCGCTCATCGAGATCCGCGTGGCGCCGCATCCGATCTTCCGGCGCGACAAGGACGACATTCATGTCGATTTGCCCGTGAGCCTGAGCGAGGCCGTGCTCGGCGGGCGTATCGCCGTGCCAACTCCCACCGGCCCTGTCACCATGACGGTGCCTGCCAATTCCAACACGGGACGCGTGCTGCGCCTTCGCGGCAAGGGCGTGAAACGCGCCGATGGCACTCTGGGCGACGAATACGTCACGCTCAAAGTCGTGCTGCCCGAAGGCGCCGACGAGGAACTGACCAACTTCCTTCGCGAGTGGGCGCCGAAGCATGAGTACGATCCGCGTCGCGGCATGGGGACGGGCAGGCCATGACCGGCATCGGCGAGGTTTGCCAATTGTGCGAAGTCGAGCTCGTTGAGCTCGAGCACTGGATTGCCGAGGCTTGGGTGCTGCCGGGCGGAACCGTCGGCGCTTACGTATTCGAGGAGGTCGACGTTGCACGCGTCCGGCTCATCGTCGAATTGCGCCGCGATCTCGCGATCGACGACACGGCGATGCCCGTAGTGCTCCATCTTCTCGACCAGCTCTATGCGCTGCGCCGGCGGGTGAAGGCGATGTCGGCCGCGCTGGATGAGCTACCGCCGGAGCTACGCGCGGCGCTCACTGCCCGCCTCGGCCGCGGGGAGGAAGAACCATGACCATCGCGCTGCTCTTTCACATCCTTGCCGCCGTCATCTGGGTCGGCGGCATGTTCTTCGCGCATGTGATGCTGCGGCCCGCAGCGGCGGCGCTGGAGCCGGCGGTGCGGCTGCCGCTTTTCCGCCGCGTGCTCGCGAACTTCTTCCCGTGGGTGTGGGCCTCGATCGTGGCGCTGCTAGCAAGTGCCTATGGCGTGCTGCTGCCCGAGGTCGGCGGTTTCGCGCACGCGCCCAGTTATGTCAATGCGATGCAGGCAATCGGCCTTGTCATGATGCTTGCCTTCTTCCATCTCTATTTCGCGCCATGGAAGCGCTTCCGCACCGCCGTTGACGCCGGCGATCTCGCGCGCGCGGCGCCGCAGCTCAACCAGATCCGCCATATCGTGCTGTTCAATCTTGTGCTCGGCCTCATCGTCGTCGTCATTGGCGGCACCGGGCGCTATTGGTGAGCGATGCTGAAACTCTATGACCTCGCGGGCGCGGAGCCCGACCGCCGCTTCAGTCCTTATTGCTGGCGCATCAAGATGGCGCTGGCGCACAAGGGGCTCGCGGTTGAGACCATTCCGTGGCGCTTCACCGAGAAAGACGTGGTGGCGCCCTCGGGCACGTCAGGCCGCGTGCCGGTACTGGTCGATGGCGACCGCTGGATCGCGGAATCCTGGGATATCGCCCAGCACCTCGAGGCCGCTTATTCCGACCGCCCGTCTCTGTTCGGCGGCCCGGCCGGAAGTGCCCTGACACGCTTTTACCAAAGCTGGACCGACGGCGTGCTTCAGCTCGCACTGCTGCGTCTCGTCGTGCTCGACATCTGGCGCCACGCCGCACCTAGGGATCAGGATTATTTTCGCCAGAGCCGAGAGGAGCGTCTGCACATGACGCTCGAGGCCGCAGTGGCAGACCGCGAGGCGCGGCTCCCATCCTTCCAGCAGCTTCTCGCGCCGGTCCGGCTCACCCTCAGGGCGCAGCCGTTCCTTGGCGGCGAACGTCCGCTTTATGCCGACTACGTCGTGTTCGGCGCTTTCCAGTGGGCGCGCTGCATCAGCGACTTCAAGCTGCTCGCGGCGGACGACCCGGTCCATGCATGGCGCGGGCGCATGCTCGACCTCTATGGCGGGCTGGCGAGCAGCGCCAAAGGCTATCCGGTCTAGTTCCCGTTGGGCCGTGCCGCGCCCTGGAAGGGCGCCGCGGCCGGCTCGGGCGCCGAGCCCGCCCACAACGCATCGTTGTCGCAGCGCGCGTCGTCGGCCAGCGAGGTCGCGTCGAGGAACCCCTCGATGCAGCCGCCGAAGCGCTTGGTGAAGAGCGGTGTCGTCGCGGCCCAATGGCTCGTGAGCTGAGGCGGCTGATCGACCACCACGTTGGCGATATGCCGCGCGTTCAGGATCTCGCGCGAGCGCTCGCCGCGTCCGCCTGGGTCGAAATCGTCGCCGTGGAAGTAAAACACCATGATCCGGGCACTGCGGACCTGCTGCAGCAGGGGATAGAGCTTGGTCGCGTTGTTGAGCCAGCTGCCGTAATAGTCCGAGAAGCTGCCATAGGCGGCGGGGGCGGTAGCGATGACGGCGTCGACCTGGTCCGAGGCGTCGGCCGCCATCAGGGCGAGGAAGCCGCCGAACGACTGCCCGGTGAGCGCCACCTTGCGGTAGCCCTCGGCCTTGAGCTGCGCTGCGACCTTGGCGAGGCCGATGGAGCTTTTGGCGAGCGTGTCAGTGTCGCGCATGCGGTTGAAGCGGAAGGTGTCCCAGCCGTCGTCGCGCAGGAGCGCCATGTAGGCCGGGGTGGGCGCCTCGGAATCCTCGGAGTTGACGGAACGCCCGTGACTCCAGACCACGGCACCCTTGGCTCGTGCCGGACCGGCTGGGGCGATGCCGGAATAGGCCGGGGCAAGCCAGGATTGGGCTGCGGCAGGTCCGGCGAGTGAGGCGACAAGGGCGAGCACCGCCAGGGCGGGCAGCGCGAGGTGCTGGAAGCGGGCCATATTCGTCTCGAACCGAGCGAAACAGGCCCTAAGAATGGATCAGAAGAAGTTGCTAAAAAGTTTATTACCGGCCCAAGCGCGAACAAAGCATCGCCACTTTAACGCAAGTAATCCCCTGGGCTATTCTACTTTTGCTTTGGGTCAGGCTCCGCGCATCGACATAAGGACGAGAGCGCCGATGATGACGCCGGCGGTCTCGGCGCTTGCCGAGACTTGACCCAACAGCACGGCGAACAGCGTGCTGCCGAGAATGACGGTTCCGACCAGTGTTGTCATGACGACCCTCGCGCCCCTCGCACGGCTCGAACACGGCCTTGAGCCATTTGTCGCATAACGGTCGTAGAAGAAGATTATTCCGCGCGCCGGGATCAGACTTCGACGCGGGCCGAGCCAGCAAGCCGCGCTAGCGCCTGCGGCGTGTCGATGTCGGTGAGGACGCCATCGCCCGGCATCTCGATTTCGGCCACGGCCTCGGGATAGGCGCCGATCAAATGCCGCGCGCCGACGTCACCCGCGACCTTCTGCATGTCGGGGATGAAGCGCTTGGCCCAAAGTACCGGGTTGCCACGCTTGCCGTTGCGTACCGGGACAATAATGGCGCGTCCTTCGACCGGATTGAAGGCAAGGACGAGGCGCTCGATGTCGGTGGCGCCTACCTGCGGCATATCGCCGAGCCCGATAAGGACGCCGTCGGCATCCTTCGGTACTGCCGCGAGCCCAGCCTTGAGCGAGGCCGAAAGTCCCTCGGCAAAGGCCGGGTTGTGTACGAGCTTGATCGGAAGGCCGGCGAGCGCCGCCTCCACGCGCTCGTGCTCGTGGCCCGTGACCACGATGACGGGGCTGAGCCCGGCCTCACGCACGGCATCGACCGCATGCCGCACCATCGGCTTGCCATCGACGTTGATGAGGAGCTTGTTGATGGTGCCCATCCGGCTCGAGCGGCCGGCGGCCAAGACCAATGCCGCGATCCGCGGCGCGCGTGGCGCGCCGGCGTCCTCGCTTGGCTCGTCGCCCTCCTTGGCGCGGGGATGAGGCCGCGTCGGGATCTCGCTCAAGAGCCCACCCACGCCCATGCGCGCAAGCGCCACGTCATCAACCGGCAGATCGGCGACAATCCGCCGCAGCACCCAGTCGAAGCCATTGACCCGGGGCGAGCGGGCGCATCCCGGGAGCCCGAGCAGGCTGACCCCGCCCTTCCTCCCGATAAGCAGCAGGTTGCCGGGATCGACCGGCATACCGAAATGGTCGATCGTGCCGCCAGCTGCGGCGATCGCCGCGGGGATCACGTCGCGCCGGTCGAGGATCGCCGAGGCGCCGGCGATGAGGACAAGATCGGCGCCGCCATCGAGCGCCTTCCTCACTTCGGGCAGGAGCGACGCCTCGCGGTGCTTAGCGCGCACCTCGGAGACAAGGGTTGAACCCAGCGCCTCGACGCGCTCGCGCGTCGTCTCAACGGTCTTGTCGAGGATGCTCGCCTTGAGGCCCGGCAGGACGGTCTGGATGAGAGCGACGCGGCGCACGCGGAACGGCGCAATGCGGAAGATCGGCTCCTTGGCGAGCGCGCGACACGCCTCGAGCGCCTCGCGGCGGACGGCGAACGGGATGATCTTGACCGTCGCAACCATCTCCTTGGGTGCGACAACGCTGTCGCGCGGCAAGGTGGCGAGCGTGATCGTCTCGTCGACGCGGTTGAAGCGCTCGACCGCGGCCTCGTCGACGACGCAGAGCCCGGCCGCCTCGGCATAAAAATTGGCGCGGCCGGTAAAGGCCTTGCCGGCCGTGACCTGAGGGCCCGAGAGTTCGGCCGCGAGCAGCGCCGCGGCATCGTTCTCGCCGATATCGCCATCCTCGAGGCGCGCGGCGACGACGCTCGTCAGGCCCGCCTTGCGCAGCGCATCGATGTCGGCCGCTTCGATGACGCGGCCTTTCTTGAGCGTGCGCGACCCGGCCTTGAGGCTGTGCGCGAGGATTGCGCCCAGGGCCTCGTCGAGCGGCGTCTCGCCGAACTTCACGCCGCTTCCGCCTTCCCGCCGCGCCGTTCGCCGCGCAGCACCAAAACGATCTGCGCCAGGATCGATACGGCGATCTCGGACGGGGATACCGCGCCGATGTCGAGACCGACGGGCCCGCGGATGCGCGACATCTCGTTGTCGCCAAAGCCGGCCTCGGCGAGCCGCTTCAGGCGCGCGGCATGCGTGCGCTTCGAGCCAAGCGCGCCGATATAGAACGCCTGCGACCTCAGCGCGACGGAGAGCGCCGGATCGTCGAGCTTCGGATCATGTGTCAGCGTGATGATCGCGGTGCGCCGGTCGGGCTTCAGCTTTTCGAGCGCCTCGTCCGGCCATTCGGTCGAGACCTCGATGCCGGGGAACCGTTCGTCGGTGGCGAAAGCGGTGCGCGGATCGACGACGGTCACGATGAACCCGTCGAGCGCCGCCATGCGCGCCAAGGGCTGGGCGATGTGGACGGCGCCGACGATGATGCAGCGGAGCCGCGGATTGAATACTTCGACGAAGACGGGGCCTTGCGCGCTCTCGACTAGCTCGTTCTTGTCGCCGGCCAATGCCCGGCGCACGCCTTCATGGAGCGCATCGTCGAGCGCGATTTCGCCCGAGGCAGCGCCGTTCTCGTAAAAGCTCTGCTGCCCGCTTTTGATCGCGGTGAGAAGCGCCGCGCTCTTGCCGTCGCGGCTTGCGGCAAGTGCGCGCTTCAGGAGTTCGAGCCTCATTCGACGCGCTCGACGAAGACTTGGATCTTGCCGCCGCAAGCGAGGCCAACTTCCCAAGCCTGCTCGTTGGTGACGCCGAAATCGAGGAGACGGGGCTTGCCGTCCTTGATCGATTTGAGCGCCTCGCCGATCACCGCCCCCTCGACACAGCCGCCCGACACCGAGCCCAGGAAATTGCTGTCCTGGTCGACGACGAGCTTTGAGCCCGAGGGCCGCGGCGAGGAGCCCCAGGTGCTCACCACCGTGGCGAGCGCCACGCCTTTGCCCGAGGCCTTCCAGTCGGCCGCCTTTTGCAGGATCTCTTCGTTGTCATCCATCTTTCACCCCATTTCCCGCCAGGCTGCGGCCGCTTCGAGACGGCGCGGGCCCGGGCGCGTCAGTGCCGCCACCAGTTCCCCGAGGCTTTCGAGGTTGTGGATCGGCTTGAACTCGTCGACATGAGGCAGGATCGCCCTCATCCCCAATGATTTGGGCGCGAATCCCTCGTAGCGCAACAGGGGATTGAGCCAGATGAGCCGCCGGCAGGATTTGTGGAGCCTGTCCATCTCGACGCCGATCCCGATCCCGGCATCGCGGTCGAGCCCGTCGGTGATGAGAAGCACGATGGCGCCCTGGCCCAGAACGCGGCGCGACCATTTGCGGTTGAACTCGCCCAACGTCTCGCCGATGCGTGTACCGCCCGACCAGTCCTCGACCGCATCCGTGACCTTGTCGAGCGCGACGTCGATGTCCTTATAGCGCAGGAAGCGGGTGATGGCGGTGAGGCGCGTGCCGAACAGGAAGGTGAAGACGCGGTCGCGGTCATTCGTCACCGCGTGCATGAAATGCAGGAAGAGGCGGCTATAGCGGCTCATCGAACCGGAGATGTCGCAGATGATGACGAGCGGCGGCGGGCGGCGTTGGCGGGTCTTGCGCTTCAAGGCAATCATGCCGCCCGAGCGGAGCTGGGCACGAAAGCTCGCGCGCATGTCGGTGCGGTGCCCGCGCGGGTTGGGCTCGAAGCGTCGTGTCGGCAGGTCCGCCAAGGGTAGCACCATGCGGCGGATCGCGGCTTTCGCGGCGTTGATCTCGGCGCCCGACATTTTCTCGAAATCCATGGTGCGCAGCACTTCGCGCTCCGAGAAGGTCATCGCCGCGTCGAGCTCGACCTCGTCCTCTTGATCCTTGCCTTGACCGTCGCCGGGCTTCTTCAAGGCTTCGGCGAGACGCCGGTTCATCTCCTCGCCCTTCTGCTGATCGGGGAGCACGACCTCCGGCAGCATCATCCCGAGCATGCGTTCGAGGAGTTTTGGATTACGCCAGAAGATATGAAAGGCCTGGTCGAATAGATCCTGCTGGTCGCGGCGGTTGACGAACACGGCGTGGAGCGTCCAGTAGAAATCGTCGCGGCTTTCGAGGCCGACGGCGCGCACTGCCTCGACGGCAGACAAGACCTTGCCGGGGCCGATCGGCAGGCCTGCCGCGCGCAGCGTGCGCGCGAAATACATGATGTTCTCAAGGATGCGCCCGTCGCCGCCGGACGGGCTCGGCGCCTGCACGCCTTCCATCAGGGCGATGCGGCGAGCTCGGCCTTGACCTGGGCGAGCAGCCGCTCGGCCTCGCTGCCGTGGATCTTGGCGATGTCGTCCTGGTATTTCAGAAGAACGCCCAGCGTGTCATTGATTGCCTCGGGCGTCAGCGCCAGCACGTCGAGCTGCGTCAGCGCGTGCGCCCAGTCGATCGTCTCGGCGACGCCCGGCAGCTTGAACAGATCCTGGCGCTCGCGCAGCTTCTGCACGAAGGCCACCACTTCGCGCGAGAGCGCCGCGGCCGCGCCCGGCGCCTTGACGCGCAGGATATCGAGCTCGCGCTCAGCGCTTGGATAGTCGATCCAGTAATAGAAGCAGCGGCGCTTCAACGCGTCGTGGATTTCGCGCGTGCGGTTCGATGTGACGACGACGATCGGCGGATGCTCGGCCTTGATGGTGCCGGTCTCGGGGATCGTGATCTGGAAGTCGGACAGCACCTCGAGGAGATAGGCCTCGAACGGCTCGTCGGTGCGGTCGAGCTCGTCGATCAGCAGCACCGGTGCGCCCGCTATATCCGGCTCGAGTGCTTGGAGGAGCGGGCGCTTGATGAGAAAGCGATCAGTGAAGATCTCCTCCTCGACCGTGTCGCGGGATTCAGCGCCGGACTCCGCCAGCCGGATCTCGATCATCTGGCGCGGATAGTTCCACTCGTAGACGGCCGAAGCGACGTCGAGCCCCTCGTAGCATTGGAGGCGAATGAGGCGCCGCCCGAGCGTCTCGGACAGGACCTTGGCAAGCTCGGTCTTGCCGACCCCGGCCTCGCCCTCGAGGAAGAGCGGGCGCCCGAGCGTCAACGCAAGATAGACAGCAGTCGCGAGGCTGCGGTCGGAAACGTAGTTGCCGCGACGCAGGAGGTCGAGAGTGTCGCTGACCGAGGCGGGAACGGGCATGGGCCTCTCGGGAAATGGTCCGCGCCCTTGTAGCGGACGGGGCTTCAGCCTCCAAGAGGGCAGCGTCCGCGATGGAATGCTCGAAAAAAGCCACGACTTCGTGCCCTTGCCTCGGCGCGGCCGAGCGGCGATCCTTGCCTCGGCGAATGAGACCGGAGGATTCGGCGTGAAAGTAGGACGTCTTTTGTGCGCGGTCGTGTTGGCGGCCGCGGGCGCGATCGGCGCGGCGCATGCCGCCGACACGGACGGCACTTGGCAGGTCGCCGGGCAGGGCCAGTCGCCTCGTTGCCCGGATTACACCATGCAACTCGTGGCCAAGGGCGATGGGGTGACGGGAACGGTTGGGACCGTCCGCGTCACCTTTAAGATGTTCGGGAAGATCGCTCCCGACGGCAGCTTCGCCGGGAAGAGCGCCGGCGGCACCGCGAAAATGGAAGGCAAGTTCAGCGGCGACACGGTCACGGCTGACTTCATCGACGACCTTTGTCCCGCGCCGCGCAAGGGCACGGGCCGCAAAGTGCAGTAGGAATGGACGCGGAAAAAACATGCCCGGCGCAAGGCCGGGCATGACGCAGGACGGGCAATGCCCGCCCGATCGGAAAGGGTTCAGACGGGCTGGCCGTTCGCCTTCATCACGGCGCGGCGGCCCATTACGCCGACGAGGTGGGCCCGGTATTCGGCGCTCGCATGGATGTCGGAGTTGAGCCCGTTCTGGCTTTGCTTCACGTCCTTGATCGCGTCAGCGGCGAAGGATTTCGCAAGCGCCGCCTCCATGTCCTTTTGGCGGAAGGCAACGGCTCCCGCGCCGGTGACGCCGACGCGCACAGTGTTGCCGGTCTTCGCCACGAACACGCCGACAATCGCATAACGCGAGGCCGGGTTCGGGAACTTCATGTAGGCAGCTTTCTCGGGCACCGGAAAGCTCACCGCCGTGATGATCTCGTCCGGCGCAAGCGCGGTCTCGAACATACCCTTGAAGAAGTCGTCGGCCGCGATCCGGCGCTTGTTGGTTATGACCGTCGCGTTGAGGGCGAGCACGGCCGCGGGATAGTCAGCCGCGGGATCATTGTTGGCGATCGAGCCGCCGCACGTGCCGCGATGCCGGACGGCCGGGTCGCCGATATGGGCCGCGAGGTCCGCGAGCGCCGGGAGCGCGCTCTTGACGTCGGCCGAGCTCGCGACGTCGAAGTGGCGGGTCATCGCGCCGACCACGATCGCGTTGCCGTCTTTCTTGATGCCCTTGAGGTCTGGGATCTTGCCGAGGTCGATGAGGTCGGTGGGCTTCGCCAGGCGCTGCTTCAAGGTGGGGATGAGCGTCATCCCGCCCGCCATCAGCTTTGCCTCGGGCTTGCCCGCGAGCACCTTCGCCGCGTCGGCAACGGTCTTCGCTTGCTGGTATTCGAAATTGTACATGGTTCGCTCCCCTTAGGATCTCATTAGGCGGCCTAAGCGCGGCCGGAGGAAATTGCTCGCCAGATTTTCTCCGGCGTTGCCGGCATGGACATGTCGGTGACGCCCAGAGGCGCCAGCGCGTCGATGACGGCGTTGATGACAGCACCCGGGGCGCCGATCGCGCCCGCCTCGCCGCAGCCTTTGACGCCGAGCGGGTTGTGGGCACAAAGTGTGCCGTGCGTGGCAACGGCGAAGGACGGAAGATTATCGGCCCGCGGCATGCAGTAATCCATGAACGAGCCGGTCAGGAGCTGGCCGCTGTCGCGGTCGTAGCGGCATTCCTCGAGCAGCGCCTGGCCAATCCCCTGCGCGAGTCCGCCATGGACCTGCCCTTCGACGATCATCGGGTTGATGATGCGGCCGAAATCATCCGCCGCGGCGAAATTGACGATGCGGACATCGCCAGTGTCGCGGTCGACCTCGACCTCACAGATATGGGCCCCCGATGGAAAGGTGAAGTTCTTGGGATCGTAGTAGGCGGTTTCGTCGAGGCCCGGCTCGAGCGTCTCGAGCGGATAGTTGTGCGGCACGTAGGCGGCAAAGGCGATCTCGCCGAACGCCTTGGCGCGATCGGTGCCGGCCACCGTGAACTTGCCGTCCTTGAACTCGATGTCGGCCTCCGACGCCTCGAGCAGGTGCGCTGCGATCTTCTTTCCTTTCGCTTCGATCTTGTCGAGCGCCTTGACCAGTGCCGAGCCGCCCACCGGCAGGGAGCGCGAGCCGTAGGTGCCCATGCCGAACGGCGTCTTGGAGCTGTCGCCGTGCACCACTTCGATGTTCTCGACGGGGATGCCGAGCCGATCGGCGACGACCTGCGCAAACGTGGTCTCGTGACCCTGGCCGTGGCTGTGGCAGCCGGTGAGCACGGTGACGCTGCCGGTCGGATTGACGCGCACCGCCGCCACCTCATAGAGGCCGGCGCGTGCGCCCAAGGCACCAGCCACCGCGGAGGGTGCGACACCGCACGCCTCGATATATGTGGCAACGCCAAGCCCGCGCAGCTTGCCTTGCCGCTGCGCGGCGGCGCGGCGCTGCTCGAACCCGGCGTAGTCGATCGCCTTCAAAGCCATGTCGAGCGTCGTGAAATAATCGCCGCTGTCATATGCCAGAGCGACCGGCGTCTGATACGGATAGCCATCGCGCGGCACGAAATTCCGGCGGCGCAACTCGGCGCGGTCGATCTTCAGTTCGCGAGCCGCCTTATCCACGATGCGCTCGACCACATAGCTTGCCTCCGGCCGTCCTGCACCACGATAGGCATCGACCGGCACGGTGTTGGAGAAGACGCCTTTCACCTCGGCATAGATCGCCGGCGTCGTGTAGGTACCGGCGAGGAGCGTTGCATAGAGGTAGGTCGGCACGGCGGCGGCGAAGGTCGAGAGATATGCGCCGAGATTGGCCAGCGTCGAGACCTTGAGGCCCACGAACTTGCCGTCCTTGTCGAGCGCGAGCTCCGCGTGCGTCACGTGATCGCGGCCCTGCGCGTCGGAGAGGAAGCTCTCGCTGCGCCCGGCCACCCATTTGACGGGGCGGTTGAGCTGCGCCGCGGCCCATGTCACCGCGGCTTCCTCGGCATAGTGATAGATCTTGGAGCCGAAGCCGCCGCCGACGTCGGGCGCGATCACACGCAGCTTGTGCTCGGGAACGTGCAGCACGAAGGCGCCCATGAGGAGGCGGATCGCGTGCGGATTCTGGCACGTGGTGTAGAGCGTATATTCGCCCGTCGCGCGCTCGAACTCGCCGATGTAGGCGCGCGGCTCCATGGCATTCGGCACGAGCCGGTTGTTGACGAGGTCGAGCTTCGTCACGTGCGCGGCTTTGGCGAAGGCGGCATCCGCCGCGGCGTTGTCGCCGATCGCCCAGTCGTAACAGATATTGCCAGGGACATTGTCGTAAACGAGCGGCGCGCCTGGTTTCGCGGCATTGTCGACCGTGACCGCGGCAGGCAGGACGCGATAGTCCACCTTGACGGCCTCAGCCGCGTCGGACGCCTGCTCGTGCGTCTCGGCGATAACGACTGCGACCGGATCGCCGACATGGCGCACGCGACCCTGTGCCAGGATCGGGTGCGGCGGCTCGGCCATCGGCGTGCCGTCCTTCGACTTGACACCCCAGCCACACGGCAGCGTGCCCAGCCCGGCGGCCGCAATATCGGCCCCGGTATAGACCGCCGCGACGCCCGCCGCGCGCTTCGCTGCCGCGGTGTCGACACCGCGCAGCTCGGCATGCGCGTGCGGGCTGCGCACGAACACGGCGTGGAGCTGTCCCGGCCGGTTGATGTCGTCGGTGTAGGTGCCGCGCCCGGTGAGGAAGCGCCGATCTTCCGTTCGGCGCACCGGTGCGCCGATCGGGGCGGTCATTTTCCGCCCCTTGCCATCGCCTCCGTGCCGGCTTTGATCGCCTTCACAATGTTGTGGTAGCCGGTGCAACGGCAGAGATTGCCCTCAAGCCAGTGACGGATCTCTTGCTCGGACGGGCTGTGCTTTGCGCCGTTGCACTTGTTCGCGAAGTCGACCGCGCTCATCACCATTCCGGGCGTGCAGAAGCCGCATTGCAGGCCGTGATTCTCGCGAAAGGCTTCCTGCATGGGATGGAGCTGCCCGTCCTTGGCAAGCCCCTCGATCGTCGTCACGTCTGCGCCATCGACTTGGACCGCGAGCATCGTGCAGCTCTTGGCCGAATAGCCGTCGATCATGACGACGCAAGCGCCACACTGGCTCGTGTCGCAGCCGACATGGGTCCCGGTGAGGCCCAAATTCTCGCGCAGGAACTGCACGAGGAGCGTGCGGTTCTCGACATTCGCGCTCTGCTTCTTGCCGTTGACCGTGATAGTGACGGATGGCATCGCTTTGCTCTCCCTGCGATCGCCGGCCCTATCCCCCTTGGGATCGCCGTCGGAATTCCATTAACCTAAGTTTCGTGCGCGCGGGCGGCGCGGTCAAGCCATCCGCGCGGGACCGTGACTCAGCCGCCTCGTCCCGCGAAGACGTAGAGCAGGATCGCGACCACGATTGCGATCCCAACGACCCATATGACGGGCGAGAGGCGCCCACGCGGCACGTTGCTCGTTGCCATGTCGGGCGCGGGCGCAGGCGCGGCCCCGGCGGCGGAAGGGGCGGGCGGCGCGCCACCATTTGCTGCGGCCGCGGGCGCCGGTTGGTCCACTACCTGGGCAAAGCGCTGGAAGAAATCGCCCGCCATCTTGCGTGCCGTCGCGTCGATAAGACGCGAACCAATTTGCGCCAGCTTCCCGCCCACCTGCGCCTCGACCTTGTAGGTGAGGAGAGTGCCGCCGCCGTCATCGGCGAGATGCACGGTCGCACCGCCCTTGGCGAAGCCAGCGGCGCCACCCGTTCCCTCGCCGCTGATCCTGTAGCCGTTCGGCGGATCGAGGTCGCTGAGCGTGACCTTACCGGCAAAGCGTGCCTGGACCGGCCCGACCTTGGCGACGACCTTGGCCGAGAGCTCTGTGTCGGAAAGCTTCTGGACCTCCTCGCAACCCGGGATCGACTGCTTCAGAACCTCGGGATCATTGAGCGCCGCCCAGACCTTTGCCCGCGACGCCGCAAGACGGTACTCGCCGGTCATATCCATGTGGGGCCTCCTGGCGCTGTTCCTAGCGCTCGCGCCGCGACGCCACAAGAATCCGCTGCCGCTTTGCGCCTTCGCGCGGCGCGTGGCCGGGTATAGTCCTCTGCATGGACTCTCCGTTCACGCTCGTCGCGGCATTGCCATTCGCGGGGCTCGTGCTGAGCATCGTCGTCCTGTCCGGCGCGGCACCGGCACTGTGGGCGCGTTGCTATAGCTGGATTGCGCTTGCCTGGACGTTGACGTTCATCGTGCCCGACCTAGTGCATCGCGGCTGGCGCCAGACGGGCTTCGACATAGGCGTCCTCGCGCTCGACCAGTACATCCCCTTCGTCCTGCTGCTCGGCACGCTCTATGTCGTCGCCGGGGGAGTTCGTATTACCGGCACGCCGCGCGGCACGCCCGCGGTCAACACCGCACTCCTCGGCATCGGCATGCTCCTCGCCGGGCTCGTCGGCACACCCGGGGCCTCTCTTCTCATGCTGCGGCCGATGATCCACGCGAACCGACACCGCGACCGCACGGCGCACGTCTATGTGTTCTTCATCCTACTCGTCGCCAATGTCGGCGGTGCGTTGTCGCCGATTGGCAACGCGCCGCTGCTGCTCGGCTATCTTCAGGGCGTACCGTTCTTCTGGGCGAGCACGCACTTGGCGCTGCCGAATTTCACGCTCGCGGCGGGGCTTTTGGCGACGTTTTTCGCACTCGAGCACGTGTTGAGGCGCGGCGTGCGCGACGAGCGCACACTGTTCGAGCTTGAAAAGCTGAGGATTGAGGGCGGCATCAATCTTGTGCTTCTTGTCGCGGCGGTCGCGGCGATCGTGCTGCCCGCGTTCTGGCGCGGAAGCCGCGAGTTCTCCGTTTCCGGCCTGCCGTGGCAGGTGAGCGATGCGGCGTCGGACCTTGCTCTGCTGCTGATCGGGATCGCGTCGGTCGCGCTCACCGCGCCGGCGGTGCGCCGCGCCAACGATTTCGCCTGGGGGCCGCTCGTCGAAGTCGCGGTGCTGTTCGCGGCGCTGTTCGTGACGCTCATGCCGGTCACGGCGATGATGGCGGACGGGGCCGCGGGCCCGTTCCGGTTGCTCTATGCCCGCGCGTTTGCCGGTGGCGCGCCTGACATCGGGCTCTTTTTCTGGGCCACCGGCATCCTCTCGGCGCTTCTCGACAACGCGCCCACCTACCTCATGTTCTTCGGCCTCGCCGGGCACGACGCCGCGCGGCTCACGGGTCCGCTCGCCACGACGCTTGCGGCGATCTCGGCCGGAGCCTGCTATTTCGGCGGGCTCACCTATCTCGGCAATGCGCCGAACCTGATGGTCCGCGCCGTCGTCGAAAGCCACGGCGTGCCCATGCCTAGCTTCCCGCGCTATACCCTCTATGCCGCGGCATGCCTCATACCGTGGCTCGTCGTCGTCGAGGCGCTTTACTTCGCCAAGGGTCCATGACGCACGTCCGCGCGCTCTTGCTTGCCGCATTCCTCGCCCTCGTCGCGCTGTCCGCGCGTGCCCAGCTCCAGCATTTCGAAACTGGCGCGCTTACCATCGATTCCCGCCAGGGCCCGACGCGCTTTTCGGTTGAGATGGCGATGACGCCGGCGCAACAGGAGCAAGGGCTCATGTTCCGCCGCTCGCTTCCCGCCGGCGCCGGCATGCTGTTCGTCTTCCCCGAGACGCAGGTCGCGGTCTTCTGGATGAAAAACACGCTCATCCCGCTCGACATGCTGTTCATCGCCGCCGACGGTCACGTCGCCGACATTCACGAGCGCGCGGTACCCATGTCGGAGGCCAACATCGTCTCGAAAGTGCCGGTGAAGGCTGTGCTCGAACTCAATGGCGGCACCGCCGCCCGCCTCGGAATCAAGGACGGCGACCTCGTCCACTCCACCATCTTCGGCACCGCAGGATAGGATGAACCATGCCCGAGATCCGCACTTCGCATCTTTTCACGGTCACGCTCGCGGTCGGCACCATCCACAATCTCGGCCGCACGCCGCTCGGCGATCGGCGCGTCGCCGTCGTCACCGGCGGTCGCTTCGAAGGCCAGCGCCTCAAGGGCACGGTGCAAGAGGGCGGGTCCGACTGGATCCTGATCCGGCCCGACGGCTCGATGCAGCTCGACGTACGGCTGACGCTCGAGACCGCGGACGGCGCCGTCATCGGCATGCGCTATAGCGGCTACCGTCACGGGCCTGCGGCGGTGCTGGACCGGCTCAACCGCGGCGAGCAGGTCGATCCCGCGAGCTACTATTTCCGCATCGCGCCGCTGTTTGAGACCTCGTCGGCGCAATACGACTGGATCAACCGTATCGTCGGCGTGGGCACCGGTGTCCGCCTTCCGCAAGGGCCGGTCTACGACGTGTTCGAGGTCCTGTAGCAGCAGCGCGGGCGATTATTTCCCGCCTCGAGCGCGCCACATGCGCGCGAGGTCGGCATCGCCGTCAGTGCTCGTGATCGCGGCGAACACGGCGTCCGCCTTGGTGCCCTCGCCGGCCGCGAGATAGGCCATGCCGAGATGGAGACGCGCGTCATCGGGATGATCGAGGCCCCCCTTCGCGAGGCTCTTCTCGAGCGCCGCCGTAGCGTCGCTGGCGCGGCGGTCGCTGAGATAGGCCTCGCCAAGTTTTTCGAGCGCGCCCCCGGTCGGCGCGGCATCGGCGTCGCGCGCCTGCGCGGGAAGTGCGGCCGCGTCTTGCTCCGCTTGATGTTGCGCCATATCGCGCAGCCGCTGTTCCTTCGCGGCATTGTCTGAGTTGCTGAGGATGCCAGCCGCGAAACCTTGGTCGAGAAACGATTTCGCGTCGCCCGGGAAGCCCGCGGCAATCGCCCTCTCGGCCGCGTCGACATACTGTGCGCTTGTGTCGAAGGCGCCCGTTGCGACCGCGACGCGGTCAAGATCGAGCGCGAGGCGCGGCGCGAAACCGGGCCTTTGTGCCACCGCGCGGTAGAGGTTCACCCAGTATTCGTGCTTCGGGTATGCGCCCGCGAGCGTCGCCATCGCGGCGACATAGCCGTTCTCGTCATTCGCCTTGAAGGCGCTGCTCGCGAGCGTGATGAGCGTGTTCTCGTCCGGCTTCTTCCCCGCGCGCGTGTCGGCGGCCGCGATCTCGTCGAGGCTCTTCTCGGCGGCGCCATAATCGCCTTCAAGGTAATAGGACTGCGCCGTAAGTTGGCGCGGCAGCGGATCGCTCCCGCCCTCTTGGTAGTAGCGGTTGGCTGCGGCCACGGTCTTGGCATGGTCCTTGAGCCGGAACTCGAGCTCGACAACGGTGAGGAGGCGCTTCTGCTCATCGACCGGCGGCAGGATGTGTGTCGCCAGGACCGCTTCGAGCGCCCCAACCCCGGCTGAATAATCTCCGCTCGCGACCAATGCGGCCGCGCGCGTCTCCTCGATGACGTAGGTTTCGTAGGGCGACTTGTCCGGCACGGCGTCTGCTGCCTTGAGCCGCTCGAGCGCCGCAGGGTAGTTCCTCTGCCGCACGAGCGCCTGCGCCTCCTGTACCGGCTTGCCGACTTCAGCGCGCGCGGTCTGGGGCGCGTCGGCCGCGCGTACGCAGAGGATGGGCAATAGCGCGAGCGCAAGTACAAGCCCCCAGCGTAGAATCGCCGTCATGGCATGAACTGCTCCGCGCTAACGAGGCCAATCTTCAAGACACCGAGCCGCTGTGCCTCGGCCAGCACCCCGGCATAGCGCACGAGCCGGTTGGGCGCGAGGTGGATCTCCGGCCGCGGATCTGCGCGACTTGCGTTACTGCAAGGCGCTTGCGTCATCGCCATACCGCTCATAGATTTTCGCGATGGCACGCAAGGCGCGCGTCTCGGCCGCGGTGCTGAGCCTCATGCGTCAGGGCAGGCGTCACGCCTGGACGCTCGAAGAGCTCCATGCCGGGCTCTCGCGGCGCGGCGACACGATCGATTTCTCCTCGGTGTTCCGCGCTTCGGAGAAGCTTGCTGCCGCTGCGGTCGTGCGCAAGCTCGTGCTGGCAGATGGACGCGCCCGCTTCGAGCTCGTGGGCGAGCATCACGATCATCTCTATTGCACTCGATGCCACGGAATCCTGCCGATCCCGTGCATCTTCGGGCATGACGATTTTCAGATGCTCGAGCGCAAGACCGGCGCCGCTATCCTCGATCATCACCTGATCCTCTCGGGCATCTGCCGCACCTGCCGCCGCGGATTGGCAAAGCGCGGAGCGCGAACGGGTCCCTCGGCCAAGAGTCCCACGCGGGCGCGCTGATCCGTGCCTGATCTGGCGTTGCGCGCGCGCGGCAATCCTCATATAGATCGGATGTTTCCGCGCGATCGGCGGCGTCTGCGGGGTTCGGGGCGTAGCTCAGCCAGGTAGAGCGCGAGCTTTGGGAGCTCGATGCCGGAGGTTCGAATCCTCTCGCCCCGACCAGCCGCACACCAGGGGGAGCCATGGCGAAGGTGCGCATCTACCGCCCAGCGAAGACCGCCATGCAGTCGGGCACGGCGAAGACGCTGCGCTGGGTCCTCGAATACGAGCCTGCGAGCCGACGTGAACCCGATCCGCTGATGGGCTGGGCCTCGGCTGACGACACGCTCAACGAGGTGCGCCTGCGCTTTGCCACGCTCGACGAAGCGATCGCGTTCGCCAAGAAGCGCGGGCTCGACTTTGTCGTCAGCGCGCCCCACGAAGCGCGCTTCAAGCCCAAGAGCTATGCCGAGAACTTCCGCTACGAGCGGCCGCGGTGAGGCTTGTCAGCTTGGCGCATCACTCCCTATAAAATCGGCGTTTTTCGCGCCTCGCGCCCTTAGCTCAGCGGATAGAGCAACCGCCTTCTAAGCGGTAGGTCGCTGGTTCGATTCCAGCAGGGCGCGCCATCTTCGGGGGTGTGGTGATGCGGCGTCGCGTGCTTGCCTTAACGATCGCGGCGACGGTGCTGGCGGCCTCAGGCAGTCCCGCTGGCGCAGGCGTACTCAGCGTCACCAGCGTGGCGGATAGCGGCTCAGGGAGTTTGCGCGACGCCCTTTCGAAGGCTCGCCCCGGCGACCGCATTGTGCTTGCTCTTCCCGAAACCGCATTAGGGCGCGGCGAACTGACCGGCCGCGGAGAAGGTGGGAAAAAGATCGCTCTTGCGGCGCCGCTGCCGCCGATCGCGGCTGCAACGGTGCTCGAGCTGCGCGCTACCGCGCCCGACGTGACCATCAGCGGCGGCACCCTTGTACTTGCGCCGAACGGCGGATTGACATTCGAAATCGCCCCCGGCCGCACGGCGACGCTCGATCTGCCCATAACGGGGGCGGAAGGCGACCGCGGACTGGGGGTCGTTGGCGGCGGCGCAATGATCCTGGCGCAGGCTTGCGACTACCGTGGCGGGACGGCAGTCACCGACGCGACGCTCAAGGTCGATGCGGCTGGGGCCGTGCCGCCCAATGGGCGCCTGACTCTGATGAACGGCCGGTTTGAACTCGGGCCCCGCGACGCCACGCTCGGCGCCTTGGCCGGCGATGGCGGTACGATCTTACTCGGTGCACGGGTGCTCACCGTTAACCAGGGTGCCGGCTCGGAATTTCAAGGCACGATCGAGGGCACCGGCCGATTCGTGAAGGCAGGTGCCGGGCGACTCCGGCTTACGTCCGGGATTGGCTGGACCGGGGGAACCGAAGTCACGGGCGGCGTGCTCGAACTCGCCGGGTCCGGGGCGGCGGTGCAAGTCCGCGGTCCGATCACGCTTAAAGGCGGCATGCTCATAACGTCCGGTGTTCGACTCGGCAGCGATTCGGGTCCGGCGCCGACGCGCTAGTCATCAATTTCCGAGGGTGGCCGTTAACCGTGACGGCGGCCAACGTGGCCCGGCGCCGTGGCGTTATGTGCCTTGGCGAGAGCGGCAGGCGTGCGTTACCCGCGCGTGAAATTCCATTGACTTCAAGCCCCAGCATTGTTCTGCTACTTCAAATTTCGCAACTCGCGGCGAGAGGGGGCAGGGTGCGCTCGACCGCGGGGCTCAGGTCCAGATTCCGGCGGAGGGCGGGAACCGGTGGCACTGACCGTGCGGTTTTGGGGTGTACGGGGCAGCATCGCCGTGCCGGGACCCAGTACCGCCCGCTATGGCGGTAACACTTCGTGTGTCGAAGTGCGCTGCGACGACAAGCTGTTCATCCTCGATGCGGGTACCGGCATCCGGGCGCTCGGGGGCGCGCTGCTGTCGACCGGCGCCTCGATTGAAGCTGATATGCTCTTTACTCACACGCATATCGATCATGTCTGCGGCATCCCGTTCTTCGCTCCGTTCTATCTGCCAGGCAACCGATTTCACATGTGGCTCGGCGGTTTGCAAAAGGGTTGGGGAATAGAACAGGCGCTGCGCCAGATCATGCAGGCGCCGATGTTTCCAGTGGCGCTCGATATCTTCAAGGCCGAGCTGATCTTCAACGACTTTCATAGCGGCGACGACATCACGACGCAGTCCGGCTTCACGATCAGAACCGTGCCCTTGAATCATCCGGGCGGCGCGACCGGTTACCGCATCGAGCATCGCGACCGTTCCCTCGCTTACATCACCGACACCGAGCACAGACCTCCCGACCGGGATAAGAACATCATCAATCTCGTGCGCGACGTCGACCTCATGATCTACGACTGCACTTACACGGACGAGGAATTTCCCCGCTATGTCGGCTGGGGTCACTCCACCTGGCAGGAGGCGATCCGCATTGCCGACAGCGCCAACGTGAAGCAGCTCGCCGTCTTTCACCATGACCCCGGCCACGACGACGAATTCATGGACAAGGTCGCGCAGAAGGCCGAGAACGCGCGTCCCGGCACCATCGTCGCCCGCGAAGGCGTCACCATCGAACTCTAGCGACGCTCACAACTGCTTGAGCGCTGGCATGACCTCGCGGCGGAACAACTCCACAGAATGCAGCGTCTCGCCAAGAGTGAGATCGCCGAACGCAAACTGGCCGACGCAATAGTTGGCGCCGGTCTCGCGCGTCTGTCGCGCGAGCAAGTCCCGCACGGTCGCAGGCGATCCCGCGATGCCTTGTCCGACCTTTTTCAGTGTGTCGAAGTCGGCCGGGCGAGGATGCTGCATCGAGCGCCCATGACGTCGGAACAGGAACGTGAAATTCTGGTGCCAGCGCGGGTAGGCGCGCCGTGCAATCGCGAGCGCCTCCTCGTCGCTTTCGGCCACGACTATGAAGCGGCCAAGCCCGATCTTTGGCAACGGATCGTCAGCACCGTGACATTCGCACCATGCCTCACGGAACCGGGCGATCGCCTTCGACGTGGGTTCGGGCGGATCGAGGCAGATAACCGGAAAGCGAGCGCGCGCGGCGCGTTCCGCGCTTTCCGGCGCGTGAAGCCCGTACCAGATTGGCGGATGCGGCTGCTGCACCGGCCGAAGCTCCATCGGGACGCCCTTGAAGCGAAAGCGTTCGCTCTCGAATTCGAGGGATGAACTCGTGAGCGCCGTGCGGACGAGCGCCAGCGTCTCGTCGTAAAGGGCCTGCGCCTCCCTTGGATCGGCACCGAAATACGCAAGTTCGACCGGCGACGAGCCGCGGCCAAACCCAATGTCGAGTCGTCCGCCACTCATCTGATCGAGCATGCAGATTTCTTCGACGAGCCGCAGGGGGTGATAGAGCGGCAAGGCGTAGACCATGGGACCGAAGCGCAGGCGCTTGGTACGTTGCGCAACGGCGGCCAGGAAGACACTGGGAGAGGGCGCCATTCCGAGCGGGGTCGCGTGGTGCTCGGCGACGTGATAGGCGAAGAAACCGGCACGGTCATAAGCTTCGGTGATCGCCAGCCGCGCCTCGTAGTAATCCGCGAGCGGCAGGTCGTTGCGGTCGAGATGGTCGAAGACCCCAAAATCCATGCCTGTCTCCGGTTTCTGGCGATGGTAGAGTGGCAGCATCCGACGGGGCAACGACTTCGCCTGCAGCAACGGTTGCCAGCGCCCGTGATTTTCGCTACTTAAATCGATCCATCACACTCCGGGTTCGAGCATGGCGGTTCCCAAAAAGCGAGTCTCGAGATCGCGACGCAATATGCGGCGGGCGCATCACGCGTTGCCGCGTGCGAGCTATGCCGAGTGCTCGAATTGCGGCGAGATGAAGCGGCCGCATCACGTCTGTCCGGCGTGCGGTCATTACGACGGTCGTGAGGTCGTAGCGCGCGCCGCTGAAACGGCTTGAGCCGGGGGCGAGGGGGAAGGACTTCTCCTTGAGCGCCGATATTACCATCGCGCTCGATGTCATGGGCGGCGACCGCGCTCCGGACGCGGTTCTGCGGGGCGCGAGTATCGCGTTGCAGCGCTTTCCGCATGCGCAGTTTCTTCTATTCGGCGTCGAGCAGCGCATGAAGACGGCGCTCGAGAGGTTGCCGCGTCTCGCTGGCCGCGCCGCTATCCATCACACGGACGAGGTCGTTACCGGGGACGCGCGGCCTTCGGTCGCTCTTCGCACGGGACGCCGCACCTCGATGCGGCTTGCGATCGACGCGGTCTCCGCGGGCGAGGCCCATTGCGTCGTGTCGGCCGGCAATACCGGCGCACTCATGGCGATGGCTAAATTCAGCCTGCGCATGCTGCCGGGCATCGATCGGCCGGCGATGGCCTCGTTCTTCCCGACGCAGCGCGGTGAAAGCGTGCTGCTCGATCTCGGCGCCAACGTCGATTGCGATGCCGAGAATTTGGTGCAATTCGCGCTGATGGGCGATGTGTTCGCCCGCACCGTGCTCGGGCTCCAGCATCCGACCGTGGCGCTCCTCAACGTCGGCTCGGAAGAGGCAAAGGGCAACGACGCGGTGCGCGGAGCTGCGCTGCGCCTGCGTGCCCCTGGGGTTCCGATCAGCTTCCGGGGGTTTGTCGAGGGTGATGGCATTGCCGCCGGAGCGGCCGACGTAATCGTCACCGACGGTTTCACGGGCAACGTCGCACTTAAGACCGCCGAGGGCACCGCGCGGCTCTTCACAGATTTCCTTCGCGCCTCGTTCCAAAGCTCGCTCACGGCGCGGGTCGGTTATCTCCTCGCCCAACGCGCGCTGCGCAAACTGCGCTCACGGCTTGATCCGCGGCGTTATAACGGCGCCGTGTTCCTCGGGCTCGACGGCATCTGCGTCAAGAGCCACGGCAGCGCCGACGCATTGGGGTTCGCCAACGCGATTGGCGTCGCCGTCGACATGAAGGTGAATGGCTTCCTTGAGAAGATCCGCGACGGCCTCGCACAGCTGAGCGAACTTTCCGCGCCGCAGGACAAGCCGCAATCGGCGGCACTCTGACATGGAGTTGCGCTCGATCGTGCTGGGCTGCGGCGGCTACCTGCCTGAGCGCGTCGTCAGCAATGCCGAGCTCGCTGAGAGGCTCGACACGTCCGACGCGTGGATCGTGCAACGGACGGGCATTCACCAGCGTCACGTAGCGGCGCCCGGCGAACTGACGTCCGATCTTGCCGTGCGCGCGGCCGAGCGCGCGCTTGTGGCGGGTGGGCGCGATGCGGCCGAGATCGATCTGGTCGTGCTCGCGACCGCGACGCCCGACAACACATTTCCTGCGACTGCGACAAAGGTCGCCGCGCGTCTCGGCGTGCGAGGGGGCGTTCCTGCCTTCGATGTCCAGGCGGTCTGTACCGGCTTCATCTACGCGCTCGCCACGGCCGACAATTTCCTTCGTCTTGGCCAGTCAAAGCGCGCCCTCGTCATCGGCGCCGAGACATTCTCGCGCATCCTGGACTGGGAGGAACGCGGCACCTGTGTGCTATTCGGCGACGGCGCCGGCGCCGTTGTGCTCGAGGCGCAGGAAAGCCGCGGCGGGCCCGACGCGCGCGGGGTCCTTTCCACGCATCTCCATGCCGACGGGAGCGGCTACGAGCTGCTTTACGTAGATGGCGGTCCCTCCAGCACCGGCACTGCCGGGTTTCTGCGCATGGAGGGGCGAGAGATTTTCCGCCATGCGGTCGACCGACTCGCGGGCGCGGTCGGCGAGGCATTTACCGCCAACCATCTGACGCCGGCGGCGCTCGACTGGCTGGTGCCGCACCAGGCGAACCGGCGCATCATCGATGGGGTCGCACGTAAGCTGGGGTTGCCCGCCAACCGCGTCGTCGTAACGATCGACCGGCACGCAAATACCTCCGCCGCCTCGGTTCCCCTGGCGCTGGCCGAGGCGTCGTCCGATGGGCGGATCCGCCCGGGCCAGTTGGTCCTGCTCGAGGCCATGGGGGGCGGCCTTACCTGGGGCGCGGCGCTCGTTCGCTGGTGAATCGCCGGGCAAGATTCAAGAAATCCTCCCAACGCTCTGTAATTGCAAATTTTCTCCGCCCGGATTAGGGTTCCCAACAAAAGGGAGGCGGGGATGGTAGCGCAGACCGTGACGCGCGCTCAGTTGAGCGAGGCGGTGTATCAGGAGGTCGGTTTGTCGCGTAACGAATCGGCGGCGCTGGTCGAGACCGTGCTCGCCGAGATCTCCGATGCTCTCTCGCGCGGTGAAATGGTCAAAATCTCTTCCTTCGGAAGCTTCGCTGTGCGGCGCAAGGGGCGGCGCATCGGCCGCAATCCGAAGACCGGGACCGAAGTGCCGATCAATCCGCGGCGCGTTCTCGTGTTCCGTGCCTCGCACGTACTCAAAGATCAGATCAATGGCGCGCTCAGCAGTCAGCAACCGCGCCGTAGCGGGACCGCATGAGATTACCAGATCTGTTCGATGACGCTCGCGCGCAGGGCCCGCGACGGCACTCAAAGTCCGCCGAAGCTTTTCGTACTATCAGCGAGGTAGCGGGTGATCTTGAAGTACCGCAGCATGTGCTGCGCTTCTGGGAGTCGAAATTTCCGCAGATCAAGCCACTGAAGCGCGCGGGGGGCCGGCGCTACTACCGCCCCGACGATGTGGCGCTGCTGCGGCGGATCCGCCAATGCCTGTACGATCAGGGCTACACCATCAAGGGCGTGCAAAAACTTTTGCGCGAAGGCGCGCTAAAGCACGATGTTCGCGCCGCGCCACAGCCGCCCCCAACGCGCGCGATTAAAACGCCGGATTCCCTGCGCCAGGCCCTTCTCGACATCCGGAAGGAGCTTGTCGCGCTGCGCGATACACTCGGCAAAGAGCGCCGCTGACGCCGTCCTCCCGCATTCGCCCCAAATGTGAAGCTGTGTATGTTGCAGCGGCCACAGGGGCATGCCACCGTTGCGTGTGTCCACGGAATGCCCGCAATGCGAAGTTTCGTCGGCGAGGCTCGCGGTGGCAGATTACCGGATGTTTTTGCTGGATGGTCGCGGACGCATTCTCGCTCGCGAAGAGTTCGAAGCGTCTGATGATGTCGACGCAGTTACGAAGGCGCGCGCGCTCTTCGGAGAGCGCCCTTACTATAACGGCTTCGAAGTCTGGCAGTTGGCCCGGGTCGTGCATCGGGAGGAGCGCAGCTGAGGCGCTCGCGTTGCCAGAATGCGACTCTGTTCGTATAGTCGGCGCGTCGGGCAGTAGCGCAGCCTGGTAGCGCATCAGCATGGGGTGCTGAGGGTCGCGAGTTCGAATCTCGCCTGCCCGACCATCGATCGAAATATCGAATTGAGGACGAGCGCCGCGGCACCTCGCACGCAGTCTTCTCGCAGTGCGAGCAACCCGCGCGTCGGCGCGGGATCGTAGCCGCACGAAACCCGCTTAATCGTACCGCGCGTAGCCCGCTAGCGGATCGGCGTGACGTTGCTGGGGAGTTGCCGCTCGCGCTTCGGCGGCGGCGGCGACCGCTTTGGCCTGCCGGCAAGGGCGCGGCCGCGCTCGGTGAGCTTGCACACCAGCCAATCAGGTTTCAGCGGATTGTGGTACCAGGGCTCGGCCCAGCCTTGGTCGATGCAGGCGCGGATCGTGCGCGGATCGACTTGACGCCCGTCACCGTCGAAGAGGGGCAGCTTCCCGCCTGGCTCGTCGAGGCCACGCTTGAGCCATGCGCGCTGCGCAGCGGTTGGCAGTTTTCTTACCTCGGGCGCGTCGCTCATGGTCCCCCCAACCACCCGAACGGGCGCCATGTTAACCCGGCTTTGCCGCGCACTGCCAGCTTGACGTGGGGAACCCGATTCGCAACGAAGCCGGCTTCATGGCGGTGATGTTCGTCTATGTCACGGCATCGGGCGCGGAGGAGGCGGAGCGCATCGCGCGCGCCGTTGTCGCGGATCGGCTCGCGGCCTGCGCCAATGTGCTGGCGCAGGTACGCTCGATCTATTGGTGGCAGGGCGCGCTCGAGGAAGGGAGTGAGGCGGCGCTCATCCTCAAGACGACGCGCGAACGACTTGCCGATCTCATCGCGCGCGTGAAGGCTCTCCATTCCTATGAGTGCCCATGCATCGAGGCGTTCGAAGTGACGGACGGAAATCCCGATTTCCTCGCCTGGGTCGCACGTGAGACGGACAACAGCTAGGACGTGGTCGCGAGTCCCTGCTCGAGGTCGGCGATCAGATCCTCCACGCTTTCGATTCCGATCGAGAGCCGCACTACGTCGGGGCCGGCACCGGCGGCGGTCTGTTGCGCCTCGCTCAACTGGCGATGCGTAGTCGAGGCCGGATGGATGATGAGCGAGCGCGTGTCGCCAATATTGGCGAGATGCGAGAACAGTTCGACGCCTTCGACGAGCTTCACGCCAGCGGCGAATCCGCCCTTTAACCCGAAGGTAAAGACCGCACCGGCGCCCTTCGGCATGTATTTTCGCTGGAGCGCCCGATACGGGCTCGAATCGAGACCGGCATAGGAGACCCAGGCGACCGCCGCGTGCCGCTGGAGCCATTCCGCGATGGCGAGAGCGTTGGCGCAGTGCCGCTCCATGCGAAGGGGAAGGGTCTCGATCCCGGTTATGGTGAGAAAGGCGTTCATCGGGGCGAGGGTTGCGCCGAGGTCGCGCAGGCCCACGGCGTGGCCATGCACCGTGAAGGCGAGGTCGCCGAACGTCTCATAGAACCGCAGCCCGTGATAGGCGGGCTCAGGCTCGGTCAGCCCCTTGAACTTGCCGCTTTTCGCCCAATCGACCGTGCCGCTGTCGATGACAACGCCACCCATGGCATTGCCGTGGCCGCTCAGGAACTTCGTCGTCGAATGCACGACGAGATCGGCGCCCCATTCGAAAGGCCGGCAGAGGTAGGGCGTTGCGAGAGTGTTGTCGACGATCAGAAGCGCGCCCGCCTCGTGCGCGATCCTCGCAACGGGCTCAATGTCGACGATGACGCCGCCCGGATTGGCGAGGCTTTCGACGAATATGGCCTTCGATCGCGCCGAGAGCGCCCGACGGAAATTCTCAGGCTCGTCGGGATCGACGAACGTCGCCTCCCAGCCGAACTTGCGGAAGCTCTTGCCGAACTGCGTGATCGAGCCTCCATAGAGCTTGTTCGAGGCGACGAAATGGTCGCCCGGCTCCATGAAGCTGAAGAACGCGAGAAGCTGTGCCGCGTGGCCCGAAGCAACCGCGATGGCGCCGCGCCCGCCTTCGAGACTTGCCAGTCGCTCCTCGAGCACCGAGACGGTCGGATTGGTCAGACGCGAATAGATGTAGCCGTAGGTCTGCAGATTGAAGAGCGAGGCCGCGTGCTCGACGTCGTCGAAGACGTAGGCCGTGGTCTGATAGATCGGTGTCGCGCGCGCGCCGGTCGCGGGATCCGGCGTAGCGCCGGCGTGTACGGCGAGCGTTGCGAAGCCCGGACGCTTCTCCGTTGCCATTCAGAGCGCCCTGCGCTTGGCGGAAATGATGCCGGTGTTGACGCCGCTCCACGCGAGCTCGCCCGACAGGCGCGAATATTCGATCTTCGGGCAGCGGTTCATCACGACCTTGAGCCCGGCCGCCTCGGCGCGCCGCGCGGCTTCGTCGTTGCGCACGCCCAATTGCATCCAGATGATTTTGGCGCCGATCTTGATCGCCGCATCGACGATGGGACCGACTTCTTCCGAGCGGCGGAAAATGTCGACCATGTCGACCGGCTCGGTGATTTCGGCAAGATCGCCCCGGCACAGCTCGCCCAAGATCGTCTCGCCTTTGGCGCGTGGATTGACCGGAATGACTCGGAAGCCCTTCGTCTGAAGATATTTCATCACAAAATAGGACGGCCGGGTCCATTGCGGCGATGCGCCCACCATCGCAATCGTGTGCACGCTTCTGAGGATCGCGCGCAGGTAGCCATCGGTGTAACTGTCGTGATTCACTGCGGCCGCTGCCACGGCGGCGGGCGCTTGTCGATGAAGGCGTCGATCCCTTCCTCGGTCTCGCGCGCCAGCATGTTTTTGGTCATGACCTCGCCGGTATAGGCATAGGCCTCCTCGAGCCCGAGCTCGGCCTGGCGGTAGAACGCTTCCTTGCCGATCGCGACGGCGAGGGTGAGTTTCCCCGCGATGTGGCGCGCGAGTGCCTGCACCTCCTCGTCGAGCTTGTCCGGCGCCACGACGCGGTTGACGAGGCCGATCGTGCGCGCGTGCTCGGCCGAGACGAGATCGCCCGTCAGAAGCATCTCCAACGCCGCCTTGCGGCCAACGGCGCGCGACAGCGCCACCATCGGCGTCGAGCAGAAGAGGCCGACATTAATCCCGTTCACGGCAAAGCGCGCCTCGCTCGAGGCGACCGCGAGATCGCAGGTCGCGACCAGCTGACAGCCGGCTGCCGCGGCAATGCCGTGGACGCGGGCGATGACCGGTTTCGGCAGGCGCACAAGACTCATCATCACGCGCGAGCATTGCTCGAACAGCGTCTCGTAGTTGCTGCGGCCGGGATTGGCGCGCATCTCCTTGAGGTCGTGACCCGCGCAGAACGCTGGCCCCGTTCCGCTGATCACCACGACCTTTACTGAGTCGTCACGTGCGATCGCATCGATCGCGTCCTGCAACGCGGCAAGGAGCGTCACGGAGAGCGCGTTTCGCTGCTGCGGCCGGTTGAGCGTAAGAAAGGCGATGCCGTCCGCATCATGCCGAAGCAGCACGGGCTCGTTTGCAACCGTCATCGCCCTTACCTCCTGGCAGCCGCGCCCCTGCAAAGCACCGCACGATGCCGCTTTCAATGACAAAGACTGCCGATATAGGTATAATAATACCACATCACGCAAGTGCCCGATTTTCAGGAGCTTTGCCGCTTGACGGGCCAGGATTGCGTGCGATACTGCGCCCCCTTCACGGGGACCTGCGATGAAAACCCACGCGCTCAGGGCGGGCGAGCTCGACAAAAAGTGGCTACTGATCGACGCCGACGGGCTCGTGCTCGGCCGGCTTGCGTCGATCATCGCTGTCAGGCTCCGAGGCAAGCACAAGCCGAGCTACACGCCGCACATGGACTGCGGCGACCACGTCATCGTCGTCAACGCCGAGAAGGTGCAGCTTACCGGCAACAAGGCCCGCGACAGCATCTTCTACTGGTACACGGGCTATCCTGGCGGGATCAAAGGTCGCTCCAAGGGCGCGATCCTCGCCGGGAAATACCCCGAGCGCGTCCTTGAGAAGGCGGTCGAACGCATGCTGCCACGCGGGCCGCTCGGACGGCGCATCATGGGCCATCTCAAGGTCTATTCCGGGCCCGAGCATCCGCACGAGGCGCAACAGCCGCAAAAGCTGGACGTCGCCGCGATGAACCGCAAGAACACGAGGGCCTGAGCCATGGCGATCACCCAGCTCGGCGGTCTGCGTGAGGCGTTGCAAAACGCGCAGCAACAGCAGCAGCCACGTCCGCCGCAAGTTTCGGCGCCGCAGCCGGCGGCTGAGCCGGCGAAGCCGAAGCTCGATGCGCAAGGCCGCGCCTATGCCACCGGCAAGCGCAAGAACGCGGTGGCACGCGTCTGGATCAAGCCCGGCACGGGGCAGATCACTGTCAATGGCCGCGACAGCCCGACCTACTTTGCGCGGCCGGTGCTGCGCATGTTGCTCAGCCAGCCGTTCCTCGTGGCGAACCGGCTCGGCCAATATGACGTGGTCTGTACCGTCGTAGGCGGTGGACTTTCGGGTCAAGCTGGCGCCGTGCGACACGGCATCAGCCGCGCGCTCACTTTCTACGAGCCCGATCTGCGCCCGACCTTAAAGTCGCAGGGCTTCCTGACGCGCGACAGCCGCGTCGTCGAGCGCAAGAAATACGGCCGTGCGAAGGCGCGCCGCAGCTTCCAGTTCTCGAAGCGCTAAACTCGCCTCGATCGACGAGGCATGCCGATGACGGCAAGGGTTTACATCGACGGCGAGGCCGGCACGACCGGCCTCCAAATCCACGGCCGCCTGGCTCAGCGGCGCGACATAGCGCTTGTCTCGATCGAACCGTCGCGGCGCAAGGACGTGGCGGCGCGCCGTGACCTTCTCAATGGCGCCGATCTCGTCATCTTGTGCCTTCCTGACGACGCGGCGCGCGAGGCGGTGGAGCTCATCGAGAGTAATGCGGTGCGCGTCATCGATGCCTCGACCGCGCATCGCACCGTGCCGGGCTGGACCTATGGTTTTCCCGAGATGGCGAAGCCGCAACGCGCGGCCATTTCCAGCTCGCGCCGCGTCGCCAATCCCGGTTGTTATCCGACCGGGTTCATCGCCCTGGTGCGGCCTCTCGTCGAGGCGGGGATCTTGCCGCGGGACTGGCCGGTGACGGTCAACGCCGTCTCGGGCTATAGCGGCGGTGGCCGGTCGATGATCGCCGAGTTCGAGCAGAAGGACGCGCCCAACTACACGACCGTGCCGTACCGCATCTACGCACTGTCGCTGGAGCACAAGCACGTGGCGGAAATGCACCGCCATACCGGGCTTGCGCAGAGGCCGCTCTTTGCGCCCTCGGTTGGTCGCTACGCGCAAGGCATGCTCGTCGAGGTGCCGCTGCATCTGACGGCAGTTCCGGGAAAGCCCCACATCAAGGATGTGCACGCGGCCTTGACAGCCGCCTATGCCGGCGAAGCCTTCGTCGAGGTCGCCTCGCTCGCGGAGGCGGCGGGGCTTACGACACTCGATCCGGAGGGGCTTAACAACACCAACCGCATGCGGCTTCACGTGTTTGGCGCCGAGAAGACAGGGCAGGCGCGGCTCGTGGCGCTCCTCGACAATCTCGGCAAGGGCGCGGCCGGCGCGGCGGTGCAGAATCTCAATCTCATGCTGGGTTTGCCCGAAACGGCCGGGCTTTCGTAGCCGCGCGACCTCTGGTAGCGTCGGCATAACAGCTGCGCGGATAAGCGCGGCCGCGGGGAGGGGACATGCAAAAGACATCATATCTTGCAGCGATTACGCTAGCGTTCGGGCTTGCGGTGCTCGCGCCGCCGGCACCGGCTGCCGACTATGTCATGAAGTTTGGTATCGCGACGGTAAACGACGCACAGCATCACTATCTTCTGGCCTACAAGGACGCGCTCGAGAAGGCGTCGAACGGGAAGATCGAGGTCCAAGTCTATCCCGCAAGCCAGCTTGGCGCGATTCCGGTCGAGATCCAGGGCGTGCAACTCGGCTCCATTCAAGCCTTCATGGCGCCGGTTGATTTCTTCACCGGCATCGATCCCCGCTACAGCGTGTTCGCAGCTCCGATGCTGTTCGCCAGCGAGCCGCAGGCGGCCAAGTCGATTCACGACCCCACGCTCGAGCCCAAGGTTTTGGCGCTCGCCGAGCCAAAAGGGCTTGTCGGAATGTCGCTGCTGGCAGTGGGCGCCTCACACTATGCGGCGCGCAAGCCGATCCTTCGCCTCGCCGATTTCAAGGGCAAGAAGCTCCGCATCAACGGCAGCGATCTCGAGCGCGCCAAGATGTCGGCGCTCGGCGCCTCCGGCATTGCGATGGCGCTGAGCGAGGTGATGCCGGCACTCGACCAGGGTACGATCGACGGCACGATCAGCGGATTCGCTGTCTTCGTGCCGTTCAAGATGAACACGCTTGTCCACGTCGTGACCGTCACGAACGACACGCAGCTCATCTCGATCGCCATGGTCAGCAAGCGCTGGCTCGACGGGCTGCCGTCCGATTTGCGCAAGCTCGTGCTCGACACCGGCCACGCGCTCGAGCCGACGGCGCAAGCTGACGCGCTCGCTCTCCTCGCGAAGCTGCAGCAGCAATGGGTCGACATGGGGGGCGAGGTTCATCAGCTTCCGCCCGAGGATCTCGCGCAGATGAAGAAGCTACTGACGCCGGTGGGCGACGAGGTCACGAAGTCGCAGCCTGCGGTGCATGATTTTTACGAGCAGGTGCGCGCCGTCTCGGCAAAGAACTGAGCGCGGATTTGCGCTAGTCGGACTTGACCCTGACGTAGGAGCCCGGAGCGTCTTCGATCGGGGTGAGCTTGCCGTCGCCGGGTCGGCGGGCCGGGACATTGCCGCCGCCATGGCGCGTCACCCACTTCTGCCATGTCGGCCACCATGAACCTTCATGGAAGCTGGCAGTCGTGAGCCAATCCTCGGGCTTCTTCGGCAGCTTGGCATTGTCGAAGTGTCCGTACTTTCTCTGCTCGGGCGGATTGACGACGCCTGCAATATGGCCCGAGGCGGCGAGCACGAACTTGACCGGGCCCTTGTAGAGCTGCGTCGCCGAATATGTCGACTTCCACGGCGCGATGTGATCCTCGCGCGTCGATAGGATGAAGCTCGGCGTCCTGATCTTGCCCACGTCGATCGGCACGCCGTTGAGCACGATGCCGCCCGGCTCGACGAGCTTATTCTCCTGGTACATGGTGCGAAGATAAAAGCTGTGCATGGCCGCCGGCATTCGTGTCGAGTCGCTGTTCCAATAAAGCAGATCGAACGGGAACGGCTCCTTGCCGAGCAGGTAGTTGTTCACGACGAAAGACCAGATCAGATCGTTGGCGCGCAGCATGTTGAAGGTTGTCGCCATATCGGCGCCTTCGAGATAGCCGTGCTGGCGCATACGCTCTTCGAGCGAAGCGAGCTGTTCCTCGTCGATGAATACCGAAAGCTCGCCGGCCTCCTTGAAATCAACCATCGAGGCGAAGAAGGTGGCGCTCGCGATGCGCTTGTCGCCCTTGGCCGCCATGTAGGCGAGCGTCGCGGCCAGAAGCGTTCCACCAAGGCAGTAGCCGATGACATTGGCGTCCTTCTCGCCGGTCGCGCGCTCCATCGCGTCGAGCGACGCAATTGGGCCTTCGATCATGTAATCATCAAAGCGCTTCTGCGCCAATTGCTCATTGGGATTGACCCATGAGACGACGAACACCGTATGGCCCTGGTCCACGGCCCAACGCACGAAGGAGTTCGCTGGCCGGAGATCGAGGATGTAATACTTGTTGATCCAAGGCGGCATGATGAGGAGCGGCCGGCGCTTCACTTCGCTCGTTGTCGGCTCATACTGAATCAGCTGGAGCAGATCGTTCTGAAAGATCACCTTGCCGGGTGTCACGGCGATGTTGCGACCAACCTCGAATGCCTCGAGATCGGTCATCTTGATCATGAGGCGGCCCTTGCCGCGCTCGAGATCCTCGAGCATGTGCTTGAGGCCGTTCACCAGATTTTCGCCGCCGCTTTCGATCGTGGTGCGGAGCACCTCGGGATTGGTCAGCACGAAATTGGACGGCGCCATCGCGTCGACGAATTGTCGCGTGTAGAAATCGACCTTGCGCGCGGTCTTGGGATCGAGTCCCTCGACGTGCTGCACGATCGATTGCATCCAGCGCGCCGTGAGCAGATAGCTCTGCTTGATGTAGTCGAAGATCGCATTCTCGCTCCATGCCGCGTCGGCGAAACGGCGATCGCCAGGGGCCGGCTGCGCTACCGGATCGGCGGGGCCGCCAGTGAGGAAGCGGTGCGCCGTCGTCTGCCAGAGGCGCAGGTAGTCCTGCCATAGCGTGAGCTGCGCCTGCACGAGACTCGCGGGGTCGCTCATCAACCGCTGCGTCATTTCGAAGAATGCGCCGGCGATGTTGAGCGGATCGATGAATCCGGTTCCGTCCGTCTGCCGCGATAGGAATTCTTGCACGATGCGCTGGCTGCGCTCGGCGAGTTCGGCCATATTGCGCGACCAGACGACGGGGTCCGGGACCTTGATTTCGTGAGAGTGAGGTTCTTTCATGATCCCGCCTGACGGGTCGAACAGGGGCGGCCGCGCCCTGCGCCATAATATGGTCAAATCCGGCGCGCGGAGTAAGTGGGACATGAGGGTATTTCGACCGCAGTCGAGCGCGGCGCCCGCGCGCGTATCTGCTCTTGTCTTGGCGATGTTGCTGGGCGGTTGCTCATCCGTCCCTGATGCGATCAATCCGGTTGCCTGGTACCGCGATGTTTCGGGCGCATCCAAGAACGACGCGCTCGATAAAGACCAGTCGAACGCTCAGAACCTCGCTGCTGGCGGCAACGAGCCGTACCCCAATCTGGGCGACGTGCCCAATCCGCCTGATACGGCGACGAGCACGATCGACCGCGAGCGCTTGCAGAAGGGGCTGATCGCCGACCGCGCCAATGCGCACTACAGCGATGAGCAGTTGCGCGCCGATGCACCTGCTCCGTCGCTTGTTGCTCCGCCTCCGCCGCCGGCCGCAACCACGGCCGTTGCTGCCCCGACTCCGACCGCGTCCCCGCCAGTTGCGCAGCAACCGACGGAGACCGCGGCGGCCGCGCCAGCGGCGCCGCCTGCGCCCGCGCCGCGACCGGCGGTCACTTCTTCCACGCTCGCGGGTTCCACCCCAGCGCCTGCACCAGCGCCGCCTCCACCCGCATCGGCAGCGGTGGTGCCGGCGCCGGCGTCTGCACCGGCACCCGCGGTCGCCGCCGCAAGTCCACCGCCATCTCCACCTTCACCGCCACAATCAACTGCGGCCCCTGCGAATCCGCCGGCTGCCGCCGCGTCCAAGGCAGCAGCGCCAGCGCAGGGGGAGCAGACCGCGAGCAACGAATCGTCGCTCACGAGCCCGACAATCCCGAATGTGCCGGTGGGCGAGGCGCCGGAAGCGGTCCCGCCGCGGCCCACGATTCCACCTGCGCCGGCGCAGGTGGCTGCGCTCGCTCCGGCGCATCCGGCGGGCGCGGGCAGCGCGCCCGAGCCGGCACAGCCGGCGTTCTCAGGCAAGACCCGCGCCGCCGCCTCGTCGCTCAACGTTGCCGCGATCGCGTTCGCCGACGGCTCCGCAGCGCTGACGACGGCGGAGCGCGATCGCCTGAGCGAGCTCGCTGCGATGCAGCACGACCAAGGCGGCGCGTTCCTGGTCGTCGGTCACGCCGCCTCCGCGCGCGGCGAAGAGAATGCACAGCAGCGGCTCGAAGGCTTCACGCTCGCGCTCAATCGGGCGAAGGCGGTGGCCCAGATCCTGAGCAGCGAAGGCGTACCGTCGAAGCAGATAGCGATCGAGGCAGCGCCCGGGCGCGCCGGGGATGCGTCGGTCGCGGACATCTATCTCGAGCACTAAAACTGTCGCACCGGGCTTCTCGCTGGGCTAGAACGAGGCCGCCGCTCCGAGGAAGGGACGGGCTTCGCTGACGTGATGCCGCCGCTCAAGATCGCCATTGCCGGACTCGGCACCGTCGGCGCGGGCACTGTGCGCCTGCTGTGCCAAAATGCGGAGCTGCTGGAGCGCCGCGCTGGGCGTCCGCTCGTGCTTACGGCGGTCGCCGCGCGCGACCGGCGGCTCGACCGCGGCGTCGATCTCGCAGGGGTGCGGTGGGAAAGCGATGTCGCGGCGCTCGCGATGGCGCCCGATGTCGACGTCGTGATCGAGCTCATCGGCGGCAGCGATGGGCCGGCACGCGAACTCGTGGGCGCCGCGCTCGCCAATCGTAAACACGTCGTCACCGCCAACAAGGCCCTCATCGCCCATCATGGCGCGGAACTCGCCAGGCTCGCCGAAGAGCAGGGTGTCGCGCTTGTCTTCGAAGCCGCAGTAGCAGGCGGCATCCCGATCCTCAAAGTGCTGCGCGAAGGCCTTTCGGCCAATAACGTGCGCTCGATCCACGGCATCCTCAACGGCACCTGCAACTACCTGCTGACGACGATGCGCGCAACGGGGCGCGACTTCGCCGATGTACTCGCCGAGGCGCAGCGCCTTGGCTACGCCGAGGCCGATCCGAGCTTCGACATCGACGGCATCGATTCCGCGCATAAGCTCGCGCTGCTCGCCGCAGTGGCGTTCGGCACCGAGGTTGATTTCGCGTCCGTCTATGTTGAAGGCATCCGCCATGTGTCGGCGCTCGACATCGCGTTTGCCGAAGATCTGGGCTACCGCATTAAGCTCCTCGGTATCGCGCGCCCAACCGAGCATGGGCTTGAGCAGCGCGTTCACGCCGCGATGGTGCCGCGAAGCGCGCCCATCGCGCTTGTCGAGGGCGTCTACAACGCCGTCGTCGTTGAAGGCGATTTCGTCGGCCGCATCATGCTCGAAGGGCGCGGCGCCGGAGCCGAGCCCACTGCGTCCGCGGTCGTCGCCGATCTGATCGACGTGGCGTCGGGCCGCGCGCTCACGAGCTTTGCAGGCTCGGCGTCGCAGCTCCGCCGTCTGCCCGCCGCGGCGATGGAGCGCCATCGCGGCGCCTATTACGTACGGCTCATGGTGCTTGATCGGCCCGGCGTCATCGCCGACGTGGCGGCGGCGCTGCGCGACGAGCTCGTTTCGATGGAGCAGATGATCCAGCGCGGCCGCGCCCCGGGCGAGGCGGTGCCCGTGGTTTTGACTACACATGAGACAGAAGAGGCGGCCATGCGCCGGGCGCTCGAGCGGATCGCGCGCCTCGGCACAGTCACGGAACCGCCACGCATGATCCGGGTGGAGAATTTCTAGGAGACCAAGATGGCCGAAGCAGCAGCGATGGACCGCAATCTTGCGCTCGAAGCCGTGCGCGTCACGGAGGCTGCGGCGCTGTCGGCCTCGCGCCTGATGGGGCGGGGCGACGAGAAAGCGGCCGACCAAGCGGCAGTCGATGCGATGCGCCAGGCCTTGAACAGCCTCGCCATCGACGGCACGGTCGTGATCGGCGAGGGCGAGCGCGATGAGGCGCCGATGCTCTTCATCGGCGAGAAAGTCGGGACCGGGCAGGGACCACGCATCGATATCGCGCTCGATCCGCTTGAAGGCACGACCATCACAGCCAAAGGTGGATCAAACGCGCTCTCGGTGATCGCTATGGCGGAAGCCGGCGGTTTCCTCAATGCGCCCGACGTTTATATGGACAAGATCGCGATCGGCAGCGGCTGGGGTGATGTGGTTGATCTCGACGAGACGCCCAAGGCCAATCTCGTCAATCTCGCCAAGGCCAAGAAGGCGGAGCTCTCCGATCTCGTCGTCTGCATCCTCGATCGCCCGCGCCATTCCGAGCTGATCGCGCGCGTGCGCGAAGCCGGCGCCCGCATCATGCTCATTTCCGATGGCGACGTCTCGGGAGTGATCGCGACCTCCCGCCCCGACAGCGGGGTCGACATTTATATGGGGTCGGGCGGCGCGCCCGAGGGCGTGCTGGCCGCTGCCGCGCTCAATTGCATCGGCGGCTTCATGCAGGGTCGACTGTTGTTTCGCAACGATGACGAGCGCGGACGCGCGCGGCGCTTTGGCATCTCCGACTTCGACCGCAAATATTCGCTTTACGATCTGGCGCACGGCGAGGTGATGTTCGCGGCGACCGGCGTCACCAACGGCACGATGTTGCAGGGCGTGCGGCGCTTTGCCGGCGGCGCCGTCACTCACTCGATGGTGATGCGTTCGAAGAGCGGGACCGTGCGCATCATCGAGGCGCAGCACAATTTCCAGCGCAAGCCCATCTTCGTTGGCATGGACCGCTGACCGTGGGCGGGTTCGAGGGAGCACACTTCGTCGAGCTCTTCACGAGCCCTTTCATGTCCTATCAGTGGCCGGACTGTGACAAGCTCAACAAGGAACTGCGCGAGAAGATCCTGAGCTACGAGCATGCGAACCCGGGCAAATCCGAAAGCAAAAGCAACGTGGGCGGCTGGCACTCTGCGGCAGGGCTGCTCCAATTCTGCGGCGAGGCAGGAAAGAGTCTGATTGAGCGCATGATCGCCCTCGTCAACGAAGCGACGCAGCGCACGCTTGCGGGCCGCAACGTACCGCCTTTCGGCTGGACGATCGAGGCCTGGGCGAACGTCAATCGTGCCGGAGACTTCAACCGCATGCATCTCCACGGCATGTCGACCTGGTCCGGCACCTATTATGTCGATGACGGCGATCCGCCCCGCGAGGCCGAATTCGGCACCTCGCTCGAGATCACCGACCCGAACGCGCAGCGTACGGCGAGCTTCTTTCACGGCATCCTGCCGCCCGGCATCTTCATCAAGCCGCAGCCGGGGCTGATGGTGCTCTTTCCGAGTTATGTCCCGCACATGGTGATGCCGCATCGCGGAAAGCGGCCGCGCATTTCGATCGCCTTCAATTTCCGCAAGAACCCGTACCCGTGACCGGCGCGCCGGTGCTGGGGGTTGAGCGCTCGCTGACTGGGCGCCGGTGGCGCGAACGCGCGGGCGACGAACGCGCGGGTCTCGCCATCGCACAGCGCCTGTCGTGTCCCGAGCTAATCGGCCGGCTTCTCGCGCGCCGCGGCGTGGCACCCGACACGGCCGAGCGCTTCCTCGAGCCGCGGCTCAAGGACGAACTGCCCGATCCTTCGAGCTTTCTCGACATGGACAAGGCGGTTGCCCGGATCGTCAATGCGATCGAGCGCGGCGAAACGATCGCCGTCTTCGGCGACTACGATGTCGATGGCGCCACGTCGGCGGCGTTGCTCCGCCGGTTCCTTGAGGGCGCCGGCGCGCGCATCATTGTTTATGTGCCCGATCGGCAGCGCGAGGGCTATGGACCGAATGCGGCGGCGCTCCTGCGCCTGAGGGACGAGGGCGCGCGCGTCGTCATCACCGTCGATTGCGGCATCACGGCCTTCGCTGCGCTTGAGGCGGCGACCGCAGCCGGGCTCGACGTCATCGTCGTCGATCATCACATCAGCGAGCCCTCCTTGCCGAAGGCGCACGCAATCGTCAATCCGAACCGGCTCGATGGGACGGGCGCGCACGGAGTGCTTGCAGCCGTGGGCGTCGCATTCCTGCTCGCGGTGGCCATCAACCGCATCTTGCGCCGCAGCGGCTGGTACGAGAGCCGCGCCGAGCCCGACCTCATCACGTGGCTTGATCTCGTAGCGCTTGGCACCGTCGCCGACGTCGTGCCCTTGACGGGCCTTAACCGGGCGCTGGTGGCGCAGGGCCTCAAAGTGATGAGGAAGCGCGGTAATCCCGGTATCGCGGCCTTGGCCGATGTGGCGAGCGTGTCGGAGCCGCTTGGCGCCTATCACGCAGGCTTCGTGCTGGGTCCTCGCGTCAATGCTGGCGGCCGTGTCGGCGCGTCGGATTTGGGCGCACGCCTCCTCGCTACTGACGACCCTGGTGAAGCGCGCGCTCTAGCCGTGCGTCTCGACGCCTTGAACGGCGAGCGCCGCGAGATTGAGGCACGGGTACTTGCGCAGGCGATTGAGCAGGTCGAGAGCGGATCCAAGGCAGCGCTTTTATTCGCGGCCGGCGAAGGCTGGCATCAGGGTGTCGTCGGCATCGTCGCGAGCCGGCTGAAGGATCGCTACAACCGGCCCGCCTGCGTCGTCGCGCTCGATGATGGCATTGGACGCGGCTCGGGCCGATCGGTGCGCGGACTGGCGCTCGGGCCCGCGATCATCGCCGCGCGCCAGGCCGGGCTCCTCGTCAATGGCGGAGGACACGCGATGGCGGCAGGATTCACCGTCGAAGCGGCGCGCCTCGTCGAGCTCAAGACCTTCCTCGAAGACCGCGCACGCGAGGCGCTGGGCGACGACGAGCCGGTGCCCGAGCTCACGATCGATGGAGCCGTGACTGCAGCAGCTGCAACGCCCGAGCTCACTTCGCTCATTGAACGCATCGGCCCGTTCGGCACCGGCAATCCCGAGCCGCGCTTCGTCTTGCCGCAAATGCGCGTACTCCGCGCCGAAATCGTGGGGAGCGCACATCTGCGCCTCATCCTGGCTGACGGTGCGGGGGCTGGGCGTGTGAAGGCAATCGCATTCCGCGCCGTCGACGGTCCGCTCGCGCCGGCGTTGCTGCAGAGCGGCGGGGCCGCGTTCCACATGGCTGGACATCTGCGCGCTGATCGCTGGCAGGGGCGGGACGACGTGCAGCTATTGCTCGACGATGCTGCGCCTGCGCACTGACTACGCCATCCAGCGCTCTTTCCACGCCTCGAACATGAGGATCGGCCAGAGCGATTGCTCCCAGTCGTGCGTTCCCTCGCGATGCTCGCGCCAGCGCGTGACGATCGGTTCGGGCTGGAAGATACCTTCACGTTCCAGGCGGCGCGCGTCGAGTAGCGTCGAGGCCCAGTCCTGAAGTGGCCCGCGCAGCCACTGCCCGACCGGCATCGCGAAGCCGCGCTTTGGCCGCTCGACCAACTCGCGCGGCACGTAGCGATGGAGCACTTTGCGTAGAATGCGCTTACCTATGCCGCCGTCCGACTTCATCGAGGGCGGCAGCGTCCACGCGAAGGCGACAACGCGATGGTCGAGCATCGGAACGCGCGCTTCGAGCGACACCGCCATCGAGGCGCGATCGACCTTGGTCAGGATGTCGTCGGGCAGATAAGTGAGTGTGTCGATATATTGCATGCGCTCGACAAAATCGGGCACAAGGTCGCGGATGCTTGCATCCTCGAGCAGCCCCTTGGGTTCCGTGCCGCCGATGAGCACGCGTGCGGGGTCGAGCCACAGGCTTATCACCTGCCGGTAGAACGAGCTCGCCTCGCTCTCTCCAGCGAGCACGTTCGCGAGCTTATGCATCTTGTCGCCGAATTGCGCCGGTCGCCGCGCCTCGGGAATGACGGTTGCGAGCGCAGACCAAGCCGACGGCGATATCGAGCGCACGCCGGCCGCGGCGAGATCGCGCGCCCGCTGCGGCAAGACGTCGATCGCGCGCCAGATCGTCTCGCCCCGGAAATAGCGGGTATAGCCGGCAAAAAGCTCGTCGCCGCCGTCGCCCGACAGCGCCACCGTGACATGCCGCCGCGTCATTTCCGAGACGAGGAAGGTGGGAATCTGCGAACTGTCGGCGAAGGGTTCGTCGTACATGGTCGGTAGCTTCGGCACGACGTCGAGCGCCTGCTGCGGCGAGAGGTACAGCTCAGTATGGTCGGTGCCGAGATGGCGCGCGACAGCGGCCGCATGCTGCGCCTCGTCGTAGTCGCGCTCGCGAAAGCCGATTGTGAAGCTACGAACGGCGCGTGCGCTCTGCGCCTGCATCAGCGCAACCACGGTCGAGGAATCGATGCCGCCTGACAGGAAGGCGCCGAGCGGCACGTCGGCCACCATGCGTCGTCCGACGGCGTCGCGCAAAAGCGCATCAAGCTCGTCGGCGGCTTCGTCCTCACTCCCGCCGAACCGATTTGTCTGTCCTTGCTGCGCGATCGTGGCGAGCGACCAGTAAGGCTCGCTGCGCGGTTCGCCATCGGCGCGTACGGTGAGGATCATGCCGGGGGCGAGCTTCTGCACGCCGCGATAGATCGTGCGCGGCGCCGGGATGTAGCCGTACCGCAGATATGCCCCGATCGCGTCGCGGTCGAGTTCCCATGGGTCGGGGAGCCCCGCACGCAGCGCCTTGAGCTCGGAGCCGAAGGCGAGGCGGCGGTCCGCGATCGTCCAGTAGAGCGGCTTGATGCCGAGGCGGTCGCGTACGAGGAAAAGCGTGCGCTCTTGCCGATCCCACAGCGCCAGGGCGAACATGCCGATGCATTTCTCGATCGTCGCACGCACGCCCCATACTGCCGCGCCCTCGACGATCGCCTCGGTGTCGCAGTGTCCGCGGAAGTGCCGCCCGGCGGCCTCGAGCGGCGCGCGCAGCTCGGCCGCGTTGTAGACTTCGCCGTTGTAGGAGATGACGAACCGGCCGCACGACGATTCCATTGGCTGCGCCCCGTTGGGCGACAGGTCGACGATCGAAAGCCGCCGATGACCCAGGACGAGTCCCGCCGGGTCGTCGCGCCACAGCGAGCCGGCGTCGGGCCCGCGATGGACGAGACGGTCTGTCATTGCGCCGACGCGGGCAGCCAATGCATCCGCCGCCTCGCGCCGCTTCATGTCCCACATGCCGGTGATGCCGCACATGGCGTGCCGGGTCCTTAACGCATTCTACGGCCGCACCATCGCGCGGCGCGCAGAGGGGTAGCACGCGAGGCGTAAGGGCGCGAGGATTTCCAGCGCTTGATTTAGGGCGGTGCGGCCATTAGACCCGCGCCTTGGTCCCCGTCGTCTAGAGGCCCAGGACACCGCCCTTTCACGGCGGTAACACGGGTTCGAATCCCGTCGGGGACGCCAAGCCTTTCCGGCACGATGCGCCGCGCCGATTTCGCGGAACTCAGAAGGTATAGACGTAAGCCGCAAGCCCCGTGAAGCGGTCGGTCTCGCGCGCGTTGACGATGCCGGTTCCGAGCGTCAGCACGAAATGATTATTGGCGTTGAAATTGACACGCGCTCCGAAATCGATTCCGGTCTGGTCGGGGATGCCGATCTTGCTCGAGGTCGCGTTGAAGATTTCTCCCGTGAGCGACAGCGTATCATTGACTGTCTTCACCACACCGGCGGAGAACAGAGTCCAGTTCTTGTTGTTCGTTCCGGGATTGATCCAGTAGCCACCGCCGGCGAAGGGGGTCCAACTGCCGAAGCTCTTGCTGAACCAAAGAGGCAGAAACGCATGCGTGCTGCCCGTGCCGAGATTTCGGTTTTTATCACCCGTGGGGAAGTCGACCAGCGGATAGGCGGCGATGGCGGGCGTCCATCCGTTTGGATCGTCGTCGACGAAGCGGTAGCGAACGCCGGTTTCGAAATCGCCGATGCCCCAGTGGGTGGGACCGCCGCTAAGGCGATCGAACGCGTACGGGAGCATGGCGTGGAGCTGCAACCGGTCGGTCGGGGAGTAATTCACCTCCGCATTAGGTGCCCAGCCCGCGGCTTCGCCTTGGCGCTCCGTGTAAAGCCCGCCCAACGCGATCGACCAATGTTGTGTTTCCGGGGTTAAGGCCGGCTGCGCTTGCAACGTACCGCGCTGTTGCTGCGTCGTCGTATTGGACTGCGCGACCTCGAATGGCTGGCCATAGCGTTCGTAGAAAACATCATCATCCGCCGCCGCTATTCCCGGCAGTACCGCCGTCAGAAAGCTAAGTGTTAGCAGCCGCCCTGCCTGCATCGCTGACCCTGACCCTAGAACGAGGGAAGCGCACACCCGGACCGGCGGCGCCGCTCGAGACAGTTAATCCTCGCGGAAAAGTGGCAACGCCGCAACGAAAAAGTCTTGGAATATCCGATCACTGGCCCCGATCGGGCGAGGATCGGCCCTCGTTCGGATTGGGCGTGCCCAATTACGGCTTGCGGTCTGCAACCTCCGCCGAGCGCCAGCCGCGCCAGCCGCCGCCCATGGCGACGAAGAGCTGAGCCGTGTCGGCGTAGCGCTGGGCCACGGCGCGGACGTAGCCGAGGCGCGCCTGCTCGTACTGCCGCTCGGCATCGAGGATTTGCAGCAATGTTATGCTGCCATAGGGAAAGGCTTCGCGCGTCAGGCGCAGCGACTCCGCGGCGGTCGCGGCGGCGCCATGCTCATCCCGCACGAGGTCGGCATCGTGCGCCATCGCGTGCAACAGGTCCGCGACCTGCGTGAAGGATTGTAGGACCGTCTGCTCATAGCTCTGGAGCGCGGCGTCGAAGGCGTGCTCGGTTCCGCGCTTCTGTGCCTCGAGCGCCCCGCCTTCGAAGATCGGCGCGGTGAGGGCACCGGCAAGGCTCCAGATGTTCGCTGCAGGTACGAACAGATGATGGAGCGAAAGCGCCTCCTGCGCCATCGAACCCGTCAACGTGATGTTGGGGTAAAGCTGCGCTGTCGCGACGCCGATTGCGGCGCTCGCGGCGTGAAGCTGCGCTTCGGCGGCAAGCACATCGGGGCGCTGATGCACGAGGTTCGAAGGCAAGGTCAGCGGCAGCTCCCCCGGTAGGGTGAAATGCTCAAGGTCGAAGTCGGGCACCGTCCAGTCTGCGGGAGCCTTGCCGACAAGAAGCGAAAGGGCGTCCTTCGCCTGGCTCAATTGCTGTTCGAGCGGTGGAAGAAGCGCCTGGTCGTTCTGAAGTTGGCTCATCGCGCTTTGCAAGTCGATGCGGGTGAGCTCACCCGCTTTCGATTCGCTCCGCACGAGCGACACGTTGTGCTGATCGTCTGCGACGATGCCTTCGATCGTGCGAATCTGCGCGCGCAATGACGCGATGTTCACCGCCTCGGCCACCGCATTACCGGTCAGTGTCAGATAGGCGGCGTCAAGCTCATAGTCCTTGCCTTCGGCGAGCGCCTGCTCTTCCTCGATCTGACGCCTGTTGCCGCCGAACGGGTCGAGCGCATAGCTCACTGTCGGCCCGACCGAAAAGAGATTGAATTCGCCCACCGGCTGGCTATTTCCGAGCGTCGCGAGATTCGACCGCTGGCGCGCCGCCGATGCGCCGAGGCTTACCTGTGGATAAAGCGCGCCGCCCGCCTGCACCACGGCTTCACGCGCCTGAAGCAGCGTCGCCCGCGCCGCAGCAAGCGTGTGGTTATCGGCGATCGCCTGACGCAAGGTCGTATCGAGTGCGTCGGAATGAAAGACCGCCCACCAATCGGCGGCGATGCTTGCACCCGGCGCAAAGCGCTGCGCCGCTTCGCCCGGACCGGAAGCCAGCGTTTCTTCCGACCCGGTATAGGATTTAGTTTCTGGCGCGGCGGGTGAGGAAAAGTCGGGCCCAACCGTGCAGCTTGTGATGAAAGCCGCGGTTACAAATACGCCAAGCCGCCTCAGTGAAGCGGCACCGCCACCACAGCGCATGTTCAGGTTCTCTCCCGCCACAGCGTTCCTCGCACTGTGGGGAACGCCCGACGACGCGATGTGTCGTCGCGCGGGGTATTTCAAGCTCACAAGAATGACACATTTGCGCGAAGGGGCTTGAATGGAAGGAAATCCCAGATTGAACCTCGATCGCCTCAAACAAGTTTCCTCGGTCACAATGGAACGATTGCCAAGAAATTCGTTTCTTTTTCTGCGTGGCATCGCGGTCCGATGAATTCGGTCCACGGATTTCACGGTGCGAGGCCCGTTAAAAGGAGAGCTCGAAGATGTGTGTGTCATACGAAAGCAGCGCCAGCTGCGACGGTCACGACGCCAAAGTGTCTGGCTCCTACGATCACAACACGACGCAAGTCGGCCTTGTGAACCTCGATAACGTGCTCAACCACGACTTCAACGGAAACAACGTGAACATCCTGAGCGGCAATGGCATCGGGGGCCTCATCGGCAGCGGCCACGCGTTTGCCTAACTAGCACTCAGCCGTACGCCGTGAGGGAGTTGGCCGATTGGTGCCGACTCCCTCTCGGCTCTTTCCGCCGCAATCCGCACGTTTCCGCAAAATTGAATTCGCGCGTATGAGGAGGGGACGGGAGTGCTGACTCCGCACGCATTTCATCGCGCGATGGCCGATTGCCGCCGCGCTTTTTTTTGGGCTGCGGGATTTAGCTTTGCCGCAAATCTGCTTTTGCTCACTGTTCCGCTCTACATGCTCCAGGTCTATGACCGGGTGCTGAATTCGCGCAGTGTTGCGACATTGGTCTACCTCACCGTCATTGCCCTGACCGCGCTCATAGCGCTCGGCCTCTTCGAAATGGCGCGTTCGCGGCTTCTCGTGCGCATTGGTACCTTCATCGACGCGCGCGTGGCGCCGATCGCTTTCGAGCGCATGCTCGCGAACAATATCGCCGGCACGCCTCGACGATGGGACGCGGTGCGTGATCTACGCGAAGTCCGAATGTTCCTTACCGGCACCGGGATCTTGGCCCTGTTCGATCTGCCATGGGCGCCGATATTTCTCGCCGCGATTTTTCTGCTGCATCCGTTGCTCGGCGCATTCTCGCTTGCTTCGCTTGTGGTGCTGATCGTGCTCACGCTCGCGAACGACCGGCTCGCGGGACCGCAACTCCGTCGCTCGAGCGAAATCAGCTTCGCGGCAGCGCGCGAACTCGAGATCTTCAATCGCAACGCCGAGACGATCGACGCGCTGGGCATGATGCGGGTTGTGGGCCGCCGTTGGCTTAGGAAGAACAACGAGGCGATCAGGCTTCAGGCTGATGCAAGCGATGTCGGCGGCGTCATCGTCAGCGTCTCCAAGGGCTTCCGTCTTTCGGTCCAGGTATTGATTCTCGGAATCGGCGCGTGGCTCGTGCTGCAGGGCGAGGCCACGGGCGGCACGATGGTCGCGGGCTCCATTCTGCTCGCCCGTGCTCTGGGGCCGATCGATCTCGCACTCGCGAGCTGGCGCGGCATGGTGTCCGCGCGGTCCGCCTACAACCGCCTCGACGAGTGCCTTTCCGCGCCCCACGTTCGTCCCGCAGGCATGAAGTTGCCGGCGCCCAAGGGACAGTTGGCTTTCGAGGGAGTGTCGTTCACCGCGCCGTCTAACGGCCGTATCATCCTCAGCGACATCTCCTTCGAATTGCCGGCCGGCGAGACGCTGGCTGTCGTCGGGCCTTCCGCCGCGGGCAAATCCACGCTCGCGCGCCTTGCCGTCGGCATTTCCGCGCCGTCGGGTGGGCATGTGCGCCTCGACGGCGCGGATCTCTTTCCATGGAACCGCGAACAGCTCGGCCGCCACATCGGATATGTATCGCAGGACGTGACGCTGTTTTCCGGGACGGTTGCGGAAAACATCGCGCGGCTCGAGGACAGCGACCCCGACGCGATCATCGAAGCCGCGCAGCGCGCCGGTGTGCATGAGATGATCCTGCGGCTCCCGCAGGGCTATGACACCGACATCGGCGATTTCGGCATGCGACTTTCGGGCGGTCAGCGGCAGCGAGTGGCGCTCGCTCGCGCAATCTATGGAAGCCCGACGTTTGTCGTTCTCGACGAACCCAACGCCAATCTCGACAGCGAAGGCGATGGCGCGCTCGTGCGAGCGCTCGCGGAGCTCCGCGAACTCGGGACCACGGTTATCTTCATCACCCACCGTCCTGGCCTCATCGGATGCGCCGACAAGCTCCTGTTGCTGCGCGATGGCACGGCCGAGATGTTCGGGCCGCGCCAGGAAATCGTCGAATTCCTGAAGCCGAACACGATCGCGCCAGCCGCAATGCGCCGTTTCGCGCGACCGATAGATCGCCATCGCGGAGGAGGGGCCTGAACCATGAGCCTCGTGCCCGAAGCATGGGACGTGCCCGTTTGCGTCGACGCTGATGAAATTCCGCGCGCGCCGTCGGATCGCGGCGCGATCGTCGTTGGCGGTGTCGTGGCCGCCGTTTTCTTCGGCGGCCTTGGTCTCTGGGCCGCGTTTGCTCCGCTCTCGAGCGCTGCTGTGGCGCCCGGCGAGCTGCGGGTCGACAGTCATCGCAAGACCGTATCGCACATGGAAGGCGGCATCGTCCGCTCCATCTTGGTGCGCGACGGAGATGAGGTGCAGCAAGGTCAAGCGCTGATACAGCTCGATGACACGCAAGCGATGTCGAACCTGACGGCGCTTCAGGGTCAGGAATATGCGCTCCTCGCAGCGCAGGCGCGGCTTGCGGCCGAGCGCGACAATTTGCCGGCGATCCAGTTCCCGCTTGCCCTCGAACGTGCCTGCGCCGATGAGAGATTCGAAGCCATCTGTATCGGCCAAGAGAACATCTTCGCGGACCGCAAGAAGAACCTTGATGGGCGCATTTCCGTCCTCAATGAGCAGATCGACCAGTTCCATTCCGAAATCAACGGCCGCCAGGCGCAGCAGGATGCGCTGGAAAAACAGATCAATATCGTCGGCGACGAGACGAAGCGCATAAAGCCGCTGGTCGATCAGAACTTGCTGCCGCAGCCGCGCCTTCTTGCTCTGCAACAGCAGGAAGCGCAACTCGAGGGCAACCGCGGCGAAGGTATGGCGGAGATAGCCAAGGCGGGACAGGAAATCGACGCAACGCAGATCGAAATCGCAAACGCGCTCAGCCAGAACAGAACCGATATCGCCAACGAGCTTCGCTCCACGCAGGATCAGCTCATCGGCGTCGAGGAGAAGCTCCGCGCGGCGGCGGATGTCGAACGGCGCACTACGATCGTTGCGCCGCAAAGCGGCAAGGTTGTGGATCTGCGGTACTTCACGCCGGGCGGCGTCGTTAAGGCAGGCGAGCCGATCCTCGACATCGTGCCGCAGCAGGACGAGCTCATCGTCGAGGCGTCGGTCAGGCCGATCGATATCGAGGCCGTACACAAGGGCCTCGCTGCGCAGGTTCGCCTCGTTGCGGTTCCGAATCGCAATTCGCCGACCGTCAAGGGAGTGGTGACCGAGGTCTCCGCCGATACGCTCGAGAACAAGCTTACTGGTCAATCCTACTACACCGCCGAAGTCGCGATTCCGCCGCAGGAGTTGAGCCGGCTCAAGGACGTAAAGCTCTTTCCGGGCATGCCGGTCGACGTGCTGATCGTGACCGGCCGGCGCACGCTCCTCAATTATCTGCTGGATCCGCTCCGCAGCAGTTTCAGCCGCGCTTTCCGCGAGAACTAGACCATGGGAACTCGCCGACGCTCACGTGCGACACAAAAGGCGGCGGAAGCACGCCGGCGCCGCAGGGACGCGCTGAGGGCCGAGTGCGCATGGCTCTTTTCCTATGACCCGCCGGATGGCGCGACGCTCACCAGCGCTGGCGGCGCCAGCGCATCGCACGGCCTCGGAGATGTGGCCGGCAAGACGATGCGCCGGGCATACGATACGATCGTCGCGGGCTGCCAACGGGAGCCTGGCCTCTATCTCGTGACGGGGCCGCGGGGCGTCGGCAAATCCTTTTTCCTTCGGCGGCTTCCGTCGGAGCTTGGCGCGGCTGGCCACCTCGTCATTCCGAGCCGTGCGTCATATGATCTAGACCAGTTCCTTGGCAACCTGTCGGCCGGGCTGGACATTGCGCGACCCCTCAACGATTTCGGCGCATGGCTGGAAAGGTTGCGCATCCGGCTTGCGGAGAAGAGGGCGGCGCCGGTTCTCGTGCTCGATGACGCCGATCTCGTCAGCGACGCCGTGTTCCATGCCTTCCCGCCGCTGTTCGCGCTCGATCTCGACGCTTCGGCGGCGTTGCGCGTCGTCCTCGCGGGCCGCCCTGATCTCGAGCGTCGCATAAAGGAGCGGCGCGATCTGCGCGAGTACGTGCGCCAATCGGTCGGGCTCGAGTCGCTCGACGCCGAAGGGGTCGCCTCGCTCCTCGCCGAGGATGGCCTGTGCCCATCTCTGGACTCGGACAGCATCGCCGCTCTTATTTGGCATGCGCGCGGCCTGCCGGCTGATCTCTTTTTCCTGGTGCATCAGGCACGTCTATCGGCCGACGAAGCCGGGCGGACAATTCCGGCGCTTGAGGACGTCGAGCGCGCAGCTAATCGCCTGCGTCCGTCCACGGCGCCAACAAGCGCGCCCGCACGGGAGGAGCTGCCTTCACACCTGCCCGACCTGCATGCGTACGCGGCGGCGTGGCTCGCTCGCGTGCGCGAGCCGAATTGGCACGCGTGGCGGAAGCAGCTCATCGCTCACGCGCGCGCGGTGGCGCACGTGTTGCGCGAGGGCAGGGCCCTCCCGCAGGTCGTTGCGGTCAAGCATTCGCTTCGTCGCATTGCCGCGGGGCTGGAGCGGCGTGCCGTGGCGCTTGCGGATTTCTATCAGCAAAGCCGGACCAGGCCTGTGCGTGTGCGCCTCGTGGCGGCGATCCACGCACGACGGCGCGACCGCTTCTTCATTCCGGCGATGTATGGCGGAGTGGCCGCCGCCGCCGCACTCTTCGTCATGGTGCAGTTGGGCAATCATACGCCCGCCCCGTTGGCGCCGACCGCGCTCTCCGCGTCGAGCAAACTCGCGAGTGCGTCCGCGCCGCCCGAGGCGCCGACGGTGGTCCTTCCGATCGCGCCGTCGGCAGCGACGCTTGCCGATGGCCGATCGCAGCCCTTCGCGCCGCCGCTCGACCTTTCGTCACGTATCGTCATGGCCGAACCGCAGCCAGTCGAGCCGCCGATGGACGAGCCAGCCATTTCGCCGGCGCCGGCCCCCACCGTGGACGCGCTCGCGCCCAATACCCAGGGCTCGCAGAGCCTGGCAGCTGCGGCTCCTGCCGTGCCACCGCAACCCAGCGTACCGGATGCGAACATTCAAGCGCCGCCGATGCCCTCGGTTCGTGTTGCGGCATTGTCGTCTCCGCGCGCCAAGGAAGCGCGAGCTGCGCCGCCGCCTGCACGCGACAAGGTGGCGCTTGATGTGCCTCAGGTAGGACGTGGTGCGCCGCCAGTGGCGCAGCCCGCCGCCGCCGCGCCCGTGCTCATGACCGCATCGCTTGTGACCGGCGGAGAGCCGCAATGCCAGCCCTACCGCTCGAATGCCGATTATGCCGGCCATCCGGTCCAGGTGAGCGGCCTTGCATGCCGAGATTCGGCAGGCCAGTGGTGGCTGATGAACCAGGCGAACTAGAGGCGAGCCAAGCGCTCGAGGAGGGACCATGTGGATCGTGAGCGGGCGGCGCGCTGAGGCTGTGGCGATTACCGCAACGGCCGTGCTGATCCTCGCGGACATTGTGGGCGCGAAGGCCGCCGGGATCGGCGGAGCGACGTCGGCGACGCATGCGGTCGGCGCGGCCGTCTCCGGTGCGCGAGCCGCTGTCGGTGCGGTGACGGCCGCCACAGGTGCCGCCACGGCAGCCACTACAAGCGCGACCTCCGCCGTTACGAGCGCGGCGCCGGCCGCCGTGAGCGCTGCCGCGCCCGCGGTCAGTGGCGCGACCTCCGCCGTGACGAGCGCGGCGCCCGCCGCCGTGAGCGCCGCCGCGCCTGCTGGCGCGACCTCCGCCGTGACGAGCGCGGTGCCGGCCGCCGTGAGCGCCGCCGCGCCCGCGGTCAGTGGCGCAACCTCCGCCGTTACGAGCGCGGCGCCCGCCGCCGTGAGCGCGGTCACGCCGACCGTGACGGGCGTGATATCCGCCGTTAGTGGCGCTACCTCCGCCGTGACGCCAACAGTGACGGGCGTGACATCCGCCGTCAGCGGCACGACCTCTGCCGTGACGAGCGCTGTGCCCGCGACCATCAGCGCCGTGACGCCAACAGTGACGGGCGTGACATCCACCGTCACCGGGGCAACTTCCACCCTCGTAAGCGACCCGCCGCCCATCATCGGGGCGGTAGCACCCGCACTCAGCGGCACCACGTCCGCGGTGCTCGCCGCGACCGACCCCGCCGTGAGCGCGGGGCTTGGCGCGGTCACGGGCGCCGCCGGATCGGTGACCACCGCAGGCACTGGGCTTGCGGGAGGCATCGCAGATCCGTTGGTCGGTGCGGGCGAGGTGCGCACCGTTTTCACTGCAGCGGAACTCGCTCCGGCTTTGAGCACGCCTGCGAGCATCGACCCCGTCGCCGCCGTCGATCCGCCCGATCCGACTGATCCGCCGTTGCCACCGCCGCCGCGCGGCTCGGACGATGATAGGCGTGCGCTCGCGGCGTTCATCGCGAGCGGCTATGCGATCGACACGTTCTATGGCGTCGACGGCATCTATCTCGCGCGAAGCTTCAGGAACAAGTCAGGCGAAGCGTGCCGCGAATATGTGCAGGTGATCGAGGTCGCGAGCACACGGGTGAGCGCCCGAGCGATCGTGTGCAGGAACAAGGCCGGCGAGTGGCAAGTGATGGCGCCGCATTTCGTCGGCCTCATTCCAGTGAGCTCGTCGGCTCCCCCTCCGTGAGCAGGACGTGAGCTGAAGCGGCTGCGGCGATCGAGAGCCAGGGCAGGAAACCCCGCGTGTACGCGCCTTACTGCGCCACCGCGAGGGGACGCGCCGGGTTGCGTGGGCCGATAAGCACCAGCATCGAGGCAGCGGCCATGATACACATGACGCCTGCGGCGAAGACAGCCGGAAGATATGTCGCAAGCTCATCACGCGCGACGCCGGCGGCGGCGGCCATGAGCGCGGCGCCGAGCTGGTGGCTTGCGAAGACCCAGCCGAACACCACGGGCGCGCGCTCGCGTCCGAAGGCCTGCACGGCGATCTTCACCGTGGGCGCCACAGTGGCGATGTAATCGAGCCCGAAGAACACGGCGAAACCCGAGAGGCCCCAGAAGGTGAAATTGCTGAAGGGCAGCCACAACAGCGAAAGGCCGCGCAGTCCGTAATACCAGGACAGGAGCCAACGGCAGTCATAGCGGTCGGAGAGCCAGCCCGAGCCGATCGTGCCGATGAAGTCGCAAACGCCCATCACCGCGAGGAAGCTTGCGGCGGTGACGGCGGTGACCCCGAAGTCGCCGCAGAGCGGGACCCAATGCGGCCCCATCAGGCCGTACGAGGACACGCCGCAGACGAAGAAGCTTCCGGCGAGCACCCAGAAGACCGGGCTCGAAACTGCGCCGCGCAGCGCTGCGACGCTTATCGCGACCGCGTTGCCCGTGATGGGTTTGGCTGGCGCCTGCGTTCCATCGTCGCCGAACGGCACGAGGCCGAGCTCCGACGGGTCGTTGCGCGCGAAGATCCAGTAGATGCCGCCGAACGCGGCGATGATGAGTACCGTCGGCGCCAGTGCCGCGCGCCAGCCATATCGCTCGGCGAGCCACGCCGCGAGCGGCAGGAACAGGAGCTGACCGCTCGCGATCGCCGACGACAATACGCCGACGACGAGGCCGCGGCGCTTCGCAAACCAGCGTGTCGCCACGGCGGCGTTGACGACGAGCGCGGTGAGGCCGGGGGCCACGCCCATCAGCACGCCGATGCTGAGCCACAATTCGAACTTCGAGCGCATGCCGATGGCGAGGATGAGGCCCGCGATAAGCAGGATGGCCGAAGCCGCCATCATCCGCCGCAGGCCATAGCGCACGAGGAGCGCTCCCGCGAAGGGCGCGATGGCGCCAAACAGAAAGAGCCTGAGCGCCATGGCCGAGGATACGTCGGCGATGTTCCAGCCGAACTCATGCGCGATCGGGATCACCAGGACGCCCGGCACCGTCATGGCAGTCGAGGCGGCGAGACCATAAGCGAAGGACAGCGCCACGACGAACCAGCCGTAATGAATGCCGCGCGCCTCGAGCGCGCGGGCAGTGGAGAGCGCGATCATGCTCTGAGCTTCCTTGTTCGGCTGCCGGTTATAGCAGGCCGATATCGTTGCGCTT